>Ga0194131_10010484_pt1 | contig 11333 bp, 12 predicted proteins | sample TA2KigO120mmetaG_FD_148631 | JGI IMG/M metagenome (GOLD analysis project Ga0194131, IMG submission 148631) | Freshwater microbial communities from Lake Tanganyika, Tanzania - TA2015053 Kigoma Offshore 120m | ecosystem: Environmental > Aquatic > Freshwater > Lake | place: Tanzania: Lake... | reverse complement strand
GCATAATTATCCGCTGTCATGGGCGGCCCCGGCCGAACCCGTCCGCCCGCCTTCGGCATGGTCCGGCCCTGCACACCCTCGGGCTAGATCTTCGTCCCGAGCCCCACACGCCTGGCGGCCTGCAGCGGGATTAGACGACTTCGACTGCCTCGATGTACGGGGCGTGGATCTTGAGCGACGCCGTCATGAAGTGCTCGACCTGCTCACGGGTCGGCACGTGAACAGCCTCCTGAAGCTGTATCGGTGATCATGTTTATGCTGCCAGCGCCGCGGGCCGCGTCATGACCGGTGCGGGCGCCGGCGGCCGGTAGCCGAGCGATCCGTCTTGGTCGGACGGTGTTGTATTCCCGACGCCACTGCTCGCTGAAGGCCTGCACCTCCTTCAAGGAGTAGAAGACCTCCCTCTTCAGAAGCTCGTCGCCGAATTTCCCGTCGAAACTCTCGCGGTAGCCGTTTTCCCACGGGCTCCCAGGCTCGATGCAGAGCGTCTTCACGCCGACCTCCCCAAGCCTCTCCCGCACGGCGGCGGCCGTCATCTCGCTGCCGTTGCCTGACCGCACATGGTCAGGCACGCCCTTCAGTACGAAGAGCTTTGCCATCAGCTCAAGGGCGTGTCCGGAGTTCATCTACCTCCCCGCCCTGATCGCCAGGCACTCCCTCGTGTACTCGTCGGTCATCGCCAAGATCCGTACCTGTTTGCCATCGTGGGTCCTCGTCTCAACGAAGTCGTAGGACCAGACGTCTGGTACAGGGGCCGGAGCCGCCAGCCACCAGCGGGCGCCCTCGCTGAACCCCAAGAAGGTCTCTTCCTGTTCACACATGGGCCTGGGCATGCGGGCAATGGCCCCCTCGGGACGCGGCAGGTAATGCTCGTCGAGGATCTGGGGCCGTCCCGGCGTGGACAGCCTGTGCCGGGCGAACTCACGCGGCCCGTTCTTGCCTACATGGACGACCACCGGTTCGTCGCCGTGTTCGCGGACCCATACCGTCTCTTCGATCAGCTGATGTGACACGCTGTGGCGGACCCCACCGATATTGAGTCGCGAACTCTTTGTCGCAAACCTGGGGAGTGTCCCCACGCCAATTCAGGCACGGTGAAACCCTTCAGTGGCTAGTTTCAGTGGCCACAGGTGGGCAGTTTCGTGGCCGCCACTGTGCAGAATCTCATGGCCGCCATCACCAACCGCAAACGAAGACATCCGGTGTTACCGAGGCTAGACAAGATATAGGGGCTATACGCCGGCGACTCCAGAAATGGCCCGCTTAGGCGGGCCAATCCTGTTTTGGTAGGATGCAACGTTGTCACCATCACTCGGAGGTGCTGAGATGAGGGTCGCGCTTGACTGCCGCAGCCATCTCGACAACGAGCTGTTGGACTTTGGCAGACAACTCGGATGCGTCGACATCGTCGCCGGCTATCCGACCGTCCCGCCGCCGATGATCCATGGCCACGTCGAGCCGCTCGGGTACTACGACTTCCTGCAGCTCGTGCATCTCAAGCAGCGTGTCGAAGAGCGCGGGATGCGCGTCGCTGCCATCGAGAACGTCCCCTACTTCTGGTACGACAAGGTCATACGAGGCCAGGCCGGGCGCGACCAGCAGATCGAAAACTGGATGAGAACGCTCCGAAACATGGGCCGCGCGGGTATCCCCATACTCGGATATCACTTCATGGCGGCAGGAGGCACAGATACCTCGCGTGAGCCAGTGGGTCGCGGTGGGGCAATGGTCAGGCGCGTCAGATATGCACTTGTGGACGCACCTGGCAAGGAGGACAACCGGCTTGCCTGGCGCGACATTGGATCCATCCCGCAGCTGACCGACGACCAGATGTGGGCGAATATCACCTATTTCCTGAAGGCGGTCGTCCCCGTGGCCGAAGAGGCGGGAGTGAAGATGGCCCTTCACCCGGACGACCCGCCAATCTCACCGGTCCTTGGCACGGCATGCATCATCCGGAGCCACACCGCGCTGCGCCGCGTCGTCGAAGAAATCGCGCCAAGCGACCATTCGGGGCTCGAATTCTGTCAGGGGACAATCTCCGAGATGCCCGACGACGTCTACGAAGCGATCCGGTACTTCGGCACCCGCAAGAAGATCTTCTATGTCCACTTCCGCAACGTGTCGGGCAAGGTCCCGGACTTCGACGAGACCTTTGTCGATGACGGGTATGTCGACATGTGGAAGGCGATGCGGATCTACAACGATGTCGGATACAACGGCGTGTTTATTGAAGACCACGTGCCGGCGATGACTGGCGATTCGCCGCACGGGCACCGCTCCCGGGCATTCGCGATGGGTTACGCCAAAGGCCTCATGCGCATGACCGGCGCAAGATAACCCCGAAGATCGATGCCGCGATTCGCTCGCTAGACCTGCCGCAGCCGCGGATCGAAGTGGTCGCGCATCCAGTCACCCAGGAAATTGAACGACATCACGACCAGGAATATCGCGATGCCCGGGAACGCGCTCTGCCACCACTTCTGGGCGATCACCCAGTCCTTGCCCTCGGCCACCATCGATCCCCAGGCCGGTGTCGGTGGCTGAATGCCTGCGCCGAGGAAGCTGAGGGCCGCCTCCGCCAGGATCAGGCCGCCGATGTTCAGCGTCGCGATAACTACCGCGGTGTTGATTACGCCTGGAAGCAGGTGCCGCCACATGATTCGAGCGTGGCTCGCACCTGAGACGCGTGCTGCCGTCACGTATTCCATTTCCCGTAGCGACAGCGTCTGGGCCCGCACGACCCGAACGAAACCGGCCCACGCTAGCATCGCCAGAAGCGCGAATACAATCTTCATGCTATTTCCGAGCACGATGTTGACGACCAGGGCGATCATCAGGAACGGCATCGCGCTCCAGATGTCGACGATTCGCATGATCACTTCATCGACGAACCTGCCGAAATATCCCGCTGTCAGGCCAAGGGTCGTGCCTACTATGAATCCACTGCCAACGGACACGGCAGCGACCGTCAAAGACACGCGCGCCCCGTAGAGGACTCGGCTAAGTACATCCCGGCCAACGTGGTCCGTGCCGAGAATGTATCTGGTCGTCCCGCCCTCGACCCAGAACGGCGGGTAGTGTTTGTCGAGAATGTTTGACCGGATCGGGTCATGGGGGGCGAGAAGAGGCCCGAATACTCCAGCAATCACGAGAAGCGTGAGCACCAATCCCGGTATGACCGGATATCGGTGGACGCGCCGCCATATGGATTCACCAACGAGCGGGACCTGCCCCGATTCTGCGACGCGCGCTTCCGGCCCAACCGCAGCCATCTTGTTACTGATACCGGATTCTCGGATCCAGATAGGCGTAGACCAAGTCGGCCAAGAACGCGAACACGACATAGATCGTGACGAAGATGAGCACTGCCCCCTGCATCAGCGGGAAGTCGTTCTGAAGCACTGCCTGTTGGGCCGCCATCCAGCCGACGCCTGGCCACGCGAACACGGTCTCGATCACGATTGCACCATTCAGGAAGGCCGCAAGCAAGAACACCATCGCCGTAAACGGTGCCAGCAACGAGTTCCGGAAAGCGTGTTTCCAGATCACCGCGAGGTCGGTAACGCCCTTGGCCCGCGCAAATTTGACAAACTCGGAATCAAGCACTTCAAGCATCGATGAACGCGTCAGCCGCATGAGCCCCGCAGCAGACGGCCAACCCAGGGCGATGCAGGGGAGGATGTAGTTCTTGATATGCAGTCCCTCTCCTCGTCCTCCTGGCGGGAGCCAGTTCAAATACACTGCAAATACGAGGATGAGCATGATCCCGGTCCAGAATGCGGGCATCGCGAGGCCGAACAGGGCGAACAAGCGCGCGGTGAGGTCCCAGGGCGTGCCTCGCTTGACGGCAGCGAGTACACCCATAGGAAGGCCGACGATCACTGCAAATATCCACGCGCCCAGCGCGAGCTGCAGGGTGGCGCCAAGCTTCCCTCCGAGCAGCGTTCGGACTTCTCGCGGGGAGAACAGGGAGCGTCCGAGGTCGCCGCGGACGACCTTCCCAAGCCAGGTGGCGTACTGCACTACCGCGGGTTTGTCGAACCCCCACTCACGTCCCAGCTTCTCCCAAAGCACTCGATTGGTGTCCCCGTAACCCTGCTCAGGGACGAACAGGGCGCGCGGGTCGTGGGCCATGCGCGTCAAGCTGAATATGAATACCGTCGCGCCCAGCACCGAAAGCAGTGCAAAGAACAGGCGGCGGACTATGAAGCCTCGCATTCAGTAAACCTCGGCTCGGAGTTCCTACGCCTCACGACCGGCGCAGCACATCGATGAAGGCCTTGTAGTAGCCCATCGCGTAGGCTTCTGATCGGTAGGGGCCGTCCCATGCATTGTCGTCGACGATTTTCGGAACGTGGTCGTCGATCATCGGCCCGTCAAATCCGACGTCTTTGTAGATCTGCATGGCCCTGTACATGTCTACGTAGCCTTCATCGATAAAGGTCTCGTCGAATACCGGGACCTTGCCCGACACGTTGCGAAAGTGGACATAGAAGATCTTCTTGCGGGTGCCGAAGTACGAGATCGCTTCGTAGACGTCGTCGGGCATCTCGGAGACGGTTCCCTGGCAGAATTCCAGCCCGTTGAATTCGCTGGGGCAAATTTCCTCGGTAAGCCGGCGTAAGGCCGCGTGGCTCCGGAAGATCCTTGCAACTCCGCCGATTGAAGGCACGGGAGGGTCATCCGGATGAAGTCCCATCTTGACGCCCGCTTGTTCGGCAACCGGGATGACCGCCTTCAGGAAATACGTGACGTTGTCCCACATTTGGTCATCGGAGAGCGGACCCCAGTCCGGGACCGGCGCCCCTTTAACCAGGCTGTGGTCGTAACTGGTGACCTGGGCCCCCCCGCGCCCGAGCTTGGTGCCTGACGTGCGCCATACACCGAGCGCCATGAAGTGGTAGCCGAGAACCGGAATTTTGGCTTCTCCCATGTTCCGCAGCGTCTTCTGCCAGTTCTCGATCTGCTGGTCGCGGCCAGGCTGCCCGCGGGCAATACGGTCGTACCACTCGAAGTACACGTTCTCGACCGCGGCGAGCGCCATGCCGGCGGCCTCGACCCGCTTCTTCAGTTCGACCAGCGACTTCAGGTCGTAGAAGCCTTTCTCGCGGTCCTGAGGGAGACACCACGGTCCGGCGACGACGTCGCTGCAGCCGAGTTGCTTGCCGAACGCCAGGCGTTCGTCATTGATGCCGCGGCGCAGGTCGAGCGCCAGTCGCCCGGAAGGGCCCCAGTCCCGGCTCGCACCGGTCTGCGGTGCGGGCCGGGCATTACGAGCTCGCACTACTGCCCCGCTACGAGCTTTATCACCGCGGGGTTGGCATTCGGAGGCGGCAGGTTCTGGTAATGGGCCCTTCTTCCGACCCAGGACTCGATGCGCTTCGGGTTCACCATGACACCCTTCGGGATCTGGCCGATCCCGGCATACAGGTGCCAGTAGTTCATCCAGTCGACTGCATCGAAGTGCAGTTGAACGCGCTCTGCCTTGTCCTTCGAGCCGCGGATCTTCAGGTGGTTCCGTACCAGGTAGGTGTCCTCGAACGGACCCCATCCGGGCCGGCTGAGCGACGTGTCAGTCGGCGGCATCCAGAAATCGAGCGGCCAGTCGTTGCTGTGCACCTCGCCATTCTTGATAGTCGGGAATATCTGATCGCGCAGACGGATTCGCGGGTGAATGACAGTGCCATAATCCTCTCTAAGAAGGCTGGTCTTGATCCCGATGTTCGTCCACAGGGCCGAAACCGCGTCTGCCCATGCCAGGCAAACTTCGCCGACCTCGCAGGGATAAATGTTCAAAGTGATGGCGAAGCGCGTGCCATCCGCCTTCTTCGGGTAACCCGCAAGGTCTAGCAACTGTTCTGCCTTCTTTGGGTCAAACGGGATCTTCCACGGCCACTTTTCATCCTGCAACGGAGACGCAATGTTGTAAGTCGGGCAATCCTTGCAGAATGCCTCGTGCGCCTTGTCGAGCTGGGCCTTCGTCGTAACGCGCTTCTCATCCCAACCGGGATACGCCACCCCCATATATTCGGTGTAGATCGGCGTACCACGGTTGTTGTGCAGGCTGCGATTGATGGCGTCCCGGTCGATCGCGTACGAGAGACCCCACCGGACAATCCTCGCCTGTTCCATGTCCGACATCCCAGGCGGGTTATTGACGTCCTGGTACTTGCACTTGTCGGGGAAGCCGCATCCGATCCACGGCCAGTCTTCCTGAAGCGGCGGCTCTTCCCATACCTTCAGTTCCTCGCCAGTGAGGCCGTGCTTAGCTTCCCAGAGGTTCCCGTGGAAGAGGACGGATGAACCAACGTAGCCGGTCTCGCCCGGCATCGTGCGTAGGAACTTCAGGCCCTGTTTCTCGAGGTCCTCCACGAGCTTGAAGTCGACTTCAGCAATGTCGGCCTGGCCACCCTTGAGCATCGCGATCCGGCTCGTCAGCTCCGGGGCCGCTACATAGATGAACTTCTGAACACGACCGGCGGAGTAAACGGACCCGTCCGCCCAGTGGGGTACCGCTTCGACTTCGCCCCGCTCGTTCGTGACCCACTTGCCCATGACATACGGGCCAGTGCCGACGTAGTACTTGAGCATCGTCTGCTCGCCAAGCTTGTCGAAGACCTTGCCAACCTCGGGCAGGTTAGAGGAACCTCCGATACCGAATTCGGTAAGCGGCACGAAGGCGTAGATCGGGCTCCGCAGCTCGACCTCGAACGTGTACTTGTCGATGGCCGTTGCCTTGCCGAACACATTCGCGTAGTTGGGCCCAGACCCATGCTTGCTGTTAGGGTTCACGAAGGGGTTCATCTCATTGAGCCACCAGACGAAGTCCGACGCCTCATACTCGCCGAACCCGTCCGGATACTGCCCGCGCAGCTCGACCGGAGAGTTGATCTTCACTCCCTGGCGGATCTTGATCGTCGCCTTGGTCCCGTAGTTGTCAACGCTCCAACCGGCGGCGAGCCAAGGGTTCATCGGGCTTCCGTCATCCCCCATCACAAAGAGATATTCGCCGGTGCCGGGCGGCTGGGACCCCGCACTTCGGGAGGTGATGCCGCTGACGGTGCCAATCGCTCCCGCGGGCACGGCCATGGTCACGGTTCCCCTGAAGCCAGCGGGTGCGGCCGGCTTGGTCGCCGCGGGCTGCGTTGCGGTCGGCTGCGCAGTGGCAGTCGCGGCCGGGGCAGCAGTCGGAGTCGCGGCCGGCGCTTTCGGCGCAACTGTCGCCGTGGCTTCTTCCTTGCCGCCACAGGCGGCCGCGGCTATCAGGCCAGCGGATATCGCAAGCGCGGCCAATCCAAGGCGAATGTGCATGAGATACGTGAGTGAACTGCCCATCGCTCCCCTCCGGTTTTGCCTGACGATTCGGCCGCGGCGGCGCAAAACAGGCGGCATACTACATCCAGCCCCGCAAATCTGTCAATCGAACGGGACCTCGCGCCGGAAACCGTCAAATGAACGGGAGTTCGGCCCGGAAGCCATCAAGCCCACTGGACGAATGGTCGAACCGACATTAAGAACGCGCGGTCCTAGGTCGTATACTGCCGCTCACCCGGCCGGAACAAGCACCTGGAGCTTGGAGGCAACATGCGATACGGATGGGCGATCCAAACTGCGACAGAAGAAGTCCTTACAACCTCCGCCCAGCTTGGCGTGCGGGACATCATTGTCTATGGCGGACCAGGGTTTAAATTCAAACCAGGCACCACGGAGCCGCTGAAGGGCGAACGTGCAACCTACGACGACTACCTCGCCCTAAGAAAGCTCCTGGAGTCATACGGGCTCCGACTCGCGGGGTTCGAAGGCGGGTTTGTGACCCTGCGCCAGTTCCACGACGTCGTGTTCGGCGGACCGCGAAGGGATGAACTGATCGAGCGGCTGCTCGGGGAAATTCGTGACATGGCGCGCGCGGGGGTCCCCGTCTTCGGCTATCACTGGATGCCTAACTCCGTTTGGCGTTCCGATCCGGTGCGTATCAGAGGCAACGCGGAGGCCACCGCGTTTGAACTCGGCGGAAAGGGCAGCCAGGCGTATGGCACTCCCGACGCCTTCCCGCCCAGAGCGGACCTGAGCCGCCAGTCCCTGTGGCGGAACCTGGAATACTGGATCAAGGCAGCTACGCCAGCTGCTGAAGGGGCGGGGATCCGACTTGGCATTCACCCCGATGATCCCCCGGTAGATGAACTTGGCGGCGTACCTCGTCTGCTCAACGGTTTCGAGGCGTACAAGCGGCTGACCTCCATTGTGGACAGCCCTTCAAACGGCATCGAGTTCTGCCAGGGCACCTTCTCCGAGATGAAGGAGTCAGCCAACGGCGGAATCTACGAGGTCATCCGCTACTTCGCCGAACGCAAGAAGATCCTCTATGTCCATTTCAGGAACGTGTCGGGGACGGTGCCTAAATTCCACGAAGAGTTCATCAACACCGGCTACGTCGACATGTACCGGGCGATGAAGACGTACGCGGAAGCCGGTTTCGACGGTGTCTTCATGGACGATCACTGCCCGTACATAACCAACGATGTCGAGTTCCCGGGCAACATCGGCGGATACCGGTCCCGGATATTCGCGCAGGGTTACCTCCAGGCCATGATCGAGGCGGTGACCAAGCAAAGGCAGGAAGCCCGTGCGCGGTAGCAGATACCAGGATGGAAATCATTGCCGATCGGCCCGCCGAGGAAGTGATCGTCAGAGATACCTGCTCGGCGGGGTTTCAAGCGGACGAATTCCTCTGTTCGCGCCCTATTAGCAGTTGGTCCCTTCACCAACCGCGGCCGAAGCGCACAACGCCAACCTCAGAAGTTTCGACTCCGCCACGGCCGCCGTCCCCAACAGCGACTCCAATAGTCATGCGAACGCTTGGCGTCGCCGAAGGATTCTCATCGCAAGTCCTGCTCGTGAGGATGGAAAAGGGCAATGAGTGCATCCAGTCCAACGGCGCCACCAACTGTAACCTGAATCTCACAGACGACTTTCAGTTTCTCCTGGGATTGGGAGGCGCGACGGTCCAGCGGTTTGGCTGGCCAGTGAGAACGTCGATTCGGTCTGGGCCGAGGCGAATGGCCGAAAGGTGGCTGAGGGGGAACTATCCCACCAGGAGACCTGTACCTGCTGATGGAACAGCCCCGAGGCGATCAGGATAGGCAGGTGGGCGCGGCTGACCGGGGTGCGCATCCGGTTGGTCAAGAGGAATTTCGGCTCCTCGTGGCCCAGGTCCTGGCGAAAAGTCCGTCCGGCAAGGGGGGCCTTCTGCTCGTAGATGCGCGGAGTGCGGTACTTGCGAGTAGGCACGTCCAGCTCGATCGCGCGCCAGGCGCTGCGTGGGAGCGGCGCGATCTCTCGGGGGAGTTGCGAGGACCGCCGGCGCAGGGTCATGAAGGACACCTCCATCTCATCGAGGCGAGCGAGGTTGGCGTAGGTCGTGAGCTCCGAGTCGAACACGAGATGGCGAGGCAATGCCCTCTTGTGCAGCTCCCGCCAGAAGTCGATGAAACGAAAGACCTCCTCCGACTCCTCCACCTTGCGGATGCCGGCGTTGGAGTAGCAGAAGGACCGGCCCCCGGCGCCCTGGGCCAAGAACGAGAGCAGGGCGGGCTGGCTGCGGCTGCGCATGGAGGCGTAGCGGCTTTCGACCACCGGATGCTCCCCGTAGCAGGGGACGGAGTGGATGTCCAGGTCGAACGATTTCTCGTCGAAGAGCTTGTCGCCGGTCGTGGCGCCTTACCAGGCGGTGAGGATCTGCATGACCTTACGGGGATCGGCGCCAGAGGAGTACTCGGAAAGAAAGCTCTTCTTGGGCGTGGCCTTGAGTCCGGCATACAGCGCCAACCCTTCGTCAGCCACAAGCGCCATGAAGTGCTGCTTGCGCTCGATTGACTGCAGTTTGAGGGCAGGACTGGCGCGCAGCGTGTGCTGGGCCGGGATCATCACTGAGCCGGGGAGCTCTACTGCCTCAGCCACCGAGTCCAACTTCAGGCGGACTAGGTCCGGGAGGAACAGGAAGAGGCCTCCACAGCGGGTCGTGAACCGGCGGGGGCAAGGGAAAACGAGCGCATGTCCGCCACCGCCTCAGGCAGGGGGTCGTGACATTCTGTCCACTCGTCGTAACGCCTTCGGGGGAGCGGGGCGAAGCCCTACCCCTTCAGAACCTCCCTGACCGCGGTAGGGCTCAACGACAGGCCGCGCTCCCGGAGGGCATCGGAGAGGGGCATGTCATCGACGGTACCTGCTTACCGCGGCATCGCATGCGGGGAGGCCAACGGCGTGATCACGCCACGAGTGACGAAAATCGAAACGCTATTCAACAGGGGGGTCAGATCACAGGCTGTCACTGATACCAGTGAAGAGGTCTGGGCGAAGTTCACGGTGGCTTTAATCGGCAACGGCCTCGAGACTGCGATTCGGCTCTCCCCTTCGCTGTTTCTCGCGCGTCCCGAGACACGCGAGCTGACGAGGGGCCTGGTCCTCGAGATGGTCGCGATCGCCAAGGCGGAAGGAGTCAGCCTGCGCTCGGGGATCGTCGACGAGGTCGTCGAGATCGGCGACCGCGTGCCGAAGGACTACACCAGATTCTATGCACCGCGACCTGCCGGCAGGACGGCGGCTTGAGCTGGAAGACCACCAGGGCGACGTCGTGCGGCTGGGCCGGAAACACGGGATCTCGACGACATTGAATTTCGTGATCTACGCGATCCTGAAGCCGTTTGCAGATGGCAAGCCTGGCGCGGCCTGACACCGCACCCTGTAGGGCGGCCTGAACCAGGCCTGCTCGCAGACTTGGGGCCAGGCTGAACTCGGCTGAACGGCTGGCTTTCGCCGGCTATTACGCAGCCCCCTTGCAGCGCTGGGATCGAGGAGGCGCGGGTCGAGGATCAGTAGTCCGCCGTGAGACACTCGCTGCCGTGGCCGGGAGAGGAGACGGTCGCCATTGGCCTCGCCCGCGGGATCAGGAATCGCGAATCGCGCGCCGGCAGGATGCGTTGCCTCCAACCCTGGGTGCCACCAGGCGCGACCGTGCTCCACTTCGATCGATCGGCGTTGAGTACACAAGAAGGTGGGACGCCCGAAACGTCGGCGGCTTTGACCGACCGGTCCGTCAGATACGAAAAGGCATAATTATCCGCTGTCATGGGCGGCCCCGGCCGAACCCGTCCGCCCGCCTTCGGCATGATCCGGCCCTGCACACCCTCGGGCTAGATCTTCGTCCCCAGCCCCACACGCCTGGCGGCCTGCAGCGCTCGCTCGGCCGCAATGCTCGCGGCATACCGGCGCAGCATCTGGTCCGAGCGCCAACCGGCGATGCGCATCAAGTCTGTCTCGGTCCCGCCGTCCGC
>Ga0194131_10010483_pt1 | contig 11334 bp, 12 predicted proteins | sample TA2KigO120mmetaG_FD_148631 | JGI IMG/M metagenome (GOLD analysis project Ga0194131, IMG submission 148631) | Freshwater microbial communities from Lake Tanganyika, Tanzania - TA2015053 Kigoma Offshore 120m | ecosystem: Environmental > Aquatic > Freshwater > Lake | place: Tanzania: Lake... | reverse complement strand
TATCCATTGTCCATGGAGGATTCCAGACAATGTCAACTTTGACATCATTTACTCCCGGAACTTTTTTGACGTATCGAGTTACGTCTTGAACCAAAGTTTGGTGCAATGGGCATCCTTGTGTCGTAAGTGTCATTTTGATATTGACGTCATTTGATGGCGTTACATCAATTCCATATACTAGGCCCATCTCCACTATGTTTAACGGGACTTCTGGATCCATACATTTGGTAAGAGATTCTCTTACTTGATCTACACTTACTGACATATTTTGTTGGTAATTTTAAAAATGAATAAAAACTTTCTATTTGTTAGCTTCAAATAATTTTGGTATAGACTCTACAAATGGCGGTTTTGCAACGCCTGCTTCTGTAATTATACCTGAGATCAATTCCGGCGGAGTCATGTCAAATGCAGGATTTATTACATTGATTCCGTCAGGTGCAGTTTTTTTATCACCAATTTGTGTGACTTCAGTTCCACTTCTTTGTTCTATAATGACGTCTTGTGGATTGCTTTTCATATCAAATGTGGATAATGGAGCTGCAACATAGAACGGTATTCCGTGTTGTTTTGCAATTAATGCTACTTGGTATGTTCCAATTTTGTTGTAGACATGTCCTGTCCTGAGTACTCTATCTGCGCCCACCACTACTTTGTTTACTAGCTTGTTTGCCATCGTATAACCCACAGCAGTATCTGGAATCAAACTGACATCAAATCCATCATGCTTTAGCTCAAATGCAGTAAGCCTTGATCCTTGTTGGATGGGTCTTGTCTCAGTAGCTATAACTTTGATATTTTTTCCGCTTTCTTTCGTCGCACGAATAACACCAAGAGCGGTTCCATATGCCACAGTAGCCAAAGATCCAGCATTACAGTGTGTCATTACGGTATCATTATTTGAAAATAATTCAGAGCCATGTTTTCCCATCGTCATATTTATTTTGATATCAGCGTCAGCTATTTGTTTTGCTTTTGTAATCATTGCGTTTTTTATATCAGATACATTGACTCCATTTTTCGCAATTTGCATTATTTGTTCCAGTCCCCAAGATAAGTTTACAGCAGTGGGTCTTGTGTCATTCAAAGTTTTTTTTGCTTTCTCTAGGTCTTCAATAAATTCTTCTTTGGTTGTCGAGTTACTTTGTAATGCTGCAAGGCACAATCCAAATGCACCTGCAACTCCTATCGCGGGCGCTCCACGAATTATCAGGTTTTTTATGGCATTTGCCACACCCATATAATCAGAATACTCAACAAAGACCAGATCATTTGGAAGCTTTGTTTGATCAATCATAACTACGATATTATTTTTCCATTCAATCGTTCTTAAAGTAATAACAGCCATTGAATATGACGTATTTCTTTTGTTATTTATTTTGTTGTGAGTGAACTGATTTAATTTAGATTGGCACATTACAATTTACATCAGTAAAAATCTGAAGATACAAACATAATTTTTCTGCAAAATCCAATGTCATCAGTATTATTCAGAATCTTTGATATCTTCATTTACTTCTTTAGATTTGATTTTTCTGCCTCTAAAATCATGATAAAGGCGAATTAATCTGAATAGAAATTGATATGCTGCATAATGTAGTTTTTTTTGTGTTTTAACCATGTTATGGTGAATGTGTTCATCACCGCCCCATTTTTTCTTGTAAAACAAAAGAGTATGATTATTATCTAAAGATGATTTTGGTCCCCCAGAAAAATCATACAGCCTGACACCAGTATTTTTCCCCCATTCTACTGCTGACCATGTGAGGAGAGTTCCTCCAAGACTAGTTGATTCAGAGTAAGAGCTTACAACAAAATGCGTATATGCGATTCCATTAAAGCATGCGATTCTAAGTCCGGAGATCAATTTTTCGTTTTGATATGCCAAAAAGAATTTTTCTGTGCCAGATTTATGATTGTGCCAAAGCTTGTCAAGATCTTTAAAGGGGTCAATGATTTCAAGTCCTTTTGTTTGTGCCCATGACTTGTGTAGCATTAGGAATTCTTTGAGATCTTCAACAGTTTGTACTTCCTTTACTATAATATTCCGACGCTTTGCTCTATTAACATCTCCACGAGTTTTTTTTGATACATTTTGCCATAGATAGTCTATTGGTTTTGTTAGATCGGAGATGAATGTAACTTCTTGCGATGTTACAAATTTATTTTGTTGAAATAAATGCAAATATTCTTCATTTACCATATCATCATATGCCGGAGTGTATCCCTCTATGAAAACCAGATCAAATTTCTTGCATACTTGATCAATTGCAATAATTATTTATTCTAATATTTGTAGTCTTTTTTCAGAATTTTCTGAGTGTATGATTGGACCGAATAACCAAATACCTCTTGTTGTTAATTTGGAAAGAATATGCAATATGGATCGAAGAAGATTACCAGAATACAGAACAGTTGTTTTTATTATCAGTATACCAAGTTGGCCTACCAAATTATCTGATTCATCAAAAATGCAAACAAAAACTGGAAAAGAATTTTCTGAATGTGAACATAGATAATCGGAACTTTGAAAAAAATTTCCTGCTTTATTTTTTAATAGATTTTCATTCCATTTTTGATCGACATATGTTTCTATTTTGTATTTGTACATATCATCTCCAACATAAACAAATATTATGACAGATATGTTTTTTAATAAATTCAACGGAACTAATAAACAAAAGATTAATTGATAAATACAAAATTTGAATAGTAGGCAAAATAAGTTCGTTTTAGTCCGTTTAGTTATTACCGCGCATTATTTTTCTATCTTACAGTTTTTAATAATAACGAGTTTTTTGAATTAGAAAACGTATTATTCGTTATTTAAAATACACTCATTAAACATTATATCCATAGTTTATCCAAAGAAAATAATTGATAGACTATTCATTATTACAAAAGATTGATTCTCATGGAATGCATAAAATCTATGATATATGGCCTGATATTGCAGAGAAAAGCTATTGTTCAGATCCTATACAAGTAGATTTTAAGAATATTACACATATCGTATTTGCTGGAATGGGGGGATCTGGTGCATTACACGACGTTTTTTCAGCGATTCTTTCGAAGATCAACACTCATGTGAATGTTGTAAAAGGATATCATTTGCCATGTACTGTTAATTCTAATACATTACTAGTTACGACTAGTGTTTCAGGAAATACCGCCGAATCACTTACAGTATTAGATTCCGCTATCAAGACTGATTGCAAAATAATTGCATTTTCTAGTGGAGGTAAAATGGAAAAATATTGCTTTGAGAATAAAATAGAACACCGAAATATTCCTGTTTTTCATTCTCCTAGAGCATCATTTCCATCATTTTTGTTTTCAATGTTGAGGGTTTTAGAGCCCGTCATTCCAATTAAAAAAGAAGACATTTTTGAATCTATTAGTGTACTAAAGGACGTGCAAAAACAGATTTCATCACAAAATGTTAATTCAACTAATCCATCATTAGAGCTTGCAATCTGGCTTTCAGGCATTCCTGTAATTTATTATCCATGGGGACTTCAAGCAGCAGCAGTTAGATTCAAGAATTCATTACAAGAAAATGCAAAAACCCATGTAATTACTGAGGACATCATAGAAGCCTGTCATAATGGAATTGTTGCTTGGGAAAAGAATTCAAGTGCAAGGCCGATTTTAATCAGAGGACATGATGATTACATAAAAACCAAGGAAAGATGGGAAATAATCAAAGAATATTTTGATCGGAAAAAAATTGAATATAGGGAAGTTTTTTCGGTTAAAGGCAGTATTCTTACAAAATTAATTAATTTGATTTACATACTTGATTATTCATCAATTTATAATGCAGTATTATCACATATTGATCCAACTCCCGTCATTCCTATTGATTTTGTAAAGAGTAAATCAAAGTAGGCACCAATTTTAATGGTATGAATCTGATCATTAACAATTTCTTAATTGTATCCAATTATAACATAGGATAGCAATCTAAAAGTTCATCATTACAACTAGTTAACAGACAGCTTATTTAGTCTCCAGTAATCATTTGGAATATGTTTGAAGGGAAAAAAATTTTGATAACTGGTGGCACTGGTTCACTCGGACATGCACTTACAAGACGCCTATTAAAAATGAAAGTAGATACTGTTAGAATTTTCAGTAGAAATGAAAACAATCAAGTCAGGATGGAATCAGAGTTAAAAGATGAACGTCTTCGTTTTTTTGTAGGTGATGTTAGAGACTACCCAAGATTGGTAAGAGCTCTAGAAGATGTAGATATCGTATTTCATGCAGCTGCACTAAAACATGTTCCTGTGATTGAATATAACCCGTTTGAAGCAATCAAAACAAACATTATTGGAACTCAGAACGTTGTTAACGCGTCATTAGAAAATAATGTTGACATAGCAGTTGGTGTCGGCACAGACAAATCAGTATCACCACTTAACACATATGGAGCAACGAAATTGTTGATGGAGAAATTATTTGTTACTGCAGATAATTATTTAGATTCTAAGAAATACAAAACCAGATTCATTGCATTACGTTATGGAAATGTTCTAGGAAGTAGTGGATCAGTTGTACCAAAGTTCATTGAACAGATAAAGAATAAGGAAAAGCTCACCTTGACTGACCCACGTATGACACGATTCAGCATTACAATGGAAGAAGCGCTAGATTTTATTTTAGAGTCTACCAGAATTGGTAGTGGCTCAGAGATTTTTGTACCTAAATTACGTGCTTATTCAATCACAGATCTGAAAGACTCTTTAATTGAGATGTTCGGTAAAACAAAGGAGGAATATATCGGAATGCGTGCAGGCGAAAAACTACATGAGGCCTTGATAAGTCAAGATGAACTTGGCTATACCTATGAAATTGACGACAAGTATGTAATTCTGAATCCATTTAATACTAAAAAATCAAAAAGAAGCTACGAAAAGAAAATGAAGAGAGTCAAATTGACGAGGTCTTATTCGTCAGATTTGGCAGAAAAAATTCCTAAAAACGAACTTAAGAAAATCATTTCAAAGTCAGGTTTTCTTTAGAATGTCATGATCAAACTTTTTGATCCTTACTTTGACAAAAATGAGAAAAGAGCTCTACTTGAAGTTTTAGAAAGTAAAGCTTGGGCCTCAGGAGCTGGAATTGGGAAGGTTGCTGAATTTGAAGATGAATTTAACAAATACATTGGATCTGATGACTGTGTAGCTCTAAACAACGGTACTGCTGCATTACACTTGGCTTTGATGCAAATGGATCTAAAAAACAAAGAGGTTTTAGTACCATCCCTAACATTTGTCAGCACAGTTCATGCAGTGTTGTATGCTGGTGCGAAGCCAGTGTTTGTCGACGTAGATAAAGACACATTATGTTTGAGTATTGACGATTTACGGAAAAAAATCTCAAGGAAGAGCTCACTAATAATACCAGTACATTTTGGTGGAATTCCATGTAAGATGGACGAAATTGAAAAAATCTCACAAGAACATAAAATCGCTGTAACAGAAGATGCTGCACATGCTTGTGGTTCTAAATTTTCTGGAAAGAATATTGGAACTCATAGTGATATTGTATGCTTTAGTTTTCATCCAGTAAAGAATTTATCCATGCCTACTGGGGGGGCAATCACATTAAATAAAAAATTTGTGAAAAAAAGAAAAAAATTGTTGAAATCACTAAGATGGTGCGGGATTGATAATAGAAAGGAGGTTTTTTATGATGTTCCAAGATTAGGTTGGAATTATTACATGAATGAGTTTTCAGCAGCAATAGGTCTCCAACAATTAAAAAAAATAGAACATATGAATGAAAGAAGAAAAAATATTGCCAGAATATATCACAAAGGAATTTTGCTTGAAGGGAAAACACCAATTTCACATGATTTTTCTTATCACCTATATTGGATCCGGATAAAGAAGAGGTCTAAGTTCATCAGATTCATGAACAAGTCTGGAATCGAAGTTGGGATTCACTACAAGCCAGTTCATTTAATGACAGCATATAAGACAACAAAATCATTACCTATTACTGAATCAGTTTGGCCTGAGCTTGTTTCAATTCCTATGCATGTTAATCTTACTAATTCACAAGTCAAGTATATCATAGAAAAAATCAACGAGTTTCAGAATAAATTCATGAACTAATTATCCACAATACAGTCTAATATAGCAAGAGAAGTAGGAACAATTTTCTCTCTGTTTTTCTTTATGTATTCAGATAGGTTATTTTCTCTAATAAATTGTGGAGTTGTGTATTCGTTAATTTTTTTAAAACATTTGATTATCTCATTTCTTTCGACATTTATTTCAATTATACATCCAACATCAAAAATTTGATTATTTTCATCATAAACTAGACACATACTTTGTATTTTCTTTATATCTTTTACAGACATGCCAGTTTCTTCAGAAAACTCGTCTTGCAGTTTTGAAATATAATCAATAGTATTGTCTTTTTGTAATGCTGATCTATCAATATTGCCAGATGGAACAAGTTCAATGTATTCTGGGTATTCAGTATTATTTCTTGATCTTGTCGAAAAGAGAACATATCTTTCCTCATCGTTAACAAAAGTTATCGCACTTACTCCTACTTGCTTAATATTTAATTGAAGTTCAGATATTTTTCTGCTAGCTATAACATTTTTGTATTCTGTGAAATAGACATCAACGTAAATCTTATCGTTATGTTTTGTTAGATCAATAAATGAGAGTACGTCAGCATTAAAAATTGAGGGATTTTTTTTTGACTCCTTTCTCCAGACTTCTTCAATAACTTCTTGTTGTTTGGATATATCAAGTGAGAAAGGATTATTTCTCAAGATGATATTTCCTTTTTCTATTATTTTGTAAGAGTTATTTTTCATAATTATCAATAATCCGGATCAGATTACCCAATCCTTTCTTTTTGTCAATTAGAATACAATAAAGTCCAGCTTTTCTTGCACTTTGGAATCCATTTTTGGAATCCTCAATAACAATTGTTTGTTTTTTTAATGCTTTTGTTTTTCTTAAACATAATTGATAGATTTCTGGATGTGGTTTTGAGTGATTAATCTCATTGCCAAATACAAACACTCGAAAAAATTTCTTCCAATTAAATTTCTTAATTAATATGTAAGCTAGTTTCTTGGGTGACGAGGTTACCAAAGCTGTTTTGTAGCCATTTTTGTTCAGTATTCTCAGTACATAATTACTTTGTTTTCTTGGTTTAGAAGTTTTGTATGCCAATCGAATTTTAGAAGCATAATTTTCAAATAATTTATTATCCGACTCATCCAGCTTGTAAGTTTTCTTTAATTTGTTAATTATTTCGCTAAGGGATGGTCCGTTTAGTTTGTTAAATTCTTTCTTACTTCCTTTGAGGCCATAATCAGATAGAAAATTAAGATATGCTCCGTATAATGACGGTAGATTATCAACTAATGTTCCATCTAGATCAAAAAAAACCCATTTGATATTACTCATAATCTTGATTTGTAACACCTTGACCAGACTGGATGTTTCGTTTAGCTTTCTTGTTTATTATTTTAGGAAGAAATTTGGGATGAATTCCTTGTTTTTGTTTGCCGGGTCGGAGGATGTCAATGTTGACACCTTCTTTGAAAATATCACCTTTTTTTATTGGTTTTATTGCCTGAATTGATCTTTGTGCAAATCGTCTTAATTCCTGTTCCTCTTTTTGGACAATTTTTTTACCTGTTCCAAGACTGGATTCACAATCCCTTATTGATTTTACCATAATTTTCAGCTGTTCTGGAGTAAGAGCAAATGAGTGATCTGGCCCTGGTAGGTTTTTGTTAAGTGTAAAGTGTTTTTCGATGATTGTTGCACCCAATGCAACTGCTACAACCGGGCCTATGACTGGATCGGTACTGTGATCAGAAAGGCCTACTGGTACATTGAATCGTTTTATCAAATCAGGAATCACTCTGAGGTTGAGAGTAGAGAGTGGTGCAGGATATTTGGCAGTCACCTGCATGAGAGAAATTTGTTTTCCTCCATTTTTGTAGAAGTGATTCACTGCCCATGTTATTTCATTAAATGTTGCTGCACCAGTAGATAGAATCAGTGGTTTCTTTGTTTTCGCTATGAATTCAATGAGTCTAGAATGAGTTATCTCATATGAAGCAATTTTGTGAATTTGGACATATGGATTCAGTGCCTTAGCATCCTGTATTGAGAACGGGGTTGACATAAATTTGATTCCATATTTTTTGCAATGATCATGTAGTTGAGGAATCATCTCATATGGCATTGATAGATCTCTGAAGATTTCAGTTATTGGTTCCTTAATACCAGCTTCTAAGAGATAATTCGAGTCCCCAGCATTGGAGACATAGACTGTCTCAGGTTTGTATGTCTGGAACTTGACAGCATCTGCACCAGATTCATGAGCAATATCGATGAGTGTCTTAGCCATCTTGATATCTCGTGACAGAGTACCCATTCTCCAATTGGAACCTGCTTCAGCTATGATAAAGACATGATTACTTTTCATATTTTGTTATTAACATTTCAAGAGATTTTATAGTTAATTGAGGAAAATACGGAGTAATTTCTTCTTTTAGTCGTTCAACATTTTCAAGTAATGTTTTTTGAGTATTATAGTTAGCTTGGTGCATTACCTTACATAATACTTCCCCTTCATCATAATTCTCAGTTATATGATGAGAACAGACTACAATTTCTTTTTCATTGTTTTGCAATGCTCTCCGTATTGGCTCTATTCCAGCATATTTAGGAAGATCTCCTCTATGTAGATTGATTGATCCAATGTTTGCTTTTTTAAAAACGGCAGGATTAATAAGAAATCTCCAACTAATAGATATTAAAAAATCATATTCTGATTTTAAACAAAAGTCTTCCAATTTGAATAATTCTGCCTTTTTATCTATCGTGATGAGTGGTATGTTATTTGCTGATGTAACTTGGACAAAATCATCAAAATCGATTCTTTGTTTTTGTTGTGGATCATATGATTTTGGGTTTAATTCATGCGTAAATACCACCAATACCTCAAATTTTTTATTATCTAATAAGACCTTTAACGTTTCTAATCCATGATTTCTTGCAATAAGGAGTACACACCTATGGGACATTGAATATCATACCTATTTAATAACTGATTAAAGAATGTAGATCAAAAATCAAAAAAACCTAAAAACCTAATCTGTCAAAGTAAAATGAATGGTTTATTTGTTTTGTGCATACAGAGAATGGGCGCTCAAACTTTATAGAAAGATTTCAAAAAAATACAAAAATTTTATTCTCTTAGATAATCCAAAAAAACTTACTTTCAACTATGTAAAGAAAATAAATCCAGAGCTGATTTTTTTCCCTGATTGGTCATGGATTGTATCTAAAGATATAATTGACAATTACAAATGTGTTTGTTTTCATGAATCAAATCTACCGAAATTTCGTGGAGGAAGCCCTATTCAAAATCAGATAATTAGAGGCATAGCGAAAACAAAATCGACAGCATTCATTATGACTGGAGGCATAGATGAGGGTGACATTTTATTGCAAAAAGATCTTTCTTTAAGAGGTACATTAACAGAAATTTTTGATAGAATGTTAGAAAATGACTACGAGATGATAATCAAGATAATTAATAGCAAATATCGAAGAAAAAAACAGATTGGTAAACCTACAGTTTTTAAGCGAAGAAAACCAGAAGACAGTGAATTAAAACACCTAGATTATGATGACAGGTATTTGTATAATTTCATACGAATGCTTGCAGACCCTTATCCTAATGCTTTTGTACGCATAAAAAAACGTAAAATAATATTCAAAACTGCAAAATATAATGGGAGGAAGTTGGAATTTACTGGTGAAATAAGATGAAAGTTTTGGTAATAGCTGCACATCCAGATGATGAAGTTCTTGGTATGGGAGGCACAATCAGAAAATATGTGAAAGGCAATCATGATGTAAAAATAGTCATTATGGCAACTGGAATTTTTGCAAGGCGCTCAGAAGAATATCGAAATTCTACAAAATATGAATTAAATGAAGAATCCAAACAAACAATGAAAAAAGAGCTTGATGGTTTGAGGAAGGATGCAAAGAATGCTGCTAAAATACTTGGGGTATCGAATATCGAGTTTCTTGATTTTCCAGACAACGAGATGGATACAGTTTCAAATTTACAGGTAACAAAGAAAATTGAATTGATCATACAACAGTTTAATCCCGAAATAGTATACACCCATTCTCAGTACGATGTTAATGTTGATCATAGAATTACTTATAATGCAACAATAACTGCGACTAGACCCACAAACAGGTGTAAGGTAAAACAAGTGATTTCTTTTGAAATCCCATCATCAACAGAATGGTATTTCCCATCATCGTTTTCTCCAAACATTTTTGTTGACATAAACAAAGAGCTTTCTACAAAAGTCAAGGCTCTCTTAGCTTATAAAAATGAAATTCGTGAGTTTCCACATCCAAGATCTGCTAAAGCAATAGAGATAATTGCAAAGAGATGGGGAACTGTATGCGGCTTTAATGCAGCTGAAGCATTTACTCTGGTAAGAAAGATAGAAAGCTAATTTCATGATTAAACTGGGAATTTTAGTACTGGCTTCATTTGTTTTCCACGCAAAAACTGCTCTGGGTTACCAGAGTCGATAGATTTTTTCAGAATTTCTACAGCGTCGGCAAATGCATCAGCTGTTTTCTTTGTATCATCAGCAGTATGAGAGAACGTATGCAGAATTGATCCCGGTCCGAATATTATTCCTCTTTCTATGCATTCTTGATATAATATGCTCTTTAATAGTAGCGAGTCCACTCCAGATTTGTCATTTACAAGTAGTCCCAATCTGTGAGGCATCCCAATAACTGTGATATTTAGGCCAAATTGCTGAATGATTTTTTGAAAGACGGATTTCAATTCTGTGCCTTTATCCCACAAATAAGATGTTACGTTTTTGTTTTTAATTGTCGATATAGTTGCGATTCCGGCAGCCAAAGAGGGAATTTCTCCAGCATATGTTGTAGAATAAAAAACATCATGGAATACTTTCATGTATTCTTTTTTTCCTGCAACTGCACCTAGCGGCATGCCATTTCCTATTGCTTTGCCAAAACACGACAGGTCAGGAGTTATTCCAAAATGTTGTTGTGCTCCACCCAAAGCTATTCTAAAACCGGTTACAACTTCATCAAAAATCAGTATTGCATTATTTTCATGTGCAAGATTTTGGACATCTTTTAGGAATGTTTGTGTTGGAGCTTCATAGACTACGGGTTCAATGCAGACAGCTGCAATTTCACCTTTATTTTGCTCAAATATTTGCTGAAGCGTTTCTATTTTATTGTATTGAAATATCTTGATCAG
>Ga0194131_10010475_pt1 | contig 11340 bp, 4 predicted proteins | sample TA2KigO120mmetaG_FD_148631 | JGI IMG/M metagenome (GOLD analysis project Ga0194131, IMG submission 148631) | Freshwater microbial communities from Lake Tanganyika, Tanzania - TA2015053 Kigoma Offshore 120m | ecosystem: Environmental > Aquatic > Freshwater > Lake | place: Tanzania: Lake... | reverse complement strand
TGAAATGTGGTCGAAGTTCTCCTTGCCGTTTGACATGATCGACCGTGACTCAACGCAAAAGCTAAAACGCTCTCTCGGTATCGACGCGAACCCTTGGAGATCTTGCGCTCGCTCGATTTCATCGTACTACTACCTGCGTCAATCCGACGTACTTGAGCAGTTCCGGAGCGCTTGTCGCACACCCGAAGGCTCGCCGCACCTGCCGTGGGATTTATTGATTGTGGATGAAGTCCACAATCTGATGCCCTCCCCGTTCGGAGACGACAGCGAGCTTTGCAAGACCCTGCGGATGATTGCGCCGTACTTTGAACACCGCTTGTTCCTGACGGCGACACCGCACAACGGTCACACGAGGTGCTTTTCGGGATTGCTGGAGCTGCTCGATCCGGTTCGATTTACGCGGACGGATGAACTTCGGCCCGCAGAAAAAGACCGCGTCAAGCAGGTCGTCGTCCGCCGTCTCAAACGCGAGATCAACGAACGGACAAGCCCACCGCGTTTTTGCGTACGAAAGCCTCCGCAGGCGGTTGTGTTACAGTTCGCAGAGTCTGAAAAAGCCGTCATTGATGCGTTTAGTGATTTCCGGTCTAAGGTACGATCCACGATCGCTCGTGAGACAAAGAAGCGTCGCTTGGCCGGTGCATTCGCTATCGAGATTCTTGGCAAACGCTTACTGAGCTGCCCTGTCACATTCGCCGAGTCATGGCGGCGCTGCAAACTTGGACTTCGAGAGGAGGACATCGCCAACGACAACGACGTCATGGCCGCTCAGAAAACCGTGACCGATGAGACTGCCGACGACCGTGAATCCGAGCAGCGGCAGTCAACCGCCTCGACGATTATCGGCTCATGGATGAAAGCGTTTGTCGGTGATCTGTCCTCGGAAATTGACGAGATCGATCAGGCGGTTCTTCGGCTCGGACTCAACCTCGATTCCAGCCAAGTGACTTCGCAAGATCCTCAAGAGGACGCTCGCTTCGATTCACTCTGCGATTTGATCGAGCGTTTGTTGCAGAACAAAGATGGTTCGTGGAAGAGTGACGAACGACTGGTCATTTTCACCGAGTACAAGACCACGCTCGATTACCTGCTGCGCCGGTTGCGAACGACCTACGCTGACAGCGAGGGGCGTTTTCTGACTCTGTTCGGCGGCATGGACGATTCACAACGCGAGCAAATCAAGGAGCGATTCAACGACCCAGATGCCCAGGTCCGTGTCTTGGTGGCGACGGATGCCGCATCGGAAGGGCTGAACTTGCAGAGCAGCTCTCGGTTTTTGCTCCACTTCGACTGCCCTTGGAATCCATCTCGCTTGGAGCAACGGAACGGTCGCCTCGATCGGCATGGCCAAGCGCGAGACGTTTTTGTGCATCACTTCGCGAGCGACGAGGACGCCGATCTCAAATTCATGGCCTACTTGATCAGCAAGGTGGATCAAATCCGTGAAGACCTTGGGGCGACGGGAGAGCTATTTGATGAGGCGACCCATCGTTGCCTGATTGAGGGTGACAACGTCGAAGTCGTTCAAAAAGAGCTCGATGTCCGTATCGCCTTGGTCCAGGGTGAGTCTTCGATGGTGGCGGATGACCGCGTGATTCCGTCGGATGAGGAACATGCCGCGGCGAGTTTAGAGGCGCTCGCCAGTGAACTTGATCTGGATCATTGCTCCCAACATGCCACGCTAGAGGCCGCCATGTCGATTCACGCTGGCCGACCTCAGCTCACTCCGCTGGATTCCTCGCGGCGCTGTCGTGTTCTTCAACCTTCGCTGGCGGGATGGAGTGATACCATCGACGACACGGTGCGCCGCAGTGCAACGGGCAGCGGGCTTGGTCAGGTGCCTTACTTGGCGTTCAGCGCCGATCCATTTATTGAACAGATCAGCGGTCGCGCCATCTTTCGTCCCCGCATCGACACGTTGATGGTCCACCTCGGCCATCCGCTGATGGACAAGGCGAGAAATTGGCTGACCCGCAGGCGTTTCCCCGGCCCCCAAGCCGTGTCACGTTGGACCGTGCGCTGCGGCGGCGTGCCAGCGGGGGCGGAGGCACTCATTCTTCTGCATCTGGAAGAACTCGGAGTCAACGAACTGCGTGAGACCTTTCACCATTGGATTCAAACGCTTCAGCTTCCCGTGACGAAGGGGGAATTGGGGGCAGTGCTCGCTCATTCGCCGGCAGCAAGCCATCGTGAAACGACACCATGCCAGGATCGCAAGCAGATCGAGCGAGCCAAAGACCTCTTGAGCGATGTTGAAGCTGACCTGCAGGGGGTCGTCAAGAATGCCAGGACGCGGCTTACGCAGCGATTGCGAGATCAGCTCGATGTGGATGGCAAGCAGGCCCGGAAGGAAGAGCAGGAGCGCTACCAGAGCCGCCAAGGCGAGGTCTCCACGCTCATTGCCGAGAACTCGCTGACGAAGCTCGAACGTGAAATTGCCCATCTGAAACGGGAGCGGCAGCAAGGTCGGCTGTTCGAGAACCAGTCGTTGCTCGACGACCTCGATCGGTCGCTGGAGGTCAAGAAGGAAGAACTCGAACGGCGGCGTGTGCATTACGAGGAAGTCCGAGAGCAGCTTGCTCGCGAGCGTGATCGAATTCTGAATCTCTTGCTTCCCAAGCGATTCGCTCTGCAAGGCGAGGCGCAGGTGTTTCCGGTGGCCATTGAAGTGCGGTTTCCGTCTGCCACGGGAGGTGACCGATGAGCGACGACCGCTTCAATTGGTGGAGCAACCTGCGGCACGGTGGTCTGCTGCTCGACACGCCGCGACGGACGGCGCTGATCCCCACCGATCCCGATGACTTATCCGCGTTCGATCAAGACCGACTTCGGCGGCGACTGACGCAATTTAAGGATGACGCCTCGGTACATCGCGGTGAATTTGTCAGCTTTGTGCTGGAGGCAATCTGTGGTTTTGCTCGGCCGCTGGGTGAGTGGTATCGCGGTGCGGATGTCAAAACTCAGTGGTCCCGCAAGGCCATTACGGGCGAGTCGATTCGTCCTCGTCATTTGTGGATCGGCAAGAACGGAGCCACGTTGCCGGTCTTTGTCGATGACCAGCATCGTCTCGGCGTCGGCAAGGGACGCCGCATCGTCAGTCATGTGCTCGGCTGGCTGCGGCAAGGCAAGGAGCAACTGGCGGTCATCACCAATGGGCAAGAATGGCGGTTGGTGTTTGCCGGTCTCGATTACGAAGCATTCTGCCAATGGGACATTGATAGCTGGTTTGCCGAGGGGAGTGCCTCGCCGGAACTCAACGGGCTGCGAGCGCTCGTGGCTCCGGCACTGTGGACGCCGACGAAGGAGGGCGATGCGTGTCCGTTGCTGGAGGCGATCAATAGCAGCCGTAAGGGCCAGGCCGATCTTTCGCAAATCCTTGGCGAGCGGGTCCGTCAGGCGGCCGAGCTGCTGATCCAGGCCCACACGCCGGCGCTGAAAGAGCATATTGATGGATTGGCGTCTCAAGATATTTACCGCGCTGCCGTGCGCATGATCATGCGGCTGGTTGTCGTCCTTTTCGCCGAGAGTCGCGAAGGGTTGCTGGTCCGCGACAACCCGGTCTTCCACTCCGCCTACAGTCTGCAAGGTCTTCGCGAGCAACTGGAACGGATCAGCAATTACAAACTGGCCAGCGGCGTAGGAGCCTATCCGCGCATCCTGGGGCTGCTGCGACTGATCTATCAGGGTTCCAGCCATCCCGCGCTGCTGGTGCCTGCCTACGGTGGCGAGCTGTTCGCGCCGGGCCGGGCCGATGATGCCGACGGCATGAAGCGTGCGCTGCACTTGTTCGAGACCGCTTGCTTCGGTGAACACTCCGCGGTTGTCATGACGGACTTCCATGTCCGCCAGATTCTCGAACTGCTCACTCGCACCAAGGTCAAAATCCGGCAGGGCCGCGCCACTCTGCTCGTTCCCGCGCCGGTCGATTTTTCCAGCCTCGATAGCGAGTACATCGGCATCCTCTACGAAGGGTTGCTCGATTTCGAATTGCGGTGCGCCGTGCAAGACGAGCCGATCGTCTTCCTCGCCGTCGGCAATCAGCCTGCCTTACCACTGACGACGCTGCTGGCGATGGACGACCGTGCGATCAAGAACCTGTTGGAGAAGCTCAAGGACACGTCTTCCGATGACGACGGAGAATCAGACGACGGCGAAGGAGACGACGCCGACGAGGCAGCCGATCAAGAGCAGGCTGCCGAATCGGAGGACGACGCCAATGAGGACGAGTCCCCAGCAGTCGAGGAATCTGAAGGGATTGATCCGGCCGCAGAACCGGCTGCGGACGATCCCCGCTTTTCGCTACGGCAGCGCGCGGAAGAGTGGGCTTTGCGCGCCTGCCGCGTGGGCAGCCTGGTGACCAAGCCGCGCGGCCGAATCACTCCGGAAACGCAGATGCGGTACGATCGCGCGCTGGCCAGCAAAGCCCGGCAGATTGTGGTCAAGGTGGTTCTGCCAGGCGAGTGGTATCTCGTTCGCTGGGGTGGCACCCGCAAAGGTTCTGGGACGTTTTACACCCGCCCGCAACTGGCGATCCCGACGGTCCATCGCACGTTGCGGCCGCTGGCTTACGATCCGCCGCTGGGTGCCGATGGCCGGCCGGACTTCGGTGCTCCCGCCAAATCCTGGACACCCAAAAAGCCCGAGGACATTCTGCGTCTCAAGGTTTGTGATCCGGCCTGTGGGTCCGGTTCGTTCCCGCTCTCCGCGCTCCGTTTCCTCACCAACGCGCTCTATGAGTCGCTGGTATTTCATGGCCGCATTCATGATCACGGCGGCCGCGCGGTGCTCGATCTGATTCATGACGAGACCACGCAAAAAACGCTCTCCAGCGAAGCACTCCCTTGCCGCCCCGACGACGATGACTTCGAGCCGCGGACCCTCGCGATCCTTCGCCGGTATGTGGTGGAACGCTGCATCTACGGCGTCGATCTTGATCCGCTGGCCGTCGAGCTGTGCCGGTTGTCGCTCTGGATCGAGACGATGGACCGCTCGCTCCCGCTCACGTTCCTCAATCACAAGATCAAGTGCGGCAATAGCCTCGTCGGCGCTTGGTTCGACCAGTTCATGCACTACCCGGTGATGGCCTGGGAGCGGGAAGGGGGCGACAAGAATCATTCGAATGGCGTCCACTTCCCCAAAGAAGGCTGGACCAAAGCCATCAAGGCGTTCAAGGCTCTGGTGAAGCCAGATCTGATTGCCTTCATTGATGGTGGCCGGCTGATCTACTCGGTTGACCTGACCACCGTGCGCACCGGTCACGATGCCGCCGAGTCCGCGCTGGCGGAAATCCATGAATTGGGGATCGCTCAAGTCGATCAGCGGGCGGCGCGGTATGAAGCGCTCGTGGCCAGCGCCGAGTTCCAGCAGCTCAAGGCGGCGTTCGACCTGTGGTGCGCGTTGTGGTTTTGGCCGGCCGACAAACTGGACCACGCACCGCTTCCCACGCAATTTGCCGCAGGTGAAATCGACGACGAGGCCCACCAGATCGCACGCGACGTGGCACGCGAGCGGCGTTTCTTTCATTGGGAGTTGGAGTTTCCCGACGTCTTCAGCACGCGGGCTCACGGCTTCGATGTCGTGCTCGGCAATCCGCCATGGGACATTGCCAAGCCGAACAGCAAGGAATTCTTTTCGGCGCTTGATCCGCTGTATCGCGGCTACGGCAAGCAAGAGGCGATTGACAAGCAGCGTGAGATGTTTGCGATTGCGACCAACACCACCAACGCTGCTGGCGAGCCGGGCGGCGTCAGCCCCCAGACTCCGACCAACGCGCACGACCACAACGTCCGAGGGCTAACGCCCATCGGCTCGCCAAATTCACCAAGTGATCGCGGCGTCGGCTGCGAAACCGAACGGCGCTGGCTCGCCTACAACGCTTGGTTCCGAGCGCAGTCCAACTGGGTCAAGTACGCCGCTTTTCCGTTTGGCGACCGCGTCACCGTCAACTCACAGGGGAAGTCCGAACACGATTTTCCGCTGGGGGATCGCGGACGCGGCAGTTTCGAGTCGTCGCAACGGCGGCACGACAAGTGGCGCATGAAGCGAGAAGAGACGACCGGATACGCCGACGCCGAGCACTCGTTCCGGCATCAGGGGAGCGGCGACCTCAATCTTTACAAATTGTTTTTGGAACAAGCTCACTTGCTGCTGCGCGAAGGCGGCCGGCTCGGCTTCATCGTGCCGTCCGGTCTCTACAGCGATCACGGCACCGGCGGCCTGCGCACGTTGTTCCTCGACCGCTGCCAGTGGGAATGGCTGTTCGGTTTCGAGAACCGCAACGGCATCTTCGACATCCATCGCTCGTTCAAGTTCAACCCGGTCATCGTGCAGAAGGGAGGCCGCACGCAGGCGATTCGAGCCGCGTTCATGCGCCGCCAGTTGGCCGATTGGGAACGAGGCGAAGCGTTCGTCACCGAATACCCGCGCGAGCGCGTGCTGCAATTCTCCCCGCGCAGCAAAGCCATCCTCGAAATCCAATCCCGCCGCGACTTGGAGGTGCTGGAGAAAATCTATTCGCACTCCGTCCTGCTCGGCGACGACGGCCCCGACGGCTGGGGCATCCGTTATGCGACCGAGTTCCACATGACGAACGACTCCAAACTCTTCCCGCCCCGTCCGTGGTGGGAAGAGCAAGGCTACCGCCCCGACGAATACAGCCGGTGGCTCAAAGGGAACTGGCAACCGATTGAACAACTCTGGCCCGAACTCGGCATCACTCCGCTCCCTGCCGACGAACGCCGCTGCGCCCAACCACCCTACGACCGTCTGCCCGTTTCACGCTCCGACATCCCTGAAGGCATCATCCTCTCCCGCGCCGCGACGCACTTCATTCGTGAAGAGGACATCGACACCGCCATTGCCACGGATCGAGATGGGAGTCCGATTACAGATGACGAGGACGAACCAATCATCGGCGCAACCGTCGCGTTGCCGTTGTATCAGGGCCTCATGACGAATGTGGTTGAGCATAATAGTGCGGCGTGGGAGTCAGGTACGGGGCTGCTGGCAAAATGGAATTTTGTTGACGAGCACTCAATGGCTTTCAGCCCACAGTACCTCATCCGATCGGTGCTTTGTCCGGCAGGATGCCGAGAGAACAGCGACCTTCGTTACGCGTTTCGGGACATTGCTCGAAGCACGGACCAAAGGTCGATGATTGGATCGCTCATCGCACGATTCCCCGCAGGCAACACGCTCCCGGTGCTTCAATCAAGTAAGTCTCCACTCGCGATGACGGCATCGATTGTTTCACTGACCTACGACTGGGCTGTTCGCGAAAGACTCGCTGCGACGCATCTAAACTTTTTCGTCATCGCGGAAACGCCATTGTTGCCGCATTCCAGTGGCGCGCAGTTGGAAGCCGAAACAGTCACTGCATCACTGGTTCTGAACTCACAGATATTTGCGTCCGACTGGCTACGGCTACTCACGAAAATCCGCTCTTTGTCGAACCGTGCATGGCGACATCTTTGGGCGCGAACACTTCACGAACGGCTTCGATTAAGGTGTGTGCTCGAAGCGATAGCTGCTGCTCGCTATGAAGTCTCGGAATACGACTTGTCGTTCATCCTACGAGACTGCGATTGGCCGCAGGAACTTGCTGAGTCCAAAGCCTTCACGAACGAACTCGACCAAAAAGGCTTCTGGCGAGTTGACAAAGACAAGCCGCCGGAGCAGCGGTTGACGGTGTTGTCGCTGGTGGCGTTTCACGATCTGCAACAACAGATCGCGGCCTGCGGCGGAGACGTGACGCGCGGGATCGAGGAGTTCTGCTCGCAACACGACGGCGAGGGCTGGCAACTCCCCGAAACCCTCCGCCTGGCCGACTACGGCCTGGGCCACGACAACCGAGCCACCCAACCCCAACCCGTCCGAGCCTGCTTCGGCCCCCGCTTCTACGACTGGCAACTCGCCCAATCCCCCGAAGAATCCTGGCGCGAATGCCACCTCCACACCCGCAACCTCCTCGGCCCCGAAGGCTACCAAGCCCTGCTGGATGAACTCGAAGGGAAAGCGGTGGCCAGTGACCAGTGTCCTGTGGCCGGTGAAGACAAATCGCAGTCAGCAACCATCGACAAGCAAGGCCAGAAACTTTTGTTCGACACCGAACCACCTCGGTTGTTCTGAGCTGGCAACGAACGGCGTCACTGTTTAAGAACGCTGAGAAGTCCACCAAACTCGCTAGGCGAGAAGTCATGATCGAAAACGAAGCTCAGTACCATCAAACGCGACAGCAACTGGAGTTGATGAACCGGTCGCTCGAAGAATTGCGCGAGCAGGTGCTCCCCAAGAACCCGCAACTTTTTGCGGTCATGGCCGAAGGGCCGTTGGACTTCGGCCGCCAGTTCCAGCACGATTTGGCGGCGTATGACGCGACCCGCGATCAATGACACTTGATTGGTCTAATTCATTGGTTCTGCGGAGTTTGACGATCGCCGCATACGAACGCGGTGATAAACCGCTTGACCCATTTGCCGTGGATTTGTAAACGCCCCCTCCCTGCGTGTTAGACTGGTGTCGTGTCACGCATCGGAAACGTCATTCGTCCAACTCTCCGAGTCACTCTATGAGCTTGTCTGAAAAACTCTCGCGACGGATCGAATTATTCCGCGATGAAGTTGAGCAATGGCAGGACGCGCACGCCGAGGCGATGGCTTGCTATGAACTTCAAGAGGCGATCACGTTTGGTCTGTGGTTGCACCAACAGATCAACGCGGGTGAAGCCCAGTGGTATGCCGCCGTGGACGCCGGACAGACTCCCTACAGCAAAACAGAAGAGACGGCCATCGCCAAGCTGTATACATTGTGGTTGCTCCCCAGCGATCGGCTCTTACGCGGAATCGAACGATTTGAGCACGCTGGGTTTCATGTGGATGGAGCAGCGGAGTACCGCGAAGCGGTTGAGCAGGCTCAGTCCTGTGCGTGGCGCGGCGATGTGTCGCCAGACGCGCGACAGCGCATCGAATCCATGACCTCGGAGCAGTGGGAAACGCTCGCCAAGCGATATCCTCCACCGGCGAGTTGGTACGAAGAACCGGAGATCCCCGCACCCTGAGAGGATGCCGGCCATGGAAATCTCCGCTGGTCGCATCGTTTGGGCTCCCGTGCTCGACCCCAACGAAAAGAATCTCAAGGTGCGCCCCTTGGTCGTCGTGGAAGCTCCGAAAGAAGATCGTTTTGCCGCCGTCGCCGTCACCACCAGCATTGAACCATTCGACGAGCAGACTTGTGTGCGACTCCCTTGGCACCGCGACGGGCATCCACGAACAAAGCTGAAGACCAAGTGCATTGCCCGCTGCGATTGGGTCGTCCGGCTGAACGTCGCGGACATCAGTCACACCGGAGGGACGGTGCCGGAACCCATCTTGCAGGCGATCTTTGACCGACTGCCGAAGGAAATGTAATACGTCCCGAAGCGTTGAATTGATTCGCTGTTTGGTTGCGGTTCGGAGTTCTCAATCTGACACTGGTTGCTCACGGCTGTCCGACTGACCGGACTTCAGGAGCATCCGTATGGCAATCAACCCAATTGTTTACACCGAGAAGATTGTTCGCAGTTTTCTGAAGTACCAGCTCTCGGCATATCCGTTCGCCGATCCGCGTCTGCACACGCAGATGCGCGAGCTACTCTCGGTGGACAAGGTGCGTCGCACGCCGCTGCTCCGCGGGCCGTACATCAGCCTCTCGCGTGGGTTTCGCGAAGGAGCGTCAATCCAGCAATTGATCGACGACGGTGTCTTTCATCCGCACTTGCGCCAGATCATCCCGGCGGGGATCACGAACTTGTACGGGCACCAAGAACGGGCCGTGCGCGGAGTCCACGCTGGCCAGACCACGCTCGTCAGCACCGGCACCGGTTCCGGCAAGACCGAGTGTTTTCTCTATCCCATCATCAGCAAGTGCCTGCAACTCAAGGATGAGCACGCACCGGCAGGCATCACGGCCGTCATCGTTTATCCCATGAACGCGCTCGCCGAGGACCAGTTAGACCGCTTGCGCGGACTTCTCGCCGGCAGCGGCATCTCGTTCGGCATGTATGTCGGAAAGACAGAGAACAACGAACGCGATGTGGCCGGGCACCGCATGCCAGCCGGCAGCAGCAAGGCCGACTACGAGGCCGTGCTCAAGACCTTTCGCGACGCGGGACGCCCCGATGCCGTGCATCCGCTGGAAGAAGCCTGTTCGCGGGAACGAATGCGAACACCAGGCAGTCAGCCGCGCATCTTGCTGACGAACGTCAAACAACTCGAACTGCTGCTCACGCGGCAGGTGGACGTCGATTTGTTTGCCGACGCCAGGCTCGATTTCCTGGTGTTCGACGAAGCCCACACCTTTACGGGCACCAACGGTGCCGAGACCGCCTGCCTGATTCGCCGCCTGCGCAAGTTCTGCGGCAAGGATGCCAACCAAACCACTTGCGTGGCGACCTCCGCGACCATCGTGGACGAACAAGACCCCGATGCCGCTCGCAATTTTGCGTCGCGGTTCTTTGGTGTCCCAAGCGACGCTGTGATGACCGTCCATGAGGAGTATCAGGTCGATACCTGGTCGCCCAACTTCACTCCTCCCACGCCCACGATCGAACCTCGCGAGTTGCTCGATAAGGCGTTAGCGGCTGTCGATGCGGAAGCCGCCGATGCACCGATCCGCGATCTGTACCAGCATCTGGTCGGCAAGACTCTGCCAAGTGGTGACTGGAAAGAATCACTGTACGATGCCCTGCGAGAGAATCAGGTCGCCGCCAAAATTCGCGTGGCTCTGATCCGCCCGCGTGAGTTGTACTTGCTCGTGAGCGAACTCGAAAAAACCGTGGGACGAAAAGTCGCCGAAGAAGAGTTGCTGGCCTATCTGACCTTGGGAGCAGCGTCGCTGAAAAACGGACGCCCGCTGCTGCGCCCCGTCGTGCATGGATTCATTCGCGGCATCAGCGGAGCCGTGGTCACGTTTCCCACCGACAACGAGCCTAAGCTCTGGCTCAGCAGCGAAGACGAACTGACTCGCGATCCCAATGCAGACCTCGCTTGGCGACCGCGAGTTTTTACCTGCACGACTTGTGGTCAGCATTATTACGCGACTCACTTGAAGGACTTTCAATTCACCAAATCGAAGCCCGATGGAGGTCAGTTGGCGGATGGCGGCAGTGCCTACTGGGAAGCGCTCGATCCGAAAAACGGAGGTAAACGCGCGGTCCTGGTGGATCAGATCATCAGCCAGGAAGACGATGAAGACCTCGAAGAAGGAGAGCGGACTCATCCGCTGCACTTCTGTCGGCACTGCGGATCCGCGGCTCCCAACGAGTTCAGTCGCTGCTTCGGCTGCGGCTCGACCAGCACGCCGGTG
>Ga0194131_10010473_pt1 | contig 11340 bp, 10 predicted proteins | sample TA2KigO120mmetaG_FD_148631 | JGI IMG/M metagenome (GOLD analysis project Ga0194131, IMG submission 148631) | Freshwater microbial communities from Lake Tanganyika, Tanzania - TA2015053 Kigoma Offshore 120m | ecosystem: Environmental > Aquatic > Freshwater > Lake | place: Tanzania: Lake... | reverse complement strand
TCCGGGTTTCGATCGGGCTCCACTACGGGCCGGCGATCCTGGGCGACATCGGCTCCGAGCGCCGGCTCGAATTCGCGACGCTCGGCGACACCGTCAACGTCGCGAGTCGGCTCGAGGGCGAGACCCGCGCGCTCGATTGCCGGTTGCTCGCGAGCGAAGCACTGATCGGGCGCCTGGGCGAGGGGCGCGCGCGCCTGACGGCGACGATGAAGCCGAGCCCCGGCTTGCGGCTCCGCGGCCGCGCCCAGCCGCTCGACGCGTGGGCGGTTTGAGTTCGGTCGGCTCGCTCTGCTCGCACCCCCCTCCTGCGACGCAGTTGCATGCAGGGGGAGGGGGTTTCCGCCCAACGCAGAAATGTGGGAATCGAATAGTTGCGACGTAGGGGGAAGTTGGGGAGGGTGAATCGCCTCAGCGATCGACCTCGTCCATGAACGCCTCGGGGTAGCGCTCGCCGGCGGCGACTCCGGGCGGGTTGAGCGCGTCGATCTCTTGAATATCCGCGGCCGATAGCTGGACGTCGACCCCGCCCAAGTTCTCCTCGACGTAGCGAACGCGATCGGCGCCCTGGATCGGCACAACGATCTTCTGCTTGGCGAAGATCCAGGCGAGCGCCAGTTGCGGCAGCGTGCACCGCTTCCGCTCCGCGTCGCCGTGGCTTGACGATCGGTCCGACGAAGCACGCGTTGTTGCCGCCGCCATAGACGTCGGCGGTGTCGAACAGGGTGACGACGCGCGAGCCGCTACCACCGCTCCCAGTGCACGACCTCGGCGAGTGGGCGGCGCTCGGCCGGCTTGAAATCGGTGCCGATCGTATAGGCGACCGGCACGAGTCCGACCTGCATGACGCCCGGAGGGATTCCGAGCAGCGCCGCCGCCGCGTCGGCGCAGCGGAGGTGCAGCGTCGTCAGCACCGAGCCGAAGCCGCGGGCGCGGAGCGCCAACTGGAAACTCCACACCGCCGGAAAGATCGACCCCATCAACGACGGCCAGGCGAAGCCGGCGGTCGGTGCCGGCGGCAGCTCGGCGCGAACACACGGGATGACGTGGACCGGCACGTCTTGCAAACGCTCGGCGAGGTAGCGGGCCGAATCGAACACGCGGTGGTCCTGCGCGTTCCCCCCGGCTGCGACCTCGCGGGCGCGGTCGTCGAGATAGCTGCCGGCGCCCTGGCGATAGATGTCGGCGAGGGCGGCGCGCGTCGCCGGCTCGCTCACCACGATCCAGCGCCAGCCCTGGCGGTTGCCGCCGCTCGGCGCCTGGAGCGCGATCTCGAGACATTCGCGCACGACCGCGGGCGGCACCGGGCGGGTCAGGTCGAGGCGCTTCCTGACCGAACGCGTGGTCGTCAGCAGCCGATCGGTGATGGCGAGGTCGAACACCGTCATCGCGTGGGCCCTCCGCGGCCGTTCCTGCTCAGGTCGCATGCGCCCGGCAACGCCGAGCGTCAGCGCCGCCGCGCCTTGCGCTTGGCGTAGCGGGCATCACGCGCCGCCTTCTGCTCCGCCTTGAGCGCGAGCGCCTTGGCCGCCGCCTCGATCCGCAACGCCTCGGTGCGGGCGGCTTGTTCGGCTTGTGCCGCGGCGTCCGCCGCTGCCTGCTCGGCCGCCCGGCGAGCGGCCTCGGCCTCGCGCGCGGCGGCCTCGGCGGCGCGTGCCGCCTCGCGCTCGACGGTCCGCGCTTCGCGGGCAACCGCGATCGCCGCGCGGGCTGCGCGTTGCTCGACGACGATCGGGTCGTCGGCGGCCGGCCGCGCCGCGAATTTCGCGAGCGCCGCCTGCTTGGCCGCCGCGGCGGCGGAGAGACGGTCGTTCCAGTCGGTGCCGCCGGGAGCACCTCGGGCGGAGCGATGCGGCGAGCGGGCGATTGGACGGGCCTCTCGGTTGTCGGGCGGCGGTTCGAATCGAACGCGCCTGATTTCAAGACTATCACGAAACAGCGGGCTCGACCTCGCGGCCGATCAAGCCACGACCGAGAACAGGGCTCCGTCCACGCTCTTGAGCGGCGGCGTCACCGCTTCGCTCAAGTTGGCTTGCGCCAGATAGGTCCCGCGGATCGTCGCATCGGTCAGATTCGAGCCGCTCAAGTCGGCGGCCTTGAGCGTGGTCCGGCGGAACAGCGCGACCGACAAGTCGCGGCGCGCGAAGTCGGTGGCCGAGAGATCCTGGTCCTCGATCACCAGCCGCTTGCCTTCGAGCGGATCGTGCGCGCCGCCTACCACCCGGTCGACTATCCGCCCGGGCTCGAGCCGGGGATCGACGAGACGCTGTTCTACGACCCGACCGGCCGCAACACGCCCTCGGCGATGCACCTCTGCACCGTGGTGGTCGACCCGGAAACCGGGCGCGTCGGTTTACGCGACTATTGGACGGTCGATGACGTCGGCCGCGTCATCAATCCGTTGGTGGTGGCGGGTCAGGTCCATGGCGGGCTCGCGCAAGGGGTCGGCCAGGCGCTGATGGAAGCGTGCCGGTTCGATGCTAGCGGCCAGCCGCTCCATGGCTCGTTCATGGATTACGCGATCCCGCGCGCGAGCGACCTGCCGGCGCTCCACTCGCAGTACCAGGAGACGTTGAGTCCCGACAATCCGTTGGGTGTCAAGGGCGCCGGCGAGAGCGGCACCATCGGCGCACCGGTCGCGGTGGTGAACGCGGTCGTCGATGCGCTGGCGCCGTTCGGCGTCCGCCACATCGAAATGCCGCTCACACCCGACCGGGTATGGCGGGCGATCTGCGAGGCCGGGCCTAGCCGACCTTGACGTCTTCCCAGAAGCCGAAGCGGTCGGCGACTTTCTGCATCGACGGTCGCGGCGCTTCGTAGGACCACGCCGCGCGCGGGTGGCGGGCGCCCTCGATCACGACGTCGTAGAACTGGACGCCGTGCGGGCACTCGTTGTCGGATGCGGTCTTGGGCGCCTTTTTCAACCACTCGGTCTTGACCGTGGCGCGCGGGAAGTAGTGGTAGCCATCGACTTCGACGATGTCGGTGCTATCGGCGATGACGCGGCCGTTCAACGTTGCTTTCATGGCGGTCCTCCTGGGTCGGCGTGGGCGCCGTGGATGGGCGCATCATAGCGCAGTTGAGCCGCGGCGGGTGACCGCGCCGGCCGCCTGCGCTAAGCTCGGCTACGAATCATAACCAACAGGGAGGAATTGAATGTTTCGTCGAATCTTGATCGCGGCAACGGTCGCGGCCGCCACACTCGCGGTCGCCGGCCATGCTTCGGCGCAGCAGGCGGTGCGCCTGAAGGGCCTGACGCCGTGGGTAACGAGCTACTACTGGAGCGAGCCGTTCGCGATCTTTCAGCAGATGGTCAACTCGCGGCTCAAGGGCAAGGTCGAGGTCAACTATCTGGGCGGTGCGGAAGTCATACCGTTGTTCGAGCAGTTCGAGGCGGTCCGCAACGGCACCGTCGATGTCATCCTCGGCGCCGCCAGTTACTACACCGGCCAGATTCCGGAGGCGATGGCGATCCAGTTCGCGAAGCTGCCGCCGACCAAGCTACGCACCAACGGCTACTACGATCTCATGCGCAAGATCCACCTCGACAAAGGCGTGGTCTACCTCGCCAACACCGGTGGTTCGCCCGGCACGGCGTTCCGCATGTTCGTCAACGCCAAGCTCGACAAGCCCGATTTCACCGGCCTCAAGCTTCGCGTCACGCCGGTCTACGTCGCGCTGGTCAAGGCGATGGGCGGCACGCCCATCAACATGGCGCCGGGCGAGGTCTACACCGCGCTCGAACGCAAGGTGGTCGACGGCTACGGCTGGTCCTACGGCGGCATCGCCGACTTCGGCTGGCAGGAAGTCACCAAGTACGTGATCGATCATCCGTTCTACACCGCCAACACCGCGATCCTGTTCAACAAGCGGGTGTGGGACGGTTTTGCGCCCGAGGTCAAGGCCGAGCTCGAAAAGATCGGCGTCGAGCTTGAAGCGCGTTCGGAGAAATGGATGGCGGATTACATCAAGAAAGAGGACGCGCTGCTCAAAGGCTTGGGCGTGCAATCGATCAAGTGGTCCGGCGCCGACGCCGAACGCTACATCAAGACCGTCTACGAGTCGGGCTGGAAGGAATACCTCGAAAAGAACGGCGAAATCGGCGCCAAGCTGAAAGCGCTGACCGAATAACCGACCCGGATCGCGCGATGGGGGGGCCGTTCGGCCCCCTCTTTTTTTGCGGCCGCTCACGCCTTGCCGTAGACCGGCACGACCGCGCTGCGCGTCGAGCGGTTTGCGGGCGAGGCCAGGAACACGATCGTCGCCGCGACCTCCTCGACTTTCGGCCACGAGGTGTAGTCGGCCTTGGGCATGGCGGCGCGGTTCTGCGGCGTGTCCAAGATCGACGGCGCCACCGCGTTGACGAGAATGCCGTCGCCCGCGACTTCCTCGCCGAGCGCCTGGGTGATCGCCGCGACCGCGGCTTTGGCGGCGGTGTAGGCGACCATGCCGCTGCCGCTCCGGGGCTCGAGCGCGGGCCGCGCGGCGACGTTGACGATACGGCCGCCGCGCGCGTCCTTCTTGATTTCGCGAAACTTCTCGACCGCGGCGCGGCAGCAGAGATAGCAGGTGAGCGCGTTGGGGCTCATCATGGCGTGGAAATCGCCGGTCCCCGTCGATTCGATCGGTGCCATGGCGAAGCCGCCGGCCAGGTGAATCGAGGCCCAAAGCCCGGGCAAGTCGTCGTAGAACGAATCGACTGCGCCTGGGTAGGTGAGATCGACGCCCTCGGCCAATTCGAGGTTGGCGTGCTTGGCGAGTGGAAACTTCTCCAGCTCTTCAGCCCGGAAAACGGGAACGTGACAGAACGCGCCCGCTGCGAGCAGGGTTCCGACCACGGCAGTTCCCAGCCCGCCGGTCCCGCCTGTCACGACGACGTGTCGCTTGGTGAAGTCCATCGCTTGCTCCTTGTCGTTGTTCGGCGTCTAGCGGTCGAGAATGGCGCTGTAGAGGAGGACGCCGGCGATCGCGATACCGTAGAGCACCAGCGCGCCGATGACGATAAATAGGATATTGCCGAGCTTCCAGAACGGGTGGCGGACGCGCTCTTCCGAGCGGCGTCCGGCGGAGCGGCGCTCGGGATCGCCGACCAGAGTCAAATAGAACGGGCGGAACGGCACCGGCAACGTCACGCGCATATCGACCGAGTGGTCCTGCCACGGGACGTCGCGGAGCGCGGCGCGCAACGCTTCGGTCTGCTCGGGGTGAGACTCGCGCGAATCATCGCCGGCATCCGCGCCAAGACTTCGTCGGCGTGCGGAGCGCGGGTCGGATCGGACGAAGACGTCGGCGACACGGGGTTGGTTGGTGTGGCGGACAATCGATCGAGCGCGTTGCTCGAAGGCATCTTCCGGCGAATTACGCGGGTGCGCAACGCCGCATTACTCCACCACCCGCCGTTCCGACTGCACCAGCGACAGGATCAGTCCGGCGCCGATCGTGTAGGTCGTCCGCTCGCGAAACAACGGGCTGCTTTCGTTGGCGGCGCCGTGGTGGAAGTCGATGCGGCCGCCGAAGAACCCCTGGACGCGCGGAAATATTCGACCGAACGCCGCTGCCTCGATCCGGGTGCCGAGGTAGCCGGCATCGGCAGCGTAGGCGCGGCGGCGCGCGGTCGCGAACGAGCGCGGCACTTCGTAAAAGTATTCCATCAGCTCGACCGTCGCGAAGATCGGGCCGATGCCGAGCTTGAACTCGGTAGTCGGATCGAAAAAACGATCGTGCTGGTAGGCGAGCTGCGGCGCGAAGGTGAAGCCGCGAAAGTCGATCGCGGAAAAATCGGTCGAGAAGACCGCTCGCACCGGCAGCTCGAGATCGATCCGGGCATCGCGGGCGGCCCGCGCCAGCGTGATCTGCAAGCGCGGACCGACCTCGCCCAGATGATCGAGGTCGGGCATGCCGCGGCGCGCGTCGTTGTCGTCCGCATCGACGGCGAACGAACCGTTCAAGCTGACGTCGAACTCGACGCTTTCGGTGCGAATGAAGCGGCCGCGCAAGAGGCCTTTCTCGTCGCTGCGCACGACGTCGCCGCGATAGGCGAAGAAGGGAAGCGCGATCGCGTGGCCGTGGTTTTGACCGGCCGCGGGATAGTCGGGCAGATAGCCGCCGCCGCCGGCGAGCCCGAGTTCGAACAGCGGCTTCTCTCGTTCGGCTGCCACCGCCGGTGCGAGCGCAAGACCGACGCAGAAATAGACCGCCAACGACAAACACCCCGGGCGCTGGCCCGGGGTGTTCGTACGCGTGGAGTCCCTAGGGTCGTGCGTTCGGCTCAAACGACGCCGTAAGCCATCATCGCATCGGCGACTTTGATGAAACCGCCGACGTTGGCGCCGCGAACGTAGTCGATGTACTTGTCATTGCCGCTCCGGCCGTACTCCTGGCAGCGATCGTGGATGCCTTGCATGATGTCCTTGAGCAGACGTTGCAGTTCGTCTTCCTTCCACGACAGCTTGGCGCTGTTCTGGCTCATTTCGAGTCCCGACACCGAGACGCCGCCGGCATTGGCCGCCTTGGCCGGTCCGAACGGAATCTTGGCATCGAGGAACGCGTGCACGCCTTCTAGCACGGTCGGCATGTTGGCGCCTTCGGAGACGCCCTTGCAGCCGTTCTTGATCATGGTCTTGGCGTCGTCGAGCATGATCTCGTTCTGGGTCGCGCACGGCAGCGCGTAGTCGCACGGCACGCTCCACGGCCGCTTGCCGGCGTGGAACTCGGTGCCCTTGAACTTCTTGGTGTACTCCTCGATGCGGCCGCGCTTGACCTCCTTCAGCTCCTTGATCCACTCGAGCTTCTCTTGGCTGATGCCGGCCTTGTCGTAAATGAAACCGTCGGAATCCGAGAGCGTCACCGGCTTGGCGCCGAGTTGGTTCAATTTCTCGACCGCATGGGTGGCGACGTTGCCCGAGCCCGATACCAAGCAGACCTTGCCCTCGAGGGCCTCTTTGCGCACTTTCAGCATGTTCTCGAGGAAGTAGACCGCGCCGTAACCGGTGGCTTCGGTGCGGATCAAGCTGCCACCGTACTCGAGGCCCTTGCCGGTGAGCACGCCGCTGAACCTGCTGGTCAAACGCTTCCACATGCCGAACATGTAGCCGATCTCGCGACCGCCGACGCCGATGTCGCCGGCCGGCACGTCGATGTCGTCGCCGATGTGGCGGAACAGCTCCAGCATGAACGATTGGCAGAAGCGCATCACTTCGTTGTCCGATTTGCCTTTCGGATTGAAGTTGGCGCCGCCTTTGCCGCCGCCCATGGGCAGACCGGTCAGCGAGTTCTTGAAGGTTTGCTCGAACGCCAGGAACTTGAGGATCGATTCGTTGACGCTCGGGTGGAAGCGGATGCCGCCCTTATACGGTCCGATTGCGTTGTTGTTCTGGACGCGCCAGCCGCGATTGACGCGGATGTGGCCGGTATCGTCCTCCCAGCACACGCGGAAGCTGACGATGCGGTCCGGCTCGGCGATACGGCGCAGAATCTCCCAGCGGTGATACTTCTCCTTGTCCTTGATGTAGTCCCAGATGCTGGCGGCTACTTCGTATACCGCTTGATGGAATTCCTTTTCGCCCGGATTTCTATCTTTCACGCCCTGAACGAATTCGTCGAGCGTCGGCACTTTGTAGCCCGTGGCCATTGGTGAGGGTCCCCCTTGAAGGTGATCGATCTATATGGGTCGAGGCCGAGCGAGCGTTAGCCCCTGCACGCAGGGTATTACAGGGGTTCGGCGCGCACAACAGCCGCTCCGACGTCGGTCGTTATGACGATGTGACGCCCGGCACCGATCGGGCTGCTGGATGCCCCAAAACCTGGCGTTTGCAATTAGAGTAGGTTAAGGCCGCGCCCGCGGATGGCGCTTGAAATTGCCCCCGCCGGTGGCTGCCTCGCCACCCTCGGACCCTCGGGATCGATCCGCCATGAGCGTCACCAGTGCGCGCGACAAGGACAAGAAACTCACGGCCGTGGCCGCGTTGTTACGTCGTCGCGCCGGCCCAGGCGAGCGCGCTTCGGTCGACATACTGGCAAAACGCTTTTTCGAATGGGTGGCACCCGAAAACGTCGCCGCGATGACGCCGCAAACGCTCGCCGGCGCGGCGTCGATCCGGGTCTACGACCCGGCCGAAGCGACCGACCGCTGGTCCTCGCCTCATACCGTGGTCGAGATCGTCAACGACGACATGCCGTTCCTGGTCGATTCGGTGACCGCCAACCTCGAACGCCACGGCATCGGCGTCCAGCTCGTCATCCATCCGCTGCTGGCGGTCCGCCGTTCGCGGTCCGGCGTCGCTCTCGCCGACGACGGCCAACGCGAATCGTGGATGCACGTCGAAATCGACCGCCAACCCGATCTGGCGCGACGCGAGGCCATCGCGACGTTTCTCCGCGATGCGCTCCGCGATGTCCGCGCCGCGGTCGCCGACTGGCGGCGTATGGTCGAGCAAATGAAAAGTGCGGCCGCTGCGCTCGACGCCGCCGACGTCGCGGAGACGCGCGCCTTTCTCGAATGGATCGCTGACAACCACTTCACCCTTCTCGGCTACTGCCGCTACGACTATCGCCGGCGCGCCGGCCGGGAATCGTTCCGGCCGGTCGCAGGATCGGGGCTCGGGCTTCTGCGCGACCCGGCGACGAATATTCTGGCCGGCGCGGTCGATGCCGCCGGCCTTTCGCCGCAGCTCCGCGAGTTCCTGAAGCAGCCGGTGCCGATGTTGGTGACCAAAGCCGGCCGCCGCTCGACCGTTCATCGCTCGGCCTATCTCGACTACATCGGCATCAAGCGCTGCGATCCCTCGGGTGCCGTCATCGGCGAGGACCGTTTCATCGGCCTCTTCACCTCGACCGCGTATAGCGAAAGTCCGACCCGTATCCCCCATCTGCGCCGTAAGGTCGCACAAGCGATCGAGCGCACCCGTCTGCCCGCCAGCAGTCATGCCGGTAAGGCGCTGCTTCACATCATCGAAACCTATCCGCGCGACGAGCTGTTTCAGATGTCGGCCGACGAGCTCTACGCGGCGGCGACCGGGATTCTCCATCTCGAGGACCATCCGCGGACGCGGCTGTTCGTCCGCTCCGACCGCTTCAAGCGCTTCGCCGCGTGCCTGGTGTTCGTGCCGCGCGAAAAGCACACGACCGAACTCCGACTCGAATTCGCCCGGATCCTGGCCGCCGCTTTCAAAGGCCGGAACTCGGCGTTTTACACCCACATCGGCGACGAGTCGCTCGCCCGTCTTCACTTCATCATCGGCCGCACGCCCGACGATACGCTCGAGCCCGATCCGGTTGCGCTCGAAGCCGAGCTGGTCGCCGCGGCGCGGACTTGGGACGAGCGGTTGAAGGACGCGCTGGTGGCCGATCGCGGCGAAAACGCGGGCGCAACGCTCTATGCCGGGTTCGCCCGCGCCTTCGGCGCTGCCTACCAGGCGGTCTTCGCCCCGGATGAAGCGGTGGTCGATGTCGCGCGCCTGGCGGCGCTCGGATCGGCGGCCGACATCGACGTCCGGCTCTACCGCGCATCCGACAAAGCGATCCGCGCCAAGGTCTATCGCCTCGAGCACCCGGTCGTGCTGTCGGACTGCATGCCCATGCTCGAACATTTGGGCGTCAAGGTGATCGAGGAGCAGGCCTACCGCGTCGCCGGTCCCGGCTGCCCGATTGCCTGGGTCCATGATTTCGAGATTGCGCACCCGAGCGCGCCGGCGCTCGACCTCGGACGCATCAAGGACGGCTTCGAAGAGGCGTTCAAGCGCATCTGGCGCGGCGAAGCCGAAGACGACGGCTTCAATGCCTTGGTCGTCCACGCCGGTCTCAGCTGGCGCGAGATCGTGGTGCTGCGCGCCTACGCCAAGTACCTCCGCCAGATCAACGTCCCGTTCAGCCAGGAACTCATGGAGCAGACGTTGGTCAAGCACGGCGGAATCGCGCGCAAGATCGTCGACGCGTTCGCCCGGAAATTCGATGTTGCCCTCGGCTTGAAGCCGCGCGATATCGGCACGGCGCTCGCCGCGCTCGAAGCGGATCTCGCCGCGGTCGAGAACCTGGACGAAGATCGTGTCCTGCGCCGCTACATCAATCTGATAGCGGCGACGCTTCGCACCAACTTCTGGCAGCCGGCCGCCGACGGCGGACCCAAGCCGTACGTGTCGTTCAAGCTCGATTCGACGCGGGTCGAAGGGTTGCCGTTGCCCAAACCGCACGTCGAAATCTGGGTCTACGCGCCGCTGGTCGAGGGCATCCATCTGCGCGGCGGTCGGGTCGCGCGCGGCGGCCTGCGGTGGTCGGATCGGCGCGAGGATTTCCGCACCGAAGTGCTGGGTTTGGTCAAAGCGCAGATGGTGAAAAACGCGGTGATCGTTCCGGTCGGCTCGAAGGGCGGGTTCGTGCCGAAACGGATTCCGACAGGCGCCGGCCGCGAGGCGATCCAGGCCGAGGGCATCGCCAGCTACAAGATGTTCCTCTCCGGTCTGCTCGATCTCACCGACAACCTGGTCGGCGGCAAGCCGGTGCCGCCCGCGCAGGTCGTCCGCTACGACCGCGACGATCCCTATCTCGTCGTTGCCGCCGATAAGGGCACCGCGACCTTTTCCGACATCGCCAATGGCGTCGCCATCGATTACGGCTTTTGGCTCGGCGACGCGTTCGCCTCGGGCGGCTCGGCTGGGTACGACCACAAAAAGATGGGCATCACCGCCAGGGGCGGATGGGAGTCGGTCAAGCGGCACTTCCGCGAACTGGGGATCGATACCCAGACCACCGACTTCACCTGCGTCGGGATCGGCGACATGGCGGGCGACGTGTTTGGCAATGGGCTATTACGTTCGCGCCACATCAAGCTGGTCGCCGCGTTCAACCACCTCCACATTTTCATCGATCCGGCGCCCGATCCCGCCGCGAGCTTCGCGGAGCGCGAGCGGCTGTTCAACCTGCCGCGCTCGGCGTGGACCGACTACGACGCCAAGCGCATCTCCAAGGGCGGCGGCGTCTACGACCGCAAGGCGAAGTCAATCAAGCTCTCGCCCGAAGCGCGCCAAGCGCTCGGCATCGACGGGCCCGACACGCTGGCGCCGAGCCAGGTGTTGAACGCGATCCTCAAGGCGCCGGTCGATCTCCTGTGGAACGGCGGTATCGGCACCTACGTCAAGGCGGCCGATGAATCGAACGCCGAGGTCAGCGACCGCGCCAACGATGCGATCCGCGTCGATGGGCGTGAGCTCCGCTGCAAGGTAGTCGGCGAGGGCGGCAACCTCGGCTTCACCCAACGGGGCCGCATCGAGGCCGCCCACGTCGGGGTCCGGCTCAACACCGACGCCATCGACAATTCGGCCGGCGTCGATTGCTCCGACCACGAGGTCA
>Ga0194131_10010467_pt1 | contig 11353 bp, 11 predicted proteins | sample TA2KigO120mmetaG_FD_148631 | JGI IMG/M metagenome (GOLD analysis project Ga0194131, IMG submission 148631) | Freshwater microbial communities from Lake Tanganyika, Tanzania - TA2015053 Kigoma Offshore 120m | ecosystem: Environmental > Aquatic > Freshwater > Lake | place: Tanzania: Lake... | reverse complement strand
CCTCCCCTTCCTTCAAAATCGCAACGATCTGACTCTCGGTGAATCGGGACTTCCGCATCGGTGATGCCTCCTGAAAGGCACCCCCGAAAGTCTAGCACACGTGGTCTGCGGGATAGGGGAGCTTACCAAACACTGCGGGCTGATCTTCCCACCGCCGCGCGAGAAACAGTTCCCTGAGGAGCTTGTTGAAGTTCGGACGGGACAGCTCGGGGATTGGAATGGAACTATCCGTCAGGATCGACTCAATCTCCTGCTTGATCATGAGTCGGCTGTTCAGTACCTGCTCAGCGAACCGATACGACCACTTTTCAAGTCGGAGTTTCATCTAATCCGTGAGTAGCGGGCTAACGAGTATTAGACTGTCACAATAGGCTGCGAGGCCGGAGTAACGCTGCGCCAGCCTTGCAGCATAGCAACGTGCGTCCCAATGACCGTGCTCGCAAGTGCATGACCAGACACTGGATAGCGCGGCCCGGCCTTCTCCGGCCGCGCGATAGGCTGCGAAGCAACGCTGCGTAACACCGCATCAACCGCTTCCCAGAGCGTAGCGACTGCGAGCGGGCTCTCTTCCGCTCTACGCGGACCTCGAGTCGGCTCGCACTCGAACCGCACCGCCCCTACCCCCACCTTGCCACCATCTTCCGCACCGTCCGCAGGTTCCGGAACGTCACCGGCACGCCGAGCGTCTTCTCGATCGCGTTCGTGCTCAGCACGGATTCGCTCTGCGGCGTCTCCGAATACCACCATACCTCGCGCGCCGAGAACGCGAACTCGTTCACGTTACTGGCGAGCGCCAAGAGCCGTTTCCGCATCGCGGCCGTCGGCGCCGCGTGCATGAACCCGACATAGTACAACGGCGCGTCCTCCACTCCCTTGAACGGCATCGCGCCGCCAATGACGTCCAGTTCCGCAAACGTGCGCAGGAACGTCGCGACCTCGTAGCCCAGGTGCTTGTGCAGCGTCGCTGCAATCTTGCGCTCCATCGCCGCCGCGTCCTTCGCGGCCGACTCGAACACGATGTTCCCGCTCGCAATGAACGACTCGGCCTTCGGGAAACCCGCTTTCGCGAAGAGCCGCTTGAGCTCGTCCATCTTCACGATGCGCCCGCCCACATTCAGTGCGCGCATGAACGCCGCGTAGCGCACCGGCGTCACGCCCGTCCGTTCGGTGGCGCCACAGGCAGCGTCACCACAGCCGACCTCGGCACCCCCGACGCCTTCGTCGCGCCAACATGCCGGAGGGCGATCAGCGTCTCGGCGCGCAACAGGTCCAGCACTCGCTCGACACCCGCCTGCCCAAACGCCGCGAGCCCCCACAGGTATGCACGCCCAATCCCTACCGCGCTCGCGCCCAGCCCAAGCGCCTTCACCACGTCGCTGCCGCGGCGCACGCCACTGTCCATGAACACGGGCACACGCCCGCGTGCTGCCGCCACCACCTCGGGCAGCGCGCCGATCGTCCCGATGCCGCCGTCGTCCGCCCGCCCGCCGTGGTTCGACACATAGACGCCGTCCACGCCATGGCGCAGTGCAAGCTCCGTGTCCTCGCGCGTCACGATGCCCTTTACGACCACCTTCATCTTCACGGTGTCGCGCAGGCGCTTGATGATCTCCCACGTCATCGCCGGGTCGCTGTATGGCACGCCAGCCGCACCAATCCCGTCGAACATCGGCTTGCGGCGCACCTGCCCCGCCGGCGTCCCGTCGTGACACGCCACACAGTTGCGCGTGTCCATCTGCCGCCCACGCTCCATGGTGCTGCGATTGCTGCCGGCGTTCAGGTCAACCGTGAGCAGCACCACGGGTGACCCGGCCGCCTCTGCGCGTACGATCATCTTCTTCGCCATGTCCCAGTCGCGCGGCGGATAGAACTGAAACCAGACGGGCTCGCCACGCGCTGCGATCGCGTCTTCAATAGAGAGCGTCGCCACGGTCGAGAGCATCTGCAGGTGCTTCTTCGCCTTCGCGGCTCGCGCCACCGCGAGTTCACCATCGGGATGAAACGCGCGGTTGCTGCTCGTGGGACACACAAACACCGGATGATCCAGCGCCTGGCCAAGCAGTGTGGACGTGGTGTCCACCTGCGAGACATCCACGAGCCGGCGCGCGCGGAGTCCGAGTCGCGCGAACCCGTCGCGATTTGCGCGCAACGTCGCTTCGCCGTCGACGCCCGTTGCGAGGTACCCCCAATGCGCCGGCGGCAACTTGGACTGCGCTACCGCCTCGAAGTCGAACACGTCCACGGCCTTCTCGACCTCGGTGATCAGCCCGCGCTGCACTGAGTTGGGCGGAGTGCCTTGCTGCGTGAGCGCCTGGGCCGCCATCAACCGACGCGCGACATCGGGCAGCCCGCCTGCCAGCGGGCTCGCCGCCAGGAACCCCAGGAACGCCCGCCGGTCCCAGTTCGAAAGGTCAGCAAGTGCCATGGTCGCCCTATCTATAGATGTGGGGGAGCTCCAACGCAAAACACTCCTCGTCATGGTACAGGCTGCCGCGGTACAGCGCCACAGTGCTCAGCCGAGCCCGACGCCCACCCCGTACACGGCGACGGCAGTGGTCGCGCCCGGCGGCGTCGCCTCGCCCGTCAGGTGCATGCCAAGCCGCCGGAGCAGCGCGACCGACTTGGCGTTGGCCGGTGTCACGATCGCCAGGATGCGCGACATCGCCAGCGCATCGAAGCCGTAACCGACCACCGCCTGCGCGGCCTCGAGCGCGTACCCCGAGCCGCGGAACGCGGGCAGCAGCGCGAAACCCAGGTCGGCATCGTCGAGCCAGTCGCGGCGCAACAAGCCGCAGATCCCGATGGGCGTCTGCGTGGCCCGCAACTCCACGCACCACAGCCCGTGCCCGTGCGCGGCATACGACGCCAAGGGTCCGTCGGTCAGGTATCGCTCGGCGTCGTCCACGGTGTGAACGCCACGATCACCGATGAACCGCAGCCAGTCAGCGTCCGTGACCAGCTCCCAGATGAACGGCGCGTCGTCGAGCGTGAGCGGCCGGATCGTCAGCCGCCGAGTGCTCGCGACCGGTTCGACGACCGGACGCGGCTCGGCGAGGGTACTCGCGCTGGCTTCGTCCAGCGCCTCCTGCTCTTCCCGTTCTTCCACTAGCGCCGCATTCGCGCAAGCTCGGTCTCCGCGGCGATGAACCCGAACGCGCCCCACTGCCCGCCGGCAATGATGCGGCGCCACGTGCGCTCCGCGAGTTCGCGGCGGCCATTGATGTAGTGCCAGTTCGCGAGTCCGTACGCCGCGGTGGCATCGGTCACGCTCATTTCGCCGCTCGGCCCGATCGCCAGCACGGAATCGCTCGAGACCACGCCCTTGTACATCAGCACGAGGTTGTGGTACACGCCGTTCTCGACGACGTTCATGTTCCGCGAGAACGGCGCGACGACGGTCGCCGCGTCCGTGTCGCGACCGAGCCGCCGCAGCGACATGTAGTACCAGTGCCCGATGGACACGCGCCGGTCGTCGTTCTTCGCGGTGTCGAGCTCGCGCCGATACACGGGAAGTGCCCGCGCGTAGTCGCCCTTCAGGTAGTACGCGAGCGCCAGGTGGTAATCAATATTGGAGTGCAACGTGCCGATCGGCGTGTTCGCGGCATTGGGTTGCCCGTCCGGTTCCACGATATCGGGCTTCCCTTCCACGAGCTTCCACGCGTGCTCGAGGTCACGAATCGCGTTGTCGAACTCGCGCACGCTGATGTACCGATGCCCACGATGGCGATACATCCACGGATCGTTCGGGTACAACTCGATCCCGCGCGTGTACACGGCAATCGCCTCGCGCAGCCGGCCGAGGTAGGCAAGCCGCCGGGCGTACCAGACGATCGAATCGGCGTTGGTCGGCGTGCGATCGTATGCGCGCTTCGCATCGGCGAGTTGCGTCTCGTAACGCGTGCGCACCGCTGCAGAGAGCGGGAAGGTGCGCAGCGTATCACCGAGCAGTGAAATCGCCTCGACGCCGGCCGGGAGCGCGCGCGATGAGGACGAAGCACCGCGGCCCATGCCGATCCGCACACAGGACACCGTAGCCAGGAGCAGTCCAATCGCGAGGAACACTGCGCGGGTGCGGCGTCGCGAACGGTCGGTCATGACAGGAACCTCGGGGCGGGGGTGGGTCACAGCAACATGATGATGCGTGCCGCGGGGGGTGGTCAACTATTTGCGAAATCGAGCAACGGACCAATGTTATCGCGATCGGCGACGCGCAGCGCGGCGATGTACCGGTCGCGCAGTTCGCCGGCGTCCAGCTTCGACTTGGCGCCCCAGGTGAACGGCGCGTGGCCGAGTTCGACCGCTAGCGCGTCCGTCATGAGCCGGATCACACGCCCGTTTCCGCGTTCAAATGGGTGGACCTCGCTCATGCGATGACAAAATCGCACGGCGGTCTCGTCGGCCGGGTACGCGTGCATGCGCACCCATCCGCTCGCACGCGCGATCACGTCTTCAACGCGGGTCGAGATGGTCCATGGCGGCGCTCCTCGATTGGCCTTTCCCTTACGGTACGCGCCCGCGTGGTCCCAGGTCTCGTCGAACATCTTGCGGTGCAGCGTCCGCATGAACCGGCCCGTGAGGACGGTCACACCCCGCCGCCGCGATTCAAGCCACGCAATCGCGCGCACCATGTTTGCCTGCTCCCACGCGGCCAGCTCGTACCGCGTCGCCAGGTGCGACGGAATCAGCGCTTTGCGGTCGTCAACGTCGAGCGCCCACGTGCGCTCGGGGAGGATGATCGTGCTCATGTGGCCTCGCGCATCCGGATCAGACGACCCTCCGCGCCTTGCCATGGAACGGTTTGGGCGGTGGCTCCGGCGGTGGCGGTGTCGGCTCCGGCGCCCAGAGCCCGCGTGGGCGGTCGGTTGCCAGCTCGTCGGCCAGCTCTTCCACTTGGCGAGCCATCTCGTCCTGTCCGACGACGTGGGCGTCCAGCTTCATTGAATGGGAGGCCCGAGCCAGGTGCCGTTCGGCCTGTACGCGACCTTGGCGAGTGAGCACCTGGGTCAGTGAACCCCGAGGAACGAGTGCCACCAGCACGTCACAGTCCATGGCGTTGGCGGCCTTCCGGAGCGACGTCCAGGACGCCGTCTGTTTCCGCTCCGCGGCCTCGAGCTGAAGAACCGCCTGACGGGTTACTCCGAGCCGGTCGGCGAGCTGCTCGGTGGTCATCCCGATGGCCAGCCGGATGGTCCGGAGCCAGCCGTCCCTGGGGGGATCGACCGCTGCCGAACCTCGGATTCGGTCGAGACGGTCCTCCAGCTGCCGGAGCTGGATAACACTGAGTCGGCGAGCCATCAGGCGGGCTCGCCCCAAAGTTGGTATTGCATCCGCCCAACAAGACGAGGAGCAGGATTTTCTGTCACGCTGCGTGCATACCGCCAAGAAAATAGTTGGCATTTCGTGGTTGTCGGGGCGCCAGCCGGCGTGCCGGAAAAGGTGAGAAATGGGTTCAACGACTGGTGGCTACTGCCATCGTACTGCTCCAGATACATTGTTTCCCATGCGCGATTTCGATCTGGAGGTCACGTACCTCGAGCTCGCCAAGACGGACTTCCGGCCGAAATGGACAACCAGGGAAGATGTGTCGTTTTCGCACATGCCGTTGCCGATGCCGGAAGTAAACAGATTTTTCTACATGGCCGTCGGGGGGCCATGGTTTTGGACTGACCGGCGCCCGTGGACCCTGGCCCGATGGCAGGACCAGCTGGCCGATTCCGTCCGGATCGAGACCTGGATTCTGTCGGTCGGAGGCGTGCCGGCAGGGTACGTCGAGCTCGAGCGCCGCGACCCGACCACCGTCGAAATCGACTACCTCGGCCTGCTCCCCGGGTTCATCGGAAAGGGCGTGGGCGCACACCTGTTGAGCTCGGCCGCCAAGCGCGCGTTCGAAATGGGGGCCGAACGGGTCCTCCTCAACACCTGCAACCTGGACCATCCGGCGGCCCTCGCGAACTACACGGCCCGCGGGTTCAAGCCCGTCCGGACTGAGTCAAGAAAGAAGCAGATTCCCGACGTCGCCCCCGGGCCTTGGGAAGGCAGCTGACCGGGTAGCTCGCCGCCTGGCTCCAACGGCCGGCAGATCTCGGCGACCGCGCTTGCCTCGAATCGCAAGCGCCCGATCAGTACATTCTCCGCGGCGCAAATCGTGCTACCGCAACGCGCCCACTATGGAGATCGACCGATGAGACCTTCGCTTCGTCGTTCCATTCGGCTGTCGGCCGCCGCGGCCAGCCTCGCTCCGGCGCTCCTCGCCGCGCAGCAACGCCCTGGCCAGCAGCCGGGGCCCGCGATCCCGGCGGCGCTTCAGGCCGAGCGACGCGAAGATCCACGGGCGGCTCCGGCACGGCGTGAGGGCGACGGCCCGTTCGGCCGTTTGGTGATCAGAGGCGCCACACTCATTGACGGCACCGGCGCCCCGCCACGTGGGCCGGTTGATATCGTCGTCGAGCAGAACCGGATCGTGGACATCGTGAGCGTCGGCTACCCGATGGTCCCGATCGATTCCGCCCGACGCCCGCGCGGCGGAAACCGCGAGATCAACGCGGCCGGCATGTACGTGATGCCCGGATTCGTTGACCTCCATGTCCACCAGGGCACCACGGTGAAGGCCGCGGAGTCCGAGTACTACAACAAGCTCTGGATGGGCCACGGCATCACGACGGTGCGCGGCGTTCCATTCGCGAGCTTCGATTATTCAATGAAGGAAAAGGCGCGCAGCGCGAAGAACGAGATAACCGCGCCGCGTTATTGGGTGTACCAGCGCCCGGGTTCCGGCTGGGATCGCGGTCCGGTGCGAAACGCCGAGCAGGCGCGTGATTGGGTACGCTGGCTCGCACAGAATGGCGGCGACGGACTCAAGGTGGGCGCCGAGGAGCCGTCAGTGATGGCGGCACTGATGGACGAAGCGAAGAAGCTGGGGCTGGGCACGACGGCGCACTTGCAGCAGACCGGCGTGGCGCAGATGAACGCCGACGAAGCCACGCGCCTCGGGCTCGGCACCATCACGCACTTCTACGGGTTGTTCGAGGCGATGTACGAGAACAACTCCGTGCAGCCGTGGCCCGTGGACTACAACTACAACAACGAGCAGGACCGCTTCGCGAACGTGGCCCGCCAGTGGTCGCTGGTGAAGCCGAAGGGCGAGAAGTGGAACGCGCTGCTCAGGAAGTTCAGGGAACGCGACGTCACGCTCGACCCGACCATGGTCGCGTATCTCACGAGCCGCGACATGTTCCACCATATGGGCGCGTCCTGGCACCAGAAGTACACGCTGCCGACGCTGTGGGACTACTACACGCCAAGCCGCACCAATCACGGTTCGTATTGGTTCTACTGGACGACGGCTGACGAAGTGAACTGGCGGAATTTCTATCGCGTCTGGATGGAGTTCCTCAATGACTACAAGAACATGGGTGGCCGCGTGTCGGCGAGTTCCGACGCCGGGTTCATCTACAACACGCCGGGGTTCTCGACGATCCAGGAGATGGAGCTCCTGCAGGAAGCGGGATTCCATCCGCTCGAGGTGCTGCGGTCGGCGACCTACCACCCGGCCGAGACACTCGTGAAGCCGAAAGGCGCGCCGCTCGACTTCGGTGTGGTGCGTATCGGCACACTGGCCGACATGGCGATCGTGGACCAAAACCCGCTCGAGAACCTCAAGGTCCTCTACGGCAATGGCGCGCTCAAGCTCAACGATCGCACCGGGAAGCCGGAGCAAGTCGGCTCAGTGCGCTGGACCATCAAGGACGGCATCGTGTACGATGCCCGCCAGCTGATGGCCGACGTCGCGAAGATGGTGGATGACCAGCGGCGCCAGCGGCCGGCGTCGGACGCAATCCGGCCGCGGTAAGCTCGCGCGGCGCCACCGTCCAAACGCATGTCACGCCACGGCCCGCGAAATGCGGGCCGTGGTGTTTCAGTGGATATCGCGCAGGATCAGGTCAGCCGCGATCCGTCCCGATTCGTAGATCGTGGGCAGTCCGCTGCCAGGGTGCGTGCCGCCGCCCACCAGATAGCACCGGTCCAGTTCGCTGAACTTGTTGTGCGGCCGGAAGTAGAGCATCTGGTTGATCGTGTGCGCAAGGTTGAATACCGCGCCGTGGTACACGTTCGCGCGCGATTCCCAGTCGCGGGGCGTGATGATGCGCTCCTCGCGGATTCGGCCGCAGAGCCCGTGAAGCCCGGTGCGTGATTCCAGTTTCGACAATACCGTCTCGCGAAACGCGGCCGTTTCGTCGGCGTTCCATGCCATGCCGGACGTGTTGTTCGGCACCGGCACCAGGACGTACAGCGTGGACGAGCCCGTTGGCGCCAACGTGGGATCGGTCACACTGGCGTTCTGGACGTAAAACGACGGGTCACGCGACAGCCGTCCGGTCCCGATATCCCGCACGTAGCTGCGGTAATCGTCCGAGAAGAAGATGTTGTGGTGCGCGGCGTCCCAGCCGCCGTCAATACCGAGGTACAGCATGAACGTGGAGCACGAATACTCGCGCTGCCGCACGTTTTCGTCGGTGAACCGGCCTCGGTCCGGCGCGTCCAGCAGCTGGGTCATGGCGTAACCGAAGTCCGCCCCGAGCACGACGGCATCCGCATCCACCCGCTCGCCGCTGGCCAGCTCGAGTCCGGTGGCGCGTCCGTTCCGTGACAGGACGCGACGCACTGGGCTCGCCGTGTGGATCTCCGCGCCGTGTCCGCGCGCGACATCAGCCATGCTCTCGGAAATCCTGAACAGCCCGCCGATCGGGTGGTAGATGCCGAACAAGTGCTCGAACGCGGACAGGATCGAGAATGTGCCCGGGCATTCCCACGGCGACATGCCGAGGTATTTCGCCTGGAACGTGAAGCTGATCCGCAGGTGTTCGTGGCGAAAGAACTGCGCCACGCAGTCATAGACCGACTTGTTCAAGTCGAGCTTGGGCAATGCCTTGAGCAGTCGCAAACGCAGGTAATGCCACGGCTTGTCGTACGGCACGCGCAGGCAGGGGAAGACCGCGTCAATCTTGCGTCGCTCGTGATCGAGGTAACGCCGGTAGCCCGCACCCTCGCCGGGGAAAAGCGCGTCAATGCGCCGGACTGTTTCATCGTGATCCGCCGACGGCAAGAACTCCGAGCGGTCGCCGAACTGCAGGCGGTACAGCGGATCGAGCCGCCGCAGCTCCAGGTGGTCTTGCACCCGCGCCCCCGCGAGTTCGAATACCTCGTCGAGGATCTGCGGCACCATCAGGAATGTCGGGCCGGTATCGAACGTGAAATCGCCGGCGCGCAGCGCCGCGTTGCGCCCTCCAACCTGCACGTCCTTTTCGAACACCCTGACGCGGTACCCGCGCCGCGCCAGGATCATGGCGGCGGTCAATCCGCCCGGACCGGCGCCGACGATCGCAATGGTTTTGTCCGTTCGCGTCACAGGGACGGACATTACTCGCGGACGCGGCGCCTGTCACCGTCATGTCGGTAGTTTCCTCGTCGTGTTGACCGGCCATCGCACACCGCACGGAGGACCTTGGGACGTCGCCGTGCTCGGCGGCGGACCAGCCGGCGCGGCCGCCGCGATCACGCTCGCTCGCCACGGCAAGCGCGTCATCCTGCTCACGCGCCCCGCGCCCGGGCCGCCGCTCGCGGAATCGCTGACGCCGAGCGTCGAGCGTGTGCTCGACCACCTGGGTCTCCTCACGGCAGTCAACGACCCTGCGTTCGTGCGCTGCACGGGCCATACCGTGCGCTGGGGACGCGAGCCGGAACGGGTCGAGTTGTTTGCCATGGGCGCCAAGGGGTGGCAGGTCCCGCGCGACGCGTTCGACAAGCTCCTGCTGAAGCGCGCGGCATCGGCGGGCGCGTCTGTCCACCGCCATGCGAGCGTGCGCCGCGTGATTCGCGCGGACGGATGCTTCCGCGTGTCATACGAAGAACGAAGCGCACGCAAGGAAATCGTCGCGCGATTCGTCATTGACGCGACCGGCCGCACGGGACTGACGAGCCGCGCGCCGTCCTCGCGTGATGAGCACCCGCGGCGCACCACGGCGCTCGTTGGACTCTGGGAGCGACGACCTGCGTGGGCGCTTGAGCATCCCACGCACACGCACGTCGAGAGTTACGATGGCGGCTGGGCCTGGTCGGTCCCGATCAGCAAGACACGCCGGCAAGTTACGGTGATGCTCGATCCGTCGCGCACGGAAGTCGCCGCGGGTGCGCGCATCCGGTCCACGTATCGCGACGAACTCGCGCGTACTGAGATGATCCGCACGCTCACGTCCGGTGCGCGGTTCATCGGGAACCCGTGGGCACGCGACGCCACGCCGTACCGTCGCCAGGCGATTTCGTCGGACGGCGTGATCGCCGTCGGCGATTCGGCCGCCTTTGTGGATCCGCTTTCGTCGTTCGGCGTCAAGAAAGCGCTCGTGAGCGGTTGGCTCGCGGCGGTTGCCGTGCGGACCGTCCTCGACGATCGCATCAGCTCGGCGCAGGCATTCGCCTTCCTCGCCGAACGGAACGACGCGATGGTCGGCGCGCTCGAGCGCGGGCTGGCGGAACTCGTCGGGAAGGCCGGCGCGGCACACGGCACTGCGGCCGTCGGCTATTGGGACGGCAGCGGAACGAATCCGGATATCGGGACCGCGTTCGCCGCTCCGGGTGAACCCGACCTCGACGTCATTCGCGCCGATGCGCGTGTGCGCACGGCCTTCGACGCGATTCGTGAGCGCCGCGAACTCCGCGTGCGGCGCCGCCCCGATGCGACCGGTGTGATGCGTGCGACCGTAGAAGGTGACCGCATTGTGCTCGCCGAGCACTTCGTCGGCCACATTGCGCCGGAGGGCGTTCGCTCGCTCCGCAACGTGGATCTCGGGCGCCTGGCCGCGATCGCGCCGGGCACGGACGACATCCCGGCGCTCTACGCGAGCTACGTCCGGCAGTACGGTCCCGCCGAGTTGACCGACATGGTTGGCGCTCTGGCCGTGCTGGTGGCGCTCGGGGTGCTCGAATTCCTTGACTAACCGCGGGCCGGGTCGTAATCTCGCCCGGACGCTATCTATAGTTGTCGAATACAGGCAGTGTGCAGGCGTCAGGACCGGATGAATGCAGGACACGCGTTGGACTGTTGACTTCACCGTTTGCCCGAACCGCCCGATGACCGCTCGGCGTCGCTCCACACTTCGCGCAGGCATTCGCCTCGCCCTGGCCACGGCCTTTGTGGCCGGATCCAGCCTCCTGGCCACTTCGACCGCGGACGCGCAAGGACGCGGAGGCCGCGGACCGCGCGACACGACGCGCGGATTCCCGATCAACGATCCGCAGGTGATCGCCAACTGCACGAGCTGTCACATGCGCGACACGAGCGGAATCATCCAGCGCCTCT
>Ga0194131_10010465_pt1 | contig 11354 bp, 11 predicted proteins | sample TA2KigO120mmetaG_FD_148631 | JGI IMG/M metagenome (GOLD analysis project Ga0194131, IMG submission 148631) | Freshwater microbial communities from Lake Tanganyika, Tanzania - TA2015053 Kigoma Offshore 120m | ecosystem: Environmental > Aquatic > Freshwater > Lake | place: Tanzania: Lake... | reverse complement strand
GCCGATCTCCTCCAGGTGACCCTCCCCCGCCCGCGGAGGAGGGTGCTCGCAGGGCGGGAGGGGGCCGGGCGAGTGGGCGCTGCCGCCCCTCGCGATAGGCTCCGCCGCGATGGTGCATCCCTCCCTCGCGCCGCGGCTCGGCCCGGAACCCCCCGACAAGCCCGATGGCGGCATCAAGGAAGAGGGACAGACCGCCACCAAGCCACGCACCGAGCGGCCAAAAAACTTCAAGGTCCTCCTGCACAACGACGACTTCACCACCATGGAGTTCGTCGTAGAGGTGCTCATGAGCGTGTTCCACCGGTCGAAGGTGGAGGCCACGCGCATCATGCTGTCGGTGCACAATTCAGGCAAGGGTGTAGCCGGGGTCTACACCCGCGAGATCGCCGAGGCGAAGGCCACTCTGGCGATGGACCGTGCCCGTACCCGTGGCTATCCCCTCTTGGTGACGACGGAGCCGGAGTGACGCTGTCCCGCGAATTGACGATTGCACTGTCGCTGGCCCTGGACGAGGCCCGCGACCGCCGCCACGAGTTCCTCACCCTCGAGCACGTCCTCTACGCGCTGCTCACCGACCCCACCTCGGCCGACTGCCTGGAGGCCTGCGGGGTCGACCTCAAGAAGCTCGAGAAAGACCTCGACACCTTCTTCAAGGAGATGGAGTCGCTCCCGGTCCACGCCGACGAGACGACGAGCGGCGACGGCGACGACGACGACGACGACGACGCGCACGAGCCCATCCAGACCGACGCCTTCCGCCGCGTGCTCAACCGCGCCGCGCTGCACGTGCAGTCGAGCGGGAAGTCGGAGATCAAGGGGCCCAACGTGCTGGTGGCCATGTTCTCCGAGGCCGACAGCCACGCCGTGCACATGCTCGCGCAGCAGGGCGTGGAGAAACTCGACGTCACGAGCTTCATCGCCCACGGCATCCGGAAGGCACCGGCCGTGAAGAAAATGCAGGGTGCAGGCGCCGAGCCGGAGGACGAGGCGGCCTCTGTGAAAGATCCGCTCGCCCAGTTCTGCATCGACCTCGCGGCGCGCGCCGCCGCCGGCAAGATCGACCCCCTCATCGGCCGCGCCGCCGAGGTGGAACGCACCATCCAGGTGCTCGCCCGCCGTCGTAAGAACAATCCGCTCTATCTGGGCGACCCCGGCGTGGGCAAGACCGCCATCGTCGAGGGCCTCGCCCTCGCGATCCACGAGGGGCGCGTGCCCGAGCTGCTCAAGGGTGCCAAGGTCTACACGCTCGATATGGGCGCGCTGATCGCCGGCACGCGGTACCGCGGCGACTTCGAGGAGCGGCTCAAGGCGGTGATCGAGGCCATCAAGGGCATGCCCGAGGCCATCCTCTTCATCGACGAAATTCACACCGTCATCGGCGCGGGCGCCGTCTCCGGCGGCGCGATGGACGCGTCGAACATTCTGAAGCCCGCGCTCTCCTCTGGCGAGATCCGGGTGATCGGCAGCACCACCCACCAGGAACATCGCTCGGCCTTCGGGAAAGACCGTGCCTTTGCCCGTCGTTTCCAGACGATCGACATCGGCGAGCCCACCGTCGAGGAAACCATCCTCATCCTCGACGGCCTCCGCCCGCACTACGAGAAGCACCACGGCGTCACCTACACGCACGAGGCGCTCGACGCGGCGGCGCGCCTCGCCGCTCGCTACGTCAACGACCGGTTCCTCCCCGACAAGGCCATCGACGTGATCGACGAGGCCGGCGCGGCGATGCGGCTCGTCACCACCGGCGGCACCGTGGGGGTGGCCGAGGTGGAAGCGGTGATCGCGCGCATGGCGCGGATTCCACCCAAGAGCGTGTCGGCCGAGGAGCAGAAGAACCTTCGCGACCTCGGGGCCGAGATCAAGGCGCGGATCTTCGGCCAGGACGAGGCCATCGACATGGTGTCGGCCACCATCAAGCTCAACCGCGCCGGGCTCGGCGCGCCCAACCGCCCCGTGGGCTGTTTCCTGTTCTCGGGCCCCACCGGCGTGGGCAAGACCGAGCTCGCCAAGCAGCTCGCCGAGGTGATGGGCGTACACTTCATGCGCTTCGACATGTCGGAGTACAGCGAGCCCCACACCGTGTCGCGACTGATCGGCGCGCCCCCGGGCTACGTGGGCTTCGACCAGGAGGGCCTGCTCACCGGCTCGGTGTCGCGCAACCCCTACAGCGTGCTGGTGCTCGACGAGATCGAGAAGGCGCACCCCCAGATTTTCAACATCCTCCTCCAGGTGATGGACAACGCCTCGCTCACCGACAACAACGGCAAGAAGGCTGACTTCCGCAACGTGGTGATCATCCTCACCACCAACGCCGGGGCCCGCGAGGGGAGCAAGCCGGGCGTGGGCTTCTCGGCCCCGGGAGTAGAAGGGAAGATCACCGAGGCGCTGCAGCGCGTCTTCCCCCCGGAGTTCCGCAACCGGCTCGACGGCAACGTGGTCTTCCACGCCCTGTCGCGACCGGTGATCCTCCAGGTGGTCGACAAGTTCGTGCGCGAGCTGGCCGCGCAGCTCCAGGCCCGCGAGGTCACCCTCGAGATCTCCGGCGCGCTGCGCGAGTGGCTGGCCGAGAAGGGCTACAAGCCCGAGTTCGGCGCCCGCGAGATGAGCCGGGTGATCCAGGAACAGCTCAAGAAGCCCCTCGCCGACGAGTTGCTCTTCGGGCGCCTCGCCAAGGGCGGCAAGGTGGTCATCGACCTGGTCGAGGGCAAACCGAGCTTCGTGTTCCCGGTCGACGAGGTCTAGTCGACCGGCAGCTCGGCGCAGTCCCCCGCCACCACCCGGGTGCCGCGACCGTTGTCGCCGGGGACGAGCCCGAAGCCGAGCGGGCCCCGCACCGCGCCGCGCAGGCACTCCCGGTCGGTCACCTCGGGAAGGTATCGATAGGCGCGTCGCCCCGGCGCCTCGGCGAAGGCGCCCCAGCCCTCGGGCGCGGGGTCGGTGTCGGGCAGCAGCAGCACGGCGCGCCAGCGCAGGGCGCCGCGCAGGCGCTGGTCGAGGCTGATGACCGGCCGCTCGGCGGTGGCGAGCAGCACGGGATCCAGTAGCCGAGGGCCCAGGGGCACCACGAGGAAGTCGTCGTCGCGGCTCGCGAGGCGGATCTGCTTGCCAAGCGCGTGCAACTCGGCGTCGGCCCCCTCGCGCGCCCGCGCCCAGTCCCGGGCGCGGGGGCCGATGGCGAGGGCCGGCACCAGCGCGAGCAGCGCGGCGGCGACCGCGAGACGACGAGCCATGACAGGTCGCGACACCAGCAGTGCCTCCAGCGCGATCGCCACGCCGGCCCAGGACAGCGCCAGCCACGGCAAGAAGTGCCGTCGCTGCGACCACGCGAGCAGCGTACCCAGCAGGGGCAGGAACAGGGCGAGGACCAGTCGCCCGCGCTCGGGACGCCCCGCGGCACGCGAACTCCACCACGCTCCCCCCGCGCCGACAGCGGCCAGCAGCAGCTGGTCCGCGTGCGCGACTGCAGCGTGCAGCACGTTGAAGGCCACCCGTCCCGGTGCACCGAGCGCGTCGAGCCGCGATGCGTAGGCGGCGCGCACCGCGTCCTCGAGGTGGGCGAGGGGCCCGGGGACCGCCGCCGTGACGTCGAGGAGATAGGCGGCGTCCCCCCGACAGGCGAGGTCGGCGAGGAGGGGCAAGAACTTGTGCAGCGCGGGGAAGGCCTCGGCGAGCGAGACCGGCCACCGGCCCGGCAGCACGGCAGAGAGGGCCACGCCGCCGAGCACGAGCAGCGCCCTCGACCGCGACACGCCGATCCAGGACGGGCGCGCGAACCCCACCCCCGCCACAAGGCAGGCGAGCGGCAGGCCCGGCTCCCGAACCCCGACCGCGAGCGCGGTGAGCACCGGGATCCACCCGCCCCCGGCCGGGTGGACCAGCGAACCGAACCAGGCCGCGTACAGCACGGCGGCGAGCGCGTCGGGGCCGAAGTACGCGCCGTGAGCGGCAAGATCGGGCGAGAGCGCCGCGGCGATGGCGCTGCACCCGCGCGCCCAGGCCCCGGCGCCGAGCGCGCGCGCCACGGCGTAGGCGCCGACCGGTACCAGGACCGCCGACAGGAACGACACCGCCAGGCCGCCCAGGACGATGCCCCCGGGGCTGCCAAGCAGTACCGCCGCCGCGGGGTACACCGGAGGCACGGTGACGCCGAGGCCGTGGCGGACGCGCAGCGCCGCGTCGGCCCACAGCGCCACGTCGGCGCCCATGGGCACCGCGCCGCCGCCGCGGAGGGCGGAAGCATGGAGCCCCGCGAGCAACATCGCGGCGGCCACGAGCAGGACCTCACCCCGGGGGACCCACTGCGGTTTCGCCATCGCGCCTCCCTATCCGCAGCCCGCGCCGGCGCCGGTTGACCCCGCCGCCGAGGCTCCTTACCATTGGCCTCGCCGGAGTTCGCCATGCACAAGCCGTTCGTCGTCCCCGAGGGCGTCGTCTTCCTCGTCGAGGACGACGGCGTCACCATCGAGAATCAGGGCGACGTCGTCCTGCACACCGACTTCGGCGGGCGCCTGCTCAAGCGCATCGTCTCGCACCACGGCAACGTGGAGTTGCACGGCCGGGTGCGGGCAGGCACCCTCCAGGCCGGTGGAAGCCTGCGCTGCGGCGGCACCGCGAGCGCCGAGAGCGTGCACGCGGATCGCGACATCGAGGTAGCGGGCGACGCGGTATTCGGCAGCGTCCACGGGGGCGGCAGCGTCCACGTGGCCGGCAGCGCGCAGCTCGGTCGAGCCACGGCGGCGGGGAGCATCGCCATCGATGGCGCGCTCAAGTCGGGCGCCCTGGAGTGCGGCGGGCTGGTCGTCGGCGGCGACGCCGCGCTCGGCAGTGTCTCCGCCGCCAACGGGATCACCCTGCTCGGCAGCACCACCGCGGTCACCCTTCGAGGCAACGAGATCGACCTTCGCGGACCGAGCGTCACCGCCCGCGGCGTCCAGGGCGCTCGGCGGGTGTCCATCGGCGGAGCCAAGCTCTCGGTCGATGCCATCCTCGCGCCCGAGGTCCATCTCGACGGCAAGACCAGCGGCCGTGTCACGGTCATCGAGTCGAACAACGAGCTCGGTCCCAACGCGGTGAAGGGCTGTTTCCGCCTGACCGACTACGCGGAGATGGTGGGCGACACCAGCGTCTTCCTCGCCGACAGGGGACTCGTGGCCCTTGGCGCGGCGATGGCTCTCCCCGCCGAGGCGGCCGTCGATCACGACCACGCCTCGGGCGCAGCCGTCTCGACCAACGACGCCGGCGCGCCGGCGGAGGAACCCCCGGCCCCTGCTGCCCACGCCGAGCCCGCCGACGACGCCGACGCCGAGCCAGCAGCCGCCGCGGCGGGCGAGGCCCACGCCGAGCCCGAGCCCACGGCGGAGCCCGAGGCCGCGGCTCAGGTGGAGAGCACGCCCGACGTCGTGGAGGTGGTCGAGGACGAGCCCGGCGGCACCGCCGAGGCGATGGCCAACGACCCGGCCTCGGGGCCGGCCGTCGTGGTCGTGGCGCCGCCCTCGCCCAAGGCCGTCTCGATGCAGGACGCGGACCCCCTCGCCGGCGCCGCCGAACACCCGATGCACGCGCAGCTCGCGGAGACGGTGCAGAAGATCGTCGATTGCTACGCCAACCAGGAGCTACCCCTGGCGGTGGAGAAGCTCCGCGACCTCGTGGCCGGACGCAAATACACCGAGGTGCGCGCCGAGATCACCAACATCTGGTCGGAGCTCTTGAAGTTCCACCAGAAGAAGGGCATGCGCATCGCGCACCAGGTGACGAACACCTTCAACTCCGTCAACTCCATGGTCAAGAAGATGTGACCGTGCCTCGCCGCGAGGCGGCGTGCTTGCCGGCCCCCTGAGGGGGGCGGTAGGATGCCGCGTCCCAAGGAGCCCGGGATGCTCGCGGCATCGCTTCTCCTGTTCACCGGCTGCAACAGCTACGAGCTGTTCCGCGTCACCGGCTTCGAGCAGGCCACCTTCAACAACAACGCCGACATCATCTTCGTCATCGACACGTCGGGGTCGATGAAGGAAGAGTCGAGCGCGCTGGCGCTGAACTTCGACACTTTCCTCGCGGTGCTCACCAGCGCCGAGGGCAGCGAGGTGCCCCGGGCCAGCCTCGGCGACGCGGTGAACAACTACGTCAGCGAGTCTACCGACGCCGGCACCATCATCGACTACCAGCTCGCGATCACCACCACCAGCGCCGACTACGCCTCGGCGGGCACCGGCGACATCGACCCCGGCGAGGCGGGCACGCTGACGGGACCGGTGCTCAAGCGGGGCGACGCGGGCCTCGCCGACGCCTTCCGCGAGACCTTGCTCTGCGACACGGTGTACTGGAAAGACGCCGATCTCGCGAGCGAGGCCTCCTACACCCCCGGCGACGATGGCTCCTGCCCCCTTCCCGAGGGCAAGGAGATCACCCGCGAGTACCTCACCTGCCTCTGCGGGGGGGAAACCTGGGTCACCGACGAGGGCGCCGGCAACGAGGAAGGCCTCGAGTCGGCGCTCGACGCGCTGTGCCGCGCGGTGGACGACCCGCCCGAGGAGTGTTTCGCCGACGACTCGCCGCTGGTCCCGACCGACACCCTCTCCAACGAGGGCATGCTCCGGGCCGACGCGAACACGGTCATCGTCATCGTCAGCGACGAGGGCGACGGCAGCCGCCGCCTGCCCAACACCGACCCCGACATCACGCCCTACCTCGAGATCTTCGACCAGTTCCCCAACGTGGTTCGCTTCGCGGTGATCGGCCCCGCCTACCACGACCGGGACGGCTCCTGCCTCGACAGCGCCCAGACCTGGGGCGTGGAGCGCTACCAGTCCGCCGCCAACGACACCCGCGGCGTGTACATCGACCTCACCGAGATCGACGCCGGCTGCACGCCCACGGACTGGGGCGAGAACCTCACCGAGCTCGGCGCCCTGCTCAACAACCAGCTCACCAGCTTCCCGCTCCAGAGCATTCCAGACGTCGCGACGATTCGCGTGTACGTGGACGACGAGGAGGTCCAGGCCTCCGAGCTGCTCAGCGGGACCGTGGAGAACGGCACCGCCGTGTGGTCCGACGGGTGGACCTACGACGCGGCCGAGAACGCGGTGAGCTTCGAGGGCGCGGCCGTCCCCGACTACAACGCCGACGTGCGCATCTACTACCGTCCGCTGGGTGGCACGCCCCGCGAACTCCCCATCTAGGCCGAGGACCCTGATTCCATGCTGACGCTCTTCGCTACGCTCGCGCTCGCCGCCGACGGGGTTGGGAAAGACACGCTCGACATCGGCGTGCTCAAGAACGCCGAGGTCAAGGTCGTCCAGAAGCAGCTGTTCCAGAAGGAAGACAAGCTCGAGATCGGCGCCGCCCTCGGGGTGATGCCCTTCGACGGCTACACCATCGCGCCCCAGCTCGCCCTCGCGGGCGCCCAGCACTTCAGCGAGACAACCGCCATCGAGCTGCGCGTGGGCGGCGGCTACGGCCTGCCCAACGCGGTGTACACCGAGCTGGAAGGACCCTCCTACGGCGTGGCGGTGGAGGCCTACCGCTACCTCGGGAGCGTCGAGGCCGACCTGCAATACACGCCGATCTACGCCAAGATGAACCTCGGCGGCAAGCGAGTGTTGCACCACGACGTGTACGTGCTCCTTGGCGTGGGCGCCACCGTCGAGCAGTCCCTGCTGCCGGAGGCCAACATCGCCGTCGCCCCCACCGTGCCGATCGGCGTGGGCGCTCGCGTCTTCACCTCGAAGAAGGCGATGCTACGGCTCGAACTGCGCGACAGCATGCTCCTCGAGTACCGCGCCCAGTCGCAGACCTGGGCCTTCAAGCAGAACGTGGCCCTATCGGCCGGACTCAGCATGCTGCTCGGGGACACCAAGTGAAATCGCGCTGGCTACCGTTGCTCGCGCTGTTGCTCCCGACGCCCGCCGTGGCCGCGAAGACGCGCGAGCAGGCGAAGGAACCCGAGAAGCCCAGCGCCGCGCAGCCGGCCGAGCTCAGCAAGAAGGAGGCAAAGCAACGCGACGAGGCCTTCGCCACCTACGACCAGGAGATCGCCGCCGGGAGCAAGACTCGCGCCGCCGACGCGCTCGTTCTCATCACCAGCGACGCGACGCTCGCAGAGTTCCACGGCGAGGCCTACGCGCGCCTCGGCGACATCCTCGCCGACCTGTCATTGCCCTACGCGGCGCTCTGCGCCTACGCCAGGGCCTTCCATGCCGCCAGCGACACCAACGTCGAGGAGGTGAGCAAGCGGGTGCCCGTCGCGCTCGAAATCGCCGAGAAGGTGGGCGACGTCGCGATCCTGGAGGCGCCCTTCGCCGAGAACCTCGGCCTCGCCCGCACCGAGGACGTGCGCGGGCAGATGGCCTTCCTCGCCGCGCGCGAGCAGGTGCGCCGCGAGCAGTGGGGCACCGCCACTGCGGTGCTCAAGATGGTCAAGGAAGGCGACCCGCTCTACCCCGACGCCAAGGTGCTGGAGGGAATCGTCCTCAACCAGCAGTCGCGACACGAGGCCGCGCTCACCGCCTTCGAGGCTGCCGCCAAGACTGGTCGCGACAAGGACCGTCGCTGGCAGGACAGCCTGCAGGTCAATCTCGCCCGCACCTGGTTCGGTGCCGGGAACTTCCCCCGGGCCATCGAGGCCTACTCGCGCGTGTCGCGAGGGAGTCAGTTCTGGCCGCAGGCCCAGTTCGAGCGCGCCTGGGCTCATTTCCGCATCGACGATTTCAACGGTACGCTGGGGCAGCTCTTGCCCTTCGACACCGCGTTCTTCGCGAAGTGGTACTTCCCCGAGGCCGACCAGCTCCGTATCTACGCGATGTTCCTCATCTGCAAGTTCCCGGAGTCCGAGACCCAGATCGCGCACTTCAAGGAGAAGTACGGCCCGGTGCACCAGGCCCTCGCCGCCTGGTCAAGCAAGTCCGAGGCCGAACACTTCGACGCGGCGCGGCTGTACATGGTGGAGGGGGTGGCCACCGAGCTCCCCGAGATGATCTGGCGCCCCTGGGGCAGCGAGGAGCGCTTCGGGCGCTCGATCGGCGCGGTGCAGTCGGCGGAAGACGAGCTCAAGCGCATGAAGGCCGTCGCCGCCAACCCCTTCTCCGAGCACGCCCGCAACTGGCTCGAGTCGCGCCGCGACGGCCTCGTGAAGGCCGAGGGTGGCCGCGTGAAGGCGCGCCTCGCCGAGCAGGAGGCCCAGCTCGCCGAGGCCCTCGCCAACGCCGACATCTTCGTGCTCGACATCCTTCGCATGAAGACCCAGCTTTACGAGCAGTCCGCCGCCCAGGGCAAGCTGCTCGAGGCCGCCACCTCCGTCAAGCGCACCGAGCAGGTGCGCAAGGGCTGGCAAGAGTGGCCCTTCGAGGGCGAGTTCTGGATGGACGAGCTTGGGTACTACAAGGTCGACATCGCGCCGGAGTGCCCCGCGTCGATGCGCCAGTCGGTGAAGTAGGCGCCATGGCCCTCAGCGTGGGCGTGGGGCTGGTGATGCTCGCAGCGCTGGTCGCGCTCGCCTGGCACATCATCCGCGAGTCGCCGGAGTCCTGATGCGATTTGCCTCGGTCTTCGACGAGCGCCTGTTCCACGAGGGTCCGCCCGCCATCTTCACCCTCGACCCTCGCGGCCAGCTCCGGGTCGATCCCGAGCGCAGCCGGGAGATCTACATGATGCTCGACCCGGGCGCCCGCGAGCCCGGCTTCTACGTGCTCACCGACCGGGCCACCGGCGTGAGGATGCTCGCCGTCGTCACCCACCCGGCGATGGCCGAGCGGCAACCCCGCGCCCTCGTGCAGCGCTTCGCCGACTACGCCTCAGCGGCTGCGCAGGCCGTGCAAGAGTGGCCCGTGGCCGCTCCCGACGCTGTCACGCGAGCGTAGTACCAGCGAGTACACGTAGCGCCCGGCGCGCCGGCAAGCCTCGGGTAGCTCGTCCCCAAGCGCCAGCCGAGCTGCGACCGCAGATGCCAGCGTACAACCTGTCCCATGGGTGTTCCTCGTCGTTACGCGACGATGCTGATACACGCGTCGTGTTTCCGCGCCTAGCAGGCGGTCCTCGACGACTCGCCCCTCAGCGTGGCCTCCCTTGATCAACACCGGCACCCCCGCCGGGATCGCCAGCGCCCCAGCCTCGGGGAGATTCGGCGTGATGACCGTCGCTAGGCGGAAGAGTCGACCGAGCGCGCCCGGTGACGACAGCAGCGAGGTGCCGTCCTTGCTGTGAAGCACCGGGTCCACGACCACCGGGGGACGGGCGGGCATCGCCTCCAGCACCTCGCACACCACGTTGACCGTGTCGGCGTCGAGGAGCATGCCCGTCTTGATGGCGTGTACCGGCAAGTCGCCGAGCACCGCCTCGAGCTGGGCGCGCACCATCCTCGGCGACACCCCCTCGACCGCGTGGATCCCGAGCGTGTCCTGCGCGGTGACGGCGGTGACCACGCTCATCCCGTACACGCCGTGGTCGATGAAGGTCTTCAGGTCGGCCTGGATGCCGGCCCCGCCACCGGAGTCGGAACCGCCGATGCAAAGTGCAGTGCGGACGCGCATCGCAGCGGGATAACCGCGCGCCCCGATGGACGTGCCTCCACACCCCCGCGACCGCATTCCCGGCTGCGGCCTCGCGGCCTACGTTGTCCTGTTGTTCTTCATTGGCTCGGCCGGCGCCGTGGGCGTGGTGTTGTCGTGGGGCACGCTCATCACCGGCAGCGAGGCGCTGGCGCCCACGCGGCTCTCCTACGGCGGCGTGATCGACCCCGCCGTGCTCCACCCAATGCGTAACGCCAAGTTGATCGCGGAGAATGAGGTTCCCGACGCCTTCCACGCCGAGACCCCCGACGGCGCCGCCGCCTGCGCCATCAGCAGCGGCAAGGTGCTGCGCCTGTCGTCCAGCGGCGCGCAGTCGATCGCGCTCGGCGACGTGCAGTCGGTCGGCATGGTCGGAGAGAACGTGCGGATCGCCGGGTCTGCCAGCGAGATCACCTGCGTCTTTCGCGAGGGCGAGGGCGGCGACAGCTTCCTTCGGATGCTCGAGCGGCGCTGACTACGCCGGGACGATCTTCACCCGGGGATCCTGCCGATCAGGCAACGATGCCGCGTCGAGGAAGGCCTCGGCCACGCTGCCGCGGATGAGCACGCGCGTCTCGTTGGCGAGGATGTTGAAGCGGCCGATGTCGGCCTTGTCGATGCCGCCGCGGCGACAGAGCATGGGGACGAGCCACTTCGGGTCGGCACGCTGGCGCTGGCCCACGTTGATGCGAAACCACACGCCGCCCTCGGTGGGGCCGTCGCGACGCGGCGGCGGGGGACGGCGGGTAACGGGGGCCTCGCCCCCGCCCGCGTCGGGAGCCCAGCCGGGCTTGACCTTGGCGCGCGGCGGCG
>Ga0194131_10010464_pt1 | contig 11354 bp, 12 predicted proteins | sample TA2KigO120mmetaG_FD_148631 | JGI IMG/M metagenome (GOLD analysis project Ga0194131, IMG submission 148631) | Freshwater microbial communities from Lake Tanganyika, Tanzania - TA2015053 Kigoma Offshore 120m | ecosystem: Environmental > Aquatic > Freshwater > Lake | place: Tanzania: Lake... | reverse complement strand
AGGAATCGGTGTGACTGCTGGGCTCGTACTGTTCGCCACGGCCCAGAATGACGCGATGGTCTGGATGGCAATCTGTATTTTTGGTTTGGCGAATGGCCTCTTCTTGCCTGCGATTACGAGTCTCGTCTCGTTTGAAGCGGATGCGCGATCTCGCGGCACGGTCATGGGGTTGTTCAATGCTTCGAGCAGTGCCGGTCGTATCGTCGGGCCAGCGTTGTCGGGTCCGATTTATTTCAAGCTTGGGCCGGCGGCGCCGTTTGCGATGTCAGCCGTTCTGGCTGTGCTTGGAGTGCTGTTTCTAAGTCGTGCGAGGGCTAAAGTGTCATGATCACGATGCTGGTCGGCATGCTGCTTTTCTTTGGAGTGCACTCAGTCTCGATTGTTGCGCTCGGCTGGCGTGACGGCGTGGCGAGTCGAATCGGAGATATCCGTTGGAAGCTTATCTACTCGGTGGTGTCGCTACTCGGATTCTTCCTGATGGTCACGGGCTTCGCGGCCCTGCGACTCGAACCACATATCGTCTACCTGCCGCCCGTCGGCCTGCGACATGTCGCCGCGCTGTTGATGTTCCCGGTGTTTCCGCTGCTCCTGGCTGCCTATTTGCCTGGGCGTCTGCAGCGCATGGCGAAGCATCCGATGCTCGTCGCAGTTAAGTTCTGGGCGCTCTCGCATCTGCTCGCCAACGGCATGTTGGCCGACGCACTGCTCTTCGGCGGATTCTTGGTCTGGGCGGTCGCCGACCGGATCTCACTCAAGCACCGAACGGAGCGCCCGAGGCCGATGGCGCCCTCGAGTGCGATCAACGATGTCATCGCGGTACTCGGCGGTCTCGCGCTCTATGCCGCATTCATTATGGGTTGGCACCAGCGTCTCTTTGGGGTGGCGCCTTTCGGTTAAGGAGATTTTATGTCAAATGTGTATGATTTTTCAGCGCGGGCGATCGACGGATTGGATCGCTCGTTGATCGAATACAAAGGAAAAGTACTGTTGATCGTCAACGTGGCGAGCAAGTGCGGTTTCACTCCGCAGTACACGGGTCTTGAGGCCTTGCAGCGCAAATATGCCGATCGCGGTTTCGCGGTACTCGGATTCCCGTGTGATCAATTTGGTCATCAAGAGCCGGGCAATGAAGACGAGATCCGAAATTTCTGCTCGCTCAACTACGATGTGACCTTCCCGATGTTCGCGAAGATCGAGGTCAATGGAGCGGGCGCACATCCGCTTTACGAGCATCTGAAATCCTCGGCCAAGGGTGTCCTGGGAACCGGAGGTATTAAATGGAACTTCACGAAATTCTTAGTCGATCGTGACGGTCATGTCGTACGTCGCTATGCGCCGACCGACAAACCGGAGAGCCTCGCAGCTGACATTGAAGCGTTGCTGTGAAATCTTTGGTCGGATCGAGCAATACGGTGTGTATCGCCTTCGTGAGTGCGATGATGCTGATCGGCGTTGCCGGCTGTGCGGGGGGAGCCGGGTACGGTAACGGGGTCGCCACCGCGCCGAGTGCGACGGCGATGCCAGTTATCGAGGCCAAACCTAACCTCACTTGGCGCTCTGGCGGTATGGTCGCAGCGGCCAATCCGCTCGCGGTCGAGGCGGGCGTCGAGATTCTGAAAGCGGGCGGCTCGGCCGTCGACGCGGCGATTGCGGTTCAGGCAGTGCTCGGCCTTGTTGAGCCTCAGTCCTCAGGGATCGGAGGCGGAGCATTTTTGTTGCACTACGATGTTGCGACTGGTGACGTCATCACCTACGACGGCCGTGAAGTGGCGCCGCGTGGCGCAACCCCCAATATGTTTCTGATGGCCGACGGGAAGCCGATGACTTCTCTGGCAGCCATTCGCTCCGGGCGATCCATCGGTGTGCCGGGCGCCGTCGCCATGCTCGAGATGGCGCACCGCGAGCACGGAAGACTGCCTTGGGCGAGGGCGTTTCAACGCGCGGCGCAGATTGCGGAAGAGGGCTTCGCGGTATCGCCGCGCCTCAACGAAATGATCACGACGGCGGTCGCTCGAGAGGGATTTCCCGCCGAGGCGGCGGCCTACCTCACGACGGATGGTCGTACACCGCTGCCGGTGGGTAGCACGCTCGTCAATCGAAAATACGCGGACTCCGTCCGACGGATCGCGCGCGAGGGCGCCCGCGCCTTCCGCGAGGGTTCGCTCGCGGACGAGATCGTCGCGGTCGCACGACGCGAGCCCGTTCCGGGAACGTTGTCCCATGAAGATCTTCGTGCCTATCGACCGAGTCGCCTCGAGCCCGTGTGCGATACGTACCGCGTGTACGTCGTCTGTGGAATGCGACCGCCATCATCCGGTGGGATCGCCATCCTCTCCGTACTCGGGACGCTCGAGAACTTCGAGATGTCCTCGATGGGGCCGAAGACGATCGCCGGTTGGCATCATTTCATTGAAGCACAACGTCTCGCCTACGCCGACCGCGACATCTATGTTGCCGACGATCGCTACACTTCGGTGCCGCTTGCGGGGCTCATCGACAAAACGTACTTACGTTCGCGTGCTGCCCTCATTTCTTCGACGCGAGCGATGACGAGCGTGCAGCCCGGTAATCCACCCGGGTCTACGCCGCGTGGTCGCGATGCGACAGGGATGGGAACGGGTACGAGTCATTTTGTCATCGTCGACACACGCGGCAATGTGGTGTCGATGACGACGACGGTCGAAGGGCTGTTCGGTTCACAGCGTATGGCCGGCGGATTCTTCCTTAATAATCAACTTACTGATTTCAGTTTTCGCCCGGTGGATGACGCCGGAGCGCCGATCGCCAATGCGGTCGCGCCGGGAAAGAAGCCGCGTTCTTCGATGTCACCGACGATCGTGTTTCGCGACGGGCGTTTCGAGCTTGCCGTCGGTTCGCCGGGAGGTAATGCGATCATCGCCTACGTCAGCAAGGCGCTCGTCGGGATGCTCGATTGGAATCTCTCGCCGCAGCAAGCCGTGGATCTGCCGAACATGATCGCGCGTGGCGCGCTCGTCGCCGAAGTCTCGCGAGCCGACCCCGAGTTGCTCGAGCAGCTTGCTACCCTGGGGCACGCGTTCAGAAACAATCGAGGCGCGGGAGAGATTTCGGGCTTGCATGCCGTGCGAGTGACGTCCGATGGACAGCTGGTGGGGGCTGCAGATCCGCGACGCGAGGGCCGCGCAGTCTCGGTATCGCCCTGAGGCAGATTTCGTGAAGCCGACTTCGTGAAGCCGACTTCGTGAAGTCGACGTCGTAAGGCTGCCGTCGGCGCGCGAGGATGCCTCTAGCTTGCGAAGTCGGCGTCCGTCAGCACTGATCGCTTGCGGAACAACGACATCAAGAAACGACGTCCTGCTTTGGCGCCGGTGAGCCACGCCACGCGCGCTCCGGCTTTTTGAGGTTGTAGCACGCAGTCAGCAAGCCAAGGCGTCACGGTTTCGACGCGGTCGGCCAGAATGTTGTAGATGCGTCGAGTGCGCTCGATTTCTTCGGCGCTATTGCTGCCCATGTCGCGCTTGACGAGATCCGTGATCACGATGCCGGGGCTCAAGTAGCAGATCTTTACGGGACCGTCGCCGATTTCCGATACGAGTGCCTTGTTGAAATAGGTGAGTGCGAACTTGCTTGCGCCGTACAAGCCCATACCCGGCGTGACCATGCCGTTCGAGCCAAAACCTTCCATATTGTAGATCGTGCCGCCGCCTTGGGTACGCATCCCGGATAGCGCGACTTTCGTGGCGAGCATCATGCCGAGCAGGTTGATTTCCTGAACGCTGTTGATGTCGTGTTCGTACATCTCGCCGACGCGCTGACGCGGATGGGAGATACCGGCGTTGTTGATCCAGATATCGACACGACCCAAAGCGGCGACCGCTGCGTCCCAGAGCCGTTGCAAATCCTCTCCTTTCGCAACATCGCAGGGCGCGCCGACCACGCGAGCGCCGCCCGTGGCGCTTGAGGAGAGCTCGGCGATCGCAGCCTCGACGGCCTGCGCTGTCCGGCCACTAACAACGACGTTATGACCGCGTTTGAGAATCTCTACCGCGAGACCTTTACCGATGCCGCGTGTGCTGCCGGTGACGACGACGTTGAGTCTGGCGCTCATGAATCACCCCCTATTTCTAGGAATCCTAGGCGATGGGTGGCCGACGAGGCGGTTTCGCCGTGCAGTAGCCCCTTGTGCGTCCGACTGTTGGACATGTCCCGGGCGTTGCGCGCGCCGCATTGGGGCGTGGGTATGCTTTCGGTCAGTGATGCCGCAGCCGGAAGGGGGTCTCGCTTTGGCCACTCAGACAATCATCATCACGGGCAGCACCCAAGGCTTGGGATTGGGTTACGCCCGCGAGTTTCGTCGCCGAGGACATCAGGTCATCGTGAGCGGGCGCGACTCGGCACGCGTGCAGTCTGCGATCGCCCGACTCGCTGCGGAGTGTCCCGGATCGGAGGCGCGCATCGCGGGAACGGTCTGCGACGTCTCTCAACTCTCGAGCGTGCAAGCACTGTGGGATTTTGGCGTGTCACGCTTCGGGCGCATCGACATCTGGCTCAACAACGCCGGCTTCGCGCGTACCGGCGTTCAATTCGCCGACAACACCGTAGGCGAGATCGAATCGATGGTGCGTTCGAACGTGATCGGCTCGATCAATGCTGCGCAAGTGGCGATTGCCGGATTTAAACGTCAGGGTGGCGGCACGCTTTATCTGACCCTCGGCGGGGGTGGTGCGACGGGTCGAGTCGTACCCGGTATGACGGTTTATTCGACGACGAAGCGCGCGGTGAAGTATCTCGCCAACTGTCTCGTGAAGGAGCGCGAGGACGAGCGAGACGAGTCGATCCTCATCGGTACGATCAGCCCAGGTATCAATATCACCGAGGGCATGATTCGCGAAATGCGAGCGCTGCCCTCCGAGCGGCGTGCCAAGGCGCTCAAGCAGCTCAGCTTCATCGGTGAGCACGTCGAGACAACGACGCCATGGATCGTTGAGCGCATTCTTGCCGACAAAAAGCAGGGTCATGACATCACTTGGCTGACGACGGGTCGGATGGCCGGGCGTGCGCTCTCCATGCTCTTCGGCTCGCGACGCGATGTTCTCTCACGTTATTCATTCGAGGCTTGATGACTCATGAGTTCCACACTTAAGCCGTTTACGAAGGGAGATCTTTTCGTCGGCGCAACGCAGCTGAACAATCCCGACGATGATCACGCCGGACGCGGACGTATTCTGCAGTTCGACGCTCACCTCGCGCCCAAGGGCGAGCTTTGGTTGGACGAGACTACGCATCTTGTTGGAGGCTTGAACTTCGACTCGAAAGGCGTGCTCTGGGCCTTCGACAGCCACTCGTTCGTCGTCCTCAACATTCACCGTGACGGCCGCGTCGTGCGACGCCCGGAGTTTGGTACCCGTGCCTTCTCTCATGTGAATTTCGCTGCGGACGGTACGCTGCTGATGGGCGAGCATGTGGTCGGCGGATCCATCAGGCCCGAAGTGCAAGCGCGCATGAAGACCCGTTTGCCGTTCATGCCCGGCACGACTCGCTATGGAGACGGCCACGTATTCAGGTTTACGACGGACGGCAGGCTCGTCAAAGAATATGGGACCGAGACTCACGGCGGTATGGGTGGTTTTCTGGGTGTCACCATGTCGGCGTTGTCGCACGATCAAAAAACGCTTGTGTACACCTCGGAGACGGGGACCCGCCTCATGCGTTACGACCTGGTCAACGATCGGCAGTTACCCGATCTGCAGGCCATCCTGCCGCCGTTCCCGCCGGGACCCCCGCCAATGTTTTTCGGAATGGCGTTCGGCGTGGACGGGACGCTTTACGCGCTGCGGGGTGGGTCGATCCACCTCATCGATGCGGCGGGCGTCACGACTCGACAGATCCCGCTCGAGGGCTTCGGCTGGGCCATGATCGAGATGGCGGCCGACGGTCGACATGTTTTTGTCAGCAATTTCTTCACCGGTGATGTGGCGAAGATCGACCTTCAGTCGGGCACCAAGGTGGGTGGCATCGCGACGCAAGCGCCGAAAGCCGTCGCCGGAATTGCGGAGTACTCAGGCGAGGGTTGCGCGAGCGCTGGGCGCTGATCGCGTCAGGTAAGCGTCATTCGTAACGCAGAGCTTCGATCGGATCGAGTTTTGCGGCCTTGGAGGCCGGCGCAATCCCGAACACGACTCCAACGAGCGCAGAGAAGCCTGCCGCTGCGATCATGACCCAAATCGGGACGCGCGCGGGTGGGAAGTTCGGAATCAATGCCGCAATTCCCATGCCCGCGAGCAACCCCAGTACGATGCCAATCAGGCCGCCAAGCAGCGATAGCAGCGCAGCTTCGAGCAGGAACTGCACGAGGATGTCACGACGGGTTGCACCCAAGGCTTTCAAGATGCCGATCTCTCGGGTCCGCTCGGTCACTGACACGAGCATGATATTCATGATGCCAATGCCGCCCACGAGCAAGGAAATGCCGACGATCCCAGCAAGCACCGCCGTCGCGGTGGCGGTGATACGGTTGAATTGTTTGACGAAGGAATCGGCTGCCTTGATCTCGAAGTCATCGGGCTTGCCGGGTTCGATGCCGCGAGAGGTGCGAACAGTACGCATGGCGCGCTCCCTCACCTGATTGACCTCGGCGAGATTCGTGACCGTAAACGACACTTCCATGAAGGTGCGTTCGAAGGTACCGGTCAGCGAGCGGGCTACGCTGAAGGGAATGAACACCCGATTGTCTTGGCTGAAGCCAAAAATTTCACCACGCTTCTCGAGTAGCCCCACCACTCGGAACCACTCGCGACCGATGAGAATGAACTCACCCACCGGATCGCGCGGCATGCGTAGCTCGTCACGCACCTCGGTACCGATGACCACCACGCGACGGCTGTTTCGTTCATCGCTCGCCGTGATGAATCGACCGAACGAGGTATCGACGCCGAGCACGTCTTGAGCTTCTTCGGTCGCACCGAGTACCTGCGGGGTCACGCTACGGCCGCGATACAGCGTGGCACCGAGCGGCGCACTGATGATGGGTGCAACGCGCTCGATGCCCGACACCTTGAAACGTAGGGCATCGACGTCCTCGAATGACAAGCGGTTGATTTGCCCGCTACGGAAGTTTTCTTGCTCGTTCTTGGCTTCGAGCGTGAGCGTGTTGCTGCCGAGGTCCGAAAACTGACTGCTGATCGAGTCCGAAAAGCCTTGCAAAACGGACACGACGGCGATGACCGCCATGGTACCGATGAGGATGCCGAGCGTCGTCAGGAAGCTGCGCAGGCGATGCGCATTAAGGCTCGCGAGGGCGGCTTGAAAGGCTTCTGCGAGGATGTTCATCTCAGAAAACCTTAGGCGGCGCGAGCCGGATTTTGATAATCCTCGACGATACGTCCGTCGAAGACTCGAATGGTACGCCGACAGTGCGCAGCGATATCGGGCTCGTGCGTGACGACGACTACCGTCTGTCCCTGCGCATGCAAGGCATCGAATAGGGACATGATTTCCGCCGAGGTGCGAGAGTCGAGGTTTCCGGTCGGTTCATCGGCCAGCAGGATCGACGGCTCGCCGACGAGTGCGCGAGCGACGGCCACACGTTGTCTTTGTCCACCTGACAACTGATTCGGTCTGTGGTCGAGACGATCACCGAGTCCCACTTTGCGCAGCGCGTCAACCGCCCGCTCTCGGCGCTCTGCAGGGGGCATGCGTCGATACACGAGCGGCTGCATCACGTTTTGCAGCGCCGTCTGACGCGGTAGAAGATGAAAACTTTGGAATACGAAACCGATCTCGCGATTGCGAACGGACGCGAGCTCTTCTTCGCGCAACGACGAGGTATCTCGGCCGTTCAGGATGTACTTACCTTCGCTCGCACTATCGAGGCATCCGATGATGTTCATCAGCGTCGATTTCCCAGAACCCGACGGGCCGATGAGCGCGACATACTCATTACGCCCGACGTAAAGATCGACGCCCGCCAGCGCGAGGACCTCCTCGTCGCCGAGCACGTAGCGCTTGACGATGCCCTGAAGCTCGATCATTCCGCGGCGTCCTCACTCTCGCTGTCGTTCGGGGCTCGAGCACCCGCTTCCCGCTGCGTGACGCGCTGGCCTTCCTGCAGTCGACGCAAGATCTTGCTTGGGCCGACGATGATCTGGGTACCTTCGGTAATCCCGGACTCGATGGAATCCCATCGATCGTCGGAGAGACCGGTCACGATCGGCGTCTTGCGGGCGACGCCGCCGTCGCTACGCCAGACATAGCGTTTCACGACGTTTTTCTCAGGCGTCTCAGTGACAACGGCCTCTACAGGCACCGCGACTTGACGCGATCCATCACCGAGATAAACGAGGGCGCGGGCGCTCATTCCTGACCGAAGCAGGAGATCTTGAGGTGCCTCGATGGCGAGGGTGACCTTGTACGATCTTCCCTGACCGTCGACGGTCGGAGTGAGCGCGATTTTCTCGACCCTGCTCGGTAGCGCAGTGTCGGGATAGGCCGCGGAGAACACATCCGCGCGTTGCCCCAGCGTGATCTTTGCGACATCCGCCTCGTCGACCTTGACCTCAGCCGTGATCGCCGACACGTCAGCGATTTTCATGAGCTGCGCTCCAGCGAGTGAGGCCGTCGAGGGAATGGCCACTTCGCCCACTTTGATCGGTAGCGAGACGATACGCCCGGCGATAGGCGCACGGATTTCGGTTTTCGCTCGCTGCTCTTTCGCGTCGCCGAGCACTGCGGTCGCGCGCCGTAAGGCTTCTTCCGAGCTGCGTAGATCCGCTTCGGCAACAATAAATTGATTGCGGTCCTCGTCAAGGCGATTTTTATCGATGAGATTGGAGGCTGCGAGTTTCTGACTGCGCTCGTATTGTTGTTTACGTAAAGCAACGACGGCGCGTTGTCGATCGATGCTGATCCGATTCTGTCGAACGCTGGCTTCTTCGCGTGCGATGACGTTGTTGTAGGTTTCGGGATCGAGTCGCAACAGCAACTGGCCTTGCGTCACGTTGGCGCCTTCTTCGACCAAGATGCTCGCTACGCGCGCCGTGACCTCGGCGGTCAGGTTGACCTCGGTTCGGTAAGCGAGTGTGCCGGAGGCCAAGATGCTCGGTCTGACGTCCTGTTGGCCGGCGGTGGCCAAGTCGACGGGGGTCGCGCCCGCACCCGAGACTTGTCGATAGAACTGCCAGACGACAATAACGAGGACGAGGGCGCCGCCCACGATCCAGCGCTTATGGAGTTTCAAGTTTTTGAAGACGTCGATGCTCATATTCGGGCTCGATTTGCAGGTGTTATATTTATATACAACAGTAAAACAGTGTCAAGCTGAAGAGGCGTTTTGTGTCAGATTAAGGAGGGTCGGTACACTCGGTCCGGACTCTATGAGGGCAAAGTCATGAAAAGGTTCGTTTTTGTGGGGGTTGCGATGGCGCTGGTGTCCGCTTGCGGAACGGGGCCGTCGCGGCGTGATGAGCTGGACCTCAAGTACGTCGATTACGCGGGTGAGCCGGTCGACCAAATCCGCTCAATGAAGGGTATCGATGGGTGGACCCCGGTATCCCGCAACCAACTGGTGATTTGGACGGGCCACAACGAGGCTTGGCTGATCAAGATTTGGGACGGATGCATGAACTTGAGTTTCGCCAAGGCCATTCAGGTCACCCAAACAGGCCGCACCATCACGCGGTTTGACAAGGTGCTGGTGGAAAACGAGTCCTGTCCCATCCTGGAAATGCGTCGAGTCGACGTTGCGCGCATGAAGGCTGATCGAAAAGCGGGCCGCGATACGGCGGTCAAACCCTGATGCTCTACACGATCGGCGATCGTCAACCGGACATCGCTCCCGATGCCTACGTGGCGCCGTCGGCCGACGTGATCGGCAGCGTGCGGCTCGCGGAGGGGGCAAGCGTCTGGTTTCAGGTGGTGTTACGCGGTGATAACGACTGGATCGAGATCGGCTCAGGTACCAACGTACAGGACGGTTCGGTCATCCACACGGATGAGGGTGTGCCAACGCAGCTTGGAGCGCGGGTGACCGTCGGTCATATGGCATTTCTGCACTGCTGTACGGTGGGCGATGAATCGATGATCTCAAATGGCGCCATGGTGCTCGATCGCAGCGTCGTGGGTCGGCATTGTATCGTCGCAGCCGGTGCACTCGTGCCACCGGATAAAGAAATCCCGGACGGCAGCGTGGTGATGGGATCACCCGGAAAAATCGTGCGCGAGGTGACGGAGCGAGATCTCGCGCTCATTCGTGGCGCTGCAGCGAGCTACGCGCGACGGGTACAGCAGTATCGCGAGTCGCTCAAGGCGTATCCGTAGGAATTTCTCGTGTGAATGCGAGGATCCAATCGCGTACTTGAGCGGTGTCGTTCGGCGCGAGCACGCGGCCTGCGAGTACATGATTCGACGGATCGCCGCTTGTTTCGGCGGCGATGAGAGGTTTGATGGTAGCGCCGAGCCTCTCGTGGGCGTCTAAGATTTTGTCGGGACTCACCACGCGATCGTTGGGTGAGTAGATGATGAGTGTGGGTTGGCGAATGCTTTCGAGGGGGGAATCACGGACTTCCCGAACGATCGCCATCATTGGTAGCAACGCCTGTGACGGATACTTCCAGGTCCAGTATTTGGCTTGTTCCGCGTTGAGCGGCGTCCAGCGATATTCATCGCCGACGAGTCGCTGTAACAACTGAGCACCCCACGGGCCTGCTAGCAGCTCGCCCGATTTCAAGCGGGGCCCGAGATTAGGCGAGATCAGCACTTGCGCGACGATTGCCGAGGCATCCTCACGCTGGGCGAGCCACAAGGCGAGCGTGCCGCCCGTCGAAGTGCCGACGACGATGACACGCTCACCGATGAGACGACCAATCTCCAGCGCCTCACGCGCGTCACGCAACCAATCGCTACCGCGGACCTCACCCATGGCGAGCGGGTTACGACCATGGCCGGTGAGTCGCGTGTAGAACACATTGGCGCCGAGCGCTTCACCGAGTTCGTCGCAGAGCGGATCGACTTCCTGACGCGTGGCGGTGTAACCATGCAGGTAAATGATGGACAGCGGGGTCCGACGTCGATCGGAATGCGCCCACCGAATACGTTTTTCCGTACCGTCGACGACATCTCCATATCTTTGTTCGGACTCTTCGAGATAGCGTTCGAGCGCCTCGCTCTCGCTAGGGATGTCAATGGGCGTATCGCGCGTATCGAGCGCATGTACCGGACCAACGACGTATAAGAGGGCGGTCAGAGCGAGAACGGCGCCCAGCCCAAGTAACAAGCGGCGTATCATTGGCGACATCGTACTTCAGTAGGGGATCTCGTGAGCAGTTTGCGGGCTCCGGATTGGGCGCGCGAAGGCGCTGATTGGCCCAACAGGGCGCACA
>Ga0194131_10010461_pt1 | contig 11356 bp, 12 predicted proteins | sample TA2KigO120mmetaG_FD_148631 | JGI IMG/M metagenome (GOLD analysis project Ga0194131, IMG submission 148631) | Freshwater microbial communities from Lake Tanganyika, Tanzania - TA2015053 Kigoma Offshore 120m | ecosystem: Environmental > Aquatic > Freshwater > Lake | place: Tanzania: Lake... | reverse complement strand
AGGGCCGCCGCCGCGCGCTGCGGCCGCGGGGCCTTCGAGCGGTCCGAGCGCCGCGGGCGGCGCGCTCTCGAAACTCTTCGTGGACGACGCGATCACGGACGCCCTGCGTCCGGCCGGCGAGCGACGCCGCATCGATGCCCTCGTGACGGGACCGATCAGCAAGGAGAGCTGGGCCATGGCCGGCCAGCGCTGGCCCGGTCACACGGAGCTGCTCGGCGCCCGGGCCAAGGCGAAGCGGCAGGTGATGCTCTTCTGGAGTTCTCGACTGCGCGTGGCGCTTGCCACGGGCCATGTCCCGCTTGCGGGCGTCCTGGATCAGTTGACGATCGGCAAGGTCTTCGACCCGATCGATCTCGGCAACGAATTCTGTCGCCGGCTCGGAATTCGCGCGCCGCGGATCGCCGTGTGCGGCGTGAATCCCCACGCCGGCGAGCACGGACTCTTCGGCGACGACGAGCGCCGGGTGATCGCACCCGCGATCGAACTTGCTCGGCGCGCCGGCATCGATGCGCACGGCCCCTTCCCCGCCGACACGATCTTCATCTCGGCGGCGGCGGGATCGTGGGATCTCGTCGTGGCGATGTATCACGATCAGGGTCTGATTCCGGTGAAGCTGCTCGCTCGGGACGAAGCGGTGAACGTGACGACGGGACTTCCCTTCGTGCGCACCAGCCCGGATCACGGCACCGCCTTCGACATCGCGGGAAGATCGGTGGCGAATCCCGGAAGCATGAAGGCCGCGATCCTGCTCGCCGCGAAGCTCGCGACGCACGCGAACGGTCACGCTTCGTCGCCGCGAGACTCCGAGTCGACCGGCAGCGCAGCCGCGGATTCAGATCGGCCGGCGGCGCCCTGAACGACCAGTCCGAAGAACCCGCCCGAGTCCCGTGCGAGACTCGGGCAGGTTCCGAGGAGAGAAGAACCGATCGGCGAGGCGCCGACGCTGGAGCGGCGCGACGGCGCCCCCCGCAGGCGCCGTCGCGGCCTTTGACCCGTTGCTCCCGTCCGAAGGAGCCGCGCCCGTGAGCAGGCTTTGGTTGCGACGGGGCGCCGTCACGCAGAACGGGTCATTGCCTGCGTCGTCGGACGAGCAGCAGCGCCACGGCGGCAATCCCGCACGCGGCGGGCGCCGGAACGGCCGAGCCTTCGAACCGGGCGTTGTCGATGCGGAAGTTGCCCTGCGCACTCGACGCGCCCTCGTATCGCACTCGCAGCGTGGCGAGACCTTCGTCGAGGAACGACAGCGACGAGAGATCGAACGACGCGGTCGACCAGGTGCTCGGCGCGAGCGTGAATCCGCCGACCGGGACCCACGACTCGCCGTTCAGTGCCTCGACGACGCTCGAGACATGGCCCGTGGCGGTGGCGCGCACGGCCAGGCTCATGGAGAGCCCCGCGTATCCGACTGTTCCGACCGTCATGACGGCGCTCTTGCCGTTGGCGCCCGTGCCGGTGACGCCAAGCCCCTCGCCGGCGACATCGCCCGGCCAGGCATTGAGATCGGTGCCGACCTGCCAGGCGAGCCCCGTTCCTCCGAACGCCGAAAGGTCGAGCGTTCCACTGCCGTGATCGGCCGCGATCGAAGCGCCGACCGGCGCGGTCAGCCCGTTGAAGTGCCATGCCGCCAGCAGGTCGGCCGCAGCCCCAACGCAAGTGCCCAGCGAACCAAGCGCGGCGAACACCGCGCACCCCCGAATGCTTCCCCGAGTCATTGACTGTCCTTTCTGGAGCCGCAACGGCTCAATTCCCGAGCCGACGCGGCTCGACGCGGGAACGGTAATCGCTCTCATCGCCTTCGCCGCTGCTCGTGTCCGTTTTTCGCGGCGCCTGCTTCAATAGGATGTCGGCCGTGATCGCGTCGCTGCTGCTTGCGCCATTGCTCCACCTCGGGATCGACCCGCCGCCGGCGCCGTCTCGCCCTGCCGCGTCGATCGCCTGGAAGGCGTCGCGCCCGCTTCGATGGAGCGACTTCCAGGGCGCCGTTCCCGAGAACGAATCGCACGCCGCGTTCACCGAGTGCACGCTCACGATCAAGACGACCTCGACGACGACCACGACGCCGGAGCGGAACGGCTGGTGGAGCGCCGCCGTCAAGCTCGATCGAGTCAGCGCCGAAGCGGTCTTCCAGCCCATGAAGTCGTGGGTGCGTCCCGGCGCCGCGAACGACTCGCTGCTGGCGCACGAACAGATCCACTTCGATCTCGCCCACCTTCAAGCGCGGGCGTCGATCGGCGCGATCGTCCTGGCTCTGGGCGACACGACCTTCACCGCGAGGGGCCCGGACGAGGCGAGCGCACTCGCCGCCGCCCGCTCGAAATACGACCGCGAGATCGAGCGACTCACGAAGGCGCAGCACGATGCGCTCGCGCGACGCAACCGCGAATACGACGAGCACACTTCCCACGGGTCCAAGCCTGCCGAGCAGCAGCGCTGGTCGGAAATGATCGCCCGCGAGTTGCGAGGCATCGGCGAGCCTCGTCCTCCGCGCGACAACCCCGGGACCGGCGCGCCCTCGCGCGAGCGGTCACGGTCGGGTGAACGATCGCCGTCGCGAGATCGCCCGCCCTCCTAGAGCGGTTCCTCCTCATTCGTAGCGATCTGGCGGGCTGCGACTTCGTGTGGCATCGTCGGGCTCCATCGGCGGATCCTCAAGATCCGCCTGCTTCGCCCTCCTTGCCACACTCGTCTCGCCAACGCCAGCTCGCTACGCCTGAGTCGTCACCGCTCTACAAGATCCGCCTGCTTCGCCCTCCTTGCCACACTCGTCTCGCAAACGCCAGCTCGCTACGCCTGAGTCGTCACCGCTCTAGCGCACCGCCACCGGCTTGCTCGCCTCGATGAAGACATCGACGAGCACGCCGGGATAGAGCGTCAATCCCTCCACAGGCTCGACCTCGAAGAGCACTTCCACCACGCGCGTGTCCACGCGCTCGGAGGGCATGTTCGTGAGATCGGTCTTGGGCATGGCGAGCGGCTCGATCCGCAGCATCCGGAGCGGAATCTCGCTGCTGCCGAGACCGCGCAGGCGGGCCATCGCCTTCGCACCTTGGCGCAGAAACGGGGTGTCGGCCTCGTCCACTCGTGCGCGCACTCGGAGCGTGCTCACGTCGCCGATCACGAGCGGCACGGTCGTGGCGGCGCTCACGTACTCGCCGGGTTCGTTCGAGCGCTTGAGAACGGTGCCGTCGATCGGCGAGCGGACGGTGAATCGATCGATCTGCGAATCGAGACTGCGCACTCGCGCAGCGGCCGAATCACGCTGCGCGCGAGCCACCGCGAGATCCGGCTCCCACGTTCCGGCCTTCTCCATCGCCAGCTCGGCGCTGGCCTGGTCGCGCTCGGCCTGCCTCGCTTCGAGCAGGAACTTGGCGGTCGTCAACTCCTGCGGGCGTGCCGCATCGTTCTCGCTGGCGCGGCGCACGCGCTCGAAATTGGACTTGGCGTCCTCCAGTCGCGCCTCCGCCGCCGCAAGCGTCTGCTCGAGCACCGCCACGCGCTCCGGCCGCGGCTTGTTCTCCAGCATGGACAGCTCGGACGACGCGACCTCGACCGCCGCCTTCGCCTCCTCCAGTTGCGCCTGGAGAATGCGCGAATCCATGCGCAGCACCGGCGTACCCGCCTTCACCGGATCGCCGACTTCGACGAGCACCTCCCGCAGCAGTCCGTTCTCCGGCGGCGCGATCTCCACGTTGCGCGACTGAGCCTCGACGAGTCCCGACGCCGCGATCGACGATTCGTACGGACTGACCGGCGGCACCCGCGCCGGCGGAGGAATCTCGGGCTGCCGGCGCGACGCGAACACCGCGACGATCGCCACGATCACGCCCACCGCCGCGAGAACCCAGGTGATGGTTCGAGTCATGCGCCCTTACCCCTCCTCATGATGCCGATGTGCGAGTCCCGCCGTGGCGCCGGTCAGGCGCCCGTCCTCCATCCGCACGATCCGATCCGCGTACTCGAAGATGCGCGAGTCGTGCGTGACGATGATCACGCAGCGCTGCTCGCCGTCGACCGAGCCGTCCGTCGACGCGCGGAGAAGTTCCATGACGCTGCGCCCGCTGACGCCGTCGAGATTCGCGGTCGGCTCGTCGCAGACGAGCAGGCGCGGGCGCGTGACGAGCGCGCGGGCGATCGCCACGCGCTGCTGCATGCCGCCGCTCAGTTCCGCGGGCGCGGCGGTGGTGCGCGCGGCGAGCCCCACCTTGCCGAGCGCCTCGCCCGCCGCGCCGAGCGAGCGGCGCCTGGTGACGCCTCGAATGAGCAGCGGCACGGCGACATTCTCGTCGGCTCGCAGCGTGGGCACCAGGTTGAACTGCTGGAAGACGAAGCCGACGAGCTCGGAACGGCGCTTCGTCTTCGACTCGCGATCGAGCGAGCGCCAGTCGATGCCGTCGACCGTCACGCTGCCTTCGTCGGCGTCGAGCACGCCGGAAGCGATCTCGATGAGCGTCGTCTTCCCGCAGCCGCTCGGACCCGCGAGGATCACGAGCTCGCCCGCGAGCACATCGAGATCCACGCCGCGAAGCGCCGGCACCGCGGTCGCGCCGCGCCCGTAGGTCTTGTGCACGCCGCGCAGGCGCAGCATCGCATCGCCGTCGAACGTGATCCGGCGCTCGCTCACTTGAACACCAGTCCCGGTTCCACCGTGAGCACGCGATGCAGACTCAGGAGACTGCCGACCGCCACGCAGCCCATCATCGCCACGAACGACGCCACGAGCAGTTGCCACGGCAGGAACGCCACGAGCTGCGCTTCGGGTCGCGTGCCCATCATGGCGAACAGTCCCGCGCCGCCCACGCCGATTCCGTAGCCGACGACGCCGGCGATCAGCGCCTGGATCATCACCATCGTCGAGAGTTGTCGCCGCGACGCGCCCATCGCCTTGAACACGGCGAAGTGTCGGATGTTGTCGCTCGTGAACTGGTAGAGGATGGTGGCCGCGATCACGAGCCCCACGATCAATCCGAGCAGCACGGTGATTCCGAAGTTGATGCCGATCCCGGTTTCGCGCAGCACCCATCCCACGGTGCGATCCCGGAGCTGCTCGCGCGTGAACGCGGCGAGCCCGGTGTGCTCCTTGATGGCCTGCGCCACGACCGCAGGTTGCGCTCCCGGATTGATCTTGGTGAGGATGTAGCTCACGCGCCGGCGCCCGGTCGGCACGAAGGTGTACGCCTGCTCGAGCGAGGTGTAGACCAGCACGTTGCCGTCGAATCCGCCCCAGGCGCGGCAGAAGCCCACGACGACGGCGCGGCGCTCGTTCAGCTTGAGCTCGTCGCCGAGCTTGAGTCCGCCGAGCTTGTCGCGACCGTTCGTGTCGATGATCACCGCGTCGGGAATGCGCAGGTCTTCCAGGCGCCCTTCGACCATCTCCAGCGGTTGACCGATGAGCGTGGAACGATCGATGCCGAGGATCTGCGCGTAGTGGATTCGACCGCTGGCGAGTTCCACGAGACCGCGACCGGTGAAGATCGGCTCCGCCCACTGCACGCCCGGAACCGAACGCACGAGTTGCACTTCCTTCTCGCTCAGGGCGCGGAATTCGCTCACGTAGTGCGTGGCCGCGTCGGTGACCCAGAGGTCCGCCTGGAGCATGTTCTGGAGCGGTCCCGTGGCGCGCGTGAGCAGGCCGAGGAAGATCGCTCCCTGCTGCGAAATGAGCAGCGCCGCAAAGGAGAGACCGAGCACCAGCGTGAGGTACTTCGTCCGGTCCCCGAAGAGCATGGAGAGTGCGATGCGGAGCATGCGGGGCGGCCATCGTAGAGCGCGGCCGCGCGTTGCCGCGTGTGATGGAATCAGCGTTCCGCGGGAGCGAGCGCGCCGACGACCGGCGCGCGCTGATCTCCACACTCAGGGCAACGAAGCGCGCCGACCAGTTCGTATCCGCAACCCGGGCATCGTCCGCGAGCGATTCGACACCGGCGCTTGAACGCACGAAGAAGCAGTGTCGCGCCGGCGACGATCGCGCCCCAGAAGAGTGTGTCGACGACGAATCCGATCGGGATCGGCAACAACGGAATCACGCGGTTGCCCCTGTCCATCCAAGGGTCGAAGGAGATCTCGATCGCAGCGACGAGCTCCAGCGTCCCAGGCGCTGCGAAGACACCTCCTGCACTGTCGTTCACCTTGTTTGCGGCGCCCGTGAGCGCAAGCATCGGCCAGCCGGCCAACCATGCGTACTGGTCGAAGTGCCTCACGAAGTAACCGTCGCCAACAGGGTGATGCTGAAACTCCTGGATGAACCCGCGCGCAGATTGGCGCTTCACGAACGATGGCGAAACTGGCCAATCTGCAGGCACGCCTCTCAGCCACGCGCCATCCTCCTCGACGAAGACAACCTCGCTCGCTGCTGGTGACGACCAAAGCGCACAGCCCCACGCAACGGCGACGGTGAGCACCGCGCCCGTCGCCAACCACGCGATGACTGACCCGGTCGAGATGAGTCGCGTGCGCTTGCGAGTCATCGTTCAGCCCGGCGTCGAGAGCTCGACGATTGAGCGTGTGAAACGCACACGGCACCCACTCGGCATCACCGAACCGAGAGGAATTCGGGCGTCGCGATGAGGTTTCGCCGGCGCAGCGGTTCCGGTCCGGCGGTCTTGGCGCGAGCCAGCGTGCGCGGCATTGCGTCCAGTCCCGGATCGAGCAGGACGCTCTCACGACATGCGCCAATGGTGCTCGTCCACGGCGGTGCACGCGATCCCGCTCGCTCTGCAAGAAGCTCGGCGACTCCGGCGGCAACGGCCAGCTCTCGCTCATTGAGTCCGTTGGGGCGCTGCACCGACTCCCATCGGAAACCGGCGCGCAGCGCATCCGCGACCCACTGTCGGGCGGACAGCAGATCGCGACTCAGGATGAATGTGACCAATTCACGGAGTTCCATGCACCGATTCCCACAAGTCCTGGAAAGCGTAGCTCGCCTTGTCGAGCAGTGGCGCTGGAACTCTCGACTTGACGGTCAACCAAACCTCTTCCGCAGTTCCGGGAATCGACTTCAGGAGAATGCGTGCGTCGTCCCGATCGATCGCGTCTCGCCAAGCAGCCAGCTTCATTGCGAGCAGCTGTGCATTCGATGGAGCCTTCGCAACAAGCGAGGAAGATTCGTAGAGCACACGACCCTCCGTCACTCCAACCAGGTAGCCCTTCGCACCGTCGTTGAGCCAATCGTCGGGAAGGCTGAGTCTTGAGGCAACCTTGGCGGCGGCGCTTCGCACCGCCGCGGCTTCAGGGCGAAGAACGCACACATCCACATCCTTCGTGGTCTGGCGCGCGCTGAAGAGCAGCGCCATCGCGGCGCCGCCGACGATCACGAGTTCCGCTCGCTGGCCCGACCCCGCCAGCTCGACGGAGAGCGCATCGAGCGCGGCAGTGATGTCGCCTGCGGAGAGTCCCATGATCGGACACGCTACCGCGAATCCCGCACGGTGGAGCGCGATTCACGTTCCGGCGCGATCGCGGCCGATCGCGTATCGCAGCGCGAAGCTCCAGAAAGCGGGCCACCAGATGAGGTCGTTGAAGAGACACACCCAGCCGAACGACCACGGCAGCGCGCCGATACTTGCCGAGTAGGCGAGACCGATCGGACCGAGCGTCTTGCCCGCCAGCGCGATCCAGATGAATCCCGCGTATCGCAGCGGTTCCCGCGCCATCAGCCAGTAGCCGATCGCGAAGACGCCCACCATCATGCCGATCACCTGCACGAACGGAACGAAGGTCGTCGCGTCGACGCCGACGAGGCGCGCGAGCGGAACAGGAATCGCAACCACCGCGACTCCCCACAGCGCGTTGTAGATCGCCGCGGCAACGAACCACGCGCGATACCAGCGAAGTCGATCGCTCACGCGGAGACCCTCCGCACAGTGGTCACGAACTCTCTCAAGCGGCGGCCTTGCGCACGCTTGCTGCGAGATCACGCACGCCCGAGAGGAACACGCCGATCGCAAGACCCGAGAGCACCCACGCGGGGAATCCGTGATACGCGCCGCCGAATCCCGTCGGCTCTTCGCTCCAACGCCAGACTTCGGGCACGAGATACGCCAGGAACGCGCCGTAGACGATGCCCATGATCGCGTGCATCGCGCGCTCGCCCGGCGGCAGCTTGCGAATGCGATCCTCCTCGATGAAGTCCCAGATGGTGATGCAGATCTCGGCGAGCAGGAGCGCGCAGAGAACCCAGGCGAGCCATCCGTTCCAGGTGAAGAATCCGAGCGTGCCGATGATGATCCCGTACGCGAAATCGCGCGACGCGTGCAGCCGCAGCTCCGTCTTCGTGCCGTGACCGTGCGGAAGCCGCAGCTTGAACTCGTGGTAATAGAGCGTGTCGAAGGCGCCGAGCAGCGCCTGCACGAAGAGCAGCCAGATGGCGGTGTTCATGCCGTTGACTCCATCGGCTTCACGATCCCGCCGTAACGACAGATCAAGTGTCCGCGCCACTCGACGACGACATCGACGCGCCAGCCGTCCGGCTCGGGCGACACGCGAGCGCGGATGCGCGGCGCGAGAAACCGCGGCGCTGGAACGACGAGGAATCGCATCGACTCCTGCTCGTAGACCAGGCTGTCACCATCGACACAAAGGCGGTAGTGAACTCGACCTGGTCCGTATCGCTCCACAAGTCGACCCCGATGCGCGTACTGGTGAGTCACGAGCGGCCACCCACCGAAGCGACGCACCCATCGCATCGTCGGCGGCGACGCGATCAGCGCTGCCGACTTCCCCGACTCGAGCGCGGCACGAAGCGTGACGGGCACGCCGCGCCCTGCTGCCGGAAGCCGAAGGAGCGCCACGAGCAACGCGGTAAACGGATGCGTGCCGTGCTCCACATCGAGCACGCCCTGCGCCCTGAGTGGCGCCTCGTGCGCGCGGCGCACGTTCGCCTGCAGCGCGGCGAAGCTGTCGCCGAGCACTTGGCGATACGGCGAGCACTCGTCCGCGCCTGAGAATCGTGCGGCATCGAGGCGACGCTCAATCCCTGCCACGGCCGCGTAGGCGCTCACCTCGAACGCATTGTCTCGATACGGACTTCGACCCCGAATCCACGCGATCACGGATGCAATCGCATACGCCGGCAGGAAGAAGGGACCCCACCGCGAGTACTGCCGCACATGGACTCGCTCGTGCGCTCGCGACACCTCGAGCGCGGCCGCGCTCGCACCGAACACGACATGCCCCAGCGTGATCGCGATCGCTCCGCCGGTAATCGGAACCGCTTTCAGGGCACGCGCAATGCCGCGACCATGGACCTCCAGCACGCCCGTCACAATGCGAGCGTGAATCCCCCACGGCGACGCGGCGGCGCAGAGGATCATCGCGACGAATGAATTCGGAAGCGCCCAAAGGTATCCCAGAAGTCGGGCGACGAATCTCATTCGCGCGGCTCAGTCGGCTTTCGGCCCTTCCTTCGGCGCGATGAAGACATCGCGCTTGGGCAGTCGGCTGAACAACTCGGCGGGCTTGCCGAAGTTCGTGGCCAGCACATCGGCGGGATTGCCGGCGATCCATTGCGAGAGATCGATCGCGGAGTAGATCCCGGCGTTGAACCCGATCAGGATCCGCGCAGTCTTCGTCCCGATGTTCTCGATCGAGTGGCCGTAGCCCTGCGGGATGTAGCCGACATCGCCGGTGTCGAGCTGTTCCACGCGATAGCGCCCGTGCGAGCCGAAGAGCGTCATGCTCACATTGCCGTCGAGGATGTAGGTCCACTCGTCGGCGTTGGGGTGCCAGTGCAGCTCGCGCAGAGCGCCGGGCTCAAGCTCCAGCACGAGTCCCGTCATCGTGCGCGAGATGGGAAAGTTCGTGGAGTCCACGCGCCACTCGCGCCCGCCGTTGAAGACGCGATGCGGCGGCTGGGACATCAGCGCGAATCGATGCGTGAGCGGCGGCGGGGGCTTCGCGCCGGGCGCCGGCGCCGCCGACTGAGCGAGCACCGGCGCCGCCTTCTCCGGCGGAATCTCGCCGAAGGAGAAGTACGCCTCGCTCTTCGGAATGCCCGCGAGCGCCGACTCCGGCACGCCGAGATTCTTCGCGAGCAGTGCCGGCGACGCATGCCCGAGCCAATCGGTGATGCTGAAGGTGCCGAACTCGGAGAAGTAGCCGTTGTCGAAGATCAAGATGAATCGACACGGCGAATTGCCGAGGCACTCGAGCATGTGCGGATGCCCGCGCGGGAAGTACCAGACATCGCCCGCGTCGAAATCGTTCGTCTCGGAGTTGCCGTCGGGGTCGAGCACCGTGGTGCGCACGCGCCCTTCCAGCACGAACGCCCACTCCGCGGCGGTGGCGTGCCAATGCAGCTCGCGCATGGCGCCCGGCTCGATCTTCATCGACACGCCGGCGAGCCCCTTCGAGATCGGAAGCTGCTCGACCGTGGCTTCCTTGCCGTAGCTCTGCCGCATCACCTTGCCCACGCTCTTGTCGAGCGCGAACTTGAAGCTCGGCAGTTCCTTTCCCGCGAGCAGCGGATCCGGCATGTTGTTCTGAAAGCTCGTGTCGCCCGAAAAGGCCGGCAACGGACCGCTCACGGGCCGCTCCCGAACCACATCGACGCCGAGTGAAGCGCGACGGACACCGATTGCACGGCGCTCTCCGTGAGCGTGTGCGTGTTCTTCGGATCGATGAACCAGAGCCAGTCGTCGAAGAGGAACTCGAATCGCTTGGAGAGCAGCGTGACGCGACCCATCACCGTGGTGCCGAACGCGGCGCCGAAGGTGATCATCAGGAACCAGATGCCCACGCGCGCCACGCGCCCCGCCGCGCCCTTGTGTTCGAGCGAGAAGAAGAAGTAGAAGAGCGTGCACGCGGTGCCGACGAGCAGCAGCGTCTTTTCGAGGCTTGCCAGGAAGCTCTGCCACGCCGTCTGCGCCGTCGACAGCGCCTGGCCGGTGGGACCCGTGTCGACGATGATGAGCGGCGAGGAATTCGTCGCCGCACGGAGCTGGCCGAGCAGATCGCTCTCGATGTAGGTGTAGAGCTTGAGCCCGGCGAAGGTGCCGATGACGAACGCAAGCGGCCACATGGACATCCAGCGCACCTTGCGCACGAGCTGCATGAGCAGCATCGCGCCGAGGATCGCGGCGGCGACCATCGCCACGCGATCGGGAAGCTCCGGATCCTTGAGCGTCGGCTGGACGAAATCGCGCACGAATCCCGTCGCGAGGCGGCCGAAGAGCTTCGGCACGAGCACATCCCAGAAGCCGACGACCATGTAGTACGCGGCGCTCGTGCCGACCACGACGCTCTCGGCGATCTTGTAGAAGGGATTGTCGCGGTAGAGGAACGAGAAGATCGCGAGCGTGAAGAGGGCCGCAAGCCAGAGGCCGACGGTGCGCGGCCAGCTCAGCCGATACACGGGCGCCGC
>Ga0194131_10010460_pt1 | contig 11358 bp, 9 predicted proteins | sample TA2KigO120mmetaG_FD_148631 | JGI IMG/M metagenome (GOLD analysis project Ga0194131, IMG submission 148631) | Freshwater microbial communities from Lake Tanganyika, Tanzania - TA2015053 Kigoma Offshore 120m | ecosystem: Environmental > Aquatic > Freshwater > Lake | place: Tanzania: Lake... | reverse complement strand
TTTCGGTAGAGTGACCCATGTTTATTTATAGAATTCCGACTGATTTGTCCCGCACAAAATCGTCAATCCCAGAAATTCTCTCCCCAATGCGGATGCCGGAATTTGACTCGCACTTCCAATTGCACCCAAGCGCAATTACAGACTTTCCCGCCGTTTTCGCCAGGAGTTCCTCGGGCTCCGGCTCGTTTTCATTTTGCCAATCAAGCATGATGCTCGCGTTGATTGCGTTTGGAATTGCCGTGAGCCGACGGAACTGACGCAGGCCGCCTGTGATATCCTACCCGCCTTCGCTGGCTCATTGCGGAAGCTGAACGTCCCCGGCAGAACTTGACTCCTCGTTGACCAAAGCGTTTCTCGATCGGCGGTGCCGGCGGTGTTGCCTTCGGTCGCAGCGGGGAGATGATCGAGAAACCCCAGAGACTTCAGGAAGCGATCTCGCTGAGGGCCTATGAATCGACTGACCCGGTGGTCATTGCTGTTGCTGCTGTTGCAGGGAAGGGGCTATGCACAAGCCGCGGTAAGCCTGGCCGAAGCTGTAGAGCGGGCGCGGCAGAACTACCCCGCCGTCCAGGTATCGCAGGCGCAAGCAGACGCTGCCGCGGCGAGCATTCGTTTCGCTCGAACCAGTTTTCTGCCCCGCTTCGATGCGTTGGCCCAGGCCAATCGGGCGACGCACAACAACATCTATGGAATGCTGCTGCAGCAGCCGGTTATTTCTCCGATCAGTGGTCCACCGGTGTTGGAGAACACCTCGGCCAGCGTTTTTGGCAGCGCCGTCGGCCTGCTGGTCGATTGGGAACCGTTCGATTTCGGGCTGCGGCACGCGCGAGTGGAGGTGGCTCGAACTTCCCTGAAGCGTGCCCAGATGTCTGCCGTGCGAACGCAGTTCGAGGCTGCAGCGGCAGCGGCTGATTCCTATCTAACGATCCTGGCGGCTGAGCAAACAGTGAAGGCGGCGAAGGCCAGCGTCGAGCGGAGTAGCGTGCTCTTCAAGACGGTGGAGGCGCTGGCACAGGCGCAGCTGCGTCCTGGAGCCGACGCCACCGCCGCGCGGGCCGAGCTGGCGGCAGCTCAAGGCCAGATGATTCGGAGCGAGCGAGCCGTCGCGGAGGCCAAGGCCTTTCTGGCCGGCCTGGTTGGAGAATCGAACGGGAGGATTGAGGTAATCGAGGGAAGGTTGTTGGAGCTGCCGGGCGAGGCGTTGACTAGCAGCGTGCCGATCTCTGAAAGCCCGCTGGCGCGCGAGCAGAACGCGGCCGTCGAAGAGGCGCGCGTGCGTGCCAGGACCCTGGACCGTCTGTGGGTGCCGCGCTTCTCGCTGCAGGCAACAACGTACGCACGAGGCACGGGCGTCCGGCCAGATGCGACGACGCTCGGAGGCGCCAACGGTCTGGCGCCGACGTTCTACAACTGGGGTCTGGGGCTGACCGTCAAGCTGCCGATTCTCGACTACGCACCGGTGCGCGCACAGCAGGCTGAGGAGTCCGCTCGAGTCCGCGCTGAGGAAAGCAAGTACCGTTTGGTGATGACGCAGCTCGACGTCAAGCGCAACCAGGCTTTGGCTGCGATGGAAGCCGCGCGGAAGCTTGCCGAACTGGCGCCCGTGCAACTCGAAGCCGCGCGGGCCGCCGAAGCGCAAGCCCAAGCCCGCTATCGAGCAGGGCTGGCAAGCCTGGTTGCCGTGGCCGATGCACAGCGCGTCCTGGCCCAAGCGGAAATCGACAACGGGCTGGCACGCCTTAATGTTTGGCGGGCACTTCTGGCCCTGCGCGCCGTCGAAGGTGACCTGGCACCGTTCCTTCAGCTGGCAAATCGCTAATCCGAGAGGTTCGACCGCATGTGGCTTTTGCACACTGCGATGCGCCGCCCGATCACCGTAGTCCTGGCGATCGTCGGAGTTGCACTCTGCTCCATCTTGGCGATTCGGCGCATGAAAGCCGACATCTTCCCCGAGCTTGGGACCCCAGTCATCTACGTCGCCCAGCCCTATGGGGGCATGGATCCTTCGCAAATGGAAGGGTACCTGGTTAACTACTACGAATATCATTTCCTTTACGTCAGCGGCATCGACTATGTCGAATCGCGATCCATTCAGGGCGCTGCCATCATGAAACTGTACTTCCATGAGGGCACGGATATGGCGCAGGCCATGGCCGAGACTGTGGCACAGGTAAACCGTGCCCGCGCGTTTATGCCTCCGGGGACCGTGCCGCCGTTCGTGACGCGCTTCGACGCGGGCAGCGTGCCGGTCGGCTATCTGGTGTTTTCCAGCGAGACACGAGGAGTCGACGAGATCTCCGACCTTGCTCTTTTCCGTGTGAGACCGATGTTTTCGCGGTTGCCAGGTGTGTCGGCGCCTCCTCCGTTCGGCGGCACGGCCCGCAGTCTGGTGGTGCGTGTGGACCCCGAAAAGCTGCGAGCCTATGGAATGTCGCCGGATGAAGTGGTACAGGCGATTGCCAAGACGAACACCTTGTCGCCCTCAGGCAACGTCCGGATCGGCGACCTAAATCGTATCGCCCCTCTCAACGCAACCGTCGCCGAGGCTGCCGAACTGAACGGTGTGCCAATCCGGCAAGGTGCGGGAGCTCGTGTGTACCTGCGGGATGTTGGCTATGCTGAGGATGCCGCCGACATTCTGACCAGCTACGCTCTGGTCGACGGACGCCGGGCGGTGTACATCGCGGCCACCAAACGTGCTGACGCATCCACGCTCGACGTAGTGCAGCAAATCAAGGGGGCGCTTGCGTCCTTTCAAGGCGCAATTCCAGAAGACATCAAGGTGTCGTTCGAACTGGACCAGTCGTTTTACGTTGCCAACGCTCTTCAGGCGTTGCTCCGAGAGGGCCTCATCAGCGCGTTGCTGACGGGGTTGGCGATCTCCATCCTGTTGCGCAGCGCCCGAACGGCTTTGGTGGTTGTCACGACAATCCCGGTCGCTCTGCTCTCGGCGCTAGTCGCACTTTGGGCGACCCGCCAGTCGTTGAACCTCATGACCCTGGGAGGGTTGACGCTGGCTATCGGGGTGTTGGTCGACGAATCGGTCGTCGCCGTAGAAAGCATTCACACCCATCTGGGTCGCGGCAAAGGCACGGCGCGAGCGGTGCTCGAGGCGAGCCGCGAAGTGATCGCACCACGATTGCTGGCGATGCTGTCGGTTGTCTCCGTTTTTGCGCCTGCTTTCTTCATGGAAGGGGTGGCACGGGCCATGTTCGTCCCCTTGGGTTTGGCAGTCGGGTTTTCGATGGCTGCTTCTTACCTCCTGGCCAGCACCCTGGTTCCGATCCTGGAAACCTGGCTCAACCGCACGCCGAAAACGGGCCGGCCTCCCAAGGAAGAGGATTGCTGGTTCGACCGTTTTCGCGCTTCTTTCGCTGGCCTCTCAAGGCAGCTGATCCGGCGGCGTTGGATGATGGCGGCCAGTTATTTGGTTGTGGCTGGGAGTGTCATCGTCGTCTTCGGCCGAAGCCTTGGCGCTGACATCTTCCCCCAAGTGGATACGGGGCTTGTGCAGATGCGCTTGCGCGCGCCCACCGGCACCCGGGTGGAGCGCACCGAGCACGTTGTGCAGGATGTGCTGGCAGAAGTCCGAAGTCTCGCCGGGGAGCGCCTTCAGAGCTCGCTTGCGTTCATTGGTGTTCAGCCGTCGTCCTATCCGGTAAACCTGATCTTTCTCTGGACCAGTGGCCCGCATGAAGCCGTGGTGCGGCTCGCGTTGAAATCGGATAGCTCGATTTCCGCCGCAGAGCTGCAGGAGCAGCTGAGGCAGCGCATTGCCAAGATCGCTCCTGGCACAAGCCTGACGTTCGAGGCTGCGGACCTGGTGAGCCAGGTGATGAGCTTCGGCGCCCCGACGCCTGTCGAGATCGCGGTGGCGAGCCCAAACCTTGCCGCCAATCGTCAATACGCAGAAACGATTGCCGGGCAGCTCAAGCAGGTCAAATCGCTGCGGGATGTCCAGATTGGTGAGCTGCTGGAGTATCCTTCGGTCGACATACGAGTCGATCGTGAGCGCTTGGCGCAGCTGGGGCTGACCGTCTCGGACGTTGGCCGAGCCTTGGGACCTGCGACGTGGTCCAGCCGCTTTACGACGCCGGTGTACTGGGCAGACCCGAAGTCGGGCATCGCCTACCAGGTACAAGTCGAGATTCCCCAATCTCAGGTCTCGTCGATGGAAGATCTCAGGCGGATGCCGGTCAAGAACGGCGGCCTAGCGCCGACTTTGCTTGGCGACGTGGCTGACTTGAGCTACGGTGCGATCCCTGGCGAATACCACCGGCATAACATGCAGCGAATGACGACAGTGACTGCCAACATCAAAGGTGCAGATCTAGGCAGCGCCGCTTCGCAGGTGTCTTCAGTGCTGCGTGCGTTGCCCGAGCCGCCCCGGGGCCTGACGGTATCGGTGCGTGGCCAAATTGCACCGATGACACTGATGATGCAGAATCTGCGCTTGGGTCTTTTCGTTTCCATCGGTGCAGTTTTCATTCTTCTCGCGGCCTATTTTCAGTCCATCCGCGTTGCGTTCGTCGTGCTTTTGGCGGTTCCCTCGGTTCTAGCGGGAGTGGCGCTGGCGCTGTGGTTGAGCCACGCGACACTGAACATTCAATCGTTCATGGGCGCGATGATGGCTGTGGGGATTTCGGTGGCAAATACGATCCTTCTATGCACCTTTGCTCATCAGTCGCGGTACAAAGGCCTGCCCGCTTCCGAGGCAGCGGCGGAGGCGGCGGCTTCGCGAGTGCGCCCGGTGCTGATAACGAGCTCCGTCATGATCGTTGGAATGCTTCCGCTAGCGTTCGGGTCACCGCAGACGGCGCTTCTGGGCATCGCAGTCATCGGAGGCTTATTGGCAGCGACCGTGACGACCCTGCTGGTTATTCCGTCACTCTTCGCAATTGCCGAGGGGCATGGCCGGGCAACCTCTCCGTCAATCGATCCTGATGATCCGGCGAGTGACCATTTCGACCAGGCTGCCCCAGCACTAAACCATGGGTAAAAGACCTAAGATGGCAAGCCTCACTTGGAAGACCGCAGGCAGCACATTGCTCGCGCTAGTGTTTCTTCAACTGGTGGCCGGCAGTGAAAAACCGGGCAGCGTCTCAGCGAAGCTGGTGGAAGTCATCGCCAGGCCGTTAGCTGCTATGACCCTGCTCCCTGGCGAACTGCGTGCCTACCGCAGCATCGAAGTCTACGCGAAGGTCTCCGGGTTCCTCGACTCGGTACCGGTTGATCGTAGCTCAAGGGTACGCAAGGGAGACCTTCTGGCAACCGTGGCAGCTCCGGAGATGGACGCACAGATCGCCGAGGCTCGGGCGCGAGTAGTGGCTGCCGAGGCACAGCGTGCTGAGGCTGAGGCTGGACGGGCTGCTGCAGAGAACACCCTCGATCGTTTGCGGGAGGCGGCCAGAACGCAGGGCGCCGTCGCTGGAAACGACGTTGTATTGGCTGAGAAGGCGCTCGACGCAAATCGGGCGCGCGTCGCTTCTGCCGATCGAGGTGTCGAGGCCGCCAAAGCGTCTCTGGCGGCACTCGAAGCGATGCTGCGCTACCGGAGGGTGGAAGCAGAATTCGACGGTTTGATCACCGAGCGTTTCCTTCACGAAGGAAGCCTCGTGGGGCCACAAAGCAAAGGGGCAGTGCCCTTGTTCCGGCTCGAACAGGCGGACCGTTTGAGGCTGGTGGTGGCGGTGCCAGAGGCACTGGTCGGCACGGTCAAGCGCGGGACGACCGTTCAGTTCACCGTTCCGGCGTATCCCGGGGAGAAGTCCGCTGGTGTCGTGGCCCGGCCTGCGCTGTCGCTAGATCCAAAGACGCGGACAATGCCCGTCGAGCTGGATGTGAGAAACTCCGCCGGGCTGCTGGCTCCGGGCATGTACGCCGAGGTTGCCTGGCCACAGAGTCGGGAGCGCGAAAGTCTTCTGGTGCCGGCTTCGGCGATCAAGGCGACGACAGAACGTGTCTTCGTGATCCGGGTTGTCGGGGGTGTCGCAGAATGGGTTGACGTCAGGAGGGGGGCTGCCGAGGGCAATCTCGTCGAAGTCTTCGCCCACCTGAAACCTGGCGACAAGATCGTCCAGCGTGCCACCGACGAAATCCGTCCTGGCACGAGAATTTCCTCACAACCATAAGCTCAAGTCTCGTGCGGGAGCAACTGGCTGCGCACGAAAGGATCGCAGGCATGCAGACCATTTTGGTGACAGGAGGTGCAGGATTCATCGGCTGCAATTTTGTGAGGCTGGCTCTGTCTCGAACGAATTACGAGGTCCTCGTGTTGGACAAGCTCACCTACGCGGGAAACCGATGCAGTCTGGAATCTGTAGTCGAAAATCCCCGGTTCAAGTTCGTGGAAGGCGACATCGGCGACCGGCGCTGCGTGGAGGCTCTCTATCGAGAGCATCGCCCGGTCTGGGTCGTCAATTTCGCGGCCGAAACTCATGTCGATCGTTCCATCGACGACCCGCGGCCATTCGTGACCACCAACATCGTCGGAACGTCTGAGCTGCTGGAAACCTCGCGCCAGTTCTGGATGGGTCTCGATTCACAATCCCAGCCGGCATTTCGTTTTCTTCACGTTTCAACCGACGAAGTCTATGGCACGTTAGGGCCCCACGGCTTGTTCAAGGAAACGACGCCCTATGCGCCCAACTCGCCTTATGCCGCGTCAAAAGCCGGATCGGACCACCTCGTCCGAGCCTACTATGAAACCTACAGGTTGCCTGTCCTCATTACCAACTGCTCGAACAACTATGGTCCGTTTCAGTTTCCAGAAAAACTGATTCCGCTCATGCTCCTAAACGCGGTGGAAGGCAAAGCCTTGCCGATCTACGGAGACGGCGGCAACATTCGAGATTGGCTCCACGTCGAGGATCATTGCCGCGGCATCCTGCTGGTTCTGCAAAAGGGCCGTCCAGGAGAGAGCTACAACATCGGCGGACGAAACGAGCGGACTAACCTTGAGATCGTCAATCGCTTGTGCACCTGCCTGGAAGAGAAGCTGCCCGCGTCGCAAAACCGCGCGCTGCAGGAAAAGGGGATTCGGGCCTATGAATCGCTGAAAGAGTTCGTTGCTGACCGTCCTGGACACGATCGCCGCTATGCCATCGATGCTGCCAAGATCTGCAACGAACTGGGTTGGGAGCCGCAATACGACTTCGATTCGGGCATTGCCCAAACCATTGAATGGTATTTGCACCATGGCGAATGGTGCAGGAAAGTGCTGGCCGGAAAATACGGCCGTGAGCGCTTAGGGCTCAAAACAGAAGTCGAGAGATAGTCGATACAGCAGGCTCATCTGCTGGCTTTCGGAGCCACGGCCTTCTGAAACTTGCCTAGCCTGATGCCTCCTGATACTCTCTGCCGCAACCAGGAGGCGAAGATGCTGAAAGACAGAGTGGGAATCGTTTTCGGAGTGGCCAACAAGCGCAGTATTGCTTGGAACATCGCGCAGGCTTGGCACCACGCGGGAGCGAAGCTGGCTTTTACGTATCAAGGCGAGCGGTTGAGAGAGAATGTCGAACAGCTATCCGCCAGCCTGGGTGCTGCAAGTCCAGTGTTCTCGTGCGACGTCACGCGAGACGAAGACATCCAGGCGGTGTTCGATCAGGCTGCGGCGCACTTCGGGAAGATCCACTTGGTTCTCCATAGCGTGGCTTTCGCACCGCGCGAGGCCCTGGGAGGGAGGTTTATCGAAACGTCGCGCGAGGCCTTCCGCATCGCCATGGACGTCAGTGCGTACTCGTTGCTGGGAATCGCCCGAGCGGCCGCTCCGCTGATGCCGGAGGGTGGCAGCATTCTGACACTGAGCTACTACGGAGCCGAGAAGGTCGTCCCACACTATAACGTGATGGGCGTCGCCAAGGCAGCTTTGGAGGCCAACGTTCGCTATCTAGCCCACGATCTTGGCCCCCAAGGAGTGCGGGTGAATGCTATCAGCGCTGGACCGGTCAATACTTTGGCGGCACGCGGCATCGGCGATTTCGGAGATATGTTGAAATATCACGCGGAGCACGCTCCTTTGAAGCGCAACGTCCTGGGGAAGGAATTAGGCGACACAGGGGTTTACCTCGCCAGCGACATGTCGTCCGGCGTCACTGGCGAAGTCATCTACGTTGACTGCGGTTACAACATTATGGGGATGTAGAACGCCCGATTCGTATCGCGGTGTAAAGGCGTACTCGCGAGGTGGCAGTTCGGACAGAATAGGAGTCTACTCATGAAGCTGAACGAAACAGACTGGATCGGTAGCTTGCGTATGGCAGCCAGCGGAGGGCTTGTGGTTCTGGCCTCGCTTTTCTGCGTTGCGTGCAGTGCACAAACGGAGACGGCTCCCACAGCTCCTACTGCAACGGTTCAACAGCCGCCTGCTTCCCCTTCTTCGGCGGGAGCCAGCTCCAGCAGTGCCAGCGATAGGAGTTTTGGCCCGATCAAAGCCAAGGTCCCGTCCGAATGGGCTGAAAGAACGCCATCCTCTTCGATGCGTAAGGCGCAGTATTCGCTACCAAAGGTCGCTGGGGACGGCGAAGATGCCGAACTGGCTGTGTTCTATTTCGGTCCCGGCCAAGGGGGGTCGGTGGAGGCAAACATCGAGCGGTGGATAGGGCAGATTTCCCAACCTGACGGGTCTTCTTCCAAAGACAAGGCGAAAACCACCAAGAAAGATGTTGGAGGGATGCCGGTGACGCTGGTCGATGTGAACGGCACCTACTCGGCCGGCATGATGTCGAGCGCCCCGCCCCGCCAGGGCTATCGCATGCTGGCAGCCGTGGCCGAAACGGCAGAGGGACCCTGGTTCTTCAAGCTCACCGGTCCCGAAAAGACGGTTGCGAACTGGTCGAAGAGTTTTGACCAGTTCATTGGCAGCTTCAGGCAATAGAAGAGGTGACCGTCTGGAGAAAAGGAAGGCCCACTTTGCCAAAGCGGGCCTCGGCCGAATCAGGCTGGCGCGTAGGCAGCTTCTTTGACGTCTTCGAAGTAAAGGCTCAACACACCGCCAATCTGCTGTAATGTGAAAGGCTTTGGGATGACCGAAACGGGTGCATAGTCGAGAACACTGCGGAATAGATCGTCTTCTCCGGTCAAGCCTGTTAAAACCACGAAGACAAGATCCTTGTCGATCTCTTTGAGGGCTTTGAGCGTCTCGACACCGTTCATGCCTGGCATGTTGAGGTCCAGAAACACCATCCGAAAAGACTCTTCCTGCGCAGCCTTCACTGCCTGTACTCCGCCCGCAACGGCTACCGCTTGAATATCGTGGGCAACGACCATGCGCCGGAGAGCTTCACGAACGATTTCTTCGTCGTCGACGATCAAGACCGGCTGCCGACTTCCTTGGCTGCCCGTTCTGGGGGTCGCCGCCAGCCAAGCATCGATTTGCGACCGCTTGAACCGGAGACTTCCTCCGACTTTGAGGGAAGGAATCTTGTTCTGGCGTGCAAAAAGATAAACGGTTTGCTCCTTCAGTTTCAGGTAATCGGCGACTTCTTTCACTGTGATCAAAGACTCGTTCATCCATCCTCCCTGGATCTCACGCGCGCTTACGACGCTCGAAGTGGGACTTCCGGAGAAGTCGAGCAGCAGCGCATTAGCGGTAAGTCTATGCTTTGTTGTTAGTTTAGAGAACAAGCCCCTCTTTAGCCTGACGTCTCACTCTGCCAATGAAATCTGAGGCCATAGCTTCATATTATGGCTCTTGTCTCTCCGTCAAGGAATTAAACGCTCAGCTTTCTTGTGTTTTTGTCCTGTTTATTCTGTGAAAGAAGCGCGCGCTTCATCGGCCCGTCGCAGCATGCATTGCATTTCTCCCCTCCGGCTTTCAGCTGGTTGGCGGCTGAGGAACGCTGCAGCGCCAACGAGCCCAGAGTGCTGCACTCTGAGGAATGACTTCAACAGGGGTTGATGTAACTCTGAACCGCCAAGCGGTAAGAATTTCGCGAGACATTGGTGGTCAAACGCTCGGAAGGTGCGGCCCGCGCCTGCACAAGACGATGAGAATTAGCGGGATCGCAGACGAGTGAAGCCGCGAAGAGGGATGATCATCAGTTGGCAGGGAGATTGCTGAACCTCAAAACACGAGTTGTCTCACTTCCGTACACTGCTGGAGACACAATTTGGATATCTTCCGAGGCTTCGACCGCAACTTCACCATTCTGGCGGCAGACGACCTGCCAGAGAATCTTGCGCTCATTCAAGACATCCTCGAGTCGCCACGCTGCCGGCTGCTTCTCGCCCGAAACGGGCAGGAAGCGCTTGACTTGGCACTGCAATACCATCCTGACTTGGTCCTGCTCGATGTCATGATGCCGGAATTGGACGGATACCAGGTGTGCCACCAGCTGAAGGGAACCCGTGACAAGCAACTGATCCCCGTGGTCATGATCACGGCATTGACCGATCTCGGAGACAAGATTCGTGGAATCGAGGCGGGTGCAGACGATTTCCTGAACAAGCCCTTCAACGTTGCTGAGTTCGCTGCGCGCGTGCGGTCGTTGCTGCGTCTGAAGCAGATTACCGACGAGCTGGAAAACGCCGAAACGGTGTTATTCAGTCTGGCGCTGGGAGTCGAAGCCAAAGATCCCAGTACGATTGGCCATTGCGAACGGCTAGCACGTTACTCCGTGAAGCTGGGGGAGCCGTTGGGTCTGGAAGCCAGCGCGCTGAAGGCGCTTCAACGGGGCGGCATTCTGCACGATATTGGCAAGCTCGGCGTGCCCGACGCGATCTTGCTTAGTCCGAGACCTCTGTCACGAGAAGACTGGAGCGTGATGCGGCAACACACGCTCATCGGCGAGCGGATCTGCCAGCCGCTTCGTTCCTTCGGCCAGGTTTTGCCAATCATCCGATGCCATCATGAACGCTGGGATGGGAGTGGCTATCCAGACGGGCTGCGAGGAGAGGAGATTCCACTTACGGCGAGGATCCTTCAGATTGTCGATGTCTTTGATGCGCTGTGCTCCCAGCGGCCTTACAAACCGCCGCTGTCGGTGGGTGCGGTGCTCCAGCAACTGCACGAAGAAGCCAGGAGGGGCTGGCGCGACCGTGAGCTTACCCAGGAGTTCATCTGGCTGGTCGAGAACCAGCAGCTTGAAGAGAGCCTGCTGCAAATGCCAGCGAGCGCAGCCTGCTAGCGTAGTGTCCAACAACTAACTGGACAATAACAGGAAATTAGTTTATTGTCTGGGCATGCCGATGGTTTTGCCTCCACTGACGCTGAGTGCCACCGATCGAGGGGGAATCGAGCGCTGGTTGAAGGCCCACGGAACACCCCAACAGGTGGTAAGGCGAAGCCGGATTGTCTTGGCCGCCGCGGCGGGTCAGCCCGACAGTGCCATCGCGCAAGCGCTCCAGGTCAATCGCAAG
>Ga0194131_10010454_pt1 | contig 11361 bp, 8 predicted proteins | sample TA2KigO120mmetaG_FD_148631 | JGI IMG/M metagenome (GOLD analysis project Ga0194131, IMG submission 148631) | Freshwater microbial communities from Lake Tanganyika, Tanzania - TA2015053 Kigoma Offshore 120m | ecosystem: Environmental > Aquatic > Freshwater > Lake | place: Tanzania: Lake... | reverse complement strand
ATGCTGGCGTACAGCCTTCTCGTGCGGCAACTGCGGCAGAACCGTGCGCAGGAATGGGCACTCCAACGGCTGACGACCATCGGCGAAGCCTGTCGCGCGATGCTGCGTGAAACCCTGCGGACAACCCTGGGCTGGGCCATCAAGCAGGTCACCGAGTTTTCGCAGAGTCCGGACCATGTGGTCGCTCAGCTGGGGTTGGCTTAAGATTGCAAAACTTTAGTTACAAGTCAAAAGCAACCAAGAATCGGTCAGCGCCGCCAAGGACTTCTGATAGCAAGGCTTATGTTTGTCCAGATATGGGCAGTGTTCGCCGTTGCCGTACCATCAGTGCCAGGTGGCAGGTCGCCGCCATGCCGCTCACGAGCATGGGCGCGTAGAACCAGAAAGCAAGGGCAACGGCGAACCAAAGTAGCGAGAGCGTCGCGTACAGGGCCTGCAGGTCGCGGTCGTGGGCGATAACGCAAGGCAGGTCACGAGCCATGAGCCAGGGCGTCAGCGCGAAGCCAGCCACGCCCAGGCCGTGGCTCAGGTGGTAGCCAAGGTACGCGCTCCAGATAGGCGTTGACGCTTCGAACAGCGACGGCAGCATGACATCGCTTCCGGTCATCGCGCGGCGCACTGCGGGCGACACCGGCGCAAAGACACCGTCTACAAAGATGTCCGGAATCGTGCCCAGGCCATGGAGCGCGCCCGCCATCCCCATCGCCAGCGCTCCCAGCCAGAGGAGGCGCATGTCCGCTGCGGGCGCGGGAGCCGGCGGTGCGACCCCGCGCAAGGCATACCAGGTCCATGCGAACCCAAGCGCTGCCAGTGTGATGCCCAGGAGCGGGACCCAGAACCACCAGCTCGCCGCGATGACGGCCCAGGCGATCGTTATGACCGTGGCGAGCGGCACGATCGGCGTGGAAGCCAGGAGGATCGGGTTCGCACGTCGCACCAGCAACTGCACAGCGCCGATAAGGGCGAGGCCGAACCCGGTGCTGAAACTGCAACCCAGGTGCATGTTCCACACGCTCAGTCGCTCCGCGCCAACCCACGCGCCAAGTTCCACGAGCGTTGCTCGCATCTGGGCCAGTACGCGTGGACTGTCCGGCGCGAAAAAGGTCGGCGCAAACACATCGACCAGTGTGCCCAGCACGTGCGCCGTGCCGAGCCCGATCAGTATCCGGCAGGCGACGGCATGGATTCGATAATTGAACCGTGACAGCATGGGATACTCCTTGCTTGTTTCGAGTGATCTACGCCTCGCCATGGCTGCGCAGCCATGCCTTCTTGATTCGTCGCAGAATGGCCGGATACACCAGCCAATGACGAAAGGGCTTGATCATCGCCATGTACAGCGGAGTAAGCCGTGACATGGGCTTGACATAGACGCCCCAGTAGTAGCGGTAGCCCGATTCCGATTCCAGCAGAGCCTCACACAGAAATGCGTGCACGGTGGCGTTTTGCATTTCGCGCAATGATTCTCCGGGGAGCAGATGCAGCAATAGAAATGGGCCGTCCTGTGTCCCGGGGGCTACCAACGAGTTGGCCCGATCGGCGGCATCCAAACGATGAACATAGGAATGCTTCGCAAATGGTTCCGGGTCATCCCAGCCAAAAAGCCGTCCCACGAAGAAGCGGATCCTGAACAGTGCGGCGACCAGAGGATTCGCCTTCAGCGCCGCTTCCGGTGAAAGAAGAGCGTGAACATCGCCAACCGTGCGACCCGTGCCGCCTCCCGGCAGGTCGATGACGAAAACATCGTGAAGCGGCACGTCCCGCAGGAATGAATGAGCCCACAAATCGAGTTTCTGGTACTCGTCTTGCGCTACACGCATGGCATTCTCCTTGGTGCTAGCAGACCATCTTTCAACCTCTCTACCTTCTAAGAGCCTGACTCAAGGGCCTTGTGACGGCATTTCTTGAAATCGTGGTCGAGACTGAGCCGAGGCCGACCCGGTTTGGCGCTTGCGCCGGTAAGCCAAACGATGCGCGATTCTCCGCCGTTCCACCAAGCGCGCAAACCAGGGACCCCATCTCCTGGCGACGCCGATTGACGCAACCTGTCCCTGGTCTTATCATTCAGAAAACCCCCGCGTTCCGGAGAGGTGGCCGAGCGGCCGAAGGCGCGGCACTGGAAATGCCGTGTGGGGGTCAAACCTCACCGCGGGTTCGAATCCCGCCCTCTCCGCTTTCATGGGGCGCTGGCAACGCGCCCGACCGATTCGTCGGCGGGTTCGATTGGCTGAAAGGAAGCGGGGCTAGAAACACGCGAAACTTGGCCGACCTCTCGGATGCACGCCGTAAGTTATTCGCAAGCAAGAGATTGCGACGACGACTGGTCGGCCACATGGGGGGTAGGCAGTTGGCCGGCAACTTTGGTAACTGGCCCCATGCCGTCGCGCCGAGGAGAACGAATCCCTAGCCACTTCCCACGACGATTTGTGTGTGTCGGAGGCGCAACGCAATAAATTGCCGGATCATTGAGAAGTTACGTCGAATTACCCTGTTCGTTTGCCGAGGGGGGTCCGTGTCGATAACCGGACGAATTCCGGACGAATCCCTGGCTCGGCAGCTCCGCACCGCCGGGAACATTCAGTCTTCCGATGAATCCCGAACAGCAACGTCTCGATGCCGACCGCCTTTGCCAGGAGAACTGGCGCAAGTGGGGGCCGTATCTGAGCGAACGGCAATGGGGAACGGTGCGCGAAGACTACAGCGCCAACGGCGATGCCTGGAGTTACTTCCCTTACGAGATGGCGTGCGGCCGGGCTTATCGCTGGGGCGAGGACGGGCTGGCCGGCGTCTCGGATATCGATCAGCATCTCTGCCTGGCCATCGCCTTGTGGAACGGCAAGGACGCGATGCTCAAGGAACGGCTGTTTGGCCTCACCAATCAGGAAGGCAACCACGGCGAAGACGTGAAGGAGGTCTACTACTACCTTGATGCCGTGCCGTCGCACGCCTACCTGAAGTATCTCTACAAGTATCCCCAGGCCGCGTTTCCCTATCAGCAGTTGCGCGACGTCAATCGGCAACGCAGCAAGCTCGAGGGGGAGTATGAGTTGCTCGACACCGGCGTGTTCGACGGCGACCGCTACTTCGATGTGCTGGTGGAGTACGCCAAGGCATTGCCGACGGATGTGCTGATGCAGGTGACGGTGAGCAATCGCGGGCCCGAGCCAGCGGTGTTGCATCTGCTGCCGCAGTTATGGTTTCGCAATACCTGGTCATGGAGCAAGGGGGCGCTGCGACCGGTGATCGAAGCGCGGCGGCAGGGCGTGCTTGCCGCCCGGCACGCGGAACTGGGCGTCTACCACTGGCATCTTGATGGCGATCCGGAGATCCTTTACTGCGATAACGAGACGGACACGCGAAAGCTGTTTCAGTTCGACGAGGGCCCCGGCTATTTCAAGGATGCGTTTCACGAGTACGTGGTGCGCGGCAACCGGGGGGCGATCAATCCGGCCGGCAAGGGAACCAAGACAGCCGCCTTGCATGTGCTGACGCTGCCTCCCGGCGGCTCAGCGCGGGTGCGCTGCCGGCTCGCCGACGAAATGCTTGCCGCGCCGTTTGCAACGTTTGACGGCGTGCTGGCCAAGCGTGTTGCCGAGGCTGACGCTTTCTATGCCGCTCTGCAGCAAGGCATGACGGACGATGACGCGCGACGGGTTCATCGCCAGGCGCTCGCCGGGCTGGTCTGGAATAAGCAGTATTACAGCTACGATGTGTCGAAATGGCTCAAGGGCGACCCCACGCAGCCGGTGCCGCCCGCCGAGCACAAGACCGGCCGTAACAGTAAGTGGTTCCACTTCGACGCTGGCGACGTCCTGTCCATGCCGGACAAGTGGGAGTATCCCTGGTTCGCCGCCTGGGACATGGGTTTTCATTGCGTCAATCTGGCGATGATCGATCCGGAGTACGCCAAGAGGCAATTGCTCACCTTGCTGGACGTTCGCTATCAGCATCCCAACGGGCAAGTGCCGGCGTACGAATGGAACTTCGGCGACGTCAATCCGCCGGTGCAGGGCTGGGCAGCGTGGCGCGTCTTCCAGCTCGATCGCGAGCAGCGCGGCGGCGACGGCGATCTCCTGTTCCTCGAACGCGCCTTTCACAAGCTCATGCTCGCGTTCAACTGGTGGGTCAATCGCAAGGACAACCAGGATCGCAATATCTTCCAGGGCGGCTTCCTCGGGCTCGATAACATCGGCGTCTTCAACCGGAGCATCACGCTGCCGGGCGGCGTCTATCTTGACCAGGCCGACGGCACAGCCTGGATGGCCATGTTCGCGCTCAATCTCATGCGCATCGCCGTCGAGCTGGCCGTGCACAACCGGGCCTTCGAGGATCTGGCCTCGAAGTATTTCATCCACTTTTTGTCGATTGCCGCGGCCATGACCAATATCGCCGGCCAGGGCATCGAGCTCTGGGACGAGAAAGACCAGTTTTTTTATGATGTGCTGTCGATGCCCGGCGATCAGATCATCCCGCTGCGTGTGCGGTCGATGGTGGGGCTGATTCCGCTATTCGCGGTCAAGGTGCTCGAGCCGGAGAAGCTCGAACGACTGCCGAACTTCGCGCGCGTGCTGCAATGGGAATTCGAGGAACGGCCCTTGACCTACGATCTGGTATCGCACTGGAATGAGCCCGGCCGGGGGGAGCGGCGGCTGCTGTCGTTGCTCCGCGGTCACCGCATGACCATGATCCTCAAACGCATGCTCGACGAGACGGAGTTCCTTTCCTCCTATGGCGTGCGCTCGCTGTCGCGCTACCACGAGCAACATCCATACATCTTCGAGCACAGCGGCTTTCGCTCGGTGGTCGGCTATCGCCCGGCCGAGTCGGACTCGAAGATGTTCGGCGGCAACTCGAACTGGCGCGGGCCCATCTGGTTTCCCGTCAACTATCTCATCATCGAGGCGCTCTACGAGTTCCACCAGTACTACACGGACGACTTCAAGATCGAATGCCCTACCGGCTCGGGCCGGTTCCTTACCATCGAAGGAGTCGCCAATGAGCTGGCGCAGCGCTTGACGCGGTTATTCTTGAGAGATGATCAGGGTCGTCGCGCGGTGCTCGGCGACAACGCCAAGCTGCAAACCGACCCGCACTTTCGCGACCACGTGCTTTTTTACGAGTACTTCGACGGCAACACCGGCCGCGGCATCGGCGCGTCGCACCAGACCGGCTGGACGGGACTGGTGGCGAAGCTGTTGCAGCGGAATCATCGTCAACAGCGGACACCGTGATTACAACAAGTCGTCGCGTTGCAACGCACAGGCTACCCGCTCAGCCGTCCAGCCCCGACCGGATTCTCTACACTTACTCGAACGGGTCGAAGCTTCCTCGCCTTTTTGCGGAGATCGTCATGACAAGAATCCTGCTGTCGGCGCTGGTGCTGTCCCTGGTGGGGCTGAGTGTCCAATCGCAAGAAACGAACAAGGGTGATAAGAAGGTCAAGAAGGTTCAGAAAAAGCCGGTAGTGCCGGCAATTCCGCCGACGCACGGCAACGTCTCCTACGGCAAAAATCAGCGCAACGTGATGGACTTCTGGCAGGCGAAGTCCGAGACGCCGACGCCGGTCGTCATCTGCATCCACGGCGGAAGCTGGATCGGCGGAGACAAGTCCGGCTATTACGGAAGGGTCAAGATCTTTCTGGACGCCGGCATTTCCATGGCCACGATCAACTACCGGCTCATGAAGCAAGCAAACGAGGAGAAAGTCGTGCCGCCCGTCAAGGCGCCGCTCGAAGACGCAGCACGTGCCGTGCAATTCGTGCGCTCCAAGGCTTCGGAATGGAATATCGACAAAAAACGCGTCGGGGCCACGGGCGGCTCGGCCGGCGGGGCGTCCACGCTCTGGCTCGCATTCCACGACGATCTGGCCGACCCCAAGAGCAGCGACCCGGTTGCCCGTGAATCCACCCGGCTGTACTGCGCTGCCGTTGAAGGCGCGCAGTCATCGCTCGACCCAAAGGAACTGCTCGAATGGATGCCAAACTACACCTACGGGGCACACGCCTTCGGACTGAAGAGCATCAAGGAAATGGTCGAACAGCGCGAGAGAATCTTGCCCTGGATCAAGAAGTACTCCGCCATCGAATTGGTAACTAAGGACGATCCACCCATCGGTCTCTACTACGGCGGCGTCAAGGGCGCGAAGCGCGGCGAGAAGCATCGCGACCCGACCCATTCGCCGATGCTCGGTCTGCTGCTCGCAGAAAAGCTCAAGCAGACTGGCGTGGAACACATCCTCGTCTACGTCGATCAGCCGAATCCCAGGTTGCCCGACGCCAACGCGTTTCTCATGCAATACCTCAAGAAGTGAGCATGTCATGTGGGGGCGGAGTCCGCCCTCGCTGGCGCTTCGGGCTCAGCCTCGTAGTCAATTGAGCGGACGAATCGCTCATACTTGAAGCTGTCCGACAAGGGGGCAGACCCCATGCGTTTTCGTGCTCGACGCGGCCGCGATGTAACCACTGCCGCGCCCAGTACCCGGGGTTCACTCCTTCTTCCCCAGGCAATACAGCAGCCCATCGGTGGCGCCGATGACGACGCGGCCATTCGAGACGGCCGGCGAGGCGATGATGCTCCGTCCCAGCGCGAGCTTTTGCACCTCGGCCCCCTTCTCAATGTCCACGACATAGAGATGGCCGTCCTTGGAACCGAATAGCACGTTCTTGCCGGCGACGACCGGCGAGCTATCGACGTGGCCCCTGGTGAGAAACGTCCAGACCTTGGTGCCCTTGACGCGGTCGAGGGCGTGCAGGGCGCGGTCGCGGCAGCCGACCAGGATCAGCTTGTCGGTGACGGCCGGCGATGAGTAGAAGCCCTGTGCCCTGGCCGGCTCGTAGATCCAGGCGATGTCTTTCTTCTTGAGGTCGATGGCCAGGAACTGGTTGCTCATGGTGCCGACGAACAGGCGGTCGCCGGCGGCGGCGGGGGTCGAGCCTGCCTGGCCTTCCAGGCTGATCTTGGCTGCCTCCTTGCCGGTCTTCAGGTCCACGATGTGCAGGTGGCTATCGCAGCCGGCGACAAAGGTCATGCCGCCCGCGACGGTTGCCGAGCCGTAGACCGGGCCTTCAGTCTTGAACTTCCAGACTAGCTTGCCCTTGCTGTCCAGGCAGTAGAGCATGGAATCCTTGCCGGTGAAGATGATCTTGTCATCGGAGAAGTTGGCGCCCGAGGAGATCTCGCCGTTGGTCTCGAAGCTCCAGCGTTTCTTGCCCGAACTGGCATCAACGCAGTGGAAGATGCCGTCCTCGTCGCCGATGTAGACGGCGCCATCGTGATAGCTGGCCGGCGACGTGATCGGCCCGGCCTTGTACTTCCACTTCTCCGCGCCGGTCCTGAGATCAAGGGCGTACAGGAACTCGCCGATGGCGCCGACGTAAACCGTGTCGCCCGCAATGGCCGCCGTTCCCTCGACGCCGTCCTTGAGCTGCACCTTCCAGAGGATGTCGAGTTTCTCGGGGAGCGCGACGTCGGCGACGCCGGTCTGCTGTGGGTTGCCGCGGAAGAGGCGCCAGTCGGCGAGGAGCGCGGCGGTCGGAGCGAGCACCAACAAGACAACTATCGCGACGCGTGGCATGGCAGCACTCCCATTTCTTGTTTACGTTTCGCACATGCGCGGCACTGCGCGAGCGCGAAAACGCAAGCAAACTCACATCGCCGCCTGATACAGCCCCAGCAAATCTCCATGCGACACTGGCCGTGGATTGAATCGCGCCGTCCACTGCTGCGACGCCTCATCCGCCAGCACCGGCAGGATGCCGGCGCTGACGCCGCAATCGGCGAGCGTGGTCGGCAAATCGGCGACGCGCATGAGATCGACGATGCGACGAGCGAGGTGCTCGGCCGCGGTGGCTTCGTGGCCGTTCTGCTCCAAATCGATGAAGCCGGAATCTGCTGCCAGATCGTGGTAGAGCGGCGCCACGGCGGCGGCGTTGAAGCGGACAACGTGCGGCAGCAGGATGCCGATGGCCAGCCCGTGCGTGATGCCGTAGTGGGCCGTGAGCGGATTGGCGCAGGCGTGGCAGGCGCCGAGCATGGAGTTTTCGATGGCCGTGCCCGCCAGGACGGCGCCGACCTGCATGGCGCCGCGCGCTTCCAGTTCGCCCGGCTCCTTGAGCACGCGTTCCAGGTTGACCGCGAGCAGCTTCCAGGCCTCGCGGGCAAACATCTGCGAGAGCTGGTTGCGCTTGCTGGTGACGTAGGACTCCAGGGCGTGTGACAGGGCGTCAATGCCGGTGATGGCGGTGACCCGCGCCGGCTGCGACACGGTGACTTCCGGATCGAGGATGGCGACGTGGAAGGCGGCCTTGCGGTCGCCGCAGGCCATCTTCATGTGCGTCTGCTCGTCGGCGATCAGCGCATAGGACTGGGCCTCGCTGCCGGTGCCGGCCGTCGTGGGTACGCCGATGGACGGCAGCATGGGCTTTTGCGCCTTGCCGAAGCCCTTGTAGTCGGCCATCGTGCCGCCGTTGGTGAGAATGAAGTTGATCCCCTTGGCACAGTCCATCGCGCTGCCGCCGCCCACGCTGACGATGAGGTCGATGTTCAATGGCCGGGCGAACTCGACGCCGGCCTCGACATGCGCCGAAGTCGGATTCTGCTCGACGGCGTCGAAGAGAAAGACCTCGAGCCCGGCGTCGCGCAGCGACTGCATCGCGCGCTGGGGATGTCCGGCTTCTTCCAGGCCCGGATCGGTCACCAGCAACACCCGGGTATCGCCCAGCTCGCGGGCCAGCTCGCCCAGGCGATTTAGCGTCCCCGGCCCGAAAACGATGCGCGTCGGCGCATGGAAATCGAACGGCTGCAACGGCCAGGCCGTGCCCGGCGGCAGCAAGCGATGCGCAGGTGCTGGTGTCGCTATGGTCTTCATGAAAGCAGAGCTTTGACTGGGAACTGCTTATCCTCTCCGGATTCGGCGAACCAACTCCGGATAATCGTGCCCATCCCAGTTTGCGACCGCGTGTTCCTCATCCTTCGTCAGTCGACGGCATCCAGTTAGCTTGACTAGCCATGGATCGATCAGAGTCGCCCAAAATCCTTGCCGGTACCTTCCACGCCCGTGATCCCCAGGCAATCGAGCGACTAGTGTCGTCACCTGAGAACCCCCAGGCTGGGGGCCATCAGGAAAATTGCGGCACAGGCGGTCATCAAATGGGATTTCGCGCATCGAAGAAATGGATTCTTCAGCGTGACACACCAGTGAATAATACCGCTTGGCAACTCCCTTGCTAATCACCAGGGCATGGCTGGGGATGGGAGTAATGCCGTGCTTACCTTCATAATGAGTCCAAACGAACATACCCACGGTATCGGAATCATACTTCTTCGGACAACTCAGCTGCTTTGAAAAAAGGACCGGGAGAATTCCTTCGTTCTGCTGCAGCGCGCTGTCAAGATTCTTCTTTGCCATGCAGTTGACGTGTCCAACGCCCCACCAGAACGAATTCACGAGCCGCTCTGCCTCCTTACGCGCGAGAATGCCATTGATGCGTTCGCCCGCCTCGTCGCCCATCTTGCTCCACACAAGATACCGTTGCTGGAACAAAGTGTCGGTGCTGGATGGGGCCCTAAGTGCGACACTGTTGGCAATGCCTGCAATGTCCATGTTGAGATCTCCCTACACCTTGATCGTTCCCTTGTCGAACTGAAACGCCCGTGCCCGGAACAGGAAGTCCACGATGCTGCCCTCGTGCGGCTGCAGCCAGTTGAGCTGGATGGTCGGCAGTGGGCCGATGTTTAGCCGGTCGATGTGCGTGGCATCGAGCAGCGCCTTCTGGAACTTCACATCCTCGGTGACGGCCGAGCAGACCAGCGTCGGGCCGATCGCGCCCAGCATCTTTTCCTGCGGGCATTCCACCACGGTGCAGAAGGGGAACATGAACTCCTTCTTGGCGACGTTCTTCTCCGGCGACTCGCAGTAGATGACCGTGGGCCGCAGGTAGTCGCAGCGTTCCTTCTTGACGAGCCGCTTGCCGAACTTGGCGGTCATGTCGTGGACTCCCGCCTCGGTGACGTCCTTGTCGATGTCGGCATTGATGGCATCCGCCTGGCCTGGGACCGTGAACGCTGCCAGCGCGGCCTTGGGGTCCTCTGGCGGCAACGGCTCGACCGGGCCCATGCGCTCGGCGAGGGCTGCGGCAATCTTCTTGCCGTGCCGCGGCGCCCAGATGCCCGAGCAGTTGATGCAGCCGCGGCCGCTGTTGATGAGCACGCTATCCACCATCATGTCGATGTACTTCTCCCACTGGTCCACCTTGTCCTCGCCCAGGAGGATCTTGCTGAAGCCGGGGCCGTGCGCCTGCACGCGCGGGTTGCCCTTATATTGTTCGACGGTCGCCGAGCCTCCGAAAATCAAACTTCTTGGACAATGCGCCAGAACAGCGGCCCCGATGTCCCCGAGACCGGGGTAAATCGAAATCGCTTGCTTGGGAATGCCGGCCTGGATGAACGCCTGCGTCATGCGATACGGAGTCCACGGCTCCTGCGGCCCTGGCTTCAAGACCAGGCCGATCTGCAGCGGAATGATCGGCAGCCACAGCGTGTGCACGCCGGGCGAGTTGCTGGGCAGCACCATGCCGAGCACGGGCGACTGCGCCTGGTAGCTGACCGGCACGCCGCGCGCCTCGACGCCGTAGCCGCGCGACAGGATGCTGAGATCGAGCCCGCGCGTCAGCGAGTCGAGGATACGCTCCATCTCGTTCAGGACGAAATGGTTCTTCTTCATATTGAAGCGGGTCATGTGTTCGGGCAGGCCAGTGGTCGCCGACTGCATGCGCGCGAACTGGTCGGGCGTCTGCGTGCCGTTGCCCAGCGGCAGCTCGGCCTCGGTGTACAGGTCGGCCGCCTTCTTGACCATCTGCAAGAGATCCTTGATCGGAATCTCGCGGAGAGCATCGCGGGCCCGCTGGGCATGGCGCATGTCGCGCTCGACCAGCCCGCCATTGGCCCGGCCAACTTCAGCGAGCACCTCGCCGGTTGCGAAATGGACGACCTTATCGGCGTCCATACTCTTGTATGGCTCGCCCCAACGTAGAACGGGAATGTGCAGCATGTCTGGTTGTCTCCTCAGTGGCGGTGGCCTTCGCGCTCGCTAGCGAGCGGGAATGGTTGAATCACGGCTTGGGTACGTGAGTCCCTTTTTAATACTAAAGTTTTGCAATCTTAAGCCAACCCCAGCTGAGCGACCACATGGTCCGGACTCTGCGAAAACTCGGTGACCTGCTTGATGGCCCAGCCCAGGGTTGTCCGCAGGGTTTCACGCAGCATCGCGCGACAGGCTTCGCCGATGGTCGTCAGCCGTTGGAGTGCCCATTCCTGCGCACGGTTCTGCCGCAGTTGCCGCACGAGAAGGCTGTACGCCAGCAT
>Ga0194131_10010452_pt1 | contig 11363 bp, 10 predicted proteins | sample TA2KigO120mmetaG_FD_148631 | JGI IMG/M metagenome (GOLD analysis project Ga0194131, IMG submission 148631) | Freshwater microbial communities from Lake Tanganyika, Tanzania - TA2015053 Kigoma Offshore 120m | ecosystem: Environmental > Aquatic > Freshwater > Lake | place: Tanzania: Lake... | reverse complement strand
CTGGCAGGTGGTCAACCTCGGCGCGTTGCAGAAGGCGATCGACGACAAGAAGCTCGATGCCGCCAAACCGATCGATGCCGCCGCCATGCAGGCCGCCGGTCTGTTCAAAAATGCGTCGGATGGCGTGCGCCTCCTTGGCAAAGGCGAGATCAAGACCAAGATCGAAGTGAAGGTCGCGGGCGCCTCGGCGTCGGCGATCGCCGCGGTCGAGAAGGCCGGCGGCAAGGTCGAACTGCCGCCCAAGCCTGTGGCCGAGGCGGCCTGAAGCCCGACCGCGCCGCCGGGGCCGCTGTCCCCGTTCCGTCGTCGTCGTTCACGCGTGAGGGTCCATGGCATCCGCCGCCGAGCAACTAGCATCCACTCTGAACTGGGGCGCGATCGGTAAGGCGACCGAGCTGAAGAAGCGCCTGTGGTTCACCGTGGGCGCGCTGGTCGTCTTCCGCATCGGGTCCTACATTCCGGTGCCCGGCGTCGACCCGCACGCCCTCGCCGAAATCTTCGCCCAGAATGCCGGCGGCATCGCCGGCCTGCTCGATGTGTTCTCCGGCGGCTCGATCGGCCGCATGTCGGTGCTGGCGCTCAGCATCATGCCGTACATCTCGGCATCGATCATCATGCAGATCCTGACGACGGTCGTGCCCTCGCTCGAGGCGCTGAAGAAGGAGGGTGAGGCCGGCCGCAAGAAGATCAACCAGTACACGCGCTACGGGACGGTCGTCCTGGCGGCCTTCCAGGCCTATGCCATGGCCGTCGGCCTCGAAAGCCAGGTGGCGACGGCCGGTCCGGTGGTGATCGACCCCGGCCTGTTCTTCCGTTTCGTGACCGTGGTGACGCTGGTCGGTGGCACGCTGTTCCTGATGTGGCTCGGTGAGCAGATCACGGCGCGCGGCGTGGGCAACGGCGTGTCGCTGATCATCTTTGCCGGCATCGTGGCCGCACTGCCCAGCGCCCTGATTCAGACGCTCGAGCTCGGCCGCACCGGGGCGCTGTCGCCGCTGTTCATCATCGCCCTCACCGTCGGCGTGGTGGTGGTGGTGGCCGTCGTGGTGTTCGTCGAGACCGCGCAGCGCCGCATCGTGGTGCAGTACCCCAAGCGTCAGGTCGGCAACCGCATGTATGGCGGCGAGGCCTCGCACCTGCCGCTCAAGATCAACACGTCGGGCGTGATCCCGCCGATCTTCGCCTCCTCGCTGCTGCTCTTCCCGGCGACCATCGCCTCGTTCCAGGGCAATGCCGGCGAGCCCGGCTGGATGCAGTGGATGGCCACCTATCTCGGCCATGGCCAGCCGCTCTATCTGCTGGCCTATATCGGCTTGATCGTCTTTTTCTGCTTTTTCTATACGACGGTGGTCTTCAACCCCACCGACACAGCCGACAACCTGAAGAAAAATGGCGGCTTCGTGCCGGGCATCCGGCCGGGCAAGAACACCGCGGAGTATCTCGAGTACATCCTGAACCGGCTGACCGTCGTCGGTGCGCTCTATCTGTCGGCGGTCTGCATTCTTCCGGAACTCCTGATCGCTCGTGGCGGCGTGCCGTTCTACTTCGGTGGCACCAGCCTTCTGATCGTGGTCTCGGTGACGCTCGACACGGTCACCCAGGTGCAGGCGCATCTGCTGGCGCACCAGTACGAAGGCTTGATCAAGAAGGCCCGCCTGCGCGGTCGCGGACGATAAGGACGAGACGATGAACATCATCCTTCTCGGGCCCCCGGGAGCGGGAAAGGGCACGCAGGCGCAGCGCTTGCAGGCCGACCGTGGCATGGTGCAACTCTCGACCGGCGACATGCTGCGCGCCGCCGTGGCCTCGGGCAGCGAGCTCGGCAAGAGGGCCAAGGGCATCATGGAGAAGGGCGAGCTTGTCCCGGACGAGCTGATGGTCGGGCTGATCGAGGACCGCATCGCCCAGCCGGATTGTGCCAAGGGCTTCATCCTGGACGGTTTCCCGCGCACCGAGGCGCAGGCCCGTGCCCTCGACCAGATGCTGACCAGGAGCGGCAAGAAGCTCGACCGGGTGGTCGAGATGGAAGTCGACGAGAAGGCGCTGACCGAGCGCATCGTCGGCCGTTTCACCTGCGCCAAGTGCGGCACCGGCTATCATGACACGTTCAAACGGCCCAAGGTCGACGGGGTCTGCGACGTCTGCGGCGGCAAGGAATTCACCCGCCGCAAGGACGACAATGCGGAGACCATGAAGACCAGGATGGCCGCCTACCGGGCCCAGACCGCGCCTTTGCTGCCGTACTACGGCGCCCGGGGCGTGCTGAGGAAGGTCGATGGCATGGCGGCCATGGACGAGGTTTATCGGCAAATTTCGGGGGTTTTGACGGGGACTTGACAAGTCGGAGTTCCGTTGACTCGCGGGCGCGCGCCCCTATAATCGCGCGCTTTTCCGAGGCCAGCGGAACGTTTTACAGGCGCGCGCAAGCGCGCCGTAAGTCTTTGAAGGAGTTGAGACTTTGGCTCGTATAGCCGGTGTGAACATTCCCACCGCCAAGCGCGTGGTGGTGGGGCTGCAATATATCCACGGGATCGGTCCGGCGATGGCCAAGGAGATCCTGGTGAAAGTGGGGATCGACGAGTCGCGGCGTGTCAACACGCTGACCGACGACGAGGTGATCCGCATCCGCGAGGCCATCGACCGCGACTATTCGGTCGAAGGCGACCTTCGGCGCGAGGTGGCGATGAACATCAAGCGCCTGATGGATCTCGCCTGCTATCGCGGGCTGCGCCATCGCCGCAACCTGCCGGTCCGCGGCCAGCGCACGCACACCAATGCGCGCACCCGCAAGGGCCCCGCCAAGCCGATCGCCGGCAAGAAGAAAGTCACCAAGTAAGTCGAGGGATACCGGATCATGGCCAAGCCTGCAGCCGCCGCGAGTGGCGCCGCCGCCACCGGCGCGCGTCCCCGTCGCAAGGAACGCAAGAACATCATCACCGGCGTCGCTCACGTGAACGCCTCGTTCAACAATACGATCGTCACCATCACCGACGCGCAGGGCAATACCATCGCCTGGTCGTCGTCGGGCCAGCAGGGTTTCAAGGGCTCGCGCAAGTCGACGCCCTTCGCCGCGCAGATGGCCGCCGAGAACGCCGGCCGCAAGGCCATGGAGCACGGCATGCGCACGCTCGAGATCGAAGTGCGCGGCCCGGGCTCCGGCCGCGAATCGGCGCTGCGCGCGCTGCAGGCCGTCGGGCTTGCCGTCACCGCCATCCGCGACGTGACGCCGATCCCGCACAATGGCTGCCGGCCGCCCAAGCGTCGCAGGGTGTGAGGCGTCGCGTCCGAGGTCGAATGGCGGCGCGTGCATGGCGCCGCCTCTGTCGAAGATTTGTCGCGGGTCGCAGACGGCCCGCTGAACCAACCGGTCTAGAGAGGTAGCCCCCGTGCTTCAGAAGAACTGGCAGGACCTGATCAAGCCGGAGAAGCTTGTCACCGAAGTCGGCGTCGATCCCGGTCGCACCGCGACCATCGTCGCCGAGCCGCTGGAGCGCGGCTTCGGTCTCACGCTCGGCAACGCGCTGCGCCGCGTGCTGCTCTCCTCGCTGCAGGGCGCGGCCGTGACGTCGATCAAGATCGACAACGTGCTGCACGAATTCTCGTCGATTCCCGGCGTCCGCGAGGACGTGGTCGACGTCGTGCTCAACATCAAGGCGATGGCCGTCAAGATGCAGGGCGACCGCGCGCAGCGTCTCTATCTGCGCGCCGTCGGCCCGGGCGAGGTGACCGCCGGCATGATCGAGTTGCCGGGCGACGTGCAGATCATGGACCCCAAGCACCTGATCTGCACGCTCGACGACGGCGCCTCGATCTCGATGGAGCTGATGGTGGCGACCGGCAAGGGCTACATCCCGGCCTCGGCCAACCGGCCCGAGGACGCGCCGATCGGCCTGATTCCCGTCGACTCGGTGTTCAGCCCGGTCAAGCGCGTGTCCTACAAGATCGAGAACAGCCGAGTCGGCCAGGTGACCGACTACGACAAGCTGTCGATGACGGTCGAGACCAACGGCACGACGCGCCCCGACGACGCCGTGGCGCTCGCCGCCCGCATCCTGCAGGACCAGCTGCAGCTCTTCATCAACTTCGAGGAGCCGCGCGAGGTCCGCAAGGAGGAGCAGCAGGACAACTTCCCGTTCAACCGCAACCTGCTGCGCAAGGTCGACGAGCTCGAGCTGTCGGTGCGGTCGGCCAATTGCCTGAAGAACGACAACATCATCTACATCGGCGATCTGGTGCAGAAGACCGAGGCCGAGATGCTGCGCACGCCGAACTTCGGCCGCAAGTCGCTGAACGAGATCAAGGAAGTGCTGGCCGGCATGGGGCTGCACCTGGGCATGGAGATCCCGGGTTGGCCGCCGGACAATATCGAGGAGATGGCCAAGCGGCTCGAGGAGCCGTACTAGGCCGGTGGGAAGGATCTAGGTCATGCGTCACGGAAATCGCGGTCGGAAGTTCCACCGCACGGCGGAGCATCGCAAGGCGATGTTCTCCAACCTGGCTGGTGCTCTCATCAAGCACGAGCAGATCACGACCACGCTGCACAAGGCCAAGGACCTGCGCCCGATCGTCGAGCGGCTGGTCACGCTCGGCAAGCGCGGCGGCCTGCATGCCCGCCGTCAGGCGATCGGCTTCCTGCGCGATCCCTATGTCGCCGACAAGCTCTTCACGACGCTCGGCCCGCGCTACTCCAATCGTGCCGGCGGCTACCTGCGCGTCCTGAAGGCGGGCTTCCGCTTCGGCGACGCCGCGCCGATGGCCGTGATCGAGTTCGTCGAGCGCGACACCGCCGCCAAGGGCCAGGACAGCGGCCCGTCGGCCGAGCCGGCCGAAGAGCAGGCGGCGGCGTAGGCCTCGTCCCACGGATCGAACGACACGCCCGTCGGCCACGCCGGCGGGCGTTTTGTTTGGTATTTTGCGTCCATGGTGCTGACCTTCAGAACGGCGACGCTGTCCGAGGGCAAAGAGGTCGGGCGCGTCATACGCGCCGCCTTCACGCCCTATATGCGCGCTTTGGGGCGCGAGTTTCCTGCCGACGAATCGGCTCATTTTGCCGAGGAGTGGGAGCGCTTTGCCGCGGAGCTCGAGCGCGGCGACATCTACGTCGCTTCGGATGGTATCCGCATCGTCGGTGCCGTCAGGACGAAACCGCAGGAGAACGCGCTCTACATCTACCAGATCGCTGTCGATCCGCCGCGACAAGGCACCGGCGTCGGGAGCTGGCTTTTGCAGCGGATCGAAGAGGAGGCCCGATCGCGCGGCCTTGGCAGCCTGTCGCTCGAGACCGCCGAGATGGCCGAGGCCAACATTCGCCTCTACCGCCGGCACGGCTTCGAGATCGTGCGTCGCGCCCCGCCCGATCACGGCCTCGATCCCTACACCCGGGTCCACATGGTGAAGTCGTTGTAGGCCGCCCGTCATCCTTCGCTACGCTCAGGACGACAAGAGCCGACCTGGAGGTCCGCCTTCCGACGAGATTAGGTTGTCCAGGCGATCGGATATCTGTTGAAGCCGCGAAAGCGGGCGCGGCCACCGCGCTCGAAGGCGCCATCGCGGGCGAGTCCGTCGAATCGCTCGATCAGCCGGCCGATCGCGATGGTGCCTTCCAGGCGCGCCAGCACGGCACCCAGGCACATGTGCACGCCCGACCCGAAGGCGAAGTGACGGTTGGGCTCGCGTCCGGCGTCGAACCGGTCAGGGTCGAAGAACTGTGCAGGATCGCGGTTGGCGGCGCCGATGCCGATATGGAGGTAGGTGCCGGCCGCCAGTCGCTCGCCGCCGATGTCGAGGTCGGCGGTGAGGCGCCGGTTGCCGAGTTGATTGGAGCTCTCGAAGCGCAACCCCTCTTCGACGCAGCTCTTCAACAGCGCAGGGTCGCCCTTCACCCGTCTCAGCTCGTCGGGAAAGCGCAGCAGCGCATCGACGGTGTTGCCGATCAGGTTGGTCGTGGTCTCGTGACCGGCGTTCAGCAGGAAGATGCAGTTCTGCACCAGCTCCTCATGGCTCAGCCGTTCGCCGTCGACCTCGCCATGGATCAGCGTGCCCAGCACGTCGCGGTCGTCGGCCGGCCGCTTGCGGCGCTCGGCGATCAGCCCGTCGAGATAGGCCGAGAACTCGGCGACGGCAGCGTTGCCGGCGGCCTGGCGCTCGGGCCCGACCACCGGCTCGAGCGCCCCCAGGATGGCGAGCGAATAGCGGCGGAACGGCGCTCGGTCGCCGGCCGGCACGCCCAGCATGTCGCAGATCACCTCGACGGGCAGGCGAAAGGCGAAGTCCTCGACCAAGTCCATGCGGCGCTGCGCGGCGTGACGATCGAGCAGGTCGTCGACCACGGCGGCAATGCGTGGCTGCAGGCTTGCCAGCGCGCGCGGCGTGAAGGCCGCGGCCAGCAGCTTGCGCACCCGCGTATGCAGGGGCGGGTCGTTGAACACCAGGCTGGTCGTGTGATGACGGTAGAGTGGCGAGCCGACGCCGAACTTGGGCCCGAACTCGGCTTTCTTGTCCGAGCTCATATGCGGGTCGCGGTAGCAGACACCGACATCGGCGTAGCGCGAGAGGAAGACGCTGCCGTCGGCCAGGCGCTTCAACGGCGCGAAGCGGCGCAGCGCGTGATAGTACGGGAAGGGATTGTCGAGGAATTCTGGCTCGAGACGAGCCAGGTCGAAGCGCTGGGCGAAGGCACGCGCCTCGTCCTCGGCGAGCTCGATCAGGCCACGATTCAGAGCAGAGCCTCCGGCAGGGCGAACACCGTACGGCCCGCTGCCTGGAGTGGCCCGAGCTGGGCCAACGCCGGCGGCAGGACGACCTCGGCATAGAAACGGGCGGTCACGATCTTGGCCTCGAGGAAGGTCGGATCGCCGTCGCGCCCTGCGAGCTTGCTCTGAGCGGCAAGCGCGCCCTTGGCCAGCAGCCAGCCGCCCAACGCCGTCCCGGCCAGCCGCAGGAACGGCACCGAGCCCGCCAGCGCCGCCACGAGGTCGGCCTTGACCGATTGGGCGACCCAGCGCGTGGCGTCTTCCAGGGCGTCGGCAGCTGCTCCCAATGACGAGCGGATGGATGCCAAGTCGTCACCGGGCGCCGTTGTCATCTCCTTGGCGAGCGCCCGCATCTCGGCCACTAGGCTCAGCATGGTCTCGCCGCCGTCCTTGGCGACCTTGCGGCCGACCAGGTCGCGCGCCTGGATGCCGTTGGTGCCCTCGTAGATCGGCAGGATGCGGGCGTCGCGCAGATGCTGGGCCGCGCCCGTCTCCTCGATGAAGCCCATGCCGCCATGGACCTGCACGCCGAGCGAAGCGATCTCGTTGCCGAGGTCGGTGAACCACGCCTTGACGATCGGAATCAGGAGGTCGACTCGATCCTGGATCTTGCGAGCGGCGTCGCGATCGGGGTGTTTCAGCGCGCCGTCGATGCCGGCCGCAGTGTAGTAGCCCAACGCCCGCATCGCCTCGATCTGGGCGCGCATGGTCATCAGCATGCGCCGTATGTCGGCATGACGGATGATGGCGACAGGTTCGGGCTGGGGCGAGCCGTCGTCCTTGGACTGCACGCGCGTCTTGGCGAACGCCGAAGCCTGCTGGTAGGCGCGCTCGGCGATCGCCAGACCCTGAATGCCGACCGACAGCCGGGCATTGTTCATCATGGTGAACATGTAAGAAAGGCCGCGCCCTTCCTCACCGACCAGGTAGCCAACGGCGCCGCCGCCGTCACCGAACGACATCACGCAGGTCGGGCTGGCATGGATGCCGAGCTTGTGCTCCAGCGACACGCAGCGCAGGTCGTTGCGCTGGCCGGGCTTGCCGTCCGCCCCGGGCAGGAACTTCGGCACGATGAACAGCGAGATGCCGCGCACGCCGGCCGGCGCGTCGGGCGTGCGCGCCAGCACCAGGTGCACGATGTTCTCGGTCATATCGTGCTCGCCGTAGGTGATGAAAATCTTCTGCCCGGTGATGCGATAGTGGTCGCCCGCCTTGACTGCCCGGCTCTTGAGCTGGGCGAGGTCGGAGCCGGCCTGCGGCTCGGTGAGATTCATCGTCCCGGTCCACTCGCCCGAGATCATCTTGGGCAGATACGTCGCCTTCTGCTGCGGCGAGCCGTGATGGTGGATGGCGTCGATGGCACCCTGGTTCAGCAACAGGACCAGACCGAAGCCCATGTTGGCGGCCTGCCACATCTCCTGCACCGTCGCAGCCAGCAGCCACGGCATGCCCTGGCCGCCGAACTCCGGATCGAAGGGCAGGGAGTTCCAGCCGCCGTCGACGAATTCCTTGTAGATTCCGGCGAAGCCCGGCGCCGTGCGCACGACGCCGTTCTCCAGCTTGGCGCCCACCTTGTCGCCCTCGCGATTGAGCGGCGCCAGGCCATTGCCGGCAAGCTTGGCCGCTTCCTCCAACACGGCATCGATGGTGTCGTCCGTCGCATGCTCGTAGCCCGGCAGGGCGGCGACGCGCTGCAGGCCGGCCACTTCGCGCAACGCGAAACGCATGTCCGCCAGCGGAGCGGTATAGGTCATATGTTTTCCTCCCGACCGCAATATGCCGCGCTTGGTCGCTTTTGGCGACCGGCTCGGGTATTTTGGCGGATCATGACCGACACTGTCCTGCTCGCCATCGACGGCCCGCGCGCCACGATCACGCTGAACGATCCCGCCAAGCACAACCGTCTCGATCCGGCCGGCCTTGCGCTGCTGCTGGCGGCCGTGGAGAAGGCCGATGCCGACCCGGCTGTGCGGGTCACGGTGATCACCGGAGCCGGCGAGAAGAGCTTCTGCTCGGGCTACGATCTTGGCTCGATCCCGGCGGGGCAGCGTAAGCCCGAGGCCGCCAACGACAGCGGTTTCGAGACGGTGATGGACCGCATCGAGGCGATGCGCATGCCGACTTTGTGCGCCCTGAATGGCGGCGTCTATGGCGGCGCGACCGATCTCGCTCTGGCCTGCGACTTCCGCCTCGGTGTCAAAGGCATGCGCTTTTTCATGCCGGCCGCGCGGTTCGGCCTGCACTACTATCCCGGCGGCCTGCGCCGCTACACCCAGAAGGTCAGCCCGAGCTTCGCCAAGCGCGCCTTCCTGCTGTCGGAGGAGTTTTCCGACACCGATCTGGTCACTGTGGGCTATCTCGATTGGCTGGTCGATCGCGCCGACTTCCAGGCCAAAGTCGCCGAGATCGCCGGTCGCCTTGCCATGTTGGCGCCGCTTTCCATGGCCAACATGAAACGCGCCATCGAGCAATACGCCCAGGCCGAGCCGGACGTGCCAGCCATCCGCCAGAATATCCGCCAGTGTGCGACATCGGACGATTTGCGCGAAGGGCTCGCGGCGCTGCGCGAGCGGCGGGCACCGGCCTTCAAGGGGCGATAGGCGCGCCGACCGATGAAACGCCGCCTCGCCGCCATCGTGCACGCCGACCTCGCGGGCTTCACCCGCATGATGGAGGGTGCCGAGACGCGGACCTTCCGGCACCTGAAGTCGGCGCAGGTCGAGGTCTGGCGGCCGGCCATCGACGCCGGCAATGGTCGGCTGGTCGGCACCGCGGGCGACGCTATGCTGGCCGAGTTCGGCTCGGCGGTCACCGCCGTCGCGGCGGCGATCGACATCCAGGAGCGCATGGCGCGGTTCAACGGCACGCTCGATCCCGACCAGCGCATGCTGTTTCGCATCGGCGTGCATCTGGGTGAGGTCATCATCGACGACGAGGACCAGAACATCTTCGGCGACGGCGTCAATCTTGCCGCCCGTATCCAAGCCCTGGCCGAGCCCGGCGGCATTGCCGTATCGCGCGCCGTGCGCGATCTGGTGGAACTGCGTATCGAGTACGCCTTCGTCGATGGCGGCGAGCAGAAGCTGAAGAACGTCAGCCGGCCCGTCCAGATTTTCCACGTCCGGACGGCCGAGTCCGAAGTGCCGGTCGGCACCACGACGCGCATGGTGCCGCATGTCACGCTGCGCTTTGAAGGCGGCGATTCGACCAAGACCAAATATACGTTCGAGATCACTTTGCAGAAGCTGATGAGCCATGCGGAAGGCATGGTCATCGGTCGAGCCGCCGACCAGTGCGACCTGGTGGTCGCCCATCCCACCGTATCGCGGCGCCATGCCCGCCTGCGCGTCGCGGGAGAAGCGGTGCAGGTCGAGGATCTCGGTTCGACCAACGGCACCACGATCGACGACCGGCCGTTGCGCGCCGGTGAACCGGCGGCTCTCCACGCCGGCAACAAGCTGCGGCTGGGCGACGTCGACATGACCGTGCATCACGTCTAGCGACCGCGCCATGACGGATCCCACGCAGATCGCAGGGCAGCCGACCGGCGAGCCGTCGCAGGTCGACTACGTCACCCTGCGGCCCGGTCAGACGATCGGCCGCTACGAGATCGTGGCGGTGCTGGGCCAAGGCGGCTTTGGCATCACCTATCGCGCCCGTGACGTGCAGCTCGGCCGCGAGGTGGCGATCAAGGAGTATCTGCCCTCGGCGCTGGCGGTGCGCCAGGACGGCACGACGGTGCTGCCGCGCACCACCAAGATGGCCGACGATTTCGGCTGGGGCCGTGAGCGCTTCGTCACTGAAGGTCGCACCATGGCGAGCCTTCACCATGTGCCGGCGATCGTGAAGGTGTTCGACTACCTCGAAGCCAATGGCACGGCATATATCGTGATGGAGCTTCTGAGCGGTCGCACGCTTGAGGAGCGCATTGCCCAGGACGGCAAGCTCTCGCCCGAGGAGGTCGATCGCATCCTGTGGCCGCTGCTCGACGGGCTCGAGCAGGTGCACACGGCCGGCTTCCTGCATCGCGACATCAAGCCCGCCAACATCCTGCTCGACGCGACGGGCAATCCGACCCTGATCGATTTCGGCGCCTCGCGTGCAGCGATGGCCGGTCGCAGCACGGCGTTGACGGCGATCTTCACGCCGGGTTACGCGGCGGCCGAGCAGATGACCTCGGCCAAGCAGGGCCCGTGGACCGACATCTACGGTCTGTCTGCCACCCTCTATCACGCGATCGCCGGTCGAGTGCCGCCATCGGCTTTCGACCGCATGCTGAACGACACCTACGAGCCCTTGGCGAACCTGAAGCCCGCGGGCTTCGCGCCCGGCGTGCTGGCCGGCATCGACGCGGGACTGGCGGTGATCGCCAGCGACCGGCCGCAGAGCATCGGCGGCTGCCGACGGGCGAAATGCCCGTCGGCCGCAAGCGAATTTGCGCGTTGCCACGCCCAAGGTGCGGTAAAACATGATGGGTTCAGCTGGGATCAGCTGAACCCATCATGCCTGCTGCAACACGTAACGCCGCTGCGCGCGAATGAGATGAGATGGAACCGCATGCGGTTCCATCTCATCTCATTCCGCTCTAGCATCTCCCAACGCAACGGGGAC
>Ga0194131_10010447_pt1 | contig 11365 bp, 8 predicted proteins | sample TA2KigO120mmetaG_FD_148631 | JGI IMG/M metagenome (GOLD analysis project Ga0194131, IMG submission 148631) | Freshwater microbial communities from Lake Tanganyika, Tanzania - TA2015053 Kigoma Offshore 120m | ecosystem: Environmental > Aquatic > Freshwater > Lake | place: Tanzania: Lake... | reverse complement strand
ACGCCTATCATGGGCTTCTGCCAGCACTGCCAGAAGGACTGGGGGGAATCGCGGTTCTGCGGAACCTGCGGCGGTCCCCTGGCGCCCCCCGCTCCCGCCACGGCGCCGCCCGCGCCTGCGCCGAAGGCGATGACGCTGCCCCAGCCGCCGGCCGCGCGGCTCCATCCCTACCTGCTGGCCGCCATGATCTGCGCGGCGCTGGTGTTTTTCACCATCCCGGTGATCGCCGCCATCCTCGCGCCGCGCTTCGTGGCCAAGCGCGCGCAGGATCAGTTCGGCGTGTGCAGCGACAACCTCAAAAAGACCATCGTGGTGGCGCTGGAAATGTACGGCGCGGATCACAACCAGCGTTTTCCGCTGGAATTGTCGGCGCTGTTGCCGACCTACGTGAAGAAGATCCCGACCTGCCCGGCCGCGGAGATTGATACCTATTCAAAGGGCTATCGCGTCACTGGCGAAGGGGACGGATACGTCGTGATGTGCCTGGGACACAACCATGGGGGCGCAAACCTGGAGCCGGATTTTCCGCAGTATTCGTCGTCCGAGGGGTTCCGAAAATAGTCGTCCGCGCGCCTGTCCGGCAGGGCGGGAAAGGCGGATGGAGAAGGCTTGAAGGATGCTTCCCGCCACCAGTCCTGAACTTACTGAGGATGATAAAAAACCCTACTTCCTCTGGTGGTCCGAGCTCACCACCGGACAATTTCGCGAGATTTTGCGCAGCGCCGACACTACCGAACGCGCGTACTGGATTGGCGCCCTGATGCGGGAGGCAAACACGCGCGACGTCTGGATTTTCGTGAGCCCTGGAGAGATCCGCACGCTGTGGCCGCTGCTTTGGCGGCATCTCGGCCGCAGCCGCGAGATGTGGTCGTGTCTTCTGAAGCTGAGCCCACCATCGAGGGCCGCTTAAACGGCAATGAGATTCGATCGAAGGGTGGTCAGCGAGCCGCTGCTAACCTTCATCCGCCGCTGTCAGGCGCACGTTCCGTGTCACCTGGGAGGTGGGGCCGTGCTCAGCGGCGTGCACCTCGGACACCGCCTCACACGCGACCTGGACCTTTTCTGCCACGATTCCGATGATTATCTTCAGTTGCGCAGGGACGTCACGGCGCTTGGCCGCGACGCGGGCCTCGCAATCCGGATTGTGAGGGACGCCCGTACGTTTGCCCGCTACGTGCTCGAGGTGCCGGATTCCGATGCCGTGGAGCTTGACCTGGTGGAAGAGCCCGTTCCTGACATCGAGCCGTCACCGGAGCCGGTTGAGGGGATTATCGTAGAGTCGCTGGCGGATCTGCGTGCCAGCAAGCTCACCTGCATTCTGTCGCGTTCCGAGCCCCGAGATCTGGTGGACCTCCTCTTCCTGGATCGGGCCGGCTTTCCGCCGGAAGCCGACCTCGCGCTGGCTCTTCGCAAGGACGGCGGAATCGATCCGGGCGTTCTGGTGTGGCTGCTCGATTCCTTTCCCTGCCGTCCACTTCCACATATGCTGGAGCCGCTGACCGAGGACGAGCTGGACGCCTTTCGCAGGGAGTTGCAAGAGCGCTTACGACATGTTGCGCTCCCGCCTGAAAGATAGCCGGAGGGGTCGGGCGCTGCCGCCCACAGGTTCTCTGCAATGCCTGAGACGTCCGCGCGCCGATCAGTAGCGGTCGCCGATGGTAAAGTAAACCGAAGTGTCGCCCAGGTTGTTCACCGCACCCTCCAACCGGATCAGGCCGACCGGGCCTACCACGTGAAATCCAAGGCCGAAGCCCGACCCGTCGCCCGGCTTGCGGCGCACCAGGCCCGGGCGGCCCAGCACGGTTCCCTGGGAATTAAAGTCGTTTGCGTAGTCGACGAACAGGGCGCCCCGATATTCCAGATCGGCGCCGAACATGCGGCCCTTCGATATCGGAAAACGATATTCCAGCGTGCTCTCCAGGAACGACCCTCCGGTGCCCAGCGCGCCCGCCGACCATCCCCGCACCGAATTGACGCCCCCCAGGAGTAGGCGTCGTAGGGCGGAACGTCGCCCCACATGCCGCCGCCCTGCAGGTTGAAAATAAGGGTGGGACCCTGTTCCTTCCCCAGCGGAATGAATTGCGTGACGTTGGCCTGCAGCCGGGTGGAGCTGATCCGCGCGCTGCCCACTGGAATCGTCTGCTCGGCGCCGAAGCGTAGTTTCGTGCCGCGGGTGGGAAATTGCAGGCTGTCGAGCGTGTTGAAGAGTCCCACCAGGCGCGCGCTCAGAATCTCGTCGGTGCCGTCCGGATCCACGGTGAGCGGGTCGAGGAATTGATCGAAGGGCGGCACCTGCCCGGTCACCTGCCCGGTGAATGCCCCGTGGTGCACAGTGAATTGACGGTAGTTCAGCGCGCTGGACAGACGCAGCCGCGGATTCACCGGCACGGTGTACTCCAGGCCGCCGCCCGCCTGGTAGAGCCAGGGATGCGCGCCCAAAGGGGAGAGCAGCCCCACGTAGTTGCGGCCTTCCTCGAAGGCCAGAATGCGCGCGCGCCACAGGTATGCGTTCGCGGTGAGAACGCCGACCCACGTCTTCGGCTGGACGGCATAGCTCATATCCAGCCCGAACTGGGTGTAGTCGCCTTCCGCTTCCAGAAGAAAGCGCTGGTTGGGCGCGGGCTTTACCGAGAAGTAGGCCGGCACGCTGATGGTGGACAGGCTGCTGTTTCCCGGCAGGACGACCGGAACGCGGCTGGCGCCGTACAGGGCCGTGGGATCCGGAGCCAGGGTTCCGAAGCCGAAACCCTGCTCCTTGCCGAGAATCATCTGCCCACCGGTGGGCCCCTGTATGGTCTCTTCGGCGCGGGCGGGCGTGGCTAACAGCAACAGGAGAAGGGCGGTGAGGAGCAGCCTTCGCATGGGCGGAGGTCCCTTTTCTTGGACGAAGCACCTGCCTGCGGCGAAGGAGGCGTCGTGGCGCTCCGAAGTGACACGCCGCCTTCGACGGCCGCTACAATTCGCTCCTACGCGCGATCAGCGGGCGACCTGCCACGCCTCGTCGGCGGCGCAGGACTTCAGGTACTCGTTCATCGCCAGCGCGAACGCCTGGCCACGGCCGGCTGGATCCTTGCGCTTCACCGGGACGCGGATTTTTCCGATAACTACCTCGTCGCCGCCCTGCTCCACTTTCTGGTTGCCGTGCTGGGCGTCCAGGCGGGCGATGACGCGCTCCAGGTCGTCGTTCACGGTCATGTTCATGGCCAGCCACGCGGCAAGCCCCTCAAGGGATTCGTCAGGATGATCCCACAGGCGCGCGCTCAATTTCTCGAACGCCAATCGGGTGCGCTCGCGGCGATCGAGAGTCGCGATGCGCAGCGTCTTCCAGGCGCGGCCGGCCTCGTCGAGCGTGGTGCGCGGATGGAGTCCGCTGGTGACGAACGCGTAATCCTCGGGGACGTTTTTCGCGCCGTCCTCGGACAGCGCCCAGTACAGTTTCTCGCGCGAGGCGAAATCCTCGGCGCCGACCGGCACGGTGAGAAAATCCATCACCTTGCGCAGCGTGGACTCGTCACCGATTTCCGCGTAGCGCTTGAGGCGCGACACCGCGGCATCCCCGGTCTCGGCGGCCCAGTCGCGCAATTCTCCGTAGAGCGAATCCGCCTTGCGCGAGTGCTTCGCCAGCGCGGCCAGCACCTCGGCGTGCTCGGCCAGCGAGTCCCCCGGCTGCATGCGCCGCTCCAGGCTCTGCAAGAGCGAAATCGCATCGTCGACATCTTGATTGGCGCGCAGTAAGGCCAGCAGCGCCCGGCAGCGCTCCGGCCCGGTTTCCGCCTGCAGCGCACGCCACGCATCGAGCGCCCTTGCCGGCCGGCTGGTCGCCTCCAGCAGTGACGAAAAATCGTTCAGCCGCGTGATCGCGTCCGCGCGGTCACGAGACGGCGCCAGAACCTCCAGCCGCAGCGGCTCCAGGATCGACTCGGGCTCCTTTTTCGCCGCCATGCGCCCGACGAGATCCGCCTGATCGGCGCCGCAGCCCAGGCGCAGCAATTCGCGGGCCAGCAGGATGGACTCCCGGTGACCGTCCTCCAGCGGCTTCAGCGTGGCGACCAGCCGCTCCAGCCAGCCGTCGACCTGAGGATCCATGCGCGTGGCGGCGTCCGCCGTGGACGCGTGTCCCCCCGCCCGCAGGAAGCGCACGTAGCGCGCTTCGTCCTTCGTCTGCGCGAGATCCTCGTAGGCGCGGCGGGCCTCGCCGGAATTTCCGGTCACGCCCACCAGCTCGGCAAAACGAGCGGCGGCCACCGCGGCGCCATCCGCGCCGTGCCGGCGGAACAGAAACCGATAATCGGAAAGCGCGCGCTCGCCGCGATCACGGTCCTGGGGTCCGACGGCGGCGATGGCTTGCAGCGCGCGCTCCGCCGCGTCGTAACCCTTCTCGGATACGGTGCGCAGCAGCGCCTCGCGAAGATTGACGGCGGCCTCGACGGTCCCGCCCAGCGGCAGCAGGCGCACCAGGGCGGCTGCCGTGGCGCCGTCCCAGCCGCCATACGTCTCGATGGCCTTGAAAACTTCCACCGCCTCGCGACCGCGCCATTCGCGGGATTTCGTGACCTTCACGACGGCTTCCATGGCGTCGGCGCGCCGTGCAAAAGCGGCGGCATCGCGCGCCTGGGCCACGACCTCGTAAGCCTGCGTGGCCTCGGACATCTTCCCGGTGCCGTCCAGCAGCGCGCGCAGCCGAGTCTGGCGCTGCTCATGGGGGATGTCGTCGGGGCCGGACAGCGGGCCGCGCAGCGTGCGGAACGCGTCCACCAACGCGCCGCGCTCGTCGACGATTCTTGCAACGGCGCACAGATCGGCGACCGCTCCCACCAGCGTCTCGCTGGGCCGCCGCAATTCGAGGACGGCCTTCAGCGCTTCCTCGCAGTCGTCGCCGTCGAGCCGCAGCTCGTCGTGCAGCGTCTTCACCGCCCCAAAGCGCTCCACCAGCGGTTCGGGGACCTTCGCGTCGAGCAGCGCGTCCCACATGCGCCCGGCCACCTCGGCCGATCCGCCGGCCTCCAGCAACGCGTCGAACGCGGCGCGCGTGGCGGCGTCGTCCAGGTCGCGCGGGCGGTGCGGGAGGATGTCCTCGTGCAGGCGGATCCAGGCCTTGCCGCCCTCATCCGCGCCTACGCGCTCGACAAAGCCCGCGAGGTCGCGGGCTGCGTCCACGAACGCGACGCCGGACGGGCGGCGCTCCTTCACCAGCGTGAACAGGTTCTCGACGTGATCGTTGTACTTCGCGGCCTTGCCGAGCAGCTTCACGGCTTCGACGCGGTCGTCGAATGACACCCCGGGAATGTCGGTGCGGGCGCAGCGCCACGCCTCCTCGGACTGCCCGTAGCGGACCGCGTCCTTGATGGCCTTGAAGGTGTCGCGCTGCTTCTTCACGTCGTGGAGGAGCGCGTCGGGACGGTCCAGCGCGGCCGGTTGCAGCACCACCAGCTCCACGTCGTCGTGGATGATCGGGATGGGAGCGGCGCCCTCATAGGCCGCCTGCAGATCCTGCACCTTGCAGTGCTCAGCCTGGAGACGCTTGAGCGACTCCGCGCGATCCGCGCGCGCCGGCACCGGCCCGTCGGCCAGCACGTACCCGGCAAGCCGCACGCCATCCATCCCCCGCACGCTGTGCTCGCCGCGCCGGTAATCGCCCTTCAGGAGGAGCGTGGTGTCGGCCTTATCCTGGAAAAGGCGCCAGGCGTGGTACGTGTCCAGCGCGCCCTCGTCCGTCTTGAAGTCGAAGCCTTCCTTCTCCAGGGCGCGGAAGGCCGCGGCGTCCGCGTCGGGCGCGACGTCGCTGTCCCCGAAGAAGTAGTGGAGCGGCTGCAGATCCCCAAGACTGTTGATCTCGACGTTCCCGTCGGAGTGCTCGAGCAGCAGCGGGCCCTGGCCGACGCGGGCGAGGAAGTCGGCGACCTCCAGCGGGTTTTCGGGCGACTCGCAAGGCTGGTAGCCCTTGCGCTCAAGCTTTTCGAGCAGCGCGACGTCGGACTCACTGGGGATACTCTTGAAGACGCGCGGATCTTGTATGGCGGGCGTTGCGACGCCGCCGGCCACAAACCGGTCTGGCGTGGCGTCCGCCGCAACGGGACGCAGGCCGGGTCCTGGCATCGTCAGGAAACCCTGGGTTATCGCGCTCACAATCATGCGCGCGTAGCATACCGCACCCCGTGGCCGGGGATGTTGCCGGGAGGTTACGACTCCGGCATGTTCATCTTCGGCGCAAAATACTTTATCAGGCCAAGGCGCTTCACGAACGGCAGCGCGGAGCCGGCCACACGCGCAGCCACGGTCGGGGGGCGCTTCTTGAAGTGCGGCAGCACGTCGTTGACCATGCCGATGAACGCCCCGACCGGCTCCGGACTGACGTTGATGAGGTTGACGTGGGTGGCGCCGGCGTCGACGTATTCCCCGATCACCTTGCGGATCAGGCGCGCGTCCCCGTGGTGCACGTAATGGTCGAGCACCTCGTCGGGCACCCAGCGGGAGAATTCCTTGAAGCGCGCCATGCTGTCCTCGTCACAGGGATTCACTTCAATGTATCCCACGTCGAGGTGCGCGGGCGGCTTCGCGTCAAAGCCGATGCGCTCGAGGGCGGGCACCATCACGAACGTGAGAGTCAGCGGTCGCACGCGCTTCACGACCTCCTGGCGGGTGTGCGCCCGATCCGGGTCGAGCGCGATCATCAGCGAAGCGCACCGCTCAATCTTTTCGGGATCGCGGCCGGCCTCGCGCGCGGCCGCGGCCATCGGCACGAAGTCCTCCACGAACAGCTTGACCGGCAGGGGAATCGGATACCAGCCGTCCGCCACGCGGCCCGCCAGGCGCTGCATCATGGGCCCGAGCGCCGCCAGGTGAAGCGGGATTTTTCTCTTGCGATGCGGCTTCACCGTGAGCTTCGCGCGGTCGGTGTGGTAAAAGGTCCCCTCGTAAGTGAGCGGCTCGTCGGAGTCGAGCAGGCCACGCACGACTTCCACGAATTCCTTCACGCGGCGCACGCGCAGGTCTTTCCAGGGGATGCCGAAGGGATCGAGGTTCATCGCCTCGCCGCTGCCGACGCCCCACAGCATGCGCCCCCGCGAGAGCTGATCGAGGGTGGCCAGCCGCTGCGCGTAGAGCGCGGGGTGGATGCGGTGCGGATCGCTCACCCCGGGGCAGAGTTCGATTCGCTTCGTGCGGGCGGCGATGGCGGCCATCACGGTCCAGCAGTCGATGCCCGGAGTGGCGTCCGGAAACAGGACGTGGTCGGGAAACCACAGGCGGTCGAAGCCGAAGGCCTCAAGGACCTGGGCAAGCTGGATCTGGTCGTCGATGGCCAGCATCGGAGGGATGAACGTTCCGAAAGTGATCATGCGCGTAAGGTAATGGGCGGGGCATAGCGAACCCTGCCACCGGCAGGGAAAGCGCCGCCCGGGCGCATAGTGAAGGGAAATGCCTGCACCGCCAAGGGTTCCGGAACCGCCCAGCGTCATCGGCCAGTCCCCCGCCCGCAAAGAGGGACTGGACAAAGTCACCGGCCGCGCGAAGTACGTCGACGACGTCGCCGTGCCCGGCCTGCTGCACGGCATCACCGTGCGCTCCCCGGTCGCCCGCGGCATCCTCAAGGGGATCCGTTACACCGGCGACCTCCCCTGGGGCGAGTTCGTCACCGTCACCGCCGCGGACATCCCCGGCCCGAACCTCGTGAAGCTCATCGTGGACGACCAGCCAATCCTGGTCGACAAGCACGTCAACCACGCCGAGGAAGCGGTGGTGCTGCTGGCCCACGAAAACCCTTATCTTCTCGAAAAGGCGCGCCGCCACGTCCTGCTCGACATCGAGCCACTGCCCGCGTGCCACGGCATCGAGGATTCGGTGGCGAAGAACCCGCTGATCTACGGCGAGGACAACGTCCTCAAGGCGCTGCGCATCGAGAAGGGCGACGTGGACTCGGCGTGGGCCCAGGCCGACCACGTCGTGGAGGGCACCTACTATACCGAGGCGCAGGAGCAGCTTTACATCGAGCCCCAGGGGATGATCGCCGAGGCCAGCCCGGAGAAGGGCGTCACCGTGTGGGGCTCGATGCAGTGCCCCTACTACGTGCACGGCGCGCTGACCTACCTGTTCGGCATGGCGGACGAGGACGTGCGGGTCGTGCAGACCGAGACCGGCGGCGCGTTCGGTGGAAAAGAGGATTATCCGTCGATTATCGCCGGCCACGCCGCGCTGCTCTCGTGGAAGGCCGGCGGGCGCCCGGTGAAGATCATCTACGACCGCGAAGAAGACATGGAGGCCACCACCAAGCGCCACCCCTCGCGCTCGCGGCACCGCACGGCGGTTTCCAAAGACGGCAAGCTGCTGGCCATGGAAATTGAGTTTCTCGTAGACGGCGGCGCGTACGTGACCTTGTCTCCGGTCGTGCTGTCGCGCGGATCGATTCACGCGACCGGTCCTTACTATTGTCCGAACGTGCGGATCACTTCCCGCGCGATGGCCACCAACACGCCGCCCCACGGCGCCTTCCGCGGCTTCGGCGCGCCGCAGAGCATGTTCGCCACCGAGCGGCACATGGACAAGATCGCGCGCGTGCTGGGAATTTCCTCGGAGGAGATCCGGCGGCGGAATTTCCTTGCCGACGGGCTGCGGACCGGGACCGGGCAGATCATCCGCGACGGCGTGGACATGAACGTGGTTCTCGACCGGGCGCTGAAGGAATCGCGCTTCCACGAGCGGCAGGCAAAATTTGCTCGGGAGAATTCGTCGTCCCGCGTGAAGCGGGGGATGGGACTGGCCTGCTTCTTCCACGGCTCGGGATTCACCGGGGCTGGGGAAAAAATGCTCGGCTCGGTGGCCGGCGTGGAAGCCACCGCGGAAGGCATCGTTCGCGTGCTGGCCGCCAACACCGAGATCGGCCAGGGAACCAACACGATTTTCGCGCAGGTGGTGGCGGACGCGCTTTCCTTGCCTTACGAGCGGATCGTGATCGCGCAGCCGGACACCGCGGAAGTGCCCAACAGCGGCCCCACCGTGGCCTCGCGCACCTGCATGATCGTGGGAAAATTGCTGGAGACCGCGGCGGTATCCGTGCGCCATAGCCTGACTCAGGAGCGGCTGCTGGGGCCGGTGTACACTCCCGAAGAATTTGCCGAGGCCTGCCGCAGATACGTTGCCGAATTCGGCCACTTGAAGCGCTACGCGCAGTACATACTGCCGGGCAGCATCCAGTGGGACGACCAGAAGTACCAGGGCGACGCCTACGGCGCCTACGGTTGGGGCGCCTACGTGGCGCAGGTGGCGGTGGACACGGTCACCTACGAGACGCGGGTGGAGGATTTCGTGGCCGTCCAGGAAATCGGCCGGGTCATGCACCCGGTGCTGGCCGAAGGACAGGTGGAGGGCGGCGTGGCCCAGGGCATCGGCTACGCGCTCTACGAAAAAGTGGTGTACAAGGACGGGCGCGTGATGAACGGTCAGATGACCAACTACATCATGCCCACCTCGGTGGATCTCCCGGTCATCCGGGTATTCTTCGAAGAGGTGCCGCACACGCTGGGACCGGGCGGCGCGAAGGGCCTGGGCGAGCTGCCCATGGACGGGCCCGCGCCGGCCATCCTCAACGCGATCGAGGCGGCGACCGGGGTGAGCGTGCCCGCGATTCCCTGCACGCCGGAGCGGCTCATGGAGGCGATGCATGGCGGGTGAAAAAATCTCCTTGAAAATGCGGGTAAACGGCGAGGCGCGCGAAGCCCACGTGTACCCGATGGCGCGCCTGCTTGACGTGCTGCGCGTCGACCTGGGCCTGACCGGGACCAAGGAAGGCTGCGGCGAAGGCGAGTGCGGCGCGTGCGCGGTGATGCTCGAAGGGCGCCTCGTGTGCTCGTGCCTCGTGCCGGCCGCGCAGGCGGCCGGTCGCGAGATCCGCACCATCGAAGGCGCCGCCGACACGCCGCGGGGCCGCGCCCTGCAAGAGGCCTTCGTGCGGCTGGGCGGCGCGCAGTGCGGCATCTGCACGCCGGGGATGATCCTGGCCGCCGCCGATCTGCTGGAGCGCACGCCGAATCCCAGCCTGGATGAAGTGCGCACCGCGCTGGCCGGCAACCTGTGCCGCTGCACCGGCTACAAGCGGATTTACGACTCGGTGCTCGAGGCGGCGCGATGAGGGCGGCGGTTCCGGAATTCGACCTCGTCGTCGTGTCCACGCTGGATGAGGCCTTGCAATTGCTGGCGGACGGCTGGCGGCCATTCGCCGGCGGCACCGACGTAATGGTCGGCTTTAATGCGGGAAAACTGACCTGGAAGAAGTTTTTCAGCATCTGGCACCTGGACGAATTGCGCGGCATCTCGGTGTCCGACGAGGAGATTTCGCTGGGCGCCCTGACCACCTACACCGACGTGCTGGCCAACGAAACCCTGGTGCGGGAATTTCCCAACCTGGCGCGGGCGGCGCGCGAAACCGGCGCCGTCGCCATCCAGAATCGCGGAACGCTGGGCGGAAACGTCGCCAATGCGTCCCCCGCGGCGGACTCGCCGCCGGCCCTGTTGACCTACGGCGCTTCGTTGGAGCTGATATCTCCGTCGGGAAAGCGGCGGGTGCCGTACGACGGCTTCCACACCGGCTACAAGCAGATGCAGATGCAGCCAGGTGAGCTGGTGGCGCGTATCATTCTCCCTCGCGTGTCGTACGGACGCGTGCACTACTATCGCAAGGTCGGCACGCGGCTCGCGCAGGCGATTTCCAAGGTGGTCATGTCGGCGGTCGGCCTTCACGACGGCAACCGTTTCACCGAGGTGGCCATCGCGATGGGAAGCGTCGCGCCCATCCCGCTGCGCTGCCACAAGACCGAGGAAGTGCTGATCCACGGGGGCGACGCCAGCGAGGCGCTGCGCGCGGACATCAGCCCGATTGACGACGTCCGTTCCACGCGCGATTATCGCATGCGCGTCTCGGAAAACCTTTTGAAAGAATTCATCCGAAAAGCTCGCGGAACCTGATGGAGCTGTGGCAGGAATGGCTGGGCCTGCTGCTCCGCTGGATTCACGTCATCGCCGCCATTACCTGGATCGGCGATTCCTTACTTTTCATGTGGATCGATCGCAACCTGCGCGACGATCCGCAGCGTAAGGAAGGCGTCACCGGCGTCACCTGGATGATCCACGGCGGCGGGTATTATACCCTCGAGAAACGCCTGCTCGAGCCCGGCAAATTGCCCCCCTACCTGCGCTGGTTCTGGCTGGAGGCCACCACGACGTGGATCAGCGGCTTCCTGCTGGTCATCGTCGTCTACTACATGAGCGCCGGCGCGATGATGGTGGATCCGGCGGTTTCAAAAATCTCGACGGTGGCCGCGGTGCACCTCGGAATATTCTTGCTTCCGGTCGCATGGCTCATCTACGACGGTCT
>Ga0194131_10010445_pt1 | contig 11366 bp, 8 predicted proteins | sample TA2KigO120mmetaG_FD_148631 | JGI IMG/M metagenome (GOLD analysis project Ga0194131, IMG submission 148631) | Freshwater microbial communities from Lake Tanganyika, Tanzania - TA2015053 Kigoma Offshore 120m | ecosystem: Environmental > Aquatic > Freshwater > Lake | place: Tanzania: Lake... | reverse complement strand
TCCCGTCAGCCGGGGAACGAGACGGTGGTTGATCAGGATATGGTCGAGCGTCTGCGCGCTGCCCTGGAACACGAAGGAATACCGCTGATCAGGCGGCAGCATTTCCGCGGCGTCCGCGAGATCGGGATGGACCAGGTCCTCGGTGGACGCCACGGTCTCGTGTGGCGGCGCGGGATTACCGCGGACCGTGCCGGTGACGTCCACGTATCCGTCGTTGAACTCGAAGGCATTGAAGTCGCCCGCGGTGAGGATTGCTTCTTGCGGATTCGCGTTTTGGCGATCCTGAATGAGGCGCGCGACGAACGTGGCTTGGGCTTGGCGCTTGGCGCGGGCGCGGGGGCCGGCGGATGGATCCGCGACGTCGAGCAGCGACAGGAAATGATTCGCGATGACGGTGACTGGGACAGGCGAGTCCGCGTCAAAAATCTCGGCTCGGAGAATCAGCGGAGGGCGGTCAAACAGTGTCGCCGGAGCTCCGTTTGCCGGATTGATAAACGTCGCGGCCTTTCCCTCTTGTATCAACGACAGGACGGTGGCACGGCTCGTCTTGACCAGGAAGCCCGTGTCGATGAGCCCAGGATCATTGCCGTCGACGAGGTGGGCGGTGTAGTCCGGAGACTCGAGTCCCGCGGCGGTCGCGTCGTTGTTGATCTTCACGGCCAGGTCCTGCAATGTGGCGAGGTCCTCGACTTCGACGACCGTGATGATGTCGGGCGAGCGGAGTACGGTGCGGATGGCGAGCGACGCCTTGTTGAGCCGCCGCTGGTAGGCTTCCTCCTGGAGAACCACGTCGCCGCCTGGGTCGTCGAAGGAGTTGTAGAAGCGTTCGAGGTTGAATGCGGCGACCGTGAACTCGTCCGCGGCCGCGTCGCGCACCGGAATCGCGGCGCTGAGTCCAGCGGATTCGATCACTGCGCCGGGCTCCGGGTTAATCGTGTAGGCGCGCTCGCCGTAGTCGAGTGGACCGGTGAGTCCGCTGACGATCGCGCCGGTGGCGACGTCGGCCGGCGGGGTGCCTTCGAGTGCGTCGCTGTCAACGCGGATCCGCTCCGGGTTTCCGTCGAAGCGCGGCACACAGCAGGGTGCTGGTTCAGGGACCGGATCCAGCAAGTCGATTCCCGGTTCGCGAAACGGCCGGGCCATGCCCGCGGCGACGCCCCAGAAGATCCCGTTCGACAGCGCGCTGGCGGTGGACTCAGTGCGCCGGCCTCCCGTGGGCGCGACTACGGCGAGCGCATCGACGCGGACCCGCATCCCCTCCCAATGTTCAGCGGCGAACTCGGTGATCCGCGCGGTTTCCGGCAATGGCACGCCACGGGCCAGGACTTCAAATCCACGGGCGTCGCGGATCTGGGTCAGCGTCGGACTGTTCGGATCGGTTGCGGGACGGAACTCGTCCACGATGCCGGTGAACTCGATCCGGTTGCCCGGGGTGGCGGCTTCGGGAGCGGCCATTGACGTAAAAACAAAAATTCCCTCGGATGTTCTCGGGTCGAAGTCCGTCTCTTCGTCCGGAGTTTGAAGGAAGAATCCATTGAACTTGCGCGCGGTGACGATGCCGCGCAGGCGCACGGTCTGGCGGTTGAACGGAGAAGTGTCGCCGGGGCCTTGAATCTCGGAGATGGACCGCAGCGGCACTTCGGCGGCTGTGTCGAGCGGCGTGACGGCAAGATCGTCGATAGCGAGTCCATCGTCGGCGCCGGTGGCGTCGGTGTCGGTCCAACGGATGTGGAGGGTCGCGCCCGGGGCAATGTTGAGTCCCGAGGCTTCTCCCGCGATCTGCGCGGATGCGGGCGGGCTGATGCGGCCCACCGCGCCGGACTGGACCGGAGAGCTGAACTCGAGCGCCGCGAGGGCGGCCCAGGATCCGCTAGCCAGGCTCGTGGCGTCCGCGCTGATCTCGAACCGCAGCCGGTCCGCGCGTGCGGCAGCGCCTAGGCGGTACTGCTCGCCCTGGTAGCGGATGGCGAGTCCGCGGATGGTGACGGCGGTCTGATTGATGAAGCAGGCGCCGAAGGAGGGCGACAGACTCCCGCTGAGAAGCGAACCGAGAGCGCGTTCGCCGGAAGCTTCCGCGCCGTAGCTGTACGTGTCTCCAGTTCCGCTCGATCCGTCGTCGGCGGCGTAGGCGGAATCGGCTCGGGCGCTCGTGCCGGTTTCGCGAACCATCCATCCGGGCGGCAAAGCGCGGTTCTCGATGCCTGAGGTCGCGAGGGTGTTGAAGTCCTGCGTGTAAGCCTGATTGATCGCGGTGAGCGGGATGCACTGGGCGTTGGCCACGGCCGCCGCGCACAACAAAATCAAGACCCGCATCGGGCCGAGTATAGCGCGCTATGTGGGCTATCCTGATGAATTGGTTTTGCTTCAGTCATCAACACGGTGGAAGGTGTGCGAATCGTCAAGGAGAGCCTGTGATGGAGTACGCGTTTGTTCTGAGTCCAGTGGGAGAACTGCTGCTGGCGGGCGACCGCGGAGCGCTCCGCGTGCTGCACTTCACGCGCGGGTCCAAAGCGGGGAGGGTCCGCCCAGGTTGGGTGGAGAACGCGCCGGTGTTCCGTGAGACAGCGCGGCAGCTCCGGTTGTATTTCGACCGCAAGCTCCGCGAATTCGACCTGCCGCTCGCTCCGGACGGTACTGTGTTCCAGCAGGCCGTGTGGGCCGAGTTGCGCAGGATTCCGTACGGGGAGACAATCAGCTACGGCGAGCTGGCGCGCAGGATCGGGAATCCTGCGGCGTCACGCGCTGTGGGTTTGGCGAATGGCGCGAACCCAATCGCGATCGTGATTCCGTGCCACCGGGTGATTGGAGCAAGCGGCAAGTTGACGGGCTTCGGTGGCGGACTGGATGTGAAGAGGAAGCTGCTGGAGCTGGAGGGCCCGGCTACTTCTTTCGAGTGGGAGTCCGGCGGGGAACTGCCGGTGCAGGCTTCGGCTGAACCACCGGTTTCGGCACGGGGGCAACGGTGACCTTGCGCTCGCCATAAATGCGCCGGTACATGTCCGCATTGCGCAGCACGACCTGAACGTAGTTGCGAGTCTCGTGGAACGGAATGGTTTCGATGAACTCGGTGGGCTCGCGGAATTCGCCCCACTTCATCCACATGTCGGCGCGCGACTTTCCGGCGTTGTAGGCGGCGAGGACGGCGGCCCAGTTGCGGTCCATGCTGTCGAGCAGCATCCGCAAGTAGAACGAGCCGAGGCGCAGGTTGAGATCGGCGGTGTGAAGCTGCGCCGGATAGAATCCGCGAATCCCCAGGCGCTGGCAGAGTTCACGTCCGGTGGCAGGCATGATTTGCGTGAGCCCCATCGCTTTCGAGCGGGAAAGGGCTTTCACATCGAACTCCGACTCCTGCCGGATCAGCCCTGCGACCACGTTGGGATCGAGGCCGCGCTCGGCGGCGTGGCGGTCGACTTGCTGCTGGAAGGGGAGAGGGAAGGCCGCCTTCCAGTATTCGCGCGGCGCCTGTTCGAAGGGCCACGAGAGATATCCGTTGGTCAACGACTTGACGTAGCGCAGGCCCTGATCGGGCCGCCCGGCGCGCGTCATCACGTTGTTCAACTCGACGGCGACGGGGTGTGGCTTGGCATCCGCTTTGGCGGCGAAGCGGAGCTCGGTCTCGCCCCAGTCCGGGAGTCCCGCTGACTCGAGGAGTTTCGCCCGCTCGATCCGGACCCGCGTGGGCTCGTCGATCTGGAAATCGGGCTTCGGAGCGTTCGGGTTCACTGGCAGGTTGGCGACGGCGGCTTCACTGGCTGCGACGCCGCGCATGCGTGGCTCGTTCAAGCGCTCGGTCGCAACGAGTGCGTAGTAAAAGTTGGGGAATCGCTTGACGACGGTTTCGTAGTAGGCACGCGCGGCGCCGGGGTCAGTGGATTCCGACAGCCGGCCCAGGAAGTACATCGCGCCCGCGGCATCATCAGAGGTGGGATAGGTTTCGATGTGCTCGCGCAGCAGCGCGGCCGCGTCCGTGCGCCTCTGGATGTAGTGCGCCCAGGCCACGCGGAAATGGCAGAATGCGGCTTTCGGATCGCCACGAAAACTCTCGTGGCAGGCGCGGTAGAGCGGCTCGTAGACGTCCACTTGATTGGTGGTCAGCGGCTGATTGGCGGCGTCCACGAGGGCTTGGAGCCGGCGCTGCGACTTGGGCTGGCGCGTTTCGAACTCACGCAACGCCGCGCGGACTTCCACACTGTCGTCGATCCGGCGGGCGGCGCTGAACCAATAATGGATGCGCTCGGAATCGGCGTCGGCGGACTGGGGCGCGAGTCCCTTCAGGTAGACCATCGTCCCGCGGAAGTCGCGGAGGTGGTAACGGGCGCCGCCCACGAGCACCTTGACCATCTCCTTGTCGGCGCCGCCAACGTGGGCTTCCATTCCCATCAGCTCTTCAAGGGCGCGCCTCGGGTCGCCACCTTCCATCAGTTTCCGCGCGCGTAGAATCATGGTCTTGCCGAGGGCCGGGGGATAAGCAGATCCGAGCACCGGCTTGATCTTGCGTAGCAGCGTTTCCGCCTGAGCCGCCTCCTCCGAGCGTGGATATTCGTAGTAGACCCTCTGCAGCTCCATGACCGCGGCGGGCAGCTTGCCGGCGGCTTCGAGGTTCGACCCGTAGACGAGCCAGCCCTTGGGAGCAGGTAAGGCCGTGCTGTGCGGCCGGATCAGGTCCACGGCCTGTTGCGGCTTGGCCGACATCAGCAGGAGCTCGCCCGCCATAACGAGCGCCCACGGCTTTTGGGGCGACGCGGGACTTGCGTTGATCACGCGTTCGAGCCTCGTCACCGCTTCTTCCTTGCGTCCCAAAGCGACCAGCGCCCGCGCCTCAGCGAACAGGATGTGGTCGGCTACTTGCGGCAGCTTGGCGCCCGCGGCTTCGAGATTCGTCTGGGCCTCGGCATGATTGCCCCGCGTGAGCGCGGACGCTCCGGCGGTGAGGAGCACGACCGGACTCCGCTGTTCAGCCGCGGCGCACAGCGCCCCGGACAGCAGGCTAAGCCAGAGGCCCCGGATACTCAGCGCCCAGTAGTTCCGCGTCGTTGTTCGCAAGGTTTTTCACCAGCTCCACGTGAAAATAATCGGTCATGCCGCGAGGACCCTGAAGGAACTGCTGCTTGAACAGGTCCCGGCCGCGGTCGATATCGTCCCTCAGACGCTGATAGAGGTCGGAAGAAATCCGTCCCTGGCGCACCGATTCGGACTTGTACAAGCGCATCTCCGCCACTTGAACGCGGGCGAAACGTTGGGCGCGCATGTGCAGGTCCTGCTCCTCGGGTGGCAGGTCGGTCCATGGCGGGGCAGGCAGAGCGGCGGGCGCGGCGTTGATCTGGACGATGCCGGCTCCCTCCTTCTTCGCGTTGGCGGCCGAGCGGATCTCGAAGATCCACGACGCCATGGAACAGACCAGCTCGAGCGCGTTCGGATCGATGTTGACCTCGTCGCCTTCGGCGGTGAGCACACCGATCGCGCGATTCTGGCTGATCACGGGGAACACATACAGCTTCGCGGCGAGTTGTCCGAGCGCGTCGGCCAGGGCGGGCGAGAGCTGGCTGGGGCTGTAGGCGGCCACGAGCGGTTCCAGAGTTTCGACAGCCTGGGCCAGCGCCGGGGCGTCGGACAGCGGAGCTTCCCAGGCGCCGATGGGCTGTGAGCAACGCTCAAGGCGGAGCATCGCGCCCTGAACGGAGAACACAGCGGCGCGGTCGCAGAATCCAAGCGCGGCGTCGATGATGGCGGCGCTCCATTCCTCCTGCCGTTCCGCGGAACGCAGCCGGCGCGCGGCGAGATTCAGATGTTCGCTGACCTTGCGGATGGTGGCGCGGCGCTCGATAGTAGATGCCGCCTCGACTTCGTCCTTGAGCCGCGCGGCGACCGACGCCTCGACGCCCGGAACCATCTTCTGGCTCAACTCGATGAACCGCTCGTTCAGCAGCGCTTCGAGGTGCGCTCCCCACCGCGACCGGAGTTCGTCCTCGACGCGGGAGATGTGAAGCTGCCAGGCAGCCGCCAATTGTTCGCGAGCCTGCTGGCGGGCGCCATCAAGGGCTGCCTGCATCTGGGCGGTTACGCTCGAGACCGCTTCACCTGAGTTCATTCACTTGTCTGGATTCTACCATTTCGCCGAAACAAGTTTGGGCGGCTCTGTTTGGACCATTGCGTGTTAATCTAGTGGGTCAGGCTCCGGGCTCCGTGCAACTGTCGGCTGCAAACCCCGCCAGATCCGGAAGGAAGCAACGGTAGTGGCTTAGCTGGTGTGCCGCGGATCACCCGGAGTCTGGCATTCGCGCCCCGCATGTATCAGGTCATCGCGCGCAAGTACCGGCCGCAAACCTTCGGCGAACTGGCTGGCCAGGAACACGTTCGCGCGACTCTCGGCAACGCGATCTCGTCCAGCCGGATTGCGCACGGCTATATCTTCGCCGGACAGCGCGGGACCGGGAAGACCACCGTCGCGCGGATCCTCGCGCGCTGCCTCAATTGCGAGAAAGGGCCCACGCCGGAGCCATGCATGCAGTGCCCGGCCTGCATCGAGACCGGGGCCGGATCGTGTCCGGATGTGATCGAGATCGACGCGGCGTCAAACCGCGGCATCAATGAGATGCGCGAGCTGCGGGAGAATGTCCGGTACCGTCCGGTCCGCGACCGCTTCAAGGTGTTCATCATCGACGAAGCGCATCAGATCACGAACGAGGCCTTCAACGCGCTGCTGAAGACCTTGGAGGAGCCGCCGGAGTGGGTGGTGTTCCTGCTGTGCACGACCGAGTCGCACAAAATCCCGACGACGATCGTCTCGCGCTGCCAGCAGTTCAGTTTCCGGTCGGTGGACTACGCGGAACTGGTGGATCGTATGCGGTGGATCTGTGGGCAGGAAGGAATCACGGCGGACGACGAGACCCTCGGCGTGATCGCACAGGTGGGCGAAGGCAGCGTGCGCGATTCGCTGTCGGCGCTCGACCAGGCGATCGCCTGTTGCGGGTCGTCGCTCGAGGCGGCGCAGGTCCGCGAACTGCTCGGGCAGTTTTCGCTCGACTTGATGGGACAGGTGGCTGATGCTCTGGCGGCGGGTGATGGGCGGCGAATGCTCGAGATCGTGCAGGAACTCGAAAGCAATGGCCGCAATCTGCAGCATTTTTGCCGCGAGCTGGCGCGGTTTCTGCGGAACCTGCTGGTGGTGCGCCTGGTGGGCGCGGGCTCGCGGTTGATCGCGGCGTCCGGGCCGGAACAGGAGCGGTTGCTGGAGACGGCTGGGTGGTTTTCCGAGCCGGATCTGACGCGCTATCTGCAGATCGCGCTCGACATGTACAAGGATCTGCAGTACTCGCTGCAGCCGCGACTGCACTTGGAGATCGGGATGCTGCGGCTGATCCATGCGGGCAGGATGACCACGGTGGAGCAGGCGCTGTCGGCTCTGGGACCGGCGCCGAAGTCCGTGCCACCGGGTCCAGCAGCGCCACCCGCGCCACGGACGCCGGTAACGGGTGCAGGGGTTCCGCCAGCGCCGCCGCCACGGCAGCAAAGTGCACCGCCGGAACCGGCCCGGGTTCCCGAATCGGGTCCGCTGCGCGACCGGCTGCTCGGGTTCCTCAAGGCAAGCCAACTAACGATGCTTGCGGACGCGGTGGAGCACTCGGAAATCGTGGAGGCGCCGGGCGAGATCAAGTTCACGGGTCCGCCGGAGTTCACCCTCGCGTTCCGCGATGCGGCGATGCGCAATGCGGTCCAGAAGGTCGTGGGCCGGGCAGTGAAGGTGTCGTTCGTGGCTGGCGGCCAGCGGCCAGCTCCGGCTCCCGCGGCGAATGCGGCTCCGGGCGAAGACCTCTCGGGCAGGGTGATGGACCACCCGGAGGTGCAGCGCTTCCGCGAGATGTTTCCCGGCGCCCAGGTCCGCAACATCAGAAACCTGAGAGACTGAGAGGATCCATGAAACTACCCGGCAATATGCAAGGAATGATGGCGCAGGCGCAGAAGATGCAGGCGCGCCTGCAGGAAGAGATCGCCGCGATTCGCGTTGAAGCGGGCGCGGGCGGCGGCACGGTGTCGGTGAAGATGGACGGCAACAAGCGGGTGCTGGCGGTGAAGATCGACCCGGAAGCCGCGGGCGACGCCGAGATGTTGCAGGACCTGGTTCTTGCCGCTTGCACCGAAGCTTTCAACAGGGCCGAAGAAGAGTCCAAGAAGAAGATGAGCGGGATGCTGGGCGGAATGGGACTGCCGCCAGGGCTGTTCTAGGCCGCGGCCATGGACTTTGCCGAACCGCTGGCGCGGCTGATCACGGAGTTCAAGCGGCTCCCGGGGATCGGGCAGAAGTCAGCGCAGCGGCTCGCGTTCCACGTGTTGCGGGCGAAGACCGAGGATGCCGAGCGGTTCGCACAGGCGATCCTGGACGTGAAGACGAACCTGCGGCTGTGCGTGGTCTGTAACAACGTCAGCGACGGCGAGATGTGTCCGTACTGCCGGGATCTGGGGCGCGACCGGTCCGTGATCTGCGTGGTGGACGAACCGCACAACATCCTGCCGGTCGAGGTGACGCGCACGTTTCACGGCCTGTACCACGTACTGCACGGGGCGCTGTCGCCGCTGCGCGGGATCGGACCGGAGCAGTTGAGGATCAAGAGCCTGCTGGACCGGCTGGCGAGCGGAGAGGTGCAGGAGTTGATCCTGGCGACGAGTCCGAATGTGGAAGGCGAGGCAACGGCGGTTTACCTGTCGCGGTTGATCAAGCCGTTGGGCGTGCGGGTAACGCGGATCGCGATGGGGATTCCGGTGGGCACGGATCTCGAGTACGCTGACGAGGTGACGATGTCGAAGTCGTTGGAAAACCGGAGGGAGATGTGATGACCCGAAGAACCATGCTTGGCGCCGCAGGCGCGGTGGCGCTCGCGCAGCAACCGCCGGCGCGGCGTCTGAACGTGCTGTTCATCATCGCCGACGACCTGAATACCGAGGCTGGGTGCTGTGGCGCGCCGGTCCGCACGCCGAACCTTGACCAGTTGGCGGCACGGGGCGTTCGTTTCGACCGCGCGTATTGCCAGTATCCTTTGTGCAATCCGTCCCGGACCTCGTTCCTGAGCGGGCTGCGGCCGGAGTCCACGGGCGTGGTGACGCAAAACCGGATCTTGCGGACAGAGAATCCGCGCGTCGAGTTCATGCCGGATTTCTTCAAAAAGCACGGCTATTTCACGGCGGGCGCCGGGAAGGTGTTCCATCACGGCAAGCAGAACGCGCCAGGATTCGACGAATGGCTGCCCGCTGAGACGTCGTCGGACCAGGAGGAGGCCGCGAGGAAACGCCGCTACGCGAATGCGGAAGGCAATCGTACGCCGGACTGGGCCGAGCTCGATGGCCCCGAATCGGACACCGCGGATGCGATCGCGGCGCGGGACATCATCAGGTGGATGGAGTCGAGCACTGCCCGGATCCAACCGTTTTTCCTCGTCGCCGGATTCCGCAAGCCGCACCTGCCATGGGCGGTGCCGCGGCGCTACTTCGACATGTATCCGAGTGTGCATGTGCCCGCCGAGCCGCCTATGCATGGGATCCCCAAGGCTGCGCTCATCACCGAGCTTGGACCCAGCCGCCCGCCGGAGCCGCGTTGGAAGGCGATTGCCGCCTATCGCGCGGCAGTGTCCTACATGGATGCTCAGACCGGAGCCTTGCTCGGCGCGCTCGACCGGCTGAAGATCCGCGAGTCAACCGTCGTGGTGCTCATCGGCGATAACGGATTCCATCTTGGCGAGCATCTGTTGTGGTCGAAGCACACCCTCTTTGAGCGGGCTACCAGGGTGCCGATGATCTTCTCGGGTCCGGGGATCGCAAAGGGTGTTTGCAAGCAGAATACGGAGCTGTTGGACGTGTATCCGTCGCTTGCGGAATTGACAGGACTGCCAAGGCCGGCGCACTTGCAAGGGACGAGCCTGATGCCACTGCTGCGGCGTCCGGACGCGGCCTGGGACCGCCCTGCGCGGTCGATCGCCGAACGGAACGGATTCGCCGGGCGCGCTGTGCGGAGCGGCAATTGGCGGTATGTGGAGTGGAACGGCGGCAAGGACGGTGTCGAACTGTACGATCACCGGGAGGATCCGGGAGAGTACAACAATCTGGCCGGAAATCCGGGGCTCAAGGACACGATCCAGCGGTTGCGCGCACTGCTATAGGATCCCTTCACCAAGGTTGGCGGGACTCAGCAGCCGCCATGCGTCCCGGTACTGTGCCATCTCTGCCGCGGGAGCATGCACGGCCATGTTGCCCAGTTTTCTCGCGCTACCGTCCCGCTTCGGCTTCTCGTGCTCAAGCCGCAGCCATCTCAGGTAAATCGCATTGGCTTGATCCGCGGGAACGATGTAGAACGAAAGGTGCTCAAAACCGAGCTCTCCTTGATGCGTGTGCTTCAGCGCCGCTCGCGTTTGAAGGTTCACAAAGACCACGAAATCGGATTCGAACTTGGTGGCGTGGAGGTCATCGTCTCCGGCGCACTGGGTGAGGTAGACCTGGTCCTTTATGGTGGGAGCACCCGTCTTCACCTGAACCCAGAGTTTTTCCCTCTGGTTCCCGGTCTCGACGATAAGGTCGCTGCCTGCGAAATTGTTCCGCAGCCCCCCAGTGAAATAGGCCGGAATGCCATGCATCCAACACTTCGCATACACGGCCGCCTCTCCGATTCTCCCGTGCGATTGCGATTTGCGTAGATCAGACATGGCGCGAAGATGATAGCATCCTGCCTGTACTCAGTCAGGAGCCGCCGAGTTCCTTAAGCGCGTCCGATCCCACCCAACGGGCCGTCGAATTCGATGAAGCGGCGAGCCGGCGGGCGGTCTCGATGGCGGCGGCCTTCAACGCCGGATTCCGTTTGCCGATCGCGCGCAGAGCCATGTTCACGGCCTTCTTGACGAAATTGCGGCCGTCGGTGGCTTCGCGCTCGATCAGGGCGAGCCCCTGAATGAACTTGTCGTTGCCCGCCTGTTTGTCATGCCGCGACAGGCTCCACAAAAGCGCGAACGCCGTGCGCTTGACGAACTCGGACTTGCTGGAGCTCCACTTGGCGGCCAAATCCCAGGCGTGGGGAGTCCGGTCAAAGAGGTTGAAGCACATGGTGTCGCAAATGGCCCAGTTGTCGAACTGGCGGCACCAGCGTTCCATCTGCGCGGCCGTGAGCCGGGCGGGATCACCGGCGAGCGAGGCAAGCATCCGCGCTTCGTACACTCCGGTGTCCCAGAGCGCGGTTGCCAGATCGTGGTTCCGGCCGAGCTGTTTGGCGAGAATCTTGATGTCCTTCATCGTCACGCCGAGGGCATGGTCCGATGGGATCGCGAACCGGGCCATTCCGTCGAGTGTGGCCTGAGTGGCGTGGTCCTTCAGCCATTGGAGCGCGGACT
>Ga0194131_10010442_pt1 | contig 11367 bp, 10 predicted proteins | sample TA2KigO120mmetaG_FD_148631 | JGI IMG/M metagenome (GOLD analysis project Ga0194131, IMG submission 148631) | Freshwater microbial communities from Lake Tanganyika, Tanzania - TA2015053 Kigoma Offshore 120m | ecosystem: Environmental > Aquatic > Freshwater > Lake | place: Tanzania: Lake... | reverse complement strand
TCGACGGGCGCTATGCACGTGCTCGGCGACGTCGCGGTCACGCGCAGCGCCGGCACCTATTCGCTCGCGCACACGCAGGATCACGGCGTGAGCGAGGCGTTCAGCCCCGCGATTCCCCACCAGGGAATCCAGGAGCGCCTTCCCACGCTCGTTCGCCAGGCGCCGCTCTCGGAGTACCGCGATCATCCCGACTTCGCCAAGCACGTCGTGCACGTGGTGCACCGGCTGAGTCTCTGGGAGGAGTCGAATCTCGACGGCGCCAAGCATCGCTGGGCCATGTCGATCGACCTCGGCACCTGCACCGGCTGCTCCGCGTGCGTCGTGGCGTGCCAGTCGGAGAACAACATTCCGATCGTCGGCAAGGACCAGGTCTCGCGCGGGCGCGAGATGCACTGGATCCGCATCGACCGCTACTTCCGAGGCGACGATCGCGCGACGCCCGACGGCTTCGCGATCGCGCCGGTCACCTGCATGCAGTGCGAGAATGCGCCGTGCGAACAGGTCTGCCCCGTGGCCGCCACCGTCCACGACAAGGAAGGCCTGAACAACATGGTCTACAACCGCTGCATCGGCACGCGCTACTGCAGCAACAACTGCCCCTACAAGGTGCGCCGCTTCAACTTCTTCGACTACCAGCGGCGCGATCCCATCCGCGAGCAGACGGGCATGATGGCGGTGGAGCCTGAGTACTTCGTGGAGACGGGACCGCAGGAGCGGCTCCGCATGCAATTCAACCCCGAGGTCACGGTGCGCATGCGCGGCGTGATGGAGAAGTGCACCTTCTGCGTGCAGCGCATCCAGGCGGCCAAGATCCGCCTGAAGAACGAGTGGGCCAAGCGCGGCGGCACGAAGGGCGGCACGAGCGACTACTCGATTCCCGACGGCACGATCACGACCGCATGCCAGGACGCCTGCCCCGCGAACGCGATCGTCTTCGGCGATCTCAACGATCCGAACAGCCGGGTCGCGGCGCTGCACCGGAACGATCGCAGCTACCAGATGCTCGAGGAGCTCAACACGAAGACGCGGGTCAAGTACCTGGCCCGCGTGACGAATCCCGCGGTGCCTCCCAAGTCGGGCGGCCATGACCACGGCCATGGCCACGGTCACGCCGCGGCGCCGTCGAACGGCGCGGGAGGCAAGGCATGAGCGCCATTCCGCGCCAGGACATGGGCTTCGTGGAAGCGGTCGACAACACGGCGGAGACGCCGGGCCGCCGCGCGCCGCTCGTGCTCAACATGACCCGCTTCGGCGAGGTCACCCACCAGGTGGCGCGCGTGAACGAAGCGGCGCGACCGCCGCTGGCGTGGACCGTGGCGTTCCTCATCAGTCTCGCGCTCGTCGGGTTCCTCGGCTTCTGCATCACCTACCTCTTCTTCGCGGGGGTGGGCGTGTGGAACCTGAACAACCCGATCATGTGGGCGTTCGACATCACGAACTTCGTCTTCTGGGTCGGCATCGGCCACGCCGGAACGCTCATCAGCGCCATCCTCTTCCTCTTCCGCCAGAAGTGGCGCACCGGCATCAACCGCTTCGCCGAGGCGATGACGATCTTCGCCGTCATCTGCGCCGGCATGTTCCCCGGCATCCACGTCGGCCGCGTGTGGCTGGCGTACTGGCTCTTCCCGATTCCGAACTCGATGGAGATGTGGCCGCAGTTCCGCAGCCCGCTGCTGTGGGACGTCTTCGCGGTGAGCACCTACTTCACGGTGTCGCTCATCTTCTGGTACATCGGCCTCGTTCCCGATCTCGCCACGCTCCGCGACCGCGCGAAGGGAACGATTCGGCAGCTCGCGTACGGGCTCTTCTCGCTCGGATGGCGCGGCAGCAATCGCCACTGGCATCGCTACGAGGTGGCGTACCTGCTGCTCGCGGCGCTCTCCACGCCGCTCGTGCTCTCGGTGCACTCGGTCGTGTCCTTCGACTTCGCCGTGAGCCAGCTCCCCGGCTGGCACACCACGATCTTCCCGCCGTACTTCGTGGCCGGCGCCATCTTCAGCGGCTTCGCCATGGTGACGACGCTCGCGATCCCCGCCCGACAGCTCTTCGGGCTCAAGGATCTCATCACGCTGCGTCACCTGGACAACATGAACAAGATCATCCTCGTCACGGGCTGCATGGTCGGCTACGCGTACGGGATGGAGTTCTTCATCGCGTGGTACTCGGGGGCGCCGTACGAGAAGTTCGCGTTCATGAACCGCGCGCTCGGCCAGTACGCGTGGGCCTACTGGATCATGGTGAGCTGCAACGTCATCACGCCGCAGCTCTTCTGGTTCAAGAAGGTCCGAACGAGCATTCCGCTCATGTTCATCCTCTGTCTCGCGGTGAACATCGGCATGTGGTTCGAGCGCTTCGTGATCATCGTCTCGAGCCTGGCGAACGACTTCCTTCCGTCGGCATGGGACAAGTACCAGCCGACCTGGGTGGAGATCGGAACGATGTTCGGAAGCTTCGGCCTCTTCGGCATGCTCTTCCTGCTCTTCTGCCGCTGGCTGCCGATGGTGGCGATCGCCGAGATCAAGGCGACGATGCCGCAGGCGAATCCGCACTGGGAGGGCTACGCGGCGCACGGCGCCGCCTCCGGCGGCGCGACTGCACACGGCGCCGCCCATTCGCCGGAGGGAGGAGCGAAGTCGTGACCACGCTCGCCACGCCTCCGCCGCAGGTCCCGCTGCGAACCGCCGAAACGAAGCGGCGCCTCTGGGGCCTCATCGCCGAATTCGACAACCCGGCGCTGATCCTGCAGGCCGCCGAGCGGGTGCGGCACGCCGGCTACACGCTCTGGGACTGCCACACGCCGTTCCCGGTGCACGGGCTCGACGCGGCGATGGGCATCCGCCGCACGATCCTCCCCGTGCTCGTCTTCATGGGCGGCCTCACCGGCGCGACGCTCGCGCTCGTGCTCCAGGTCTTCACGAACGGCACGGCACTCTCGTTCTGGGCGCTCGTGTGGGTGACGGGCTATCCGTTCCTGGTCAGCGGCAAGCCGTTCTGGAGCATTCCCGCGTTCATCCCGGTCATCTTCGAGCTCACGGTGCTGCTCTCGGCGCTCACCGCCGCCTTCGGCATGTTCTTCCTGAACGGACTTCCGCGGCTCTCGCATCCGCTTTTCGGCAATCGTCACTTCCTGCGCGCGAGCGACGACCGCTTCTTCGTCTCGATCGACGCGCGCGACCCGAACTTCCTTCGCAGCCGCACCGAGGGTCTGCTGCGATCGCTCGGTGCGCGGCGCGTCGAGGCGGTGGAGGAATAGCCATGCCGCGCGCCATCGTCTTCGCCACGCTGATCGTCGTGCTGCTCCTGCTCGTTCCGCCGGCGGTGATCGCCGAGATCCGCTCGACGCGCAATCCGAAGCAGCCCGTGCGCCTCATCCAGGACATGGCCTTCCAGGCCAAGTTCAAGACGCAGTCGGAGAATCCGCTCTTCGCCGATCAGCGCGCCATGCGCACGCCGGTGGTGGGCGCCGTCGCCAGGGGCCACCTCCACGCCGATGCGCATCTCGACGCCGGCGTCGTCGGGGGCGCTTGGGCCGATTCGCTGCCGCCGTCGCTCGTCGAGCGCGCTTCGGTCGCGTCGCTCATGACGCGGGGCCGCGAGCGCTTCAACATCTACTGCTCCGTCTGCCACGGCTTCGCCGGCGGCGGCGACGGCACCGTGAACCAGCGCGCGATGGAGCTGCTCTCGAACGTGAACGGCCCCGTGAACGGCACCACCTGGGTGCAGGCCAAGAGCCTCACGCACGACGAGACGATCACGGTGCAGCCCATCGGCCAGATCTTCAGCACCGTCACGAACGGCATTCGCAACATGGCGGGCTACGCGTCGCAGATCCCGGTCGAGGATCGCTGGGCCATCGCGCTCTACGTGAAGGCGCTCCAGCGCAGCCAGAACGCGAAGCTCGAGGACGTGCCCGCCGACGCACGCACACGACTCGATTGAGATCGACCGCGACCACGAGACCACGGAAGCCATGAGCCACGCCGCCGCCTACGACGCCCCCGACCTCTCCGATCGATCGATCATCGGAACGGGTCTCTCCGCGACCGCGCGCCTCGCGCTGCTCGTGGGATTCGTCTGCCTGGCCGTGGCGGTCGCCATCGGCTGGCGCTCCGAGGATCCCGGCCACGTGGCGAAGGTGTGGCTGCAGAACTGGCTCTTCGGCCTCGCGATCGCCCTCGGCGGACTCTTCTTCGTCTTCATCCAGCACCTCACGCACGCCGGATGGAGCGTGGCGGTGCGGCGCCCGGCGGAAGCGCTCATGTCGAACCTGCTCTGGCTCTGGGCGGGATTCATTCCGTTCGTCGTGCTGCACCTGCAGGGGCGGCTCTCGATCGTCTGGCCGTGGTTCGACATGGCGGCGATTCGAAGCGCCGACCCGGCGGAAGCGGCGCTCGTGGAGGCGAAGGCGGGCTACCTCAATCCGCAGTTCTTCTTCATTCGCGCGGCGGCGTACTTCGTGGTCTGGGCGGCGCTCGCGTTCTTCTTCTGGCGCAACTCGGTTGCGCAGGATTCGGACGGAAGCGTGGCGCGCTCGAGCCGCATGGAGCGCGTGGCGGCGCCGGCGACGCTGCTCTTCGGACTGTCGATCACCTTCGCCTCGGTCGACTGGATCATGGGCCTCTCGCCCGCGTGGTTCAGCACGATCTTCGGCGTCTACTTCTTCGCCGGCTGCTGCGCGGCGGGCTTCTCGGCGCTCGCGCTCGTCTGCCTTCGGCTCCAGGCGGCGGGCTACCTCAAGGGCGTCATCACCGCCGAGCACTACCAGGACATCGGCAAGCTCATCTTCGCCTTCGGCATCGTCTTCTGGGCGTACATCGCGTTCAGCCAGTACATGCTCATCTGGTACGCGAACATTCCGGAGGAGAACACCTGGTACCTGGCGCGGCAGCTCGGCGAGTGGAAGTGGGTGAGCGCGGCGCTGCTGCTCGGGCACTTCTGCATTCCGTTCCTCTTCCTCATCAGCCGCTGGACGAAGCGCTACAAGGTCGGCCTGACGATCGGCGCGATCTGGATGCTCGCGTTCGCGTGGCTCGATCTCTACTACCTGGTGCACCCGCACATTCCGCACGGACTCGGCAAGCACGAGAACTACGCGGCGCTCGCGGCGGCGCATGCGGACGAGTCGGCGCACTTCGGCGATCCGCTCAACTGGCTCATGCTCGCGGGCGTGCTCGGCCTGATCTCCGGCTTCACGCTCATGCGTCTGCGAGAGCATCCGCTCGTCTGCCGGCGGGATCCGCGCCTCGACGAAAGCCTGCACTTCCACAACATCTGAACGAACCGTGTCCCACACCGCCCAATCATCCCGCGGCACGCCGCAGCTCGAGCCCTTCGACGATCCCGAACCCGGGTCCACCTGGTTCGTCTCGCTCGCGGGCGTCGTCATCCTCGTGGCGCTCGTGATCTTCATCAGCGCCGTCACGTTCCGCACCGAGCATCACGAGTTCGACCGCAAGGTCGTCGATCGCTCGCTCGGCGCGGCGCCCGCGATTCCGACGGCGCCGCTCGACGCCGCGAGCGCCCGCACGCTCGAACGGGACCTGTCGCTGAAGCGGGACGAGGGGCTCATCGGCCTCGCCGAATACAACAAGCTCTCGCAGGGCGTGATCCTCAATTCGTGGATGCGCTATCCGTGGGAGGACGCCAAGGGCGCCACGAAGCAGCTGATCCGCATTCCGATCACGGAGGCGATGTCGATCGTGGCGAAGGAGTACGAGGCGAAGCCGGGCGCAAAGCGGGTGGCGGCGGCCGATGCGGCCGCGTCGCAGCCGGCGGGCGCGCAGGGGCCGGCGCCCGCGCCGTCCGAATCGGATCGAACGGGGGCGATGCCGTGATGCGCCGCGCCTCGATCCTCGCATCGCTCGTCGTCGCAGCCTCCGCGGCGACGATCGCGAACGCGCAGCGGACCACCGGCTACTCGCTGCCGCCGGTGAAGGCCGAGGGCGTTCCGCACGAGCTCGAAGGCGTCGACATCGACGCGTCGAAGCTCGGAGCGAGCGTGCCGCTCGACATCGAGTTCGTCGACGAAGCCGGCTCGCCGATCTCGCTGCGGCAGATCCTGCGTCCCGGCCGCCCCGCGATCCTCCAGATCGGCTACCTGCGCTGCCCGATGCTCTGCAACCTGATGCTCAACAAGCTCGTGACGGGGCTCCACGGCGTCGACTGGAGCGCGGGCGAGCAGTTCGACGTGATCAGCGTGAGCGTGAATCCGGAGGAGCGGCACGAGCTCGCCGCCGCGAAGAAGCAGGGCTACGTCGTCGAGTACGGCCGCAAGGGATCGGAGAAGGGCTGGCACTTCCTCACCGGTCCTGCGACGAGCAGCACGGCGCTCGCCGATGCCGTCGGCTTCGGCTTCCGCAAGCAGGACAACGGCGAGTACGCGCACGCCGCGTGCCTCTTCGTGCTCACGCCCGACGGCAAGGTCTCGCGGCAGCTCTACGGCGCCGAGCAGCCGTCGTCCACGCTTCGCATGGCCCTGCTCGAAGCCTCCGGAGGCGAGATCGGCACGATCGTCGATCGCTTCATCCTCTGGTGCCACGTCTACGACCCGAATCGGAACTCGTACTCGTGGTTCGCGTTCCGGCTCATGCAGATCGGCGGACTCGCGACGCTCGCGGCGATCGTGGGCGGCCTCGTCGGATTGCGCCTGATCGAGCGCCGGCGCGAACGACTTTCGCCGCTTCCCGAGACCAGGTCGAACGAGCCCGGGAGCCGCGCATGACGCTTTCCGCACTCGCCATCGCCGCGCTCTCGGCCACCGCGAACTCGAGCGCGACGCCGATCCTGAGCGATGACTTCTGGCTTCCGCCTGCGGCGTCGACCTTCGCCGACGGCCTGGACCAGATGTTCAACTTCATCAACTGGCTCTGCTACTTCTTCTTCGCGCTCATCACCGTGCTCATGGTGATCTTCGCGGCGAAGTACCGGGCGCCGAAGGGCCACACCTTCCGCATGGACGGGCCCACGCATCACCTGCCGATGGAGCTCACCTGGCTCGTGATTCCGCTCATTCTGGTGATCGTGATCTTCTGGCTCGGCTTCGCGGGATCGAGTCGACTGGGCGTCGAGGGCTACGTGGGGCTCACCACCGCGCCGCGCAACTCCTACGAGATCACGGCCGTGGCGAGCAAGTGGACCTGGGCGTTCAAGTACCCCAACGGCGTGGTGAGCGACGACCTCTACCTGCCGGCAGGCGAGCCGATCAAGATCACGATCCGTTCGGAGGACGTGCTGCACGCGCTCTTCATTCCGAACTTCCGCGTCAAGCGGGACTGCGTGCCCGGTCGCTACGGCATGGTCTGGTTCCAGACGGACGAGCCCACCGGTCGGTCGAGGTACCACCACCTCTTCTGCGCCGAGTACTGCGGCACCGGCCACTCGAACATGAACCGCAGGGTCTTCGTGCTCGCGCGCCCCGACTTCGACGCGTGGCTCGCCAAGGAGGCGAGCTGGCTCGACGAGATTCCGGCGGAGGAGCTCTATTTCCGCGCCGGCCCGCGCCTCTATCCGCGCTGCCAGACCTGCCACAGCCTCGACGGCTCGCGGCTCACGGGTCCCTCGTGGAAGGGCCTCATCGACCGCGTCAACGAAGGCAGCGGCAAGTTCCTCGACGGCAAGTCCTACCGCGACGTCATCGGCCCCGGCAAGGAATTCGCGAACGCCGACGAGTACATCCGCGACTCGATCCTGAATCCCCAGGGACATGTCGTCGACACCTACTCGCCGACGGGCATGTCGACCTTCAAGGGTCAGCTCAACGACACGGCGATCGAGGCGATCATCGGCATGATGAAGCACCTCGACGAGTTCGATCCGAAGACCGGCAAGTGGCTCAAGGAGGGGTCGACGCCGGCGGCGCCCGCCACGACCGCGGCGCCGGCGGCGGGGGCGGAGAAGAAGTGATGACCACGATCAACGCGAATCCCGACGCGGTGCTCGACACGCATGCGTCGAGCGACAACTACCTGACGCACTCGCGCGGCTTCCTGAGCTGGGCGCTCACGCTCGATCACAAGCGCATCGGCGTGATGTACCTGGTGGGCGTGCTCACCTCGTTCCTCGTCGGCGGCATCTTCGCGCTGCTGCTGCGGACCGAACTGCTCACGCCCGGCGCCACGATCACCGCCGACGCGAACACCTACAACCAGTGGTTCACGCTGCACGGGGCGATCATGGTGTTCCTCGTGATCATCCCGAGCATTCCCGCGGCGATGGGCAACTTCGTGCTGCCGATCATGCTCGGCGCGAAGGACGTGGCCTTCCCGCGCCTGAATCTCTTCAGCTTCTGGCTCTGGGTGGGAGGCGCCCTCTTCGCGGTCTTCTCGCTCTGGCGCGGGGCCTTCGACACCGGCTGGACCTTCTACGTGCCGTACTCGACGACCACCGAGATGGGCGGCGTGGTGCCGGTCGTCGTGGGCGTGTTCATCCTCGGCTTCAGCTCGATCTTCACCGGCATGAACTTCGTGGTGACGATCCACAAGCTGCGGCCGCCGGGCATGACCTGGTTCCGCATGCCGCTCTTCCTCTGGGCGATCTATTCGACGGCGCTCATCCAGGTGCTCGCCACGCCGGTGCTCGCGATCACGCTGCTGCTGCTCATCGTGGAGCGCACCATCGGCATCGGCATCTTCACGCCGTCGCTCGGCGGCGACCCCGTGCTCTTCCAGCACTTCTTCTGGTTCTACAGCCACCCGGCCGTGTACATCATGATCCTGCCGGGCATGGGCATCATCAGCGAGCTCTTCGCGGTGCACTCGCACCGGCACATCTTCGGCTACCGCTTCATCGCCTACAGCTCGGTGGCGATCGCCATCTTCAGCTTCCTGGTGTGGGGCCACCACATGTTCGTGTCGGGCCAGTCGGTGCTGATCAACACGATCTTCTCGGCGATCAGCTTCAGCGTGGCCATTCCGAGCGCGGTGAAGGTCTTCAACTGGACCGCCACGCTCTACAAGGGCAACATCAGCCTCACCACGCCGATGTTCTATGCCCTGTCGTTCCTGGTGCTCTTCACGATCGGCGGGCTCACCGGCATCCATCTCGCCACGCTGAACACCGACGTGCACCTGCACGACACGTACTTCGTGGTGGCGCACTTCCACTACGTGATGATGGGCTCGGCGCTGATCGCCATGATCGGCGGACTGCACCACTGGTGGCCGAAGATGACGGGCCGCATGTACAACGAGACGCTCGGCAGTCTCGCCTGCATCATCATCTTCGTCGGCTTCAACATCACCTTCTTCACGCAGTTCATGCTCGGCAGCCACGGCATGCCGCGCCGCTACTACGACTACAAGCCGGAGTACCAGAGCTACCACGTCATCTCGACGATCGGCTCCTACGTCATGGCGAGCGGATTCCTCCTGACCGCGTGGTGCCTGCTCTCGAGCATCTGGCTCGGCAGGCGGGCGCCGGCGAATCCGTGGGGCGGACGAAGCCTCGAGTGGCAGTGCCCGAGTCCGCCGCCGCACGACAACTTCCCCGTGCAGCCGCGCGTCGGCGACTGCTACGACTTCTCCTGCGTGGTCTGGAAGGAAGAGGAGCAGGGCTACATCGTCGATCGCAGCCTCGATCCCGAGCTGAACCCGAATGCCCCGAAGCGGGCGGGGGCGCATTGACCGTGAGCAGCATCACCGCCGAACCCGCCTCGCACGGACACGCCGGCGCCCACGATGCGCACGGTCACGGTGCGCACGGCGAGCACGCCCACGATCCGACGCTCGCGCATCATTTCGAGTCGCACGCGCAGCAGTTCGACAGCGCCAAGCTCGGCATGTGGCTCTTCCTGGCCACCGAAGTGCTCTTCTTCGGCGGTCTCTTCGTGGCGTACGCGGTGCTTCGCAACCGCTTCCCGGAAGTCTTCAGCTACGCAAGCCACTACCTCGACACGACGATGGGCGGCGTCAACACCGCCGTGCTGATCGTGTCGAGCCTCACGATGGCGCTCGCGGTCCGATTCGCGCAAGTGGGGAAGAAGGGCGCCATGCTGCTGTGCCTCTGGCTCACGCTCGCGGGCGCCGCGGGCTTCATGGTCATCAAGTACTTCGAGTACGAGCACAAGATCCACGCCCATCTCGTGTGGGGAACGACCTTCTACGTGCCGCCGGAAGGGCACACCGGGGCCGAGGAGTCGAAGGCGCTCGCCGCGGCGCCGGAACCTTCGGCGGCCGGCGTGACCGTCGCCGATCCCACGGCGCCCGCGCTTCCGGTGCTCGCGGCCCTTCCCGCGGTCGACGCGCCCGCGATCAAGCCCGCGGCGAGGGCGCCGGCGGGCCTCGCCACGACGCATGAGATGGCCAGGGCCGAAGGCATCAAGGAGCACGTGAGCCGCGAGCAGACGGAGCATCAGGAGAAGCTCCATCTCGAGGACAGGAAGCTTCCTCCGAACACGCACCTCTTCTTCGCGGTCTACTACGCCATGACGGGGCTGCACGGCGTGCACGTGGTCGTCGGCGGCTTCATGCTGGCGTGGCTCATCTGGCGCGGCATGCGCGGGGACTTCGGGCCGAAGTACTACACGCCGGTCGACGTCGGCGGCCTCTACTGGCACATCGTCGACCTGGTCTGGATCTTCCTCTTCCCGCTCTTCTATCTCATCCACTGAGCACCGCATGTCGCACGCCACGCACGCACAGGGAACGCACGCCGCGCACGCGGGACACGGCGGTCATGACGGACACGGCGCCCACGGCGAGGGTCATCCGCTCGTCGGGCACCTCGTGCCCGCGGGAACGCTCGTGGCCACGGCGCTGGCGCTGCTCGTGCTCACGGCGATCACCGTCGCGGTGCGTTACGTCGACGTGGGCGAGTTCAACATCCACATCGCCATCGGAATCGCGGTGATCAAGGCCACGCTCGTGGCGCTCTTCTTCATGCACCTGCGCTGGGATCGCCCCTTCAACATGCTCATGTTCGTGGCGTGCATTCTCTTCGTGGTGCTCATGATGGCGTTCTGCGTGATGGACACGCGGCAGTATGCGAATCTCCAGTTCGTCGGCAATCCGCCGGCGGTGGAGAACGTGCTGAAGGAGAAGGCGCCCGGCGCGCCGGTCGCCAAGTTCACGCCCTACACGCCGTAGCGCGCAGATCCGGACGCGGCGCAGATCCGGACGCGGCGCCGATGCGGCCCGTCCCCGACTTCCTCCGCGGCGTCGCGTGCGGCGCGGATTCCCGTCATGGCCGTCAAGACCGAGCGCTTCGTGGACCCGTTCGACGCGCCGCGAAACCGAAGCGACGCGTGGCGGATGGGCATGCGGGTCTTCGTCGTGGTCGTCGTGGTGCTCTTCGTCGCCGCGATCCTCGGCTACCTCGTGGTGCGGCTCGCCGATCGGGTGGGCGGGGAGTGGAGGCCCGCGAACTCGCCCG
>Ga0194131_10010441_pt1 | contig 11367 bp, 6 predicted proteins | sample TA2KigO120mmetaG_FD_148631 | JGI IMG/M metagenome (GOLD analysis project Ga0194131, IMG submission 148631) | Freshwater microbial communities from Lake Tanganyika, Tanzania - TA2015053 Kigoma Offshore 120m | ecosystem: Environmental > Aquatic > Freshwater > Lake | place: Tanzania: Lake... | reverse complement strand
CCTTCCAGGGTTGGATCCCATGTTGCATAGGAGTTACGGGCCAGCTTATCTTTTTCAGAAAGGGGGGCAAGGCCAAGACTGGTGTCACTTGGCATTTCCACATACTTCTGAACGTCCGGTGATAAAGGCTCAAGAGGATTCGCTAGACCACGCACAGCCTCGTCCTCATATACAATCTTCGGATTCTTATCCTTCACTTCATAAATCTCATACACATTGGTATCCCCACGCTGTTTCACTATAGGAATCTTGCCCTGGGGGTCGTATATCTTCTTCACAAGTTCCTCCACAGACTGGACGCTGGGTGCGGCGATTTCAGAGGCAGTGACAGGAATATAGGATGAGAGCAGTTTCTTTTCGCGATCAGCCTCGGCGTCGCCGTCGGCAGGGAGCAGATCACGGGCCTCAATGTCCTTGAATGTCTCTGTAGTAAAAGGAGCGGCCTTATTCACGGATTCCTTATTGAAGAGCATTTGCTGCATCTGATACTGGTTGGCCGACGGGGGGAGCTGGGACCAGTCAAAGGGGAAGCGGCGGCGGGCGGCGTTAATGGCATCACGACTTGGGTTGTAGCCGCCTTCGTTCATCATAATGAAGTCCTGTTCAAAATCCCCGTATTGATCCTCATTTGTCATATAAGGGCGCATGGTATTAGAATCGTCTAATACGGCTCCTACAGCCTCCGTCGGGTATTCAAACGACCGGCGCTTTTCCACACGCTGAGTAATCCCCTGGACTGCCTTCGACTCAGCACCAGAAGGCGGCTGTACATACCCGCCTTCCCCAATGAGTGTTTTTTCGGCGTCTGAGTCTTCAGAAGTGGCAGCGTCTGTAACCACAGGATTATATTCACCTATAGTGCTAAAACTCTCAGGCAAATACATTTTCACATTTATGTAAATGTATAGGATGCCAAAGGCCACAATGATTAAAAGGACGGTAAGAAAGTCCATATCTACTTTATGTGTGGATATAATAGGAAGATGGCCAAGACGAAGAAAAGAGGGAGTCGCGCCCGAATGGGGCGTGTAATGCCGCCTGTAGATATTAATAAGGAGGGACTGGCCGGCGAGCTCAAGAAACGTATTGAAAAAGGACTTGTAGTTGTTCTTGTGTATGCCAATTGGTGTGGACATTGCCATGCGTACAAGCCGAAGTTCATGAAGATGGTAAATAATCCGAATCGTGCAGTGGAGGCGGCCATGGTAGAAGACACCCAGTGGAATGAGATTAAGTCATCTATGAATATTAAAAATGCGGAAATTGAGGGTTATCCTTCAGTGATTGCCATTAATAAGAAGTTTGAGGCGATGAATTTTCAGGGAGAAAACGGGGAAGCCAGTAACACTGTCCCAGACCATAACAATACGAAAATGATGAAGAGTATTATTGAAAACGGCTTGCCTGAAACTGCAGCAGAGGAAGGCTCACCGAATTCCATGAATATTTCACGTCCTTATAATTCACAAATAAATAAGAACATTAGTAATGCAATTAATAGCATGCCTATTGAAGATGGCAGCACACTCCCACCAAATACACTAGAGGATAGTATTCAGGGAAGTATGGTAGTGAATAATAAGAAGCAGGGGGATAGTCTAGTTTATAAGCCGGCGTCAGCGTTAGCGCCTAAGCCAGCAATAAATCCATTAACAGGTGGTGGTTGTGTATCTGCTCTAGGCCAAGGCCTAACAGGCGGGTCAGGTCTTTATGGACTTCTTTCCTCTGTTGCCTCTGAAGCCGCAACCCCCGCTCTTCTACTCGGCACTGCGGCCTACATGGCAAAACGGTCTAAGCGGACTCGTAAGGCTTCTAAGGGGAAGAACCGCAAGTAATCCCAATGGAAGAAACTATAGGGTAGTCTAGTAAAATTGAACCTGGGATACTGTGTTTACATTAGCACACAATATAGTATATATACATGTAAGATGAGCTCCTCCCCGCTTACATTTCATCTTCTTGATTGCGCCATTCGCGATGAAGAAGTTGTAGCCGAAACGGAGGACGCAGTGGAAGTCGCCTATGAGACGGCGTCCGAGGCCTCTGACGAAGAATACGAACGACCGCGGGGGTCACCAAAGTCCAATCCCTACAGTGCATCCCTAGCGAAAAAGCGGCTGGTCATCTCTCTCTTCGGTTCCACGGCCTCAGGTCGGCGAGTCGTTGCGCGTGTCCGTGGCTTTACCCCCTTCTTCTATGTGGAAGTGCCTGGGGATATCCAACGGAAAGAAGCATTGCGAGCACTAAAGGAATATATGAAGGCGCAACTCGGTGAAGGATGCCTGGAGGTTATTGATTTTCAGCTTATTAAAAAGAAGCGACTCTTTGGCTACACGAAGGTGACGCCCTTCAACTACATTCAGATTAGTCTTCCCTCGGCGGCACTTTTCCAGAAAGTGCGTCGGCTGCTGCTGAATGATAAGAATGATCCTGTGCCGTTCAAGGAAATGAAAGGGTTGAAGCTGGGGGCTCCTTGGAAATCACCGCCGCTTGTCTATGAGGCGAATCTGGACCCGCTCCTACGGTTTCTTCATTTGCGGAACATTAGTCCGTGTAATTGGATTACCGTGGAGGGACTAGAGGAAAACACTATAGAGAATGATGTGATTGAGGTTGATATTGATTGGACACAGGTGTCTCCCACGGCGGTAGCGCCGGCTCCTACAGCACCTTTCATGGTGGCATCGTGGGATATTGAAGTCTGGTCCAGCACAGGGGAATTTCCTCTGGCACAGCGGTCGTGGTCCAATTGTGTGCGACCCTTCTATAATGCGGCTTTCCAGGATGAAGAAAATGAACCTTTGGATGCCTTTAGCGAACTCCTTTGTCAGGCGGTGGACCCGCAGACCGACGAGAAGTCGCTGCCCACCGGCTGTTATAAGATTTCCATTCAGGGACAACAGGGGCCGAAACGAGTAGCTGCACTACAGGAGCAGATTCGTAAACTAGTAAAGCACAAGGATATGAAGGAGGGCTTTAAGCCACTCAAGGCGTCAGGGTTTAAAGACCGTGCCGAGGAGCGTGACGGTCGGTTGGCGACGCTAGGAGGAGTCCTAGAGAAGAATCTGGATGGAGGTTTCCCACTGAAGGGCGACCCTGTCATTCAGATTGGGACTATTATTCAGCGCCTCGGTTCGGCTGAGCCGGCAGAGAAACATATCCATGTCCTCGGGTCCTGTGGGTTGGTCCCTGATGCGACAGTCCATGTATTTGAGGACGAGGCGGAACTGATCCGAGCCTGGTGTGCCTTTGTAGTCGATGTGGACATCTTTATTGGCTACAATATCTTCGGTTTTGATGAGCGATACATGTGGAACCGTATGGAGGAGCTGGGAATTACGGAGGATGATGCCGTGCAGGCGCTCAACCGTCTGGAGGGGTCCGTGATGAAGTTGGAGGAGAAGCGCCTTTCGTCCAGTGCTATGGGAGATAACTTCCTCTATCTCTGGACGACGACTGGTCGCCTGCGGATTGATGTCTTCCATCATATTAAGCGAAATGCCGCGCTGGCCTCCTACAAACTGGACGACACTTCGCGCTTCTATTTGAGCGAGGATGTGGCCGATTGCACTCTTTCGCCGGCCAATGCCGAGGAGTGGGTCATCACATACAAGCCCAAGAAGCAGCTCCCTAGTGTGGGAGCTGCGGTGGTTCTTCTGAACGAAGAAGGGGCAAATCTCTGTGATAAGACCCCAATTCTGGCGGTGGATGCTGAGGCCAAAACTTTCACTATAGGAATTCCTATGGATGTGGAACCGGTGGAGGTGGCGAAGTGGGCGATTGTAAAGGACGATGTATCGCCGGCGGAAATGTTCAAACTCCATCTGGGGTCGGCGGAGGACCGCGCCGTCATTGCCAAATACTGTGTGCAGGATTGCGCGCTGGTGTTTGACCTCTTTAAGAAGCTGGAGGCGTTCAACTATGCCATGTCCATGGCAAATGTATGTTCTGTGCCCGTGTCCTACATCTTCTTGCGCGGTCAGGGTATCAAGATTGAGTCGCTCATCTTCAAATATTGTTATGAGAAGGGCTATGCTGTGCAGGTGATTGGTGCACCGAAAGGTCCCTCGGCATCGTATGAGGGCGCCATTGTGCTGACGCCGACGCCGCAGTTTGCGACGGTCCCTGTGGGTGTGGCGGACTTTGCGTCGCTTTACCCATCCACGATGATTAGTGAAAACATTAGTTTTGATACACTGGTCTGGGTAAAGGACTATGACCTGGAGGGACGGCTCTTGAAAGTGGAGTGGCTGAGTTCCTATAAGCATGGCTGTGGTGCCGATGATTATGATGGTCTGGAGGGTGTGGAGTATACGGACATTGCCTTTGACCTCTTCATTCCTGACCCAGAGGATACGCGCAAGAACCCTGAAAACAAGAAGATTGGGACACGCATTTGCCGCTACGCACAGGATTCCGTGGGTATGGTGCCGCAGATTGTGTCGCTCCTTCTGGCCGCCCGTAAAGCGAAACGTGAGGAAATCAAGAAGACGGCCGACCCTTTCAAGAAGGCGCTCCTGGACTCGGAACAGAATGCGTATAAGATTACGGCCAACTCTCTGTATGGTCAGCTTGGTTCGGCAACCTTTAAACTGCGGCTTCAATACTTGGCCGCATCGGTCACTGCCTATGGCCGAAAGCAGATTATGTTTGCGCGTGATGTAATTCTACGGTTTTATGGACCTGAATCTGGGAATCCTCGGTGCTGTGCGTCATCTACTGTTCGTGGGTCTCATACAGCCCCAGGCCCTGATGGTGCGGAAATTGTGTATGGGGATTCTGTGTCTGCCGACACACCAATTTACATCCGAATCAGCGGAGTCCCAAAGCTTAGCACTATAGGAGAACTGGCTTCATTGACTGAATCAGATGGACAATGGTCGTCATGGCATCAGACCAAGGAGGCCATTTCCTATAGTGAAAATACCGTAGAAATCTGGTCTGATGCTGGCTGGACTCGGTTGGACCGTGTAATTCGCCATCGTCTAGCACCAGGGAAGAAGATGTACCGTATCATTACTTCAGCAGGTCTTGTGGATTGTTCCGAGGACCATTCCCTTCTTGGTGTAGGAGGTGTGGAGGTAAAACCAGCGGATGTGGCAGTTGGTGTAAGCCTACTCCATAATCATTCCTATAGTGTGGCATTTGAGAAAAACTATAAGGGTGTGTCTGATGGTGAAAGTTATGGATATAAATTGGAAATGGTATCAAAGGAATCACTTGCGAAAAAGTGTCTTCTAATTCGTCAAGCAGGATTCTATCCCCACTATTCCTATAATGAAATCAATGGAATACTTACAATTACAGCACAGAAGGAAATGCCATCTAATGAAATTATCTATATGGAAGAGCTGAAAGATTACACTATAGGAATTGATGAAGATGATATCTACTACATCTATGACCTCCAAACGGCAAATCACCACTTCTCAGTTGGGCCAGGCGCTTTGGTCGTGCACAATACGGACTCGTTATTTGTGTGCTTTAATCCAAAAAATCCTGCGACCGGTGTGCCGTTGGAGGGCGAGGCCGCACTGAAGGAGACGATTCATTTGACGGAGGAGGCGGGTCAACTTGTCACCAAAGCGCTAAAGGCACCGCATGACTTTGAGTTTGACAAGGTCTATTGGCCGTTCCTCATCTTCAGCAAGAAGCGTTATGTCGGCCACAAGTATGAGGAGTTGGACCATTACACACAGGCGTCCATGGGGATTGCACTAAAGAGACGAGATTATGCGCCGATTGTGAAGAAGGTGTATGGTGGCGCGGTGGAGATTCTGCTGAAAGAGAAGGATGTACCAAAGGCGGTGGACTTTGTGCAGCGGTCGTGTGTGGAGCTCATTCAGGGGAAGTATGGTCTGGGGCCGCTGACAATCTCCAAGAGTTTGCGGGCAGAGTACGCGAATCCGCAGGGCGTGGCGCACAAAGTCCTTGCCGACCGTATGGCATCACGAGACCCAGGGACGGCGCCGACGATTGGTGACCGTGTTCCTTTTGTCTATATTCAACCGGCGGCGGGGCAACAGGCGGCGGATCTCCAGGGTGACCGTATTGAACATCCCACTTACATTAAAGAGAAGGGGTTGAAACCGGACTACATGTTCTACATCACGAATCAGATTAGTAATCCTGTGATTCAAATGTTCGGCATTATGTTGGAGCGTATGCCTGGCTACAGCGGTCCACCGGCCGCGGGCTGGTCGTCGAATCCTGAAAAGGCGGCGGCACAGCGAGAGGCAGCGGCGTATGAAATTCTCTTCCGTGATGCGATCAACGCCCACAAGAACTCGGCCAAGGCGCAGTTTATGAGCTTGTTTAAAGGCGCAGGAGGGCAAATGACATTTAGTTCCTCATCAGCACAAGCCAGTGGGACCAAACAGAAGACCATTGCTATAGTGCAACCCCCGCGGCCACAGCAGAAGCAGACGTTGTTGGATCAGTTCTTTATGTCAACCGTCCATATCAATGCGCAAAAGAAGATTATTAAGGCAATGGATAAGAAGCTGAAGAAAGAGGAGTGAAAAGAGGGAGAACTATAGGAGAATGGAAGGGGGTAAATAAAAACATGCCATGTTCTATGTTTTTTCTATGTTTCCAATCGTATTGATGTCAGAACCGATGTCGGATCCAATGTCAGATGTCAGATATCAGATCTTAATATCCAACATCCCTATGTAAAAACCCATGTGAAAAATCCGTAGCTTACACTATAGGAATTGATTCTTATAGTGTAATTATGGGACATGCCTTGTCAAAAGAAAACTTTAGCGAGGCTGAGCAGCCTACGAAAAATCTCCGCCGTCCACCCCTATGTTGTGGGAGCGGAGTGCAGGCATTGGCATGGGCGGAGCGGCTAGACGGGTATGAGGCGGCGGTGGCAGAGTCGCCGCTAAATAAGATGGCTCGTGAGGGACAGCTTTATCAACCGGCGGGCCTCTATCCGACTTCTGTGGATCCTACAGGGTTTGAATATAAGGAAGCCATTCTTACAGGGGCAGAAGTTGTTCCATTAGAGGAGCCCTCATCGCCGTGGCCAAATGGACAGGTGATTTTCATGAATCCGTCTGCCGACGGTGGACTACCACATACGCGCCCTCCCTTTTACATATGTATACCCGCAGGAATGGATTTATCTGGTCCCACTGGTCGTCAGACTCTTACTCATGAACGGATCCATGTGAGCCAGCGACTCCATGAAGATGACTGGACCACCGCCTATGAAAAAGCGTGGAACTGGAAGGTCGTCCGCAAACCGACCCTACCGAAGCCTTATGCTGGCCGTGTCCGTATTAACCCAGACACTCACGCTGCTCCTACCTATGCCTGGCAAGGAGAATGGGTGCCCGTCCCCATTTTTGAGAGTGCCTTTACACCGGACTTAAAGAAGACACGTATTGTCTGGTGGCACATATCCTCCAAAAATATATATACATCCTCCCCTCCAGGATTTGATTCCTTTTATGGGCTAAGTGGAACATCAACCGCAGCCGAGGGACCACATGAACTGGCCGCCTACATACTTTCCTCTGCAGCAAATCAAAGCCCAGCCCGACGTGCTCTGGAGCCGCTTCTCAAGGGGATTTCTAAGGAGGAGATTTATTAGCTTATAGCTATTAAATCACACAGGGTTGGCTTTACAAACCGAGATTTATTCGCTGACCACACGCACAACCGATTTTTCCACTATGAAACCTCACGAAAGAATAGATGGAGACTTTCAAGCCTCCAGGGGCGCCTACATTTTACCATTTTTTCACAGATTTTCTGTCCCTTTCTCCTACTACTACAACGGCCACCTCTATACCCCAAGTTCTTGCCAATCTTGTTCGCGGCTTTCGCCCACCAAAAGTTATCAATGATGCCAGTGGGTCCAATACCTATAGTTATAGCCAAAAGGGAAGCACTATAGGATTGACTACTGGGAATGCCGTAAACAAGGGGAATTATGGGTTTTTATATGATGTTTTGCGTAATGAGGAGAGCGGATATTTGTTGAAGTGTGGTCCTCGTTCATTGAAAGAGGAGGCATGTCTTCAGCAGGCGGCCTATTATATTCTTCGTGAATTTGGCATGCCCTGGGCCGTTCCACGGGTATATGACATTGTTGAACATCCACGCTACGGCGTATGTTTTACGATGGACAATGTGGAACCGTTGCTTATTTTTGGGGATTACTTGATTAACACTATGGAATGGAAGCGCCAGTCACGATTCAATGACATACTTGTCTTTGAAGTTATATCGCAACTCGCCATATATATGTTAATCCTGGAAGCACAGCTCGGTCTCAACCATCGTGACCTGAAACCGAACAATGTTCTTATGGTGAAACAAGAGCCGCTCGTTGATGTACTTATACATTGCAGTACACATGTAAAAATGCATCTCAGTGCCTCGGTTCGCGCGGTACTGATTGATTTCGGTTTTGCATGTATTGGTGACCTGGACCGACCACGGCTACTCCTGAGTGCAAATGAGTTTATTCCTAACGCGGTGGATATGTGTCCCAAGGTTGGACGCGACATGTTTCTCATTTTCGCCAATCTCTGGAATGTGCGACCCTTTCGTAAGGCGGTGAGCCCAGAGGCAGCGCTTCTTTTTAAGCGCTGGCTCACGGATGTACGTGGCAAGGACTGGGCGCTCTGGCTCAGCTCGGATATTGATAAGGAACTCGTCCAGACATATAACATGGTGAATAATGCAGCCTTCCAGGCGCCATGGTCGCGACCCATTAGTGTCTTAACGGACATTGCAAATGCATACCCTGAGATACTGCGGATTGATTAATGTAGAGGGCGAAACTATAGGAAATGTCTGAAAGACAGACCGCTGGTTGAGACACTAGGGGCGAAACTATAGGAAATGATACTATCATTTCTTATAGGGGGAATTAGAGGAGACGGGATTCGAACCCGCGACCTGCCGCTTTCATCTTTTCATAAGACGGCTGCTCTAACCAACTGAGCTACACCTCTAGTCTATTCTAGGGTATAGTCTTTAGACCAGTTTTCCACAGAAACTCCCATAGAAAAATTTGAAGCAATATATGCAACGGCAACGGCAGCCGATTGCAACGGCAACGGCAGCCGATTGCAACGGCAACTATCGTGTTCGCCAATGGGTCTTACAATGGGTGCAAATATAAAGGTATTTCATATGGACCACATCATATTTAATGTAAATGACATCGGCCTGGGCGCCGCCCTCATTAGAAGCGCACGCATCATTCGGACATTTTAGCGTATTTGTATGCGGCAGCGTCGGGTCCTTTAGGGTAAATTCATTCAAATACACCTTATATGATTCAGACGCCTGTTCCTGGACCACCGTTTCCATAATGAGACCCCCAGTCTCCTCCGTCTTTGTATACCCACATGCCTTACATTGGTATGTGAGTGTCCGTTCTTCATCGCCATTCATTACAATATAGAGACTGTAACCACAGCCATTATGAGGACAAAACTTCAACATTTTTAAGCAAGTCACTCCTATAATGGGTTAATCCTTTATATTTAGGTATGACTCACGCAACGCTCTCAATTTTTCCACCAACCCAACCGCGCTCAAACAATAAGGGAGCCATTCACTTTCCACTGTTATATCCTTGAAACTATCTAACGGAAGAGCCCCAAGCCGTCCCCTGACAACCCCTACAAACCCCGCCGACGCAGCACGCAACCGCCGTTCCCCAGAAGCCACACTATAGGAATAGAGTATGCCAACTGCTCGGACATAATTCCTATAGTGCACATTCATGGAAAGGTCCGTGATCCCATAGGCGCAATCATGGGCAAGTGGCCAGTCGCCGGCCAGTAGACCTTGCACGGCAGCAAGGGCCGTGCTAAGGCGATAGGTGGCGCGCCACCAACCGGCGGGGAATTCCACGAGTGCGCCGGCTCTAAGAAGTGGGTGAAATACGGCGGGGCCATACGCATTACAGCAACGCAGCTGGGGCGCCACTAATGGATATGCCTCTGGAAATTCCACGGTGAAGAAGAAGGGAAAATCCGCATAGGCCGAACCCGCGGGACCATAGACCAAGGCCGACTCTGCCGATGCATCATAATATATTCCTATAGTGTTATAATAGGGATTCTCTTGTAATTCTCTGGAGTCTAAGAAGACACGACGCAAACGCAGGCCAGCAGTCATAACATATGATGTTGCACTATAGGGATTAGTTTATGATTATGTTTAGGTTGTTAGATGGGAACCGCGATGTAAAATTGAACCGGCGGCGCGGCGAACGGCACCGGCATACAACCAACGAATTATATAGATACGACGGCACAGGATGGAGAAATTTCTTGCATCGCATGCCGCGGATAAGAAAGCAGGCCACTATCCCACCTTTACTGGCATGGGATCTATGAAGGGATCCTGGTGTGTCGGCGACAGCGATTATGAGGAATTTCTCGGTCTCCTGCACGACCACATTTTCGTAAAAGGCAAAGATGCGTTCGGCTTCGTCGAACAGCCGCGTGGTGATGGCGTGGTGCCGTTGCTCGTGGACCTGGACTTTCACTACGACGGTGATGCGTCGCTCCGCCATGGCTTTACCCATGACCAGATCCGCCACTTCTTGGAGGCCTACGTCCAGAAGCTGGCGACCTATGTGGACCTTGCCGACAAGCGCGCACTGCGCTTCTTTGTAACGCTGCGACCCCAGGCCTATAATGACCCGAAGAAGGGAATTGTCAAGGACGGCATTCACATTGAATGTCCTGATATGACGCTCTTGGATAAGCACCAGGGATTTCTCCGTAGCAAGTTGCTGGAGGAAGACATTATAGGGAATACTTTTAAGGATTTGGATTATGTGAATAAGGTGGAGGATGTATATGATGCCAACATTTACCGCAAGGTCGGCTGGTTCTTCTATGGTGAAACGAAGCCGAAGACGGGCGCCTATAAGGTGGAACTCATCTATAAATATGATGTGAAGAAGGGGAAATGGACCGATGAGGCCAAGGACAAATATAATGAGCGGACGCTGATGGAAATGCTGTCTATTCGTTATAAGCTGACGGAAGTGAGCCGGCTGCGGGCCGATGCTGCGGATGCGGTAGCGGCCTGGGCGGAGGAGCAGCAGGGGCGAATGGCGGTGGCCGCGGCGGCGGATTCGGCGGAGCGGAACTTAATTGTGGCCGAGCTGACCGAGCAGGTGAAGGAGACAATGCGTGAAGTGGCACACATGTATGACTCCTATCTCAGCCCTGAGAAGAAGACCTTCATTCGCAATCTCGTGATGGGATGTCTCTCGATGGAGCGTGCCGATGATTTCAATGGGTGGATGCGTGTGGGCTGGTGTCTGCGAAATATTGATGAGAGCGATGAAATGTTTAATCTGTGGGTGGACTACAGTCG
>Ga0194131_10010439_pt1 | contig 11369 bp, 7 predicted proteins | sample TA2KigO120mmetaG_FD_148631 | JGI IMG/M metagenome (GOLD analysis project Ga0194131, IMG submission 148631) | Freshwater microbial communities from Lake Tanganyika, Tanzania - TA2015053 Kigoma Offshore 120m | ecosystem: Environmental > Aquatic > Freshwater > Lake | place: Tanzania: Lake... | reverse complement strand
TGAACGTGCCGTTCTTCTCCAGCGAGCTGGAGCCGGGCAGGAACACATGCGCGTACTTCGCGGTCTCGTTGAGGAAGAGGTCCTGCACGATCACGCACTCCATCGCCTTCATTGCCGCGACGATGTGGTTCTGGTTGGGGTCGCTCTGCACCGGGTCCTCGCCCTGGATGTAGATCGCCTTGAACGTGCCGGCGAGTGCTGCGTCGAACATGTTGGGCAGGCGCAGCCCCGGCTCGGGGTCGAGCGAAAGCCGCCAGTCCTGCTCGAAGGTCGCGCGCACGGCGTCGTCGGTGACGAAGCGGTAGCCGCTGAGCATGTGCGGCCAGCTGCCGAGGCAACTGCCGCCCTGCACGTTGCCCTGGCCGCGCAGCGGGTTCACGCCGACGCCTTCGCGGCCGAGCATGCCGCAGGCGAGCGCGAGGTTGCCCAGGCACATGACGCCGGTCGAGCCCTGGCTGTGCTCGGTGACGCCGAGGCCGTAGTAGATCGTGCTGCGCTTGGCCTTGGCGTAGACGCGGGCGGCCGCGCGGATGTCGGCCGGATCGAGGCTGGCCTCCGGGCCGACGACCTCGGGCGCGTAGCGGGCGTCGGCGACCAGCGCCCGCCACTGCTCGAACTCCGCCGGGTGGCAGCGCGCCGCGATGAACGCCGCGTCGTGCAGGCCCTCGGTGACGACGACGTGAGCGAGGCTGTTGAGCACCAGCACGTTGGTGCCCGGCCGCAGCGCCAGGTGCACCGTCGCCTTGCAGTGCGCCGACTCGGCGGTCTCGGTGCGGCGCGGGTCGACGACCAGCAGCTTGGCGCCCTGGCGCACGCGGCGCTTGAGCATCGAGCCGAACACCGGGTGGCCCTCGGTCGGGTTGGCGCCGACGACGAGGATCACGTCCGCCTGCAGGACCGAGTCGAAGTGCTGGCTCGCCGCGCCAGCGCCGAGCGTCGCCGACAGGCCGAACTGCGTCGGCGAGTGGCAGATGCGCGAGCAGTTGTCGATGTTGTTGTTGCGCAGCGCGACGCGCGCGAACTTCTGCATCAGGAAGATCTCTTCGTTGGTGCAGCGCGACGACGACACCGCGCCGACCGAGCCGCGGCCGTGCTGCGCCTGGATGCGCTGCATCTCGGCGGCGGCGTGCGCGATGGCGGCGTCCCACGACACCTCGCGCCACGGCTGATCGATCGACGAGCGGATCATCGGCGTCCGCACACGGTCGGGGTGCTGGTAGTAGTCGAAGGCGAAGCGCCCCTTGACGCAGGCGTGGCCGTGGTTGGCCTTGCCTTCCTTCCACGGGATCATGCGCACGATCTCGCCGCCGATCGTCTCGGCCTTGAAGCCGCAGCCGACGCCGCAGTAGGCGCAGGTGGTGACGAGCGAACCGTCAGGCTTTCGGGGGTTGGGCACGGTGGTAGCCTCCTACGAACAGACTCTTCTCGACCAGGCTCTGCGTCGGGCAGGCCTGCACGCACGCGCCGCACGACACGCACTCGCTGTCCAGGAAGCGCTCGCCCTGGCTGGCGGCGACCTGCGAGGCGAAGCCGCGGCCCTGGATCGTCAGCGCGAACGTGCCCTGGATCTCCTCGCACGCGCGCACGCAGCGGCTGCAGACGATGCACTTGGCCGGATCGAACAGGAAGTACGGGTTGCTCTCGTCGACCGGCGCTTGCAGGTGGTTCTCGCCCTGGCCGTAGGGATGGCTCGCGACGCCGACCTGCTGCAGCGTCTCGTGCAGTTCGCTCCAGCCGCCCGGCACGTCCTCCTGCGGGAAGTCGGACAGGTACAGCTCGACGACGCCCTGGCGCAGTTCGTGCAGGCGCGGGCTCTGCGTCGTCACCACCATGCCGGGTTCGACGAGCGTTGTGCAGGCCGCCGGGTAGCCCTTGCGGCCCTGGATCTCGACGAGACAGACGCGGCAGCTGCCGAACGCCTCAAGCGTGTCGGTGGCGCAGAGCTTCGGCACCGGGCAGCTGCCCGCCGCCGCCGCCAGCATCACGCTGCTGCCGGCGGGCACGGTCACCGGCTTGCCGTCGACGACCAGCGCCACCGGCTCGCCGCCACGCGGCGGGGTGCCGAGGTCCTGGCCTTCTCGCAGGTCGCGTAGTTCAGACCACATGAGCGGGCTCCTTGGCGGGCAAACCGAAGTCTCCGGGGAAGTACTGCAGCGCCGACAGCACCGGCCACGGCGCCATGCCGCCGAGCGCGCACAGCGAGGCGTTTTCCATGACGTCGCAGAGGGCGAGCAGCTGGCGGTGGTTCCGCGCGACGTCCTTGCCGCGCACGATCTTCTCGATCAGCTCGCGGCCGCGCGTGCTGCCGATGCGGCACGGGGTGCACTTGCCGCACGACTCGACGGCGCAGAACTCCATCGCGTAGCGCGCCTGCTCCGCCATGTCGACCGTGTCGTCGAACACGACGATGCCGCCGTGGCCGACCATGCCCTTGTGCTGCGCCAGCGCCTCGTAGTCGAGCGGCAGGTCGAGCAGGCGCTGGTCGAAGTACGCGCCCAGCGGGCCGCCGACCTGCACCGCGCGCACCGGTCGGCCGCTGCGCGTGCCGCCGCCGTAGTCCTCGATGAGCTGGCGCAGCGTCACGCCGAACGCCTTCTCGACGAGACCGGCGCGCTTGACGTTGCCGGCGAGCTGGATCGGCAGCGTGCCGCGCGAGCGGCCCATGCCGTAGTCGGCGTAGTGCTTGCCGCCGCGGTCGAGGATGATCGGCACCGACGCCAGCGAGACGACGTTGTTGACCACCGTCGGCTGGCCGAACAGGCCCTTGATCGCCGGCAGCGGCGGCTTGAAGCGCACCATGCCGCGCTTGCCTTCGAGCGACTCGAGCAGCGCCGTTTCCTCGCCGCAGATGTAGGCGCCGGCGCCGACGCGGACTTCGGCGTCGAACGCGAAGTCGGCGCCGAGGACGTTGCGGCCGTAGACGCCGCGCGCGCGCAGCGTTGCCAGCGCTTCGTTGAGCACGGCGAGCGCGTGCGGGTACTCCGAGCGCAGGTAGATGTAGCCGTAGGAAGCGCCGGTGGCGTAGCCGGCGATCGCCATGCCCTCGAGCAGCACGTACGGGTCGCCCTCCATGACCATGCGGTCGCTGTAGGTGCCCGAGTCGCCTTCGTCGGCGTTGATGACGACGTACTTTGGCTGCGCCGGCGCGCTGGCGACCGTGCGCCACTTGATGCCGGTCGGGAAGCCAGCGCCGCCGCGGCCGCGCAGGCCCGAGGCGACGACTTCCTCGACGACGGCCGTCGGCGCCATGCCGAGCGCGCGCCGCAGGCCGCGCAGGCCGCCGTGCGTTTCGTAGTCGGCGAGCGACAGCGGGTCGGTGAGGCCGGCGCGCGCGAACGTCAGGCGTTCCTGGCGCGCGAGGAACGGCATCGCTTCGACCACGCCGTGCGCCAGCGGATGCGCGCCGCCGCGCAGCAAGCCGGCGGCGAACAGGCCGGGCACGTCCTCGGCGGTCACCGGTCCGTAGCCGACGCGGCCAGTCGCCGTCTCGACCTCGACGAACGGCTCCAGCCAGAACATGCCGCGGCTGCTGGTGCGGACCAGTTGGATCGCCTGGCCCGCCTGCCGCGCCGCCTTGGCGATCGCGGCGGCGGTGGCGTCGGCGCCGAGGCTCAGCGCCGCGGCGTCGCGCGGCACGCAGATCTTGATCGTCATGGCCGCCTCCGCGCCTGCGCCAGCAGGCGGTCGAGGCCTTGCGGCGTGACGCGACCGTGCAATTCGCCGTCGAGCAGCGCCGCCGGCGAGCAGGCGCAGTTGCCCAGGCAGTACACCGGCTCCAGCGTGACCGCGCCGTCGGGCGACGTTTCGCCGAGCTTGCAGCCGAGCGTGCGCTCGGCGTGCGCCGTCAGTTCACGGCTGCCGCACGCCTGGCAGCTCTCGGCCTGGCAGAGCTTGAGCACGGCGCGGCCGGGCTGGCTGGTGCGGAAGTCATGGTAGAACGAGATCACGCCGTGCACCTCGGCGCGCGAGCGGTTGATCGCCTTGGCGATCTGGCCGACGGCGCCCGGCGGCACGAAGCCGAGCGCCTGCTGCACCCCGTGCAGGATCGGCAGCAGGTTGCCGGGCTGGTCGCGCCAGCGGTCGAGGATCGCTGCGACAGCGGCCGTGTCGTAGGGCGGGAACTCGGGGCCGCGGCGGCGGCCTTGGCCGCGCGGCAGGACGGAGTCGTTCTTCACGGGTGCGGTGGGGCGGGTCGGAGCGTGCGCCGGGCTGCGAAGAATAGGTGCCCGCGCTACAGCGCGCCAGGAAGGGAGTGCTGCCGCATCGGTGACGCGACGGCGGCATTCCTGCCCGCGGCACGGTGCAGCGTGCGACCGCGGCGGCACGGCGTGTCGGCCCGGACGGCCGTCGCCGCCGCCAGCAGCGCTTGTGCGCGGCCGTCCCATCGGTTCGCATCGCGCCCCTGCCATGGAAGACCGCAAGCTTGCTCCGTTTGTCGATGGCGTGTGGGAACAGGACATCGTCCCGCAGCTCGTCGACTACATCCGCATCCCCAACAAGTCGCCCGCGTTCGACAAGGACTGGGCGGCGGCGGGGCACATGCAGCGCGCCGTCGACCTGATCGCCGGCTGGTGCAAGGCGCAGTCGATCGAAGGGCTGACGGTCGAGGTGGTGCGGCTGCCGGGCCGCACGCCGCTGATCTACATGGAGGTGCCGGGCGAAGGCGACGACACGGTGCTGCTGTACGGCCACCTCGACAAGCAGCCGGAGATGACCGGTTGGTTCGACGGCCTCGGGCCGTGGCAGCCGGTGCGCAAGGGCGACAAGCTCTATGGCCGCGGCGGCGCTGACGACGGCTATGCCGCCTACGCGTCGCTGACGGCGATCCGCGCGCTGCGCGAAGCCGGCGGCAGGCACAGCCGCTGCGTCGTATTGATCGAGGCCTGCGAGGAGAGCGGCAGCTATGACCTGCCGCACTACATCGACGCGCTGAAAGCGCGCATCGGCACGCCGAGCCTCGTCGTCTGCCTCGACTCCGGCTGCGGCAACTACGACCAGCTGTGGTGCACGACGTCGCTGCGCGGCCTCGTCGGCGGCGACATCCGCGTCGACGTGCTGACCGAGGGCGTGCACAGCGGCGACGCCAGCGGCATCGTGCCGAGCACGTTCCGCATCTTCCGCCAGCTGATGGAGCGGCTGGAGGACAGCGCCACCGGCCGCATCCTGCCCAAGGAGTTCCACATAGCGATCCCAGCCCAGCGCCAGGCGCAGGCGAAGCTCGCCGGCAAGGTGCTCGGTCAGACGATCTGGCAGCGCTTCCCCTGGCAGAAGGGCACGAAGGCGATGGCCAAGGACCTGCAGCAGTTGGTGCTCAACCGCACGTGGCGGCCGTTCGTCGAGTTGATCGGCCAGGACGGCGTGCCGCACGTCGAGAAGGCCGGCAACGTGCTGCGGCCGTTCTCGACCTTCAAGCTGTCGCTGCGCATCCCGCCGCGCGCCGACGAGAAGGCGTGCCTGCAGCACCTCAAGAAGGTGATGACGCAGGACCCGCCGAACGGCGCCAAGATCACGTTCTCGGCCGAGAAGGCGAGCGTCGGCTGGGACGCGCCGCCGCTGGCCGGGTGGCTGGAGAACGCCGCCGCCGCCGCGTCGCAGGCCTGCTTCGGCAAGCCGTGCGTCTACATGGGCGAGGGCGGCACGATCCCGTTCATGGGCATGCTCGGCGCCAAGTTCCCCGACGCGCAGTTCTTCATCACCGGCGTGCTCGGCCCGCAGAGCAATGCCCACGGCCCCAACGAGTTCCTGCACATCCCGATGGGCAAGCGCCTGACGGCGTGCGTCGCGCGCATCCTGCAGAGCCACTTCGACCGGCCGCGCGGCGCGGCGAAGCGGGCCGCGAGCGGTCGCAAGTCGGCTGGCCGGCGCGCGCGCTGATCGCCGACGCGCGCTGCCTGCGGACCGCGCGCTACTTCGCTGCTGCCGGCGTCAGCAGCTGCAGGCCGCTCGCATCCACCGCCTTGCGGAACTCGGCCATCGGGCCGGCGAGGAACGCGTCGACGGCGGCGGCGACCGCCGGGACCTTGCCAGCGGCGCGGCCCATCAGCGCGATCTCGGTCGCGTTGGGCGCGTCGGCGGTGCCGGTGACGCGCATCAGCTCCTGCGCCTTGGCGATCAGACCCTCGTCGTCGCGGTTGATGCCTTGCACCGGCTTCTTGCCCCAGAGCTGCTCGTCGAGCGCGGTGGCGGCCTTCTTCACCGTCTCGAGCGCGTCGCGCAGCGCCTTGTGCGGATCGGTTGCGCCCGGCTTCGTCTTGGGCTCGACGGCAAGGCGTTTCTCGACGACCTCGAGGTCCTTCTTGCCGCGCGCGAGGCGCTGCGTCGCGCGGTGCAGCTCGGTCTTGAGGTCTTCGCGGCGTTGGCGCAGCGCGTCCTTGGCGGCGCGGTCGGCGGCGGCGATCGCCACGCGTGGGTCGTCCTCGACGGTCACCTTGACGTCGCGCTGCTCGCCCTGGAAGCGCACGGTCACCAGGTACTCGCCGGGCAGGACCTCGCGGCCAGCGGGCGCGAACTCGGGCTCGTCCAAAAGCTCGCGCGACGGGCCGGGGCCGCCGTCGCGCTGGAAGCGCCAGACGACGCGGTTGAGGCCGAGGCGCAGGTCCTCGCGCCACGCGCGCACCTTCTGGCCGGCGGCGTCCCAGACCTCGATCGTCGCCTTGTCCTTCGGCTCCTCCGGCGGCTTTGGCGCGGCGTCGGCGGGCTTCTCGGCGGGTTTCTCGTCCGTCTTGGCATCCGTCGGCTTCGCTTCGGCCGGCGCGTCCTTCGCCTTCTGCGCCGCCTCGCGCGCCTTCTGCTGCTTCTTGTCGGCGTGCTTCAACTCGGGCGCGTCGGCGAAGACGTGCAGGAACACGCCACGGTCACGCGACGTGCCGCGGAACTCGCCGTGGCCGGGGAAGCGCTCACCGGACGATTGTGCCACTTCGTGCGCGATCGCCGGCGTGACCGGGAACACATGCAGCTTCGGCTTCTGCGCCATCGTCGCGGCGAGCTGGCGCAGCGGCGAGACGTCGTCGAGCACGAAGATCGAGCGGCCGTGCGTGGCGACGATCAGGTCGTGCTCGCGCGGGTGCGTCGCGATCGCCATCGCCGAGCACGTCGGCACGCCGTGCGTCCACTTCTGCCACGCGGCGCCGCCGTCGAACGACACGTACAGGCCGAACTCCGTGCCCAGCCACAGCAGCTGCTTCTGCACGGGGTCCTCCTCGATCACGAGGCAGTAGCCGTCGATCGCCGGCGTCGCCAGCGACGTCCACGACGCGCCGAAGTCGCGCGTGACGTAGACGTACGGCGTCCAGTCGGCCGTGCGGTGGCCGTCGAACACCGCGTACGCGGTGCCGGCATCGTGCTTGCCGGCCTCGATGTGCGGGCACCATGTGTGCTTGGGCAGGCCGGGCACATTGGCCTCGACGCTCGTCCAGTTGGCGCCGCCGTCCTTGCTGACGTGCACGCGGCCGTCGTCGGTGCCGACCCACAGCACGCCCTGCTGCACCGGGCTCGGCGCGATGGTCAGGATCGTGCAGTGGTTCTCGGCGGCGGTGACGTCGCGCGTCAGGCCGCCGCTCTCGTGCTGCTTCTGCTTCTCGGGGTCGTTGCTGGTGAGGTCCGGCGAGACGATCTGCCAGCTCTCGCCGCGGTCGACCGACTTGTGCACGAACTGGCTGCCGTAGAACAGCGTGCCCGGCGCGGACGGATCGAGCGCGATCGCGGCGTTCCAATGGAAACGCAGTTCGACGTCGTCGGGGGCTGGCGGGCGGATGGACTTCTGGCTGCCGGTGCGCAGGTCGAAACGCACGAGTGAGCCGCCCTGGCTCATCGCGTAGCCCTGCCGACTGTCCTGCGGATCGGGCACGGTGGCGAAGCCGTCGCCGAAGCAGACCTCCTGCCAGTGCGCGTTGCGGATGCCGCCGTGCTCCCACACCGTCGCCGGCCCGCGCCAGCTGCCGTTGTCCTGCAGGCCGCCGTAGACGTGGTACGGCCGGTCGAGGTCGAAGGCGACGTGATAGAACTGCGCCAGCGGCAGGTTGCCGCAGAAGCGCCACGAGCCGCCGCGGTCCTGGCTGATCGACACGCCGCCGTCGTTGCCGAGGATCAGGCGCATCGGGTCGGTCGGGTCGATCCACAGCGCGTGGTGGTCGGGGTGCGCCGCGTCCCAGCCGGCGAGGCCCTCGAACGTGCGGCCGCCGTCGTTGGAGACGTCGACCGTCGTGTGCAGGCTGTACAGCCGGTTCTTGTCGGCCGGGTCGACGCGCACGTCGCAGAAGTAGAAGGGCCGCGGGGCGACGTCCTCCTTGTCGTTGACGACGCGGAACTTGAAGCCGCCGTCGTCGCTGCGCAGCAGCACGTTCTTCTGCGCCTCGGTCAGCGCGTAGACGACGCGCGGGTCGCTCGGCGCGATGGCGAGGCCGATGCGGCCGAGCTCGCCGCCGGGCAGGCCATCGTCCTCGCCGAGCTTCGTCCACGTCGCGCCGCCGTCGAGCGTGCGGAAGAGGCCCGAGCCGGGGCCGCCGGACTTGAACAGCCACGGCCAGCGGCGGTGTTCCCACATCGCCGCGAACAGCTTGTCCGGGTTGCGCGGGTCGAGCACGAGGTCGCCGCAGCCGGTGCGCGGGTCGACGTACAGGACCTTGGTCCAGGTCGCGCCGGCGTCGGTCGTCTTGAACACGCCGCGTTCCTCGTTCTCGCCCCAGCTGGTGCCGAACGCGGCGACCCAGGCGGTGTCGGGCTGCGTCGGGTGCAGCAGGATGCGGTGGATGCGCTCGGTCTTCTCCAGACCGAGCTTCTGCCATGTGCGGCCGCCGTCGCGCGTGCGGTAGACGCCGCGGCCGACGCTCGCCGAGTTGCGTGGATTGCCTTCGCCGGACCCGACCCAGACGACATCCGGGCTGCGCGGGTCGATGGCGAGCGCGCCGATCGACGCGCAATCCTGCTCGTCGAACACCGGCGTGAAGCGCACGCCGCCGTCGGTCGACTTCCACACGCCGCCACTGGCGGCGCCGGTCCAGACGATCGTCGGATCGCCGGGCACGCCGACGACGGCGCCGATGCGGCCGCCGCAGACGGCGGGGCCGATGGCGCGCGCCTTGAGGTCGGACAGCAGCGACAGGTCGACCGTTGGCGTCGGCGCCGTGGTGGGAGCGGGAGCCTGCGTCGTCGCCGCGGCGGCGAGCGCGATCGTGGCCAGGAGGAAGCGTGCGGTCATCGTCGTGCCAGCCTACGCGGCGGGCCGTCGTCCAGCACGCCGCGAGCGGGCGCGTCGATCACTTGTCGTTGGTGGCGCGCAAGCGCGCAATCACGTCGCGGACGGCGCCGGCGCCAACCGCGCCAGCAGCGCGCCGCTCGCCAGCCACGCCACGCCGACCCACTGCGCCACGTAGCGATCGACGCCGGTGTGCAGGAAGCTGTCGATCAGCTGCGGCGGGCCGAGGGTCACGAATGCGGCGATCGCGGCGAGGCCGAGCCCGATCGCCGCCAGCAGCGCGCCGGCGTCGCCGAGGGCGTAGCCCCGGCGCCGCAGCAGCGCGGCGGCGAGCAGAGGCAGCAGGAACGTGACGCCGACCTTCACCGGCTGGATCGACTCGTACAGCACGCGGCCGACGATGCGCGGCGCGTCGGCCCAGGGGACCTGCAAGCGCGCGAGGTTGCCGAACGCCTCGCCGAGCGAACTCGCCGCGAAGCCGCTGAGCGCGACGACCGTGACGACGAGCCCGCAGCTGGCGAGCACGGTCGGCAGGCGCCACCGCGGCAAGGACAAGCCAAGGCCGAACGCCAGCGCCGCGATCGGGACCAGCAGTTGCGCCAGCCAGCCGGTGCCAGCTGGGGCGCCAGCCGCGACCAGCCGGGCCTGCAGCGGCGCCCACGCCGACAGCCCGAGTAGCGCGCCGAGCGCGCCGGCGATGGGCAGGCGGCGACCGCCTCGGGCCGCAGCGCAGCCGATCCACAGCGCCCCGTGCACCACGCCCTCGTTCTTCGCCATCGGCAGCAGCAGGCAGGCGAGCGCGAACGGCAGCGCGCGGCCGGCGAGCAGCGCTGCCGCCGCATGCGTGAGCAGCGCGGCGACCAGCAGGTCGGCGTAGCCGGAGTCGGCAGCGCCTTCGCGGCCTTCGGTGAAGGCCGGCAACAACGCGAGCGCTGCGACGCAGAGGCTGATGGCGCGCGGGTTGGCGCCGCGCGCGTGCAGCGCACGCGCCAGCGTCAGCGCCATCGACAGCCACAGGCACGGAAACAGCAGCCGACCGCCGAGCGGGCCGAGCCACCCGCTCGTCTGCGCGAGCAGCGCCGGTTGCAGCAGCGGATAGCCGCGACTCTGCAGGTACGCCGGGCCTTCGGTGAACGCCGGTTGCTGCAGCGAGCCATCGAGGGCGAGCCACTTCGCCGTCGCGCCCCAGGCGACGAAGCCGTCCCAGACGCGGCTGTCGGTGGCGCAGGCGCCCCAGGTGATCGCGCCAAGCGCCAGCAGCAGCCCCACGAGGCCGAGCGGTGCGAGGCGCGGCGGTCGCAGTTCCGCGCGCGCGATCGGCAGCGCGCCGACGCCGCAGGCGGCGAGCAGCCAGGCCGGCAGCGGCGCGCCGAGCAGCCACAGCGCGTGCGCTGACAGCGCGAACAGCGCCAGCGTCGTCAGTGACCATGGCGCGCTCACTGCGGCCCCCGCAGCGTCCAGCGCAGTTCGCTGCCGTCGGTGGCGTCGACGACGCCGATGCGTCCGGCCGCCGGCTCGCCGTTCGGGCTGCCGGCGAAGACGCGGCGGCCGAGCGCCGTGCCGTCGGGGCCGACGGCCGAGACATGCGCGACGAGGCGCGGCGCCAGGACGGCGGCGAGCGCTTCCATCAGGCCGTGCCCCGGTCCGTCGTAGACGATCACCTCGTCCGGCGGCGCGGCGCGCGCCAGCCACGCGACGAGTCGCTTGGTCTCGCCGTCGGCGTGCGGGAAGTGCCACAGCGGGCCGGCGGCGCGCGCGGCCGTGATCGCTTCGCCGCGCTTGCGAATCGAGCCCTGCGGGAAGCGCAGCAGGCCGAAGGCGACCTGCGCGAGCAGCAGCGCGGCGAGCCACGCCGGCGCCACGCCGGCCCAACGCGAAATGCGTGAGATTCGCGATGGCTTTGGCGTGACGACTGGCATCAACGGCGCAAGTATCGGTTGCGCGTCGTGCGCGCGCAACACGCGGGCCGCGCGCGTTCTTTGTTGCGATACGACGCGCGTTCGCGCACTCTAATGTCTCGTGCTACATCGCTTCGAGATCACGTTGGCCGACGTCGACCGCGGCGTGTACGCGGATCTCGATCTTCGTGTTGCGCGCCATCCGTCGGAGGACGAGCAGTACTTGCTGACGCGCGTGCTCGCGTGCGCGCTCGAGCACAAGGCGGGGCTGGCGTTCA
>Ga0194131_10010438_pt1 | contig 11370 bp, 8 predicted proteins | sample TA2KigO120mmetaG_FD_148631 | JGI IMG/M metagenome (GOLD analysis project Ga0194131, IMG submission 148631) | Freshwater microbial communities from Lake Tanganyika, Tanzania - TA2015053 Kigoma Offshore 120m | ecosystem: Environmental > Aquatic > Freshwater > Lake | place: Tanzania: Lake... | reverse complement strand
TGCGCCGCAACAACGCGCCCTCTCGCTCCTTGACGAGATCCGCCCGTAGACAGAACGACGCACTCTACTTCCAGGGTAACTGTGCGAGACTACGCAGGAATCTGTCTGGCGAGTCGGGGAACTTCAGCCTCGAAGAGCGGACCTACCAGCGGCTGTAACCCCCGACGCGGGCCCCCCGGGCCCCCGCAAAGGCGCCGGCTCTCGCCAACTTGCCGGGAAGCCGATAACCTCATGTGACCATGAGCCCGGAGGCCGCGTCCGCTCCCGGTTCGCGCGAGGTGACCGCGACCCCCGCGGAAGGGATGCGTCCGGAGCTCGCGGGCCTCGCGCTCGGCGCGCTCGGCGTCGTCTATGGTGACATCGGCACGTCGCCGATCTACGCGTTCCGGCAGTGCCTGAGCGGCCCCTCCGGGGTCGCCCCGGATCCCGCCGACGTGCTCGGGATCGCGTCGTTGATCTTCTGGTCCCTGATCGTGGTCGTCTCGGTCAAGTACCTCGCGTTCGTGATGCGGGCCGACAACCAGGGCGAGGGCGGGGTCCTGGCCCTTCTCGCCTTGATCCTGCCGCACTCGAAGGGCGGCGACCGGAGCGGCGGGACGCTCGCGGCGTTCGGGCTCTTCGGTGCGGCGCTCCTCTACGGGGACGGCGTCATCACGCCGGCGATCTCGGTCCTCTCCGCCGTCGAGGGGATCGGCATCGCGACGCAAGCGCTCGATCCGCTCGTCGTCCCGATCACCGTCGTGATCCTCTGCGTCCTCTTCCGGCTGCAGCGCTACGGGACCGCGCGGGTGTCCGCGGTCTTCGGTCCCGCGATGCTCGTCTGGTTCGTGACGATCGGAGCACTCGGCGCCGCCGAGCTCTGGAAGGCGGAGGCGACCGAGGTCTGGACCGCCGTCCATCCGGGGCACGCCGTCGGCTTCCTGACGCGACGCGGCGTGCAGGGCTTCTTGACGCTCGGCTCCGTCGTCCTCGTCGTCACCGGCTGTGAGGCGCTCTACGCCGACATGGGCCACTTCGGCGCGAAGCCGATCCGGGTCGCGTGGTACGCGTTCGTGCTTCCGGCGCTCGTGCTCAACTACTTCGGCCAGGCAGCGCACGTGCTCGCGGCGAAGGAGCTCAGCAGCCATCCGTTCTTCGATCTCGCGCCGTCCTGGTTCCTCTATCCGCTGATCGGCATCGCGACGGTCGCGACGATCATCGCGTCGCAGGCGCTGATCTCCGGTGCCTTCTCCTTGACGCAGCAAGCGGTCCAGCTCGACTTCCTGCCGCGGCTTCGCGTCGTGCACACGTCGGACGTCGCGCGCGGGCAGATCTACATGCCGGCGGTAAACGTCGCGCTGACGATCCTCTGCGTCGGGCTCGTGCTCGGGTTCCGCAGCTCGGACGCGCTCGCGAGCGCCTACGGCATCGCGGTGACGGGCACGATGACGGTCACGAGCGTCCTCTTCTTCCTCGCGGCACGACGCCGCTGGCGCTGGCCGTGGATCGCCGCGGCGGCGCTCGCCGCTCTCTTCCTCGCGTTCGATCTGCCCTTCCTCGTCGCGAACCTCGTGAAGCTCGACACCGGAGGGTGGTTCCCCGTCGCGGTCGCCGCGATCGTCTTCGTCACGATGACGACCTGGCGCCGCGGCCGCGCGCTCGTCGCACGCAAGCAGGCCGAGTGGGCGCAGTCGTGCGACGACTTCTTCGCGATGATCGAGCGTGAGAAGCCGGTGCGCGTGCCGGGGACGGCGGTCTACCTGACGTCGGTGCTGGATGGGATCTCGCCCGTCCTCCTGCACAACTTCCTCGCGAACCGCGTGATCCACGAGCGGGTGGTGCTGCTCTCGACGGTCGCGGTCGAGAAGCCGCGCGTCGACCCCGAGGAACGCGCGACGGTCGTCGATCTCGGCCAGGGCGTCTACCGCGCGATCACCCTCTTCGGATTCTTCGAGACGCCGCGGATCGACGCGATGCTGAAGGCGTGTGCGGCGCGCGGGCTCGTGATCGACGAGAAGACGGCGCTCTACTTCACCTCGCGCTCGACGCCGCTCCCGACGGGGAAGAGCCGGATGCCGCGCTGGCGGAAGAACCTTTACTCGTTCTTGAGCCGCAACACGCCGTCCCTGACGAACTCCTTCTGCCTCCCCTCCGGCCGCGTGGTGGAGATGGACTCCCAGGTGGAGATTTAGAAGTCGAGCGGCAGGATCAGGTGGTCGCGGTAGATGCGGTCGCGGTGGGCGACGAGGGCCGGGGTCAGCGCTTCGCGAATCGGGCCGTCGGGAACGAAGTACATACCGCGCAGGAAGTCCGGCATCGGACAGAGCTCCGACGGGAGAGGATCGATCAGCGCGGCGAAGGTCGCCCAGTAGAGGTCCGCGGCGCTGAGAGCGTCGCCGACGAGGAACTCCCGCCCGCGCGCGCGCTGGCTCGCGAGCCGCGCGTCGAGAAAGCGCAAGATCTCGACCGCACGCTCCGTGCACGCAGTGGCCGCGGCGGCGGAGTAGCCGTACTTGTCCGCCATCCGCTGCACCGCCACTCGGCCCGGATCGCCGACCGGCACGGCCGACAGGATCGGGTGAAACATGATGAGCCGACGGCACCATCCGAGGCCGTTCTCGCCGTGGATCTCGTCGCAGATGCCGAGGCAGAGAGCGCGCTCCTCGGGATCCTTCGGCACGAGCCGGGGCTCGGGCGCGAGCCGCTCCGCGAGCCAGAGGAGCGCGCGCGATGTGGTGCACGGAGGCTCGTCGTTCCAGACGGCGACCGGCGCGCTCGTCTGCCCTGTCCAAGCGGCCAGGGCCTCGTTCGCCTCGCCACCTCGCTGCCGCACTGCAGTATAGGCGAGACCCTTCACGTGGAGGACGGCCTTCGCCGCCTCGCTCCAGGGACCGGGCACACCGGCGGTCAGAACCAGGCGGAGTCCCGAGCGTTCGCGCGCCTCCTCGACCTCGACGTAGTCCATCGACCCTCCCTATCGCCGTTCCTCTTGCGACGTACGGCTCTCGGCTCGCCGAGAGAACTACGGGAACGACGGGAGAAGTAGAAGTCCGCGCTCGCGCGCGGGCGTCGCGCCGATTAGTGTGGCCCCGATGCGGCTCGCCTTCCCGACCGCGCTCCTGGCCGCGCTCCCGACCGCGCTCCTGGCCGCGCTCCCGACCGCGCTCCTGGCCGCGCTCCCGACCGCGCTCCTGGCCGCGCTCCTGGCCGCAACGACGGTCGCGGCGAGCGACGACGCCACGAAGACGCTCACCCGCACGCACGATCCGATATCGATTCGCGGCACGGCGCTCGCCGACCTGCACGGTCACACGATCGCGAGCTTGCGGCTCCTCGCCGTCGAGGACGGCAAGGCCGTTCCGATCCCGTTCCAGATCGACGAGCGCGACGAGGAGGACCGGATCGTCCTCACCGATCCGCCGCCCGGGCGCACGCTCGACGCGGACGACGAGCTCGTCTTCATGGCGGCCGACAGCGGCGACCGTCTCGCGGAAGGCAAGCTTCCCGGCGGCTCCGGCCGTGCGCTCGAGATCGAGATCACCGATCCCCTTTCCGGCGAGCGCGGCTGGGCCTACCTCGCGGTCTTCGGCGAGACCGCGCCGCCGCTGTCTGAGAAGAGCTACGTCCACTTCGATCGCGTCGCGAACCAGGGCCGCTCGGAGCTCTACTCCGTCGACTACGACGTCCGCGGCAACTTCTTCACCGGCTTCCGCATCGCGACGCTCGGCGGCGGCAACGGCGAGAACCTGATCCATCGAACGCGGATGCGCGGAGCGCCGACGTTCTCGCTTCTCCTCGGCCGCTTCGAGATGTCCTTCACCGAGGAGGACTCCTTGATGGTCCTCACCGGCGTCAAGAACGGACCCGTGCGCGCGACGCGTCACGTCGAGCTCTCCGTCGACCTCGGCGGGATGCTGCCGCAGATTCCTTCCGGCCAGGTCGACACGTACCACTATCGCAGCTCGGTCGTGACGCCCTCGAAGGTGTCGATCCCGTGGGTCGTGCTCAAGCTCGCGAGCGAGTTCTCGTTCGTGAGCCTGAGCGACTTCCGCGACGTCGCCGGCGGCATGCGCTACTACGACGCGCAGCACCCCGACGGTCTCGAGTTCGACGGTCACTCGGACGCGGTGCCGGCGGGCGTCGACCACAACTGGTGGGTAGCGACCGGCACGCCCGGTACGCTGATGCAGGTGTTCGTGATCCCGGAGAAGTGGCGCGAATGGGGCGTCGTTCGCGGAACGGTCTACCTCGACGAGCCCCCCGGCGCTCCGGAGCGTCCTTCGACGACCGGGACGCACGCCGCCGGCTTCACGCTCGAGCACGTCGAGGACATTCCCGAAGCGGGTGACGTCGAGCTCACGATGGTCACCGCGATCTTGCCGAGGCCATACGAACCGGGCGACGAGAAGGGCCCGCTCTCGATGATCGAGAAGCCGCTCGAGATCTCGGTGCGGAGCCTGCCGCAACGCACCGGCATGGTACAGGCAAAGAGGGAATGAGCACGGAGGACATCCGGCGCGGAATACGCTTCGAAACGGGCGAGATCACGTTCGACGTCGACGTCGCCGGCGATCCCGCGAGCGAGCGGCTCGCGCTCCTCCTGCACGGGTTCCCCGAGCTCTCGTACTCGTGGCGTCATCAGTTGCCGCTCTTCGCGCGCCTCGGGTACCGCGTCTGGGCGCCGAATCTGCGCGGCTACGGCGGGACGACGCGACCGCTCGGCATTCGCCGCTACGCGCTCGACGAGCTCGTCGGCGACGTCGCGCGCCTGATCGACGCTTCCGGCGCGCGCTCGGTGATGCTCGTCGGCCACGACTGGGGCGGCGTGCTCGCGTGGATGACGGCGCTCACGGGAATCCGTCCGCTCGACCGTCTCGTCGTGATGAACCTTCCGCACCCGACGTTGATGGCGCGCGGGCTCCGCACGTGGCGTCAGCTTCGCCGCTCCTGGTACGCGTACTTCTTCCAGGTCCCCCGACTTCCCGAGCGTCTCCTCGGCTTCCAGAGCGCACGCGCGATCGGCGACGCGTTCCGCAACATGGCGATCGACAAGAGCCGGTTCCCGGACGAGGTCCTCGACGTCTACCGCAGGCATGCCGCGCAGCCGGGGGCCCTCACCGCGATGCTCAACTGGTATCGCGGCATGCGGTACCTCCCGCCCGAGATGAGCCGCTTGATCCAAGAGCCGGCGGTGCTGCAGATGCCGACGCTGCTCGTGTGGGGCGAGGAGGACAGCGCGCTCGGGAAGGAGCTCACCTTCGGCACCGAGGCGCTCGTGCGCGATCTCACGATCCGCTACCTGCCCGGCGTTTCGCACTGGGTGCAGCAGGAAGCGCCCGAAGCGGTGAACGCGATTCTCGAAGCGTGGCTCGCGGGCCACGCCGTCCCCGAAGTCGACTGGGGCGGACGCCTGCGCCAAGCGTCCTGAGAACGCGAGCGGGCGCCGCCCCCTCGCCGAAGGCGCGGCAAAGCCACGCCTTCTCCACCCCCCCCCGCTCGCCCGCAGCACCGGCCGCGCGCTTCGCGCGCGGAGGGTCCCATGTCGGGTCACGCTTTCAATCGAGCTCGACGGGCTCCGTCGACGAGCCGGAGGACTGCGGCGCTTGGCGGTGCGCGACGCCCTCGAGCGCGGTGCGCAGGCGATCGAGAAGGTGCGCACGGCGAACCGGCTTGTGGATCCGCGCGACGACGCCTTCCGGAACGATCTCTCCCTTCGGAGACGAGGACAAGCGAACCAGGAGAAGCACGGGGACGCCCGTTTCGGCGAGGACGTTCCGCATCGCCACGGCGTGTCCGTTCGAGCCGCTCGGAAGCATCATCTCCTGATCGAGGACGGCGAGCGCGATCGGTGGATCGCTCGTCGCCGCACGACGGAGAAGTGCGGCGGCGGTGTCGACGTCCGCGACGAGCTCCGCGACGAGCCCTGCCTCCTCGAGGATTACCGCGAGGTGCTCTCGCGTCGCCGCGTGGCCCTCGACGCAGAGAATCCGCCGACCGCGCAGGTGCTCCGGAAGCGCCGTCCGGGCGCTCGATCCGAGGCCGTACGGAACCGTGAACCAGAACGTGCTGCCCTGCCTCGCTTCGCTTTCGACGCCGACCTCTCCTTCGAGCAGGTCCGTCAGGCGCTTCACGATCGCGAGGCCGAGGCCGGTACCGCCGTAGCGACGCGTGCTCGATCCGTCGACCTGCGAGAAGGACTCGAACAGCCGACCGTGCGCCTCCGGGGGGATGCCGATACCCGTGTCGCGCACCTCGAAGCGCAGGACGGCGCGCTCGCGTTCGAGCCCGGCCAGCGAGACCCGCACGACGACCTCGCCCTCCTCGGTGAACTTGACGGCATTCGAGAGCAGGTTCAGCAGGATCTGTCGCAGGCGATCCGGATCCCCCAGGACCTCCTCGGGCGCCTCCGGTGCCAAGACGCAAGCGATGTCGAGCTTCTTCCGCTGCGCCTGCTCCGCCAGGATGTCGACCGCCTCCTCGACCGTCTTTCGGAGGTCGAACGGGCGCACGTCGAACTCGATCTTGCCGGCCTCGATCTTCGAGAAGTCGAGGATGTCGTTCAGGATCGTGAGCAGGCTCTCCGCCGAGACTCGAACGCGATCGGCGTACTCGCGCTGCTCCTCGTCGAGGGCCGTATCGAGCAGGATGTCCGTCATGCCGATGATCCCATTCATCGGTGTGCGGATCTCGTGGCTCATCGTCGCGAGGAACTCGCTCTTCGCCTTGTCCGCGGCGAGCGCCTGATCGCGCGCCTCGCCGAGCGTCCGAGCCGTCTCGATACGCTCCGTCACGTCCCGCAGGATGATCAGCTCGCCAGCGGCACTCGCTGCACCGACGCGGCTCGCGAGCGGCGAAGATCGGAGCTCGTACCAGCGCCCCGCACCAGCGCCGCCGAGCTCGATCTCCACCGTCACCGAGCGATCGCCCTCCACGCGCCGCCGGTCCGCCACGGCGATCGCCTCGGGCAGGACGTCGACGAGAAGACGCCCGATCGTCTCGTGCGCCTTCCGCGAGAGGATCGCGAGCACCGCGGGGTTGGCGTCGATGACGCGACCGCGGTCGTCGAGGACGATCACGCCGTCGCTCATCTCCTCGACGACGATCTCGCGCGCAATCGGGACGAGGTCGAGGAACCGCACGCGATAGAGCGCCCACGTCACGACGAGCGCCGTTCCCGCGAGCCCGATCGGCGTGACCTCGAGAGTCGTCCAGCCCGAGAGGTAGACGAGGTTCGCCAGCGCCGGAAGCGCCGCGGCGACGAGCAAGAGCACGTTCTGGCTTTGCTGCAGACGATGGCCGAGAGTGAACCCGCGCACGACCATCGCGAACGCGACGACGTACACCGCGTAGCTGTAAGTGACGAAGACGTAGTACCACGGCCCCGCGTGGACGCGGAGACGCAGCACTCCGTTCACGAGCTCGTACGTCACGTCCCGCCAGTGCAGCTCGTGGAAGTCGCTCGTGACCACCGCGAGCACGGTGAGGACGGGTACGATCGCGAGAAGCCCGAGCATGCGGCGGTCGATCCAGGCGTTGCGTCCGGTCGACTCCGCGACGAAGACGAGCCACGCGACCGGCGCCGTCACGACGCCGAAGTACCGCACACGCGCCCAGAACAGCTGCCACTCGGGGCTCGACGAGAAGAGCTCGATCGCGTAGCCGCCGCACCAGAGCGCAGTGGCCGCGAGCTGCACGACGAAGGGCGTGACCCCCGGAGCGGGCCACCGGCGCCAGACCCACGTCGCGAGGACGGCGAGCCAGATCCCCGTCGCGAGCAAAAACCAGGTGTAGAGTTCGTATGACAATGTGCTGTCCAGCCCCGCCCGAGCTCCGCTCTTTTACTGCACGGATGGTGACCCCGCCGCTGGTACGAGCCCAGGCATCACAGAGTCTTTTTCGGCCGGTGCAGCAAGAACCTCGCAGGCGTCCGCGGACCGGGTCGAAGCGTACGGCGAACTGGGCTATCAGGCGCCATGCCGAAGCGGATCCTGGTCGGGCTCCTCGTCTTCTTGCTCGTCGTCGTCGGTGCCGCCGGCGCGTTCCTCTGGCGGGCGCACTCGGCGATCCGCCGCGAGAGGAGCCCTCTTCCCGCGGTCGCCGCCGTCGCGCCGGAGCTCGCTGCCGATCCCGGCGCTCCGGGGCGCCTCGGCTGGATCAACACGGCGAGCCAGGACATGCCGCGGGCCGCGGCGCTCGATCCGGATCTCGATCCACAGCCGGACGCACCCTATCGAATGAGCCATCCGTCGTTCGTTCTCGAATGGCCGGACGGTCGGCTCCTCCTCGTCGACCTCGGGATGACCCAAGACGCGGCGCGCGAGTTTGGCGAGCCGCTCGAATCCTTCGCCGACGCGGAGTCGATGGAGACGCACACTCCGACCGCGCAGGCTCTCGGCGAGCGCGCGAACGACGTCGCCGGCGTGATCCTGTCCCACACGCATACGGACCACGTCCAGGGCATCGCGGCCCTCTGCTCGGCACGGACGAAGCGTCTCCCCGTCTACGCGACGGAAGCGCAGATCGAGCGGCCGAACTACTTGACGCGTCCGGGGCTCGAGATGCTTCGCGAAGCCGGCTGCGTCGACCTGATCGAGCTCCGGGACGACGACGGCGATTCGCTCCTGCCCGTCCCGGGCCTGCCGGGCGTGCGCGTGATCGACGCGGGTGGGCACACACCGGGAAGCCAGATCGTCGTCGCGCGCCTCGACTCCGGCGAAGATGCCGCTCTGTACGCGTTCGTCGGCGATATCGTGAACGCACGCGCCGGAATCGAGCACGACGTTCCCAAGCCGTGGCTCTATCGAACCTTCGTCGTCCCCGAGGACCACGAACGCCAAGGCGAGCTGCGCCGCTGGCTTCGCGACCTGAACCGGAGCGCGGGCTTCACGCCGCTCGTCGCGCACGACGAGCTCGCGACGAGGAGCTCGGGCGTCGCTCCGTGGAAGGAAACGCCAGGGCGCTAGCCGCTCGCGGCTCTCCTACTCCGGGAGCTCCAGCCGCGTCCCTCTCAACACGAACATCTCGTCGTCGCTCGTCGCGCCCGAGGTGATCGGACAGGCGTCGCACATTCCATCGCCCGCACCGGGCGAGGTGTCGCACGCCGCATCGTCGTCGCGGCGAAAGCGCTCCAGCAGCCCGTTCGTCCACGGCAGCTCCGAGGACAGCTCGAAGCTGTCGATGCGGCCTTCGAGCCGCGCGAGGTTCGCGCCGAGGCAATAGTGGAGGCCGTAGCCGAACGTGAGGTGCTGGATGTCGTCTCGATGAACGTCGTAGACGTCGGGAGCGGCGTAGCGGCGCGGATCGCGATTGGCGGACGCGAGCAGCAGCAGAATCGGGCTGCCCGCGGGGATGGTCGTGCCGTAGTACTCGACCTCCTCCATCACGAAGCGCGCGGTGGCGTGGCCGGTCGGCTCGAACCGCAGCGTCTCGTCGATCACCCTCAGGATGAGCGAGCGGTCCTGGGCGATCTCGCGTCGCTGCTCCGGGTGCTCGGCGAGCACCTTCGCGAGCCATCCGATGAGCCGCCCCGTCGTCTCGTTCCCGGCACCGGCGATCACGGCCGTGTAGGTGAGGATCTCCTGCCGCGTCAGCCTCCTCACGACGCCCGAATCGTCCTCGAGCTCCGCCTCGAGAAGCTGCGTCATCAGGTCGTCGGACGGATGCTTGGAGCGCCACTCGATGTAGTCGCTGAATACGTCGCCTCGGGCGATGTTCTCCTCCCGAACGGCCATCGGCTTGCCCGGCTTGGTGCGCAGGTTCGCGTCGGTCTTGTCGCGGACGGCGATCTGGTCCGCCTCCGGGATGCCGAGCGGCATGCCGATCACCCGCATCGGCATCATCGAGGCGAGCTCGGTGATGATGTCGAAGCCGCCGGACCCGACGAGCGGGTCGAGGCAGCGGATGCAAAAGGCGCGGACCTGATCCTCGAGCTCGGCCATGCGGCGCGGCGTGAAGACCCGCGCCATGAGCCCGCGATGCTTCGTGTGGCTCGGCGGGTCCTGGAACATCATCACGCCCGGAGGGAGCGCGACGCCGGCCTTGATGATGTCGAGGATGTCGCTCCGGGTGCTCGAGAACGTCCGCCAGTTCAGGAGAGCCTTCTCGACGTCTTCGTGCCGCGACAGCGTCCAGAAGTCGTACCGCTCGTTGTGGTAGACCGGCGCCTCCTCCCGGAGGCGCGCGTAGGCGGGGTACGGGTCGGCATTGATGTCGACGTCGTACGGATCGTAATACGGGCTCGTGGCGCCCTGTACCGACATCTTCCCTCCCATCGCCCGGAGGCGATCTGAAGTTAGAGCACACGCTCTAACTCGGAGCCACGCGTCCGTCAATCGGGTGCTTCCGTGACCACCCGCCGGCCTTCGGCCAAGAAGCCCTCCCGACACAAGCGGCAGCCCCGCTCGGCGACCCTGGAGAAGCGGGGGCGCATCCTCGACGCCGTGGAGAGGATCATGCTGCGCGACGGGTATGCCGCGGTGACGTCGCGAAGCGTCGAAGCGGAGGCCGGTCTCAAGCTGCACTACCACTTCGGGACGCTGGACGATCTGTTCATCGCCGTCGTCCGCCGCCGCGGCGAGAGCAACGTGGGTCTCCTCGAGGATGCCCTCGCCTCGCCTGACCCGATCCGCGCGTGGTGGAGGCTCGCTTCGGAGCGGCGCGGCAATGCGCTCCTGGTCGAGCTCAGCGCCGCCGCGAATCATCGCCCTGCCCTGCGGGCAGAGGTCGCGACGTTCGCTCGCGAGGTCCGACGGATGCAGCTCGAGGCTCTCGACTCGCTCCTCGACGACTACGGGATCGACCGGAAGGTCTTTCCGCCGGCGCTCGTCGCGGCGAGCCTGCAGGGGCTCGCGTTCGCGAGCGCGTACGACCTCGTGGCCGGATTCGATACCGCCCAGGTAGAGGCGTCGGAGGCGATGAACCGCCTCCTCGATCGGCTCGAGAAGCGGAGGGGCGCCCGCCGCAAGGCGTAGGCCCCGCGAGGTCGCTGCCCGCGACCTCTGATGGCCCGAGGCTCTCGCCGACGACGTCTTGCTGGATAGGGCGCGCGCCCAAATCCGGAACGTCTGCTCAGGCCGAAGCGAGGCGCCGAAAGCCCAGCAAGCGGCACCTTCGATACGGAGAGACGCAGACCTTCATCGACTGGTTCCCGCCGAGCACCTCAATCGTTTCCCCATCTGCGCCAAAGCCACGGAAGAAGGCGACGTGGCCCTCCCACGAGTCATGTGACTTTCGCCAGAAAAAGTGCGAGCCTGGCAGCGGAATCAGGCGCTAGCCTGCATTTCTCACCAGATCCCTACTGCGGCGGCCGATAGCACCGAATCTTCGCGAGCTTCTCCCTCCGGGCTCCTCGACGTACTGTTCAAGTACGCCTGCGTCGCCCTCCGGTCCGAG
>Ga0194131_10010435_pt1 | contig 11371 bp, 10 predicted proteins | sample TA2KigO120mmetaG_FD_148631 | JGI IMG/M metagenome (GOLD analysis project Ga0194131, IMG submission 148631) | Freshwater microbial communities from Lake Tanganyika, Tanzania - TA2015053 Kigoma Offshore 120m | ecosystem: Environmental > Aquatic > Freshwater > Lake | place: Tanzania: Lake... | reverse complement strand
GATTTTACCCGCATCCGGGCCATCTGGCCGCCCGCGGCGGGGCTCGGGCTTGCCAATGCGCACTCTAGGCGTCAATCTTGCCCCCAAAAGCCGGTCATCCGGTGGATGCCGGTTCAGGATGCACCAGATCCACCGCCATCGCATCGGCGCGCGGTCCGGCCGCCGCCAATGCGTCGTGCCGGGCAGAGGCCCGACGTGCGAACAGCAGCGTGTTCTGCTTGTACCAGAAGGGAATCCGTGGATCGCGCCAGATCCTTGGTCGAATGAGATCGTAGACATCGTAATCCAGGGCGTCGAACTTGCCGACCCAATAATGCTGCCACTGCTCGTTGACGTGACTGAGACCGCCTTGAAACGGTATCGCGGCGGAAAACAGCACACAGTCGGACAACCTGGCCAAACTGCAAACGAACTCGTCCGCCCGTTCGGCCGGCAAATGCTCCGCCACCTCCAGCGAAAGCGCCAGGTCGAACCGTCGCGGCAGGCGGACCAGCGAGCTGCCCAGATCCAGTTGCAGGAAGCTCTCGCGCGGGATCGTCAGCAGGTTCTGGTCCACCCAAGGGCCATCGACACCTTGGATGTCGGCAACGCCGGCCTCGCGCAAGACCGATAGCCAGGTGCCCACGCCGCAGCCGACATCCACGGCCGACCGGATCGGGCCGATGCGGTCGAGCAGGAGCGAAAGAATGCTGCGCGCCGAGTGCAAGGTGTTGGCGTGCCGCTTTTCGAACACGTCGGATGAGTATGCCCGCATGGCCCGCGCTCCGCCGAAATCGTCCGTCGCCGCCTACTTCACCGCTTCCAGGCGCTGGGTCAGCGTGCGCAGCACCTTGATGCGGGCGTGGTTCTTGTCGTTGGCTTCGACGAGCGTCCAGGGCGCCGCCGCGGTATTGGTGCGCTCCACCATGTCGTGCACGGCGCGGGCATAGACGCCCCACTTCTTGCGGTTGCGCCAATCCTCCGCTGTCAACTTGAAGCGCTTGAAGCCGGTCGCCTCGCGTTCCTTGAAGCGACGGAACTGCTCCTGCTTGCTGATCGCCAGCCAGAACTTGACCATCACCAGGCCGTGCCGGGTCATCTCGGCCTCGAATTCGTTGATCTCGGCATAGGCACGCAGCCAGTCGGCCTCGGCCGCGAAGCCCTCCACCCGCTCGACCAGCACGCGGCCATACCAGGAGCGATCGAAAATGGCGATGTGGCCAAGCCGCGGCAGATGCCGCCAGAAACGCCAGAGATAGGGCTGCGCGCGTTCCTCGTCCGTCGGCGCGGCGATCGGCACCACCCGGTAGAAGCGCGCATCGAGCGCCGCCGCGATGCGGCGGATGGCGCCGCCCTTGCCGGCCGCGTCGTGGCCCTCGAACACCACCACCGCGCCGCGCTTGGCGAACCCGCCGGTGCGCGCCGCGGCGTTCAGCCGGCCCTGCCAGCGTTCGAGTTCGCGGGCATAGTCCTGCTGGCCCAACGCCGCCGTCAGGTCGAGCGCGTCCAGCACGTTGGCCGTGTCGATGCTGGGCGCCAGGATGCCGCTCAGGCCATTGGGTTCGGCGGCGCCGTTGGCCAACCGCTTGCGCAGGCCCTGCAGGATCGTCTTGCCGACCAGCAGCGAGCGGTAGCGCTCGTCCGATCCATCCACCACGATCCACGGCGCATGGCCGGTGCTGGTGCGTTCCAGCACGGCTTCGCTGACGCTCCGGAAGCGATCGTAGCGCCGGTAGCGCTGCCAATCCTGGGGACCGACACGCCAGCGTGTCAGCTTGTCCTTCTCCAGGGCACGCAGCCGCTTCTTCTGCTGCGGCTTGCTCAAATGGAACCAGAACTTCAGCAGCAGCACCCCTTCGTCGGCCAGCATGCGCTCGAAGCGCAGGATGTCCGACAGCGCCTGTTCCAGCGTGGCCTTGCTCTTGCCGCCCTCGACTCGCGAGAGGATCGGATCGCTGTACCAGGAGCCGAAGAAGATGCCGATCTTGCCTTTCGCCGGCAGCGCCCGCCAGTAGCGCCACATCGGCGGCCGCTCGCGTTCCTCGTCGCTGGGCGCGCTGAAGGCGGTGGTCTCGACCTGCCGGGGGTCGAGCCATTCGTTGAGCGTGTTGACCGTCTCGCCCTTGCCGGCGCCCTCGACGCCGCCGACCAGCACGATGACGGGGAACTGCTTGCGCCTGGCCAGGTCGAACTGCACCTCCAGCAGCGCTTCGCGCAGCGCCGGAACTTCCCGCCGGAAGGTCTCCTTGTCGATGCTGTGGCCAAGTTCCGCCGCCTCGAACATGGCGATCCCCCAAGCCTCGCGCAAGCTTAGAGCTTACCGGCACCGGCGTTAAGGCCGCATTGCCGGGGCAGGTGGCGGCGGCCTATGATCGGCGCTGTTCATGATTTCCGCCCCGACCGACCGCGCGCTCGACACTTCGCCGCCCGTTTCCGACCGGGCGGTGGCGACGACCTGCTACATGTGCGCCTGTCGTTGCGGCATCAAGGTGCACCTGAAGGACGGCGCGCTGCGCTACATCGAGGGCAACCCCGCCCATCCGGTCAACAAGGGCGTCCTGTGCGCCAAGGGTTCGGCCGGCATCATGCATCACTTGGCCCCGGGTCGCCTCCGCAAGCCGCTGCTGCGGGTGGGCGAACGCGGCGAGGGCAAGTTCCGCGAGATCGAGTGGGCAGAGGCGCTGGACTTGGCGGCGCAATGGCTGGGCGCCATCCGTGCCAGCGACCCGCGCAAGCTCGCCTTCTTCACCGGCCGCGACCAGAGCCAGGCGCTGACCGGCTGGTGGGCAAGCCAGTTCGGCACCCCCAACTATGCCGCGCATGGCGGCTTCTGCTCGGTCAACATGGCGGCCGGCGGCATCTACACCATCGGCGGCTCGTTCTGGGAGTTCGGTGAGCCGGATTGGGAGCGCACGCGGCTCCTGCTGCTGTTTGGCGTGGCCGAGGACCATGACAGCAACCCGATCAAGACCGGCCTCGGCAAGCTGCGCCAGCGCGGTGCCCGCATCGTTTCGGTCAACCCCGTCCGCACCGGCTATTCGGCGCTGGCGGACGACTGGCTCGGCATCCGGCCCGGCAGCGATGGCCTGCTGGTGCTCTCGCTGGTGCACGAGTTGCTGCGCGCCGGTCGCGTGGATGCGGACTATCTGGCGGCCTACAGCAACGCGCCCTGGCTGGTGCTGCGCGCGCCCGGCAGTGCCGAGGACGGCCTGTTCGCCCGCGACGAGGCTGGCCGGCCGTTGGTCTGGGACCGCGCCCGGCTGGCGCCGGTGCCGGCGGACGATGCCGCGGCCAGGCCGGCGCTGAAGGGCGTCTTCCAGTTGGCCGATGGCCGGGCGGCGGTGCCGGTCTTCCAGTTGCTTGCCGAGCGCTATCTCGACAGCGCCTACGCGCCGGAAGCGGTGGCGGCGCGCACCGGCCTGACCGCAGCGCGCATCCGGGCGCTCGCGGCCGAGTTGGCCGCCGTGGCGTTCGAACAGGCGGTCGTCGTCGAGCAGCCGTGGACCGACTGGGCCGGCCGCCGGCAAGAGCGCATGCTCGGCCGTCCGGTCGCGGTGCATGCCATGCGCGGCATCTCGGCGCATGCCAATGGCTTTCACACCTGCCGCGCGCTGCATCTGTTGCAGACGTTGCTGGGCGCCATCGACACGCCGGGCGGCTTCCGCTTCAAGCCGCCCTTCCCTAAGTCCATCCCGCCCGCCCCGAAACCCACCGGAAAGCCGGCACAAGTCGCCGCCGGCAAGCCCCTGCCGGGTCCGCCGCTCGGCTTTCCCGCCGGACCGGAGGACTTGCTGGTGGAGGCCGACGGTCGGCCGATGCGAATCGACAAGGCGTTCAGTTGGGACGCACCGATCGCCGCGCACGGGCTGATGCATGCGGTCATCACCAATGCCTGGAAGGGCGATCCCTATCCGATCGACACGCTGTTTCTCTACATGGCGAACCTGGCGTGGAACTCGGCCATGAATATCGACGGCACGGTGGCCATGCTGACCGACAAGGCTGCCGGCGGCGACTACAAGATCCCGCGCATCATCTATTCGGACGCATTCTATTCCGAGACCGTCGCCTATGCCGACCTGGTGCTGCCGGACACCACCTACCTCGAGCGCTGGGATTGCATTTCGCTGCTCGACCGGCCGATCTGCGATGCCGAGGGCGTGGCCGATGCCATCCGCCAGCCGGTGCTGAAGCCGGACCGCGATGTGCGGCCGTTCCAGGACGTTCTGCTGGAAATTGGCACGCGGCTCGATCTGCCGGGGCACCGCAACGCCGACGGCAGCGCGAAGTTTCCCGGCGGCTACGCGGACTATCTCGTGCGCCACGAACGACGGCCCGGCATCGGTTCGCTGGCCGGCTGGCGGGGCGAGGCGGGCGACCGGATCGGCCAGGGTCCGGCCAATCCCGGCCAGCTCGACCGCTATGTCGCCAACGGCTGCTTCTGGCGGCACGAACTGGCCGCGGAACAGCGCTTCTACAAGCATGCCAACCGCGCCTATCTCGAATTCGCGGTGGCGATGGGCTTTGTCGACAAGCCCGAGCGGATCGTGCTGCAACTCTATAGCGAACCCCTGCAGCGGTTCCGGCTGGCGGCGCGCGGGCATGGGCCGGTACAGCCTCCGGCGCAGGCGCGGGCGCGGGTCGAGCGCTATTTCGACCCGTTGCCGTTCTGGTATCCGCCGTTCGAGGACGCGGGCGCCGAAGCCGACGGCTTCGCGCTGCACGCCATCACCCAGCGGCCGGCGGCGATGTATCATTCCTGGGGCTCGCAGAATGCCTGGCTGCGGCAGATCCATGGCCAGAACCGGCTCTACGTGCCACGGGCGCTGGCGGCGGAACTGGGCCTCGCCGATGACGACTGGGTGAAGATCGAAAGCCGACTGGGCCACACCGCCGGCCAGGTGCGGCTGATGGGCGGCGTCAACCGCCATACGGTGTGGACTTGGAACGCCATCGGCAAACGCGCCGGCGCCTGGAACCTGGCAGCCGACAGCCCGGAGGCGACCAGCGGCTTTCTGTTGAACCACCTGATCGACGATCTGGCGCCGGAACGCGAAGGCGGCTACCGCTTCGCCAATGCCGATCCGGTCACCGGCCAGGCTGCCTGGTACGACCTGCGCGTGCGGCTGACGCGGCTTGACGCTCCGCCGGAGAACCACCGGTCGGCCTTGCCGCCACCGCCCGGTCTCGCGGAACGGCCGGCCGTGCTGCGTCAGGGCGCCGTCTTCCGCGCGGGAGGCAAGCGATGACCAGTCTGCCGCAACCGGTCGCGGGAGCGAGGCGGCTTGGCCTGGTGATCGACCTCGACACCTGCGTCGGCTGCCATGCCTGCGCGGTGGCCTGCAAGCAATGGAACACCGGCGGCTACCATGCGCCGTTGTCCGACCACGATCCCTACGGGGCGGACGCGAGCGGGGTGTGGCTCAATCGCGTGCACGGCTTCGAGGCCGGCGAAGGCGAGAGCGGCCGCACGGTCTACTTCCCGAAGTCCTGCCTGCACTGCGCCGATGCCCCTTGCGTCACGGTCTGCCCGACCGGCGCCTCCTATAAGCGCGCCGGCGACGGCATCGTGCTGGTGGACGAGGACCGCTGCATCGGCTGCAAGCTGTGCTCCTGGGCCTGTCCCTATGGCGCAAGGGAATACGATGCCGATGTCGGCGTGATGAAGAAATGCACGCTCTGCATCGACCGCATCGACAACCAGAACCTGCCGGAAGCCGAGCGCGTGCCGGCCTGCGTCGCCGCCTGCCCGACGCGGGCGCGGCATTACGGCGACCTGGCCGACGCCGGCTCGGCCGTCAGCCGGCTGGTGGCCGAGCGCGGCGGCTTCGACCTGATGCCGGAACTGGGTTGCCGGCCGACCAACAAATACCTGCCGCCCCGGCGGCGCCAAGCGCCGGCCGCGCCGCCGTCGCTGCCGGTCGCCGAGGGCGGCGGCTTTCTCGGCTGGCTCGACCGGCTGCTGTCGGGCTGACGGCAGGCCGTTGCAACCCGCCTATTCCATCATCTTCTTCACCACCGCCTCGGGCTGCGGCTATGGCCTGATGTTCTGGCTGGGGCTGGCGTCGCTGTCCGGCCGGCTGCCCGCCGACCGCGGCCTGGTCGCGGTCGCCATGATGCTGGCGCTGGCCCTGGTGGCAGGCGGTCTCTTGTCCTCGACCTTGCATCTGGGCCGCCCGGCGCGCGCCTGGCGGGCCCTGACGCAATGGCGCAGCTCCTGGCTGTCGCGCGAAGCCGTGGCGGCATTGCTGACCTTTCCGCCCGCGCTCGCATTCGCGTTCGCCGGCGTCTGGCTCGGCCGGGTCGATGGCTGGGCGGTGCTGGCGGGCGGGCTGATGGCCTTGGGCGCGCTCGCCACGGTCGTCACCACCGCGATGATCTATCGCACGCTCAAGGCCGTGCCGCGCTGGCACCATCCGCTGGTGCCGGCCTGCTACCTGGCGCTGGCCGGATTGACCGGGGCGGTCTGGCTGGCGCTGTTGCTGCGCGCCTTTGGCCACGAGCTGGCGCTGCCGCCGATCCTGGCGGTCCTAGCGGCGGCGTTCGCGGCCTTGGTCAAGTTGGCCTATTGGCGCAGCATCGACCGCTCCGCCACGATCGCCACGGCCGAAAGCGCCACCGGGCTCGGCGCGTTCGGCCGGGTGCGCTTGCTGGAGCCGCCACACACCGGCCGCAACTTTCTCTTGCAGGAAATGGGCTATCGGGTGGCGCGCAAACACACCGAGAAACTGCGTCTGCTTGCCGGCCTCTGCGGCTTCGCCTTGCCGGCGTTGACCAGCCTGGCCAGCATGGCCGTGCCGTATTGGCCGGCAGTGCTGCTGTTGCTGCTGGGCGCGGTCGCGGCCGGCTTGGGCGCGGTGGTGGAGCGTTGGCTGTTCTTCGCCGAGGCCAAGCACACCCAGATGCTCTATTACGGCGAAGCGGCCGCTTGATGGCGCACCACCAGGAACACGCCGGCCGAGGCCACGGCGAAGCCCAGCAGGGCAAGCGGCGACAAGCTTTCGCCCAGCAGCCACCAGCCCAATAAGGCGACGATGCCGGGAACGAGGTAGAAGTTGGCCGCCACCCGGCCGGCGGTGCCGCGGTTCAGCATGGCGTAATAGAGCGCCATCCCGCCGATCGAGACCGCCAGCACATTCCAGGCGATGGTGGCCAGGGCCGGCACACCCCAAGTGGCGCGCGGCGCCTCGAACAGCATCATCAGCACGAGGACCAGCAGGGCGCCGGTGGCGAGCTGCACCGCGGTCGCCGGCAACAGCGGCAGACCCCGGCCATGCCGGCCGAAATAGATCGTGCCGCAGGACAGGCCCGCAAGGCCGGCACCGCCCAACGCGATGGCGGCAAGCTGCGCGGGGCTTTGCCACGCACGCTCGGCCACCACCAGCACCACGCCGCATGCGCCGCAGGCCAGGCCCAGCCATTGCAAGGGCCGCAGCCGCTCGCCCAGCAGTGGCATTGCCAGCAGCGCGATGACCAGCGGGTTCATCGCCTGCACCAAGGCCATGACCGCGGTCTCGACCGTGACCATGCCGACATGGAAGGCCGCCAAGGTCACCCCGTTGACCAGCGCGCCGGCAACAGCCAGCCGCGGCCAGCGATGCTTCAGCGGCCGGAACGACTGGCGCAACGCCAGGGCCAGCAAGGTCATCAGCGCCGCCGCCGCGACCAGGCGCAGGGCGACGAACAGCAGCGGCGAAACCACCGCCAGGCCGACCCGGGCGGTCAGGAAGGACGAACTCCACAGCAGGATGAAGCCGAGCGGCGCAAGGCGCATTCGAACGGTCGGCCGGCGCTCAGTGCGCCAGCCAGGCAAGCGTCCGCAATTCGCCGAATTCGCGCTTGAGTTTCAGCCAGCTGCGCCCCCCGTCGGTCGAACGGAACAGCTGGCCGAGATTGGTGCCGCAGAACAACAGATCGCGGTCGGCCGGGTTCATGGCGACGATCCAGGGCGTCGAGTTGAGCTCGCCCGGCAAGCCGGCATCGCGCCAGTTGGCGCCGTGATCGTCGCTGACGAGCAATCGCCCGGTGGAGCCCGGCGGGCCGTTGCCGTTGGTGAGGAAGAGCCGCCGGCCGTCGGGGCCGACCTGCACCGCGCGGCAATACTGCCAGGGCGATGGCAGCTCGCGGAACCGCCAGTGCCGGCCCTCGTCGCGGCTCACATGCAGGCCCTTGTTGGTGGCGCAGTAGATGGTGCGGCCGCCATTGCGATCGACGGCCAGCCCGTGGATGTCCTGCGAGACGAGGCCGTCCACCAGCTTCGTCCAGGTCCTGCCGCCGTCGGCCGAGCGGTGCACGCCGTCGATCTCCACGCCCGCCCACATGACGTTCGGGTCGTCGGGATCGAACAGCAGCTGCGTCACCCGCGGCCGGTCGACGAAGATGCAGCGCTCGGCGAACTTGTGTCGCACCTTGCGCCAAGTGGCGCCGCCGTCGGCCGTGCGGTAGAGCGCCGCCGGCTGCACGCCGGCGACCATCACCTGGGGGTCGTCGGGGTGGAGCGCCAGCGACCAGACCGCCAGCCGGTCCATGGCCGAGGGCAGGTGGGTCCACTGGCGTGTCCGGACATCGCCGCGATAGACCCCGGAATCGGTGCCGGCGAACACGATTCCCGGCAATGCCGGGTGCTGCGCCAGCGCCCAGACCCGGCTTTCGAGATAGAGGCCGCTCTCGCTATAGGGCCGCGCCCAGCTTTCGCCCAGATCGTCGCTGAACCACACCGACAGGCCGGCGGTACCGACACAGAGCGTCTGGCTGCGGTTGCTGCGGGTCATGGCCTGGTTTCCTCGCTGGCCTTCGATCATCGACGGGCGCGGTGGGTGCATCAAAGGAAGCGCCTCTCTGCCATGATAATATGGAACGAGCCAACGGATGTGATCTGCCGTTTCCATGCCCGAGCGTGTTTCCCGTCACCTTGCTGCCATCGTTTCCGCCGACGTTGCCGGCTATTCCCGGCTGATGAGCGAGGATGAGGCGGGGACACTGGCGAGGCTGACAGCGGTCCGCCGCGAAACGGTCGATCCGTGCGTCGCCGAACACGGCGGCCGTATTGTCGGTACCGGCGGCGACAGCCTGCTGTTGGAGTTTCCGAGCGCGCTCGCCGCGGTCGATTGCTCCGTCACGGTGCAAACCGCCATCGCCGCGCGCGAAGCCGGCCAACCGCCACAGCGCCGCATGCTGTTTCGCGTCGGCATCAATCTGGGCGATGTGATCCGGCAGGACAACGACATCTTCGGCGACGGCGTCAACATCGCCGCGCGCCTGCAGGCAATTGCCGAGCCGGGCGGGCTGTGCATCGCGGAGAGCGTGCATCAGCAGGTCAAGGGGCGCGGCGGGCACGTTTTCCGGCCGATGGGCGAACGTCAGTTGAAAAACATTGCCACGCCAGTCGCTGTCTTTGCGTGGGACGCGCAAGGAACCGCGGGGCCGCCGGCAACGGCACGCCCGCACGGCAAGCGGCTTGCGGTGGTCGCCGGCGCCGCTCTGCTCGTGGCGATCGCGGCCGCCCAGGTGATCTGGGGCGCGCGGCCGTGGCTGGAACGGACCGAGCCTGGCGCGCCGTCCGAACGGGCAGCCCGCGAGAACCTGGCCGGCCGGCCGGTGATCGCCGTGTTGCCGTTCGACAACCAGACCGGTGATGCGGGACAGGAATATTTCAGCGATGGTCTGACGGAAGACCTGATTGCCGCCCTCGGCCGCTTTGCCAACCTTGTGGTGATCGGTCGTTCGAGTGTCTTCGCGTTCAAGGGGAAGCAGGCGGGCGCGGGCGAGATCGCGCGTGTCCTCGGCGCCCGCTATCTGGTCGAGGGCAGCGTTCGCCGCGGCGGTGGGCGGGTGCGCATCACCGCGCAACTGACGGAAGCCGCCGGTGGGCGCCTGCTCTGGTCGCAACGTTACGAAGAGCAGGTTGGCGATCTCTTTGCCTTGCAGGACCGCATGTCGCGCGACATAGCCGGCACGCTGACGGTGAAGCTGGGTCAGATCGAACGCGAGCTTGCCACGACCAAGGTGCCGCAGAACCTGCAAGCCTATGACCACGTGTTGCGCGGCAGGCACGCCATGCGCCAACGCGGCCGATCGAACAACCTGGACGCCTAGAAGGAGTTCCAGCAGGCGTTGGCACTGGATCCGAGCTCCGCAGATGCGCACGCTGCGCTCGGGTGGGCGTTGTTCTTCATGGCGGCCAACGGCTACACGACACAGATCGCGCAGATGCTTGCGATGGCGGAGCAGGAAGCCGAAACAGCACGCAATCTGTCGCCGAGCCTGCCTTGGGCTTACACCTTGCTCGGCCAGATCCATACCGCGCGCGCCGACTATGAGCGCGCGGCGGGATATTTCGATATCGCCACCCGCCTCAATCCGAGTGACGCCGAGAGCTACGCCGTCAAGGACCATGGCCTGTTCTGGAGCGGCAGGACCGACGAGGCGTTGGCAGCCTACGAAACCGCGCTGCGTTTCGATCCGCAGCTGACAAATCCCTATTTCAGCACGCTCATCGTCGTCTATTTCGCCAAGCAACGCTACGAGGATGCGATCGCGCTGAGCTTGCAGGCGCCCTGGAAGGCGGCGGGTTTCGAGAATGGACAGGTCATCGTTGTCGCGGCCTATGGCTTGCTCGGCCGCAGGGACGAGGCCCGTCGCGCCGCCGATCAGTTCAGGCGAACCGCGCCGTTCTTCGACCGAACGGAATATGTCGCGAGTTTCGTCTTGCCGGAGCTACGCGACAGGCTCGACGAGGGCCTGCGGAAAGCCGGCTTCGAGTAGCTTCCGCGCCGGGGATTTCGCCATTCAATTGCCGGGGCCAATCTTTTGCCAATGCCTCTGCGCTTCGGTGAGCAGGCGCGGGCGCGCCTTGTCGAAGTCGGTCCAAGGTCCAGGCACGGCTTTCAGATAAAGTCGACCCTCGACGATCTTCCAGGCCAAGGGATCGGCCGTCACGGCGATGCCTTTGGTCATCGCCATCGTGCAGTAGGCGCCGAATTGCGGCGCATATCGGTCGGGATCGCTCTCGAACTTGTCCCGGTTATCGGCACTGACGAAGTGCCACCGGGCGCCTTGCCAAGTGGCGGTGAACTGGGCTTCGCCCTTCACGGGCTTGTTCATCGTGAAGTAAGCAACGGTATCGTAGCCCTCGATGGCCAAGCCCAAGTCGTTCGTCGCGACCCGCTTGACGTTGTCGGCGGAGAAGGCGCTGCCCACGCCCAAGATCAGCGCCACTGTCAGTAACCAGCGGAACATTGCCGCCCCCATCCTGTCCGTGCAGTGTAAGGGCTCGTCAGGGAATACCTGAATCGCGCCGGTCTATCGGCGGGGGATTCCGTTTGATGTGAAGGTAGCGTAGTTGATCTGAATGATCGACGACGCAGCGATCCGCGCGCGCTACGCGGGCATG
>Ga0194131_10010433_pt1 | contig 11373 bp, 10 predicted proteins | sample TA2KigO120mmetaG_FD_148631 | JGI IMG/M metagenome (GOLD analysis project Ga0194131, IMG submission 148631) | Freshwater microbial communities from Lake Tanganyika, Tanzania - TA2015053 Kigoma Offshore 120m | ecosystem: Environmental > Aquatic > Freshwater > Lake | place: Tanzania: Lake... | reverse complement strand
ACGTCGCCGATCGGCCCCAGCAAACGGCGGTGGTTGAACCAGTCGACCCACTCCAGCGTGGCGAACTCGACCGCTTCGAGTGACCGCCACGGCCCCTTCCGCTGAATCATCTCCGTCTTGAAGAGCCCAATCACCGACTCGGCGAGGGCGTTGTCGTAGGCATCACCGCAGCTCCCGACGGACGGCGCGATGCCGGCGTCGGCGAGGCGGTCGGGGGCTGCACCACCGTGAGCAATCCCGCGCGCCCCAGCTCGGCGAGCTTGCGGGCATCCCGCCGATTCGTCTTCACCCGGTCGCCGGGCTTCCGCGGCATCAACGCCGGGGCGATGACGTCGCAGGCCACGCGGTCCGTCTGCATCTGCCGCTGCAAGGCATACCCGCAGGGGCCGGCTTCGTAGAAGACCTGCACGGGTCCCGGCGCGTCGCGCTCGAGCTTCCGCACCAACCGCCGAACGGCCCCGGCCTCATTGGCCAGCTGCCACGTCACGGGCGTCGTCGACGTCCCGATCAGCATCGCCACGAAGAGATCCTTCTTGTGCGCATCCACCCCGACGAACGTAGTAACCTGCTTCATTGACCGGCTCCTATCGATGCGGCTCTGACGCTGTGAGGCGTCAACCCGCGAAATCGGTGGTCACAACAGACCACCTTGTCGAGTGCACCCGCACTACGACACTACGATAGCGGGCCGGTCATTCCATATCGTCTAGGCTAAGGCTAGGCTAGAGTCCCTCGACCAGAATCATGTCGGTCTTGGCGGTGGCCTGACGAAGCGCCTTTGGGCCCGCGTATTCGGCAGACGACCACCATGCCCGAGCGCGCTCGGCATTCTCGAACTCGATCACCACGACCCGCTTGGGCTCGATCGTCCCTTCGAGACGCTCCGCCCTGCCCCCGCGGACCATGAATCGTCCTCCGTACGCCGCAAGCGTCGGGGGCACCGCCTTCACGTACTCCGGATATCGGTCTGGATTGAGGACGTCGACGTTCACGATGATGTAGGCGGCCATCAGAGCACCCGAATGACGTCCGACCGCGTGATGATGAACGTCTTGTCCGTCTTGAAGTCGCGAACGAGCACCGCCGGACTCTGGGGCGAGATCATCGTCGACAGGAGGTCGACCGGCGTCGAAATGTCGACGAAGGGAAACGCCTCTTGCATGATCGAGTCAACGGGCTCACGCTTCACGTCGGGGTTTCGCACCAATTCCTCGTAGAGGCGTGACTCGTTCAGGGACCCGACTAAACGACGGTCGCGCGTAATCGAGATCTGCGAGAAGTCGTGCTCGCTCATCACCCGCACGGCGTGCTCCACGGGTTCGTTTGACTCGAGCGAACGAAGCTCTCCAGAGAGGCCCAGGGTGACCAGGTCGCGCGCGGTCATGCCGCTCTTCTCGAGAAAGCCTTTCTCGCGCATCCAGTCATCGTTGAACATCTTACCGAGGTACCGCGACCCGTGGTCGTGGAAGATGACCACCACGAGCTGCCCCGCCTTGAAGTGCTCCCGCAACTGCAGCACGCCCGCCATGGCCGCGCCGGCGGAATTGCCGGCGAAGATCCCTTCCTCGCGCGCGACCCGCCGGGTCATGACAGCGGCGTCCTTGTCCGTGACCTTCTCGAAGTGGTCGACCACGCTGAAGTCGACGTTCTTGGGCAGAAAGTCCTCGCCGATCCCTTCGGTGATGTACGGGTAGATCTCGTGTTTGTCGAAGACGCCGGTCTCCTTGTACTTCTTGAACACGGACCCGTACGTGTCGATACCCCACACTTGCACCGACGGCTTGCGTTCCTTCAGGTATCGACCGACGCCCGAGATCGTGCCACCGGTGCCGACGCCAACCACCAGGTGGTCGATCTGTCCATCGGTCTGCCCCCAGAGCTCTGGGGCCGTTTGGTCGTAGTGGGCGGCGCTATTCGACAGGTTGTCGTACTGATTGGCTTTCCAAGCGTTGGGCACCTCTCGCTCGAGACGCGAGGACACCGAGTAGTACGACCGCGGATCCTCGGGGTCCACGTTGGTCGGGCACACGATGACCTCGGCACCGAAAGCCTTCAACGCGTCCACCTTCTCCTTCGACTGCTTGTCGGTGGTCGTGAAGATGCACTTGTAACCCTTCACGACCGCGGCAATCGCGAGCCCCATGCCGGTATTGCCCGACGTGCCTTCAATGATCGTCCCACCAGGCTTGAGCAGCCCGGCCCGCTCGGCATCCTCGATCATGCGAACCGCCATGCGATCCTTGATCGAGTTGCCGGGGTTCGTCGTTTCGATCTTGACGACGACAGTGGCCGCGACGAGGCCCTTCGTGATCCGGTTGATCCGCACGAGCGGCGTGTTCCCGATGGCCTCGAGGATGTTCGCGTGAATGCGCGCCATACGTACTGAGTCTATACTGGCGCACCATGCCGAGACTGATCGCCCGGCCGACACGCGTGCAGGCTGCCGGCAATAAACCAAAGCTCATCGACGAGTTCATCGGCGTCGTCAACTCCGGACACACCGCGGTGAGCGTCGCGCGCATGACCTCTCCGGCGGGGTGGGCGGAACCCGGTCAACGACCGGCCTTCGAGGAGATCACACTGGTCTTGAAGGGTATGGTCAGGGTGGAGCACGCAGGAGGCGCCTTGGAGGTCCGCGCCGGTCAAGCCGTCGTCGCGGCTCCTGGAGAGTGGGTGCGCTACAGCACGCCGGAGCAGGACGGCGCCGAGTACGTCGCCATCTGCGTGCCCGCGTTCACGCCCGCGACGGTCAATCGGGAGCGTTGATGAAGCGGCGCAACTGTCACACTCTCCCAAGCGCGCTCAGCGTCGATGCCAAGCGGACGAGCGGGGGGAGATGCGCGACGTCGGCTGTGGCCAGGCTCGCCTCACGGTCAGTCAAACCGACAAGTGATGCGGCGCAACCGATCACCTCGGTCGCGGTCAGGCCGCTGGCTCTCAGGTCTCCTACGCTCGTGTCGCCATCGGCCTTGCTCAGTTTCTGCGTGGGCGACTTCATCACGAGCGAGTGGTGAAGAAAACGAGGCGGGCTCGGGCGACCGAGCAGGCGAGCCACCTGGAGCTGTCGGCCTGTGGATGCCAGTAAATCATCGCCGCGGATGACCAGCGTCACACCCTGGTCGAAGTCGTCCACGCTGGCCACGAACTGGTAGGTCCAGTTGCCGTCACGATCGCGAACGAGAAGATCCCCGCACTGATCGAGGGGCCGCTGTGCTTGCGGACCGTGCCGCAAATCGTCGAATCGCTCGACGCCGTTGTCCAAGCGGACCCGCACACCTCGCCCGGGGACCTCCGGCAGCTGCAGTTCCCGACACGTGCCGGGGTACCGCAGCTCAGCGCCCTCTCCACTGGCGCGAAAGACGTCAGCTCTCGAGCAATCGCAGGCGTACACGCGACCGGCTCGTCGCAGGACGTTGAGCGCGGATTCGTACAGAGCGCCACGATCGCTCTGGCGCCCGTGGCAGCGTCCGCCTCGGAACGCCGCGACCGGCGGATCGTCCGGCACAAACCCCAGCCACTCGAGATCCTCGAGCAGGGCCTGCTCGTACTCGCGCCGGCTGCGCTGGCGGTCGTGATCCTCGACGCGCAACAGCACGGAGCCTCCGGCCGCCTTAGTCACGCCCCAGACGTAGATGGCGTTTACGACGTGGCCGAGATGGAGCCGTCCGGTCGGCGCGGGGGCGAACCGAGTGACGGGCGGAGGCAGACGAAACCCGGAGTCTGGACTCATGCCGCGCCCGATGATAGCGTGCCCGCGATGGCTCGTTTCCACATGGCGCTCACGGTGGCGGTGCTCGCCGCCACGCTCATCGGCTCGACCGATCTCCCGCTAGCCTCGCAGGCTGCGGCGCCGGCGCCCTCTTTCTCGGTGGTCGAACAGGACATCGCGAGCCTTCAGCGGGCTCTTCGTGACGAACGGATCACATCGCGGCAAATCGTTGAGCAGTACCTGGCGCGAATCGACGAAGACGATCAGCGTGGATTGGCCATCAATGCCTACCTATCGGTCAATCGCAAGGCATTGGACGACGCCGATCGACTGGATCGCGAGCGGCGTGAGGGCCGGCTGCGTGGGCCGCTGCATGGAATCCCCCTCGCCATCAAGGACAACTTCCTGACGATCGAGCTCCCGACGACCGCCGGCACGCTGGCGCTCGCCGATTTCTCCCCGGGCGTCGACGCGTATCAAATCCGACAATTGCGCGAACGAGGAGCCATCGTCCTCGGTAAGACGAACCTGCACGAGCTCGCGTCCGGCATCACGAGTGTCAGCTCCGCGGGTGGCCAGACGCGCAATCCGTACGATCTGGAGCGAAACCCCGGCGGCTCGAGCGGGGGGACCGCGGCCGCCGTGGCCGCCAGCCTGGCGCCGGCCGGCCTTGGCACCGACACGTGCGGCTCGATCCGAATTCCGGCGTCGCACAACAACCTGTGGGGCCTACGCCCGACCCATGGCTTGTCCAGCCGAGACGGTGTCGTGCCGCTGTCGCTCTCGCAGGATGTCGCCGGTCCAATCGCCCGCAGCTCCGCGGACCTCGCGGAGCTGCTGAATGCGACAGTGGGCTTCGACGAGGCCGATCCGGTCACCGAGGCAAGCCGCGGGCGCGTGCCTCGGTCGTATCTCGAGTTCATGGGCGACAGCAGTCTGGTCGACGTCCGAATTGGCGTCGTCACACCGCTGATGGGTGAAGCGTCAGCCGACGAAGAGGTCCGGCGAGTGGTCGACCGCGCGATCGACGAGCTCGAAGGCCTTGGTGCGAGCGTGGGCGATCACGACATGCTGGGACTCGAGTCCGTCCTGCGTGACACGAGCGCCATCGCGCACGAGTTCAGCTTCAATCTGCAGGATTTCCTCGCGCGCCACAAGGCGCCCGTGCGATCGCTGGACGAGATTCTGCGCTGGGGGCTCTACCGCACCGAGCTCGACGGCGTCCTGCGGCGCTGGAACGAGACCCAAGAGCGTGAATCGGAGGCGTACCGCACCACGCGGGCAAGACGGGCAGCGGCCAAAACATTCGTGCTCGAGTCGATGCAGGGCCGCTCGTTGACCGTTCTGGCCTATCCGACCATCCGTCGGAAAGCGGCTCGGATCGGCGAACAGCAGGAAGGGTCGAACTGCCAAATGAGCGCGACCACCGGCCTTCCCGCGATCAGCATGCCCGCCGGCTTCACCGACGACGGCATGCCAGTCGGACTCGAGCTCCTCGGCACGCCGTTCAGTGAGGGCACGCTGCTCCGCATCGCGTACGCCTACGAACGTCAGGTGCACCCGCGCAGAGCACCTCGATTGATCGTTGGCCGTTAACGACCAGCCGTCGTCATCTTCAGCCCATGTTTCAGTCGCAGCGTGACGACGGGGTGAGGGACGACGGGATGGCCCGGCACGAGGCGGAGCTTCCAGCGCTGCGCGATGGTGCTGACGACGAGAATCAACTCGGTCCACGCGAACGACTCGCCGATGCAGCGTCGCGTCCCGCCGCCGAAGGGAAAATAGGCGAAGGGTGGCAGCGCCGCCTTGAACTCTGGCGTCCACCGAGCAGGGTCGAAGCGCTCAGGATTCGTGAAGAGCGACGGATCGCGCTGAGTGATGTACGGGCTCGTGATGATGATCGAGCCCTTCGCGACCGGGTACTCGTCGATCTGATAGTCCTCGATGGCGCGCCGGCCAATGAGCCACGCAGGCGGATACAATCGCATCGATTCGGTCACGACCTGCTCGACGAAGCGCAGCGCCGGTAGATCAGAGACTGTCGGAGTCAGACCGCCGAGCACGCGATCGAGCTCCGCATGCAGATGCGCCTCGACCTCGGGCGACTGGCTCAGCAGAAACCATGTCCAGGCCAACGCGTTCGCAGTCGTCTCGTGTCCAGCCAGGAACAGCGTGATGGCCTCGTCGCGCAGCTGCTGATCGGTCATGCTGCGTCCCTGGTCCTCCTCGTCCTGCGCCAGCAGCAGCATTGACAGCAGATCGCCACGGTCCCCGGGCGACGTGCGTCGCTCGGCGATCATCGCGTAGACGATGCGATCGAGCGTGAGGCTGGCCTCGCGGGCGAGCCGGAGCGCCGGGATAGGGAGCCGCTCGAGCGTGTCCGCGAACGGCAGCATGCGCATCCAGAACGACCCCATGATGTCGGCCATGGCTTGGCCGACATCATGGGTCTGCGCCTGGACGTTGGCATCGAACAGCGTCTTCCCAACGATCGCCAGCGTGAGCTCCATCATTTCCGCGTCGATGTCAAGCGTCGCCCCGGCCGTCCAGCGGGCGGCCGCCTCCGAGGCGTAGTGCGTCATCGCCGCGGCGTAGCCTGCGATCCGCTCCTTGTGAAAGGCGGGTTGAATCAGCCGGCGCTGGCGCAGGTGCGCTTCGCCCTCGCTTGTGAGGAGGCCGTCGCCAAGGAGTGGGCGGCTGCGCTCCAGCCCGCGGCCTTTCTTGAACTTTCGCTGGCTGGTGACCAGGATGTCTTTGATGTGACGCGGTTCGGTGACCACGTATATGTGCTCGCCGTTCGACCGCAGATAGACCAGCTTGCCGTACGTGGCCACGAGCTCGCTGAAGAAGGTCAGCGGATCGCGCCCGGGTCGATAGACGAGGCTGGAGAAGAAGCCCGTGGGCCCGGGTGGGCGGGTCGGCGTCGCTGCACTGGCCGTCGCGCTGGTCACGATGCCCCCTTACCTCTTCGAGCTGGTCACTCGCCATGATACGACGACGGCGCCCACCAGCAGGAGGCCTGCGCGCATGAAGGGCAGGCCCGAGGCCGCGACGCTCTGTGCGAGGCTGACGGCCTACGCGAACACTTGCGTAAAGGCCAAGGGCGCCACCATCGCGGCAATCCCCAGGAGGCTACCATTGGCTCCTTGCAGTTGTCCCTGCTCGGTGGGCGCCACGCGCCGTGTCATGAGGCTCTGCCAGGCTGGCGTGGACACGCCGAAGAGCGCCGTCAGCGGGACACCCAACAGGAACAACGCTCCGGTGGGCGCCAGGCCGAAGACGAACATGCCGAGCGCACCGCACGCGAAGCCCACGGCCAACGCGCGCCGCTCGCCGAGAGTATCGACGATCCGGCCGACGAGTCCTCCTTGTACGATGATCGACGACACGCCAATCAGCGCCAAGGTCAGCCCAACGGCACGCTCCGACCACCCGTACCGGTGCATCGTGTAGAGCACGAAGACGCTCGGCAGCGAGTCGTGCGCCAGCGCCGAGAGGAAACCGGCGATGGCCAGTCCGAAGAGCACCGGGTGCGACCGCAACAGGCGCAGCGAGCCGAGCGGATTGGCGCGTGTCCAGTGGAACGGCGCGCGCCGAGCCCGCGGTAGCGATTCCGGCAGGATGAAGAATCCGTAGGCGAAGTTCGCCACGCTCAAGCCTGCGGAGGCCCAGAACGGGGCGCGCAGGCCGAACACCGACAGCAGTCCGCCGACGCTCGGTCCTATGACGAACCCGACACCGAACGCGACACCGAGGAGGCCGAACTTGGCTGCGCGCTGCTCGGCTGGTGTCACGTCGACGATAAACGCATTCGCCGCACCGAAGGTCGATGACGTGATGCCGGAGATCAACCGGCCAATGAACAGCCATCCAATGGATGGAGCCAGCGCCATCAACGCATAGTCGAGGCCCAACCCGAGATTCGAGAGCAGGATCACCGGTCGACGACCGAATCGATCCGAGAGCGACCCGAGCACCGGCGAGAACAGGAACTGCATCGCGGCCCACGCGCTACCGAACACGTCGTAGATCGTCGCGGCCGACGCGGCACTTGCCCCCTGGAACTTCGCGATCAGCGCCGGAAGCACAGGAATGATGACCCCTAGTGCGAGCGTGTCCAAGAGCAGCGTGATGAAGATGAACGCGAACGCTCCTCGATAAGCGGGCGCATCCTCCACAGGGGCGTGAGGGGCCGTCTCCGTCACATTGCGGCCTGCCACGCCCGAATCGCCTCGAGCCCACGGGTCACGAGTATGAGGGTGACGACCGCGGCAACATCGAACCGCTGGAATCGGCCACGCCCACCGGTGACGCGGCGCAGAGCGTAGAGCACGGCCGCGACAGCCAGCACGATGATCGGAGGGAGGACGCCGTCCAGTGTCACGCGGTCTGCCATGGTGACACGCGATAACATGGCCGGGTGCCGGCGTCGGCGGCCCACCACCCACCACTTGCGTGCACGGTACGCGGCTGCCACGAGCCGTTGACGCGCGCCGGCAGGACGTGGACGTGCGGGCGAGGGCACACCTTCGACATCGCCAAGAGCGGCTATGTCAACTTGTTGCAGCCGCAGGACCGCCGCTCGCGTGACGCCGGCGACACGAGAGCCGCGATCGACGCACGCGCGCGTCTCTTGACCAAGGGAGTCGGCCGCGTCGCCGTCGATCGTGTCGTTGACGTGGCGTGCGGATTACTGGCAGATGGCGGCATCGTCGTGGATCTGGGATCGGGATCCGGCGAGACGCTTGACGCCATCGCCCAGACGCGGCGCGTCATCGGCGTCGGCATCGACCTCTCGACGGCGGCTGCCGAGGTCGCCGCGCGGCGCGGCGCCGCTGTCACCTGGGTGGTGGCGAACGCAGACCGGCGCATTCCACTCCTCGACGAGTCGACGGACCTCGTGATCTCGCAGCACGCGCGTCGGAATCCGCGCGACTGCGCGCGTCTCCTTCGACCGGGTGGCCATCTCCTGGTGAGCGTCCCCGCTCCTGACGACCTCATCGAGCTACGCCAGGCCGTTCAGGGCGAGTCGGTCCTTCGCCCCCGCGCCGACCTGGTCATCGACGAGCACACGCGAGACTTCGCGCTCGCCTCCCGTATCGAGGTGCGTGAGCGCCATTTCCTTGACCGTGCTGAACTACTCGACGTCCTGCGCGGCACCTATCGCGGCGCCCGAACCAGTGCCGCCCCGCGCCTCGAAACACTGACCGAGCTTGGAGTCACCTTCGCCGCAGAGGTGTGTCTCTTCCGCAGGCGGTAGGAATGCACCAGGCCTATTCGGCGAGCCGCCCGTAGAAGCGCAAGATCTTCTGCTTCAACTCATCGAGGGTGGCGGGCGAGCCGCTGAACAACCCGTCAGGAGGTGACTGAGCGTGCTGCAGCATCTCGGCAAAAATGACGTCCGCGCGATAAAGGTTCAGACCCCGACCGGCGAGATACTGCAGTCGCAGGTTCGAGTCTCGGTTGATTTGCGCGTCCTTGAGCCACGAGGCGTAATCCTTGGCGTTGCCCGCATACGTCGCGAACAAGTCTGACGCAGACGCCATCCCGATCTCGCCAAGTGATCGCAGTACAGGCGCGTAATCCTCACTCAGCAGTCGGGTCTGAATGGCATCGACGTCAATCGGCGCCGGCTGCAGCTGGCCCAACAAGACCAGGTCGTAGCCAGCTCCGTTGTACGTGTTGGCGAAGATCATCGCCCTCGGAAAGGCCTCGAAGAACGTCCCGATCTCACTCTTGACCGCATCGGTATTGCTCTCATACAGCTGGACGAAGAGGGTCATCACGCCATCGGGATTCAGTCGCGATTTGGCCAGTTCGAAGAACTCCCGGGTGTAGAGCATCGCCGCCCCCTTGACCCAGGGATCCAGCGGGTCCGACGTGATCGCATCGAAGGTCTCCGTGGTCGCCTGAAGGAAGTGCCGCGCGTCGTCGATCCGAACGCGGACCTTCGGGTTGGCGACGACGGAGAAATTGTGTGCGGAGAAATAGGCGGAGACGACTTCAGGCACGAGTGGTTCGATTTCGGCGATAGTTTCGTGCTCGACGACCGGATCGATGGAGACAGCGCCGGCGGTGACGCCAGCACCGCAGCCAATGACGAGCACGTTGCGCGCGCGCGCGGGCACGAGCGTCGTGAGGTGGCCAAGCATCCGCTGCAGCCGCATGTCTTGCGGCTCGCTCGAGGCCTGAACCTTGCCCGCATTGTGGTAGTTCAAGACGCCGTTGTCGCGTTCGGTTACCGCGACCGACGCGTTCCAGCCCTCGCCGCTGTAGATCACCCTAGATTGCCCGAGGTAGCTCGGGACGTAGCGCCCGTACGCGATGAGCACGCCTGGCACCGGCTGCACGGTCAAGGCCAGCAGGGCCGCGACCAGGAGCGGCGTGGCGAGCAGTCGCAGCCCTCGGGAATCGCGCCAGACCAGCGACCATGCGGACAGCGTGGCAAGCAGCATCATGAGCTGCTGGGACCGTTGCGTGCCCACCCAAACCGTCAGCAGCAGGCTGGCGCCCAGCGACCCGACAATGGCGCCGAGCGTATTGGCGGCGTACACGCGACCGACCAGGCGGCCCACGTCGTCATCCGACCGCGCGAGCGCGGCCAGCGCTAGCGGGAAACTCGCACCCCAGAGCACCGCGCCGGGGAACACCGCAAACAGGCTCCGCGCGAGATCCAGCTGGAACTGGTACCAGGGGCCCGTGGCGAGTGACGGGTTCACCGGCCAGTACGGCAGCGATTCCGTCAGGACATACGAGGTCCAGGCCATGGCCACCGCAAGCCCGACCTGGCACCAGGCCAATGCGCGGCGCGGGTGAGGGGACTCGCGCGCGAGCACCGATCCGGCCGCGCTCCCAGCGCCCAATCCACCCAAGAACACGGCCAGAATCAACGAGAAGGTGTACGTCGTCGCTCCGAACAGCAAAGAGAGCGTGCGTGTCCACAGGACCTCACAAGCCAAAGCCGTGAGGCCCGACAGTCCGATGGCCACGAGGACGGCACGATGGTCGGCCGCCGGGGTCACGTCCCGGAGATGAGTGCCGGCATTCGAATCATGGAACGCCGACCGTCGAGCGATAGTCCACGCCACGACTGCGACAATCGCGTTAATCGCAACGCCAACGGACGTGGTCACCGCCACGTCGTAGACTCGGAGCAGGTAGTAGCCGGCCAAGAGACTCCCGAGCACGGCTCCGGCGGTGTTGCCGCCGTAGAAGTATCCAAGCCAGGAAATGCCCTTCGGCGACGCCTCCACCCACCGGGCCACGGCGGGAAGCGTGGCACCCATCAGAAGGGTCGGCGGCAGGAGGCAGATGGCGGCCGCGAGAGCGCGGACGGCAATGCCGACCAGACCGCTACCCGCCCACGGCGCGTACAGTCCACCGATGGCAGGCACACCGAAGAGCAGCGCGAGCGCTGCCGCGCCGATCAGGAGCTCGAGGATGGCATACACACGGAGTGGATGCCACGTACAAGGGGTCACGCGGGCGTACAGGAAGCTTCCGAGGCACATCCCACCCATGAACGTGCCGAGCAGCACTCCCAGCGACACGGCCGAGGATCCGATGACCAGCTCCAGCAGTTGGAACCAGACGACCTCGTACAGTAACGCCGCGCACCCGCTTCCGACGAACAACGAGAGGACCGCGGGCAGCAGACGGGGGTC
>Ga0194131_10010431_pt1:7500-11374 | contig 11374 bp, 4 predicted proteins | sample TA2KigO120mmetaG_FD_148631 | JGI IMG/M metagenome (GOLD analysis project Ga0194131, IMG submission 148631) | Freshwater microbial communities from Lake Tanganyika, Tanzania - TA2015053 Kigoma Offshore 120m | ecosystem: Environmental > Aquatic > Freshwater > Lake | place: Tanzania... | reverse complement strand
CCAGACCTTTCCCTTTGCCGGCCGGGCCTACTGGGACCTCGATCGCCTGCTAAGAGTCGAACAGCCCCAGGTGGTGGATGTCTGTGTGCCCAACGAGCTGCATTTCTCCTGCACCCGGCGGGCCCTGGAGGCCGGCTGCCACGTCCTGTGCGAAAAGCCCCTGGTCTGGCAGGAGGGCGCCGGGCCGGGGCAACTTCTGGAGCAGGCAGGCCAACTGGTGGAACTGGCCCAGGAGCGCGGGCTGCACTTGGGGATCTGCACCCAGTACGCCGCCTCCCTGCCCCACTACCGCCGCCTGTACGAGGTGGTGCGGGGGCCGCTGGGAGAAATCACCAGCTTTTTCGCCGAGATGGAGAGCGTCTCCCGCGGGCGCCAGCGCGATGCGCGGACCATGTGGATCGACATGGGGCCGCACCCGCTCAGCCTGCTTCTGGCCTGGTTTCCCGGGGGGGCCATCGATCCGGCTAGCCTGCGGGTCGAGTTCGCCGGCAGCCAGGCCAGGGCCGAATTCGACTTTGTCGCGAGTGGGCGCCTCTGCCGCAGCCAGATTCTCATCCGCGACCGCCAGGAAGGCAGCCCGGTGCGGCGCTTCGGGGTCAACGGGCTGATCGTCGATTGCCTGGCCCGCGCCGACGCCGAGGGGATCTATCGTTCGGTGCTCCGCCAAGGCCAGACCGAGGTGGTGGGCGCGGATTTCATGCACCTACTGATCGAACAGTTCGACGAGGCCCTGGGCCAGAGGCAGCCGCCCTTGGTGGTTGGGGCCACGGGTGTGCGCAACCTGGAACTCCAACTCCAGATCCTGCAAGCGGATGCCGGGTGAGCCTGGCAGAGACCGGGGCTGGTATCTGGTCCTGGGGCTGATCCTGGTCCTTGGTTTGGGTCTGCGCCTGTGGGGTATAGATTTCGGCCTGCCCAACCTGTACTGCCGGCCCGACGAAAATACCTTGGTGCACAAGGCGGGGGGGATGGGCAAGGGCGATCTCAATCCCCATTTTTTCAACTACCCAAGCCTGCATTTTTATGTTCTGGCAGCCCTTTACGGGCTCTATTTCTGTGCGGGATACCTGGGGGGAACCTTTGCGGGGCTGGCGGACTTCGAGCGCCAATGCCTGGTGGACCCATCGGCGGTCTATTTGTTGGGACGCCTGCTGGGAGCGGGTCTGGGCACGGCCTCCATCCTGCTGCTGTACCTGATTGGCCAGCGCGCCGGAGGTCGCCGCCTCGGCCTGGTTGCTGGGGCGCTGCTCAGCGTTAACTTTCTCCACACGCGGGACTCCCACTTCCTCACCGTCGATATCCCGGCTAGTTTCCACCTGCTGGTGGCGTATCTGCTTTACTTTAAGTACCTCCAGGGTGGCAGGTGGGGGGAATTAGCCTGGGGCGCCGTGTTCCTCGGCCTGGCCGCTTCCACCAAATACAATCTGGGGATCTTTGTGGCCGCTCAGGCGCTGGCGGTGGTACTGGGGCCGGCTGGAGCGGCGCGCTGGAGGCAGTTAGCCGGGTCCCTGGCGCTGACCGGGCTGGCCTTTGTGGCCGGCACCCCCTTTGCCTTGCTGGACTGGACGAGCTTCTGGCGCGATCTGTCCTTTGAGCGGGCGCACTTCGCCGCCGGCCACGCGGGGCTGGACCTTGGGTGGGGCTGGGTGCGCCACCTGGAGTTCACCCTGCCCCTTGGCCTGGGCTGGCCCCTGCTGCTGGCGGGTCTGGGTGGATGTGTCTGGTTGGGCTGGCGCCGCCGGCCGGCGGATCTGGTACTGCTGGGCGGCATCCTGGCCTATTACGCGGTGGCGGGCAGCGGCAAGGTGGTGTTTCCACGGTATATGTTGCCCCTGGTGCCCCTGCTTTGCCTGAGCGCGGCGATGGGCTTCGAAGAGGTGGCGCGGCGCTGGCGGGGTCTGTGGGTAGTGCTGGTGCTGGCCGCTCTGCTTCCCGGATTTCTTTTTAGCTGGCAGCACAGCCAATTGTTGACTCGCCGCGACACCCGGCTACTGGCCGCCGAGTGGATCGAAGCCCAGGTGCCGGACCGGGCGTGTATCGCCATGACCGGCAGCGAGTACGGGCATCCCCAGGTGCGCCGCACCCGTATCTGGATGCAGGAACGGCTTGAGGATCTGCGCCAGGCAGGGCAGAGCGTCTGGTATCAGGAGCGCCTGCTGCAAATGCCCGGGTTCCCGCCGACTCCCGCGTACTACGTGGTATCGCTGCGTCCCTCCGCCCCTATGTCGCTGCGCTCGGTGTGGAATCACGGTTCGGTGGACTCCCTGCTCAGCCGGGGCGTGGGCTGGGTGATCACCCTTGAACATCCTCTGCTCTACTCGCAGGTGGATGCGGAGTTGGCCCGCCAGCTTGAATCCCAGGCGGTCCTGATGGCCCGCTTTGATCCCTTTCTGGTCGGGGAACACCCGGCGCCCATGTACGACCCGGCGGATGCCTACTATGTGCCACTGGCCGGCTTTGCCGCGCTGGAGCGCCCGGGGCCTTTGATCAAGATCTATCGCCTGGGGGCAGGCCCTTAGGGCGGATGGTTGTTATTTTCTTGCGAGGGGCGATACACGCACCGTCCTATGGGAAAGCCGGTCACAACCGATATACCTGGAAGGAGGCACTATGCAAAACGCCGAACAGATACTCCGGGCCCGCTACCAACTCCTGGGCGAAGAACTCCAGGGGCGCGGGCTAAGCATCGACACGGTCAAGTCCCGGCTGAAGGCCCAGGAGATCGAGACCCCTTCGTGGGGTTACGGCAATTCGGGGACCCGCTTCGGGGTCTTCAAGCAACCGGGCGCCGCGCGCGACGTGCACGAGCGCCTGGCGGACGCGGCGCAAGTCCACAGGCTGACTGGCGTGTGCCGCAAGGTGGCACTGCACATCCCCTGGGACAAAGTGAGCGATTACGATGCGCTCAAGGAAGAGACCGCTGAACTGGGGGTAGAGATCGGGGCCATCAACCCCAATGTCTTCCAGGAAGCCTGCTACGAGCTGGGCAGTTTCGGCCACCGCGATCCGGCGGTGCGCCAACGGGCCCAGGAGCACCTGTACGAGTGCATCGAGATCATGGAGCAGACCGGCTCCATGCTGTTGAGCCTCTGGTTCGCCGACGGCAGCAACTATCCGGGCCAGGTAAACATCATCCGGCGCAAGACCTGGTTCGAGGATCATCTGAAAAAGACCCACGATGCCCTGCCCGATGGCGCCCGCATGCTGGTCGAGTACAAGCTGTTCGAGCCGGGTTTCTACCATACCGATGTCGCCGACTGGGGCATGGCCCTCCACTTTGCCCAGAGCGCCGGCCCCCGGGCCGAGGTGCTGGTGGATCTAGGCCACCACGCTCAGGGCGTCAATATCGAGCACATCGTCGCCTTCCTCATCGCCGTGGGCAAGCTGGGCGGCTTCCACTTCAACAACCGCAAGTATGCCGACGACGATCTGACCACCGGCTCGGTTAACCTCTACGAGGTCTTTCTCATCTATCACGAAATCCTCAATGCCGAAGCCGCCGGGTCCCGGCCCAATATCGCCTATATGATCGACCAGAGCCATATCATGAAGCCCAAGGTCGAGGCGATGATCCAGTCGGTGCTCAACATCCAGACCGCGTACGCCCGCGCCCTGCTGGTGGACCGCCGGGCCCTGACCGGGGCCCAGGCCCAGGACGATACCGTCGGCTGCGAGGAGATCCTGCGAGCCGCGTATGACACCGACGTGCGGCCCCTGCTGGCCCAGGTGCGCCTGGAACTGGGGGCCTCGTTAGATCCGCTTGCCGACTATAGGGCCAGCGGCTATTTCGACAAGATCGCCACCGAGCGCCAGGGAGTGCTGGAGGGCGCTGCGAGTTGGGGTTGAGCGCTCGGGTCATGCGCACACTGTTGGC
>Ga0194131_10010431_pt1:0-2500 | contig 11374 bp, 4 predicted proteins | sample TA2KigO120mmetaG_FD_148631 | JGI IMG/M metagenome (GOLD analysis project Ga0194131, IMG submission 148631) | Freshwater microbial communities from Lake Tanganyika, Tanzania - TA2015053 Kigoma Offshore 120m | ecosystem: Environmental > Aquatic > Freshwater > Lake | place: Tanzania: Lake... | reverse complement strand
GGATAGGTGGGAGGCTTTGAAGTGGGGACGTCAGTCTCCATGGAGCCGTCGTTGAAATACCACCCTTGTTTTGTTAAGATTCTAACCTTGGTCCTTGAATCAGGACTGGGGACAGTACCAGGTGGGCAGTTTGACTGGGGCGGTCGCCTCCCAAAAAGTAACGGAGGCGCCCAATGGTTCCCTCAGCGCGGTCGGTAATCGCGCGTAGAGTGTAAACGCATACAGGGAGCTTGACTGCGAGACCCACAAGTCGAGCAGGTACGAAAGTAGGGGTTAGTGATCCGACGGTTGCACATGGAAGCGCCGAAGCTCAACGGATAAAAGGTACTCCGGGGATAACAGGCTTATCGCGCCCAAGCGCTCATAGCGACGGCGCGGTTTGGCACCTCGATGTCGGCTCATCGCATCCTGGGGCTGGAGAAGGTCCCAAGGGTTGGGCTGTTCGCCCATTAAAGCGATACGCGAGCTGGGTTCAGAACGTCGTGAGACAGTTCGGTCCCTATCCGCCGTGGGTGTAGGATATTTGAGGAGATCTGTCCCTAGTACGAGAGGACCGGGATGGACGGACCTCTGGTGTACCAGCTGTTCCGCCAGGAGCATCGCTGGGTAGCTACGTCCGGAAGGGATAAACGCTGAATGCATCTAAGCGTCAAGCCCACTCCAAAACTAGATATCCCGTGGGGTAACCCACCTAAAGGCCCCTCGTAGACTACGAGGTCGATAGGTTGCAAGTGGAAGCGCAGTAATGCGTGAAGCTGAGCAATACTAATTGGCCGTGAGGCTTGACCGATCATAGTCTTCCTATGGTATTTTGATTCTCTCGGAGAGACTCAACTAGACTGGGTATGTCTTCAACGCAGATCTGTATTCGACTTTATTTTCCGGTGGCTATAGCGGAGGGGAAACACCTCTTCCCATTCCGAACAGAGCAGTTAAGCCCTCCTGCGCCGATGGTACTGCTGGGGTCACCTAGTGGGAGAGTAGGACGCTGCCGGATTTTTATTTTGCTGCACCCTGAGGACCCATCCCCGCGGATGGGTCCTTTTTTTTTGGTTGTGTTGACAGGCACTTGGCGACGGTGTAGCTTAGGCCGCGTTATGCGCCATCGGCGCAACGGCGCTCAAATAGCAGTAGTGATTGTTGGAGGGGATGCCAGTGGCTTACACCACCGCTCAAATCAGAAATGCCGCCCTGATCGGCCATAGCGGGGCCGGCAAGACGGCCCTGGCCGAGGCCATGCTTTTCGCCGCTGGCCAGCTCAAGAGGTTGGGACGCATCGAAGACGGCACCACGGTTTCCGACTACACTAAGGAAGAGACAGAGCGCAAGATATCCCTGACGGCCACGGTGCTCAACTGCCCCTGGAACTCCCACCAATTGAATATCCTCGATGCCCCCGGGTACGCGGATTTTTTTGCCGAGGCACAATCGGCATTACGCGCTGTGGACGCGGCTGCAGTGGTGGTAGACGCCCCCTCCGGCCCTCAGATCGGCACTGAACGCGCCTGGGGCCTGGCCGAGAAGGCCGGGTTGCCGCGCCTGATCTTTGTCAACAAGCTCGACCACACCGACCTGGATTTGGCGGGTTTGCAGGAACAGCTCAAGGAGCGCCTAGGGCGACAGGTTGTGCCCGTGCAGTTCCCGGCGAACCCAGGGCCCGGTTTCAACCAGCTCATCGATCTGGTGCAGATGCGGCTGTATTCCTACAAGAACGGAGCTGCGGAGCAAGGAGCCATCCCCGGTCCGCTGGAGGCACGGGCCAAGGAGCTGCACCAGCAGTTGGTGGAGGCCGTTGCCGAGACCGATGAGGTGCTGATGGAGAAGTACTTTAGCGAAGGCGAACTAGCCCCCGAGGAACTAGTACTCGGACTGCGCCGGGCGGTGTTGCAGGCGCAGCTCTTCCCCTTGTGTTTCGGCGATGCCTACAATTGTGTGGGGGCCGACAGGCTGCTCGATGCCCTGGTCCAGTATGGCCCCTCACCCGAGGACTCGGTGGGGTTGCTGTCTTCCCTGGATGGGGCAGAGGTCCGGCTGGACCCCAGACCTGAGGCGCCGATGGCCGCCTTTGTTTTTAAGACCGTCGGCGAGCAGCATGTGGGGGATCTGACCTTGTTGCGCCTCTACGCCGGCCGGCTAAAGCCGGGCGACGAGGTGATCAACGCCGCCAAGAACACCACCGAGCGCATCGGGCAGGTCTTTCAGCTCAACGGCCACACCCGCACCGAGGTGACCGAAGCCAAGGCCGGCGATATCGTGGCCCTAGTGAAACTCAAGGACACCCATACCGGCAACACCCTATGCGGCAAGGGAAAGGTCGTTTCGCTGCCGGTCATGGAGTTTCCCGAACCCCTCATCCGGGTAGCGGTTTCGGCTAAGGAGAAGGGCGGCGAGGACCGCCTGGCCCTGGGCATGGCCCGGTTGCACGAGGAGGACCCGGGTTTTGTTTTCAGGTTTGACGGCGAGGTCCACCAGTCCCTGCTCCTGACCCAGGGGGACATCC
>Ga0194131_10010430_pt1 | contig 11376 bp, 11 predicted proteins | sample TA2KigO120mmetaG_FD_148631 | JGI IMG/M metagenome (GOLD analysis project Ga0194131, IMG submission 148631) | Freshwater microbial communities from Lake Tanganyika, Tanzania - TA2015053 Kigoma Offshore 120m | ecosystem: Environmental > Aquatic > Freshwater > Lake | place: Tanzania: Lake... | reverse complement strand
GGGGGGCGAAACCGAAGAACTGTGGTTCACGAAATGGGAGTTTGGCGGGATGCCCTGGGAGAGTCCGGAGATTTACGAGCGGTGGTCGCCGAGCCTGTTCGCCAAGGAGTTCCGGACGCCGACTCTGGTGATTCACGGCGAGCTTGACTACCGGGTCCCATACGGCCAAGGCCTGCAGTTGTTCACCGCCCTGCAAATGCAAAAGGTGCCCTCCAAGCTTCTCCTTTATCCTGACGAGGGCCACTGGATTCTGAAGCCTCAGAACACGCTGCTGTGGTACAAGACGTTTCTCGACTGGGTCACCGAGTGGACCCGGAAAACCTCAAACTGAAAACGGGGAGAAATTCGATGATGACACGGACACTGGGACTGGGCGTGCTGCCCGTGGCGATCTGCTTCGCACAGAATGCAAGCGAGATCAAACTGCGGGCTGAAGTGGACCCGCCCCGGATCCGCCCGAATGAGTGGATCCAGTTGCAGGTGAAGGTGTACGGCCAGATTGCCAAGGCCGACGGAGGGTCGGAGGCGGTTCGTCTGAACAAGGGCGGAGCCAAAGCGCGCGTGGTCACGCAGAACTGCGGATCGGTGTCAAAGGCGTTCAAGTTCCAGGGCAAGGACGACGAGCCGTTCTACCAGAGCGCCTCGTCGCGGTTCGCCGGGATCATCGGATCGCTGACCAAGGACTTCGTGCTGCAGGACGCCGTGCTCTACACCGCGCCCGCTATTCCAGGGAACTGCGAAGTTGAAGCGGAGCTCGACGGGAAGACGGCCCGGATCACAATTCAAGTAGACTCGAATGCTTCTGCAGTCAAGAAACAGGAAACAAGCAACTTCCCGGAAGAGCAACGCAAGCCGGATCCCTACCGGTACCTGGCCGAACACTACGCCCCGTTCGTCGCCCAGGAGACCTGGTTCCAGCCGAAATCCGACATGCTGGCCCGGTTCGATTTCGACAACGACTGGCACGGCGATAACAATTGGGACAACCTGGACACCGGCAGTTCCCAGGCCTACGTCTACTACGCGGCAATGGAGACGGCGACACAGTGGTTCCTGATCTACAACATGTTCCATCCGCGCGACTACTCCGACAAGTGCGTTGCCGGAAGCTGCCACGAGAACGACAACGAAGGGATGGTGCTGACGGTCCGTAAGAACGGCTCGGAGTTCGGGAAGCTGGAGGTGATGGAGTCGCTCGCACATAATAATGTGCACGCGGTGGTCGCTGACGGCCGGATCCGGAGCGGCCAGCATCGCGTGGAAGGCCAGATCGAGCTTTATGAAGGCAGCCATCCGGTGGTGTTCATCGAGTCCGGCGGCCACGGCGTCTATCCGAGTCTGGGCGGGCACTCCCGGTTTAAGCTCAGCGATGGGCGGTTCACCGGCGGAACCGGTATCACCTATGTTTACAAAGGGATCGCCGAGCGTCCCAAGAATTCGGACGACAGGCTGGTTGGCTACGAGTTGCTCCCCATTTATGACCACTGGTGGCTGAAGGGCACCGAGGGCGCCCGCTGGGGCGAGCGGACCTTCGACGACTTCTTCGCCTACCAGCCGTTCGGAAACCGGCCAGGAACTCCGCAGGGCGTGGGCAAGATCAGTGCCGCGTTCCTTGGCCGGAAGGAGGCCTCGAACAAAGCGCGGCCGTTTTGGGGGTGGTTCGACAACGCGACCAAGAAGAGGAATACCCTCAACAACGGGCAGTGGGCGCTCGATCCGGCGTACGCCGTCACCCAGGGAGTCCGCTTTCCGGACAACGAATTGCCAGCCACCGACTACACTTTTAATCCGTACTTGGGAGTCGAATGACCCAGAAGTCTCCATCCGTCCACAATATATAGTGCTAGTTCTGAACTAGACACTGAATCCTGTATTCCGCTTTACTTTTCACTGCATCGCGGTTAACATAATAGAGTGCTGAGACTCAAGCGCGTCGAGATTCAGGGATTCAAGTCCTTTTGTGACCGGACGGAGATGCGGTTCCACGGAACCGGCATTTCGGCGATCGTCGGACCCAACGGGTGCGGCAAGTCGAACCTGGCCGACGCGATCAGTTGGGTGCTCGGCGAGCAGTCGGCTAAATCCCTTCGTGGCAGCAGGATGGAGGATGTAATCTTCTCTGGTACTCGAGATCGCAAACCGCTCTCGATGGCCCAGGTCACCCTCACCCTCGCAGACCCGCAGCGCCAGGTTCCTGCCGAGCCGGTTGTGGTCAACGGAACCAACGGCCACGCCAAGCCCGCCTCGAGCGAGATCACCATCACCCGCCGGCTCTATCGCAGCGGGGAGAGCGAATACCTGATCGACGGCAAGGCTGCCCGTCTCCGTGACATTCAGGACATCTTTATCGGCACCGGCCTCGGACCGGAGAGCTACGCCATCATCGAACAGGGCCGCATCGGACAGCTCCTGTCCTCCAAGCCTCACGACCGCCGGGCGGTAATCGAGGAAGCCGCCGGAATCGGGAAGTTCAAGACCAAGCGCCGGCTGGCCGAGGCCAAGCTCGAGAGCGCCAAGCAGAACCTCTCGCGGGTGTTCGACATTCTGGAGGAGGTCGGCCGGCAGGCGAACTCGCTCAAACGGCAGGCGGCCAAGGCAAAGCGCTTCCAGGAACTGAACGCCGAGTTGATGGTTCAGCTCAAGATCGCCCTCACCGGCAAGTACCAGTTGCTCGATCGGGAGGCGACCAAGATCGCCCTGGAGCTGAATCAAGCGGCTGCCGCGTTCCAGGCGGTCTCAGCGCAGGTCACCGAACGCGAGGCCGCTCAGACCAAGGTCCTCGAAGAGAACTACGCGGTTGAGGGCCAGCTCACCGCGACCCGCGAGCAATTGTCGCAACTGCGGCTGGAAGGGGAGCGGACCCGGGGAAGGATCCAGGCCCAGGCGCGCGAAGTCGGTGCGATCGAGTCGCGCCTTACACAGGGCGAGACGGACACGCTCCAGTTGCATCAGCGGCAGCAACAGCTCGAACGGGACGCTGAGGAGCACTCGCTCCGGCTCACGCGGCTGGAAGAGGAAGCGGCCACCGCGCGCGGACAGCTCGACCACAAGACCCAGGAACGCGACTCGGCCCAGGCTGAGCTCCGCCAGCGCGAACAGATGATCGAACAGGGCCGCCAGGCTGTGCTTCGAGTCCTCGGCGAGGTTTCGAACCTCCGCAACCAGCTCGCGCAAATGGAAGGCTACTTCCAGGCCATCGAACGCGACCGGTCCCGCCTGTCCCGCGAAGAGCAGATGGCGGTCGCCGATCTCGAACGGCTCGAGGCCCGCCGGAATCAGGTGAGCACGGACCTCGGCCAGCGCCAGCTCGAGCTCGAATCATTGACCGGGCGCCGCCAACACCTCGACGAGGACCTGTCGTCCCGCAAGGGCGCCGCCGCCCAGGCACGCAAGGATCTCGAAGTCATCCGCGCCGAGGCCTCCAGGCTCAAGGCCCGCAAAGATTCGCTTGAAGAGATTCTCTCCCACCGCGCCTACACGACGGACTCGGTGAAGCGGCTGTTCACCGCATTCGAGCGCGGCAAGGCGAAGGACCTCAAGCCCTCAGGCGTCCTTGCCGACTTCGTCGAAGTGGACTCCCAGTGGGAAAAGGCTGCCGAGGAGTTCCTGCACGAAGAACTGGAGTACGTGCTGGTGCGCGACTGGAGCCAGGCGGGCGAAGGCATCGACCTGATGCGGACCGACCTGGATGGACGCGCGACGTTCCTGGTCCACCCGGAACCGGGCGATCCTTACGCCTCCCTGCCCGCAACGCTTCCGGCCATCGGTCCCGAAACCGGAATTCTCGCCCGCTTGAGCGACGTCCTGCGGATGACCAATGGGCTGACGCACGCTCCGGCCGCTCTCATTCCGCGCCTTGCGCGCTGCTTTATCGCCGAGAACCGGCAGGCGGCGCAGCGGCTCGCGACCCAGTATCCCGACTTCTACTTTCTGCTCGCCGACGGGGTCTGCTATCACGGCCACGCGGTGAGCGGCGGACGCAAGACCGGCAGTGGACCTCTGGCCCTCAAGCGCGAGCTTCGCGAGCTGACTTCGCAGTCAGGCCAAAAGCAGAAGGTGCTCGACCAAACCATCGCCCGGCTCCAGTCGCTCGACCAGGAAATCGCCCAGTTGACCGAAGAGCTCGAGGCCCTGCGCGGCCAGCAGCAAGGCCGCGAGCGTGAAACCGTGGCGCTCGACCATGAGAACCGCCGTCTGGCGGAAGAGTTTTCGCGGACCAATTCCAAGCTTTCGGTGGCGCGGCTGGAGCTCCAGCGGTTGGAAAAAGACGGTGCCACCGCGGTCGCCAAACGTGAAGCCATGCAGTCGCAGGTGGGCGAGGCCGACACGGTCCGGTTGAACCACGAACAGGCGCTCGCCGAGATGCGGCAAGCCCTCGACGGAATCCAGCGCCGGGTCGCATACCTTTCGGAGGAACACTCCGGACTCCGGATCCAGATGGCGGAGCGCGAAGAACGCCGGCGCGCCGAAAAGAGTGCGATGGAGCGGGTGCAGCAGCAGGCACACGACCTCGTCCGGAGGCGCCAGTCCCTGGCCGAGGAGATGGAGCGGCTCGGTGTCCAGCGCCAGAGGCTGCTCAACGACAACATGGCGCTTGATGAAACCGCCGCCAAGCTGGCCCTTCAAATCGCGTCAACCGAAGAGCGGGTGGCGGAGCTGGCCGCGCGGGAGCATGCGTTGCGGGAACAGCTCGCCGCGATGGACGAGGAAGTCAAGGCCCTCCGTACCGAAGCGCAAGCGGCACAGGAACGCCGCGGACAGATCGAGTTGCAACTGGTGGAGCGGCGCGCCGAGTTGAAGTTCCTCGACGAAACCTCACAGAAGGAACTGAAAATCCCGGTTCAGGAACTGGCGGCAGCGGCGGAAACGCAGATGGACGAGATCTCGCTGCTTGAGTCCGAAGAGAAGGTGGCTTCGCTCAAGAGCAAGATCGAAAACCTGGGTCCGGTGAACCCCGACGCGTTGCAGGAGTTTGAAGAGGCGCAGCAGCGCTACGACTTCCTCAACACCCAGCGGCAGGATCTGCTCGATTCGATCCGCGATACCGAAAAGGCGATCCAGGAGATCGACGTCGAGTCGAAGAAGCGGTTCACCGAGGCCTTCGAAGCTATCAACGCTTCGTTTAAGGAGACGTTCACGAAGCTGTTCGGCGGCGGCTCGGCGGAGATGCGGCTGACGGACGAGTCCAACGCGAATGACTCGGGCATCGACATCGTGGCTTCGCCCCCGGGCAAACGCCTCCAGAACGTCCTGCTGCTGTCGGGCGGAGAGAAGGCGCTCACCGCTCTGTCACTTCTGATGGCGGTGTTCAAGTACACGCCGAGCCCGTTCTGCATGCTCGACGAGGTGGACGCGCCGCTCGACGAGCCCAACATCCAGCGGCTGATGGGGCTGCTGCGCGACATGGCCGAGCAAACCCAGTTCATCATCATCACGCACGCCAAGCGGACGATGGAAGCGGCTCAATCGCTGTACGGAGTGACCATGCAGGAGCCCGGCGTGTCCAAGCTCGTGTCGGTCCGCTTCAACCAGACGGCGCCGGTGCCGCAAACGGTTCAGGCTCCGCCGTACGCGGCCCGGGTGTAGCGGTGTACGCGCGATCGACGCGCCAACAATCGAGACTGCATGCACCTGGGGAATAGTGTTTCGATTCCGGCGGCGCGTATTCTGGGTGGGCCATGCATCAATTCGACTCTTGCATTAAGGACATGTTCTTTTCGAATCTGACGACGATTCCGGAGCGGGTCCTGGGTGCCGCGCCATTGGAGTGGCTGAATGTGGAGGTTCCACGAGTCACTGCGCGGAGGTCGATTTCGTCGCCCGGCTGGTGAATGGGCGGCTGGTCCATCTGGAGGTCCAGGGCTACAATGACCGGGAAATAGCCATCCGGATGCTTGAGCCGGTTCCGCATTTCCTGCGGATTCTGGGTCAGCGGCCGGACCAGGCCATGCTCTACGTCGGCGACAAGCCCATGAACATGGAGGACGGCTACGCCGATAACTACGGGCTGGTGTTCCGCTTCAAGCGGTTTGACATCCGCGAGGTGATCACCAAGCAGCAGATGTTGGGGAGTGACCGCTACGGGGACTACGTGTTCGCGATTCTGACCGAGGGCGGGAACAACCGGGAGACGCTATGCGAGGTTCTCGACCGGATCATGCTGCTTCCGGTCGAGCAGTGGCGGGACACAATGGGTAAACTGATCGTATTGGCCGGGCTGAGGAAGCTCGATGTCGTTCTCGTCGAGGACATGGAGAAAATGCCAATATTGATTGATCCAGCGGAAAACGTGATTTTGAAGTCGATTCTCGATCAGGGCCACCGGAAGGGCTTGATTGAGGGTAAGGCGCAAGGCGTGATTGAGGGCAAAGTCGAGGGCATTCGTGAAGGACGCGTTTCGTCCCTGCGAGCCATTCTGTCAAAGCGCTTTGGCTCCGTGCCCGTCTGGGCGGACCGGTGGATGGAGTCCGCAGGCACCGATCAGATCGCAGGATGGACAACTCGCGCGATCGACGCGCCAACAATCGAGTCCGTCTTCGAATAGGCCGACGGCTGCGCACCCCGAAAGCGCCTGCGGGCCGACCGGAGCAGGCCCCAAAGGGCATCCACCGCGTCACGCCCCCGGCGCAACGATCGCGTCGGCGGCACCGCTGAATCGCCGCTGCCGGGTGAGTTGATCACGATTCCGCACCTACTACGCCGGATTCCCTGCCCCGCTCACCAACGGCGGACTCAACGAGCACGGTGTCTCCGTGCGCGATGTCGCGTTGAACGCGCGCCGCGAACTCGTCGAGATGACGCCGCGTCCGGAGCAAGGCCTGCTCCCGGCGGGCTATCGCCAGCACTTCTGAATCCCCGATTCCCGGCGAGGTGTTGGCGATGAACAGAACTGATGACCCTCACGAGGCGACGCGTTCTACCGGATAGACGACCGAGGCTTGCAGGGCCTCCGATGCGAATGCTTGAGCGGCCCGGATCCCTTCACGTGTGATAGGGGGATGAGCGTGAAGATCTGATCTTCTGTTTAACCGGTAGCGAACTTTTCCAAGATCAGTTGAACCGTGATCCTATTTTCTCTGCTCGGCCCCTGGCTTGTCATACGGCGCCCCCGTCCCCGACGATCCCATGAAGAACTTCCGCCCATCGGCCAGCGTGACGTCCCGCCCGTTGGCCCGGTTGGACCGGTCCTTCGCCTGGTACCCGTCAACGATCACCACGTCGCCGTACTTGATCGTGTCCCGCTTCAGCCCCCGGCGCAGGAGGCTGTTCGGAGTGCCGCCCTCGACCATCCACACCTGCTTGGCCCCGTCCTTGGTGACTTCGACGTGGATCCAGGTATGCGGATTGATCCACTCAACACGCACCACCGGACCCTTCAGCAGCACCGGGCGGTTGGGATCAAACTCGGCGCCAAAGGCGTGGTGCGCATACACCGGCACCACGCGCCACAGCGCGATACCGGCCACCGCGGCCGCAATCACTGCAAAAAATGCTTTCGTCCTCATCGTCTCTCCCTCACTTCTTCCCCGTCAGGTCGCCTTCCAGGATGCGGGCGCCGCGCAGGATCCCTCCGAACGAGTAGTTGCCCTCATGGCAGGCGTACTCGTAAATCCTCTGGTCGGTCGCGGGCCACAGCATCTCGCCGCTCCAGGAGCTCACCCACACGGTTGGATCCTCCACCGTGAACTGATACCGCAGCGTCTTGGCGTCGATCCGCGTGAAGCGCTCGACCACGTGCAGGTTCCGCGTGGCGTTGGCCAGCCCCGGCGTATCGTTGAAGTTCGTCGTGTCGACCACGAGAGTGTTGCCCTCCCAGTGGCCGATCGAATCTCCCATCCAGCGGCGAATCTCCGGCGGGTCGTGCTTCGAGTTCAGCCGGATGATGCGGACGTCGTGAACCATCTCGTTCAGGATCATCACCGTGTCTTTCGTCTGGACGATCCGTTTGAGATTGTTGTAGAGCACGGGCAGCATCGGAGGTCCGGCTGTGGACCCAAACCCCAACAGGCAGCGCTCGGCCAGCGGACGCAGCTCGGGATCATCGTATGGACCCGGCTCGACGCCCTCCTTCACCCACCACGCGACTCCTGTGTTCGCCCGGTTCATCCGGCCGCGCGCAGCCGCCTGCTTCCGCCCCTCGGGAGTGAGCGCGGGCATCTGCCCGTTCTTCGGACTCGTCATGATCGAAGTCCGGTACTTGCCGTCGATCAGGAACGCACCGCTGCCGCGGTCAATCCAGACGGTATTGTAGCCGCCGACATTGCCCGCCGCGCCCTGGGATCCATCGCCGCCCACTGGAGGCGCCTTGCGGTCCGGATCGCTGGCACGGCTGGTCGCCGCCATCACCGCTGCTTCCTGCTGCTCGAGGGCCTTGGCTTCCTCGGGCGACAGCTCCAACCGGTCGCCGTATCGCGCGGGACGGGTCAGCGGCGTGAGGGTCGCGATATCGTAGGTGCCCGACAGGTCCGGTGTCCTGGTCTGTGCGCCGGACTGGATTGCGGCGAGCAACAGCGCCGCGGGGATCGTGAAACGGATGGACATGCTGCCTCCTGTATTCTACCGGCTGAGCGGCTTGCGCCGGTGCTCTCCGTAAATCAGCTCTTCGACGAACTCGACACACTTGAAATCCATGATCCGCGCGTCGGGCTCCATCCGCCGGTACAACGGCAGCGAGATCTTCCAGGGCGCGGTGAACACTTCGGGATCCTCCATCACCGCTTCGTAGCGAATGTGGTTCGGACCCGTTAGCGTGAACCGCTCGGTCACCTTCAGTTGGTTGCTGTGGTGGGTCCCCGAGCGGTCAAACCAGGTGTCGCCGTTGAAGCCCGTGGACACGATCACAAGCGTGTCGCCCTCCCAGCGCCCCACCGGCTGCCCCATCCAGGAGTCGGTCTCCGCCGGACCAGGATCCTTGAAGTAGATGTCCCGCATCGCGCCCGCGTACTCGTAGGCGAAGAACACCGAGCCCGCGTTCTGGATGATCTGGAACGGGTACGGCATGTAGGTGGCGCGGGGAATTCCGGGGAGATAGCATTTCACTTCCGGGTCGCGGTCGATCCAGTTCTTGCGATTCTCCTCGCGTTTGGCCTGCGCTTCAGGCTTGTACGGAATCTTGCCCCCGTCGACGACGCCCATTCCTCCGGGCACAGCGCCCACCGCGCCCAAACGCAGCACCGGGACTGCCGGCAGCGGACCATGCGGACCATCGCGGAGCATCAGGGACGCGCGCGCGATATGGCGCTCGACGTCGTAGTGCGCTGATCCGATTGCTTGCCAGATTCCGTTGAAGTCCGGCTTCCCATTGGAGAGCCGCTGGGCGGAGGCCGCCGCCGCGCCAGCCAGCATCAGGAGCGGGACCGCGAAAATCTTCATCTCATTATTCTCCACGATCAGTAGAACGCAATCCAGCGGCCCGCAAACGCGACGCTGAACCAGAGTCCGAGAGAGACCACCGCGGCTGGCCGCGACTCTGCTCTCCGCCGCAGCGTGAACGTGTAGGCCACCGCCAGTAGCCCCATTTTGTACCAGAACGGCGGACTGTAGTAGCACTTGACCGCCTCGGACAGGAACATCGGAATGCCCGTCAGGATGAGCATCGCCACAGAGCCCGACATCCACGGGTGCAACTGGCGGTTGAGATCCGCGGCGTTTTGCTCCTTGAGTCCGAGGCCCAGGCGGCGGAGGTCCACCGCGAGGATCGTGCCGCCGAGAAGCGCCAGCGCGAGCAGGTGCACGCACTCGATCACTGGGAACATCCACAGCGACTCGCGGACCTTCGTTCCGATGAACGTCGCTTCGAACCACTGGAACAGCGGAAGCAGCTCCATCGTTACTCAAACCACTTGTAGGCCTGCATGCGGCCGCAAATGATCACACCGCTCCAGAAGGTAAGCGAGGCCAGGCCCGCCATCCGGGCGCGGGGCGGAGGTTGCGCGAGCGTGTCCCATCCGGCGACGTCGCGGAAGATGGTGAGGTGGAACAGCAAGGCGTTCAAGCCCGCGAGCAGAATGAGCACCAGTTTGACGCGGAAGAAGATGTTCGTGTAGGCGCGGACCGGACTCGAATAGAAAAGCAGGGCGCCGCTCACCACCATGATCACGAATCCGCCGAGGGCGATGGGCAGGAGTCTCGTCGCGATCTGGGAGACCGGAACCGTCCTGAGCGCGGCGCCAACCAACCTGAGGTCCAACAGAGCGATGATGCCGGCGAACAGCCCGAGCGTGAGGACGTGGGTGCTCTCGATCACCGGATAAAGGAGAATCGATTCGCGGATCGCTATACTTCCGCTGGTTGCCTCGATCCACTGCAAGAGCGGAATCATCACGTCCTCAGTAGTATATGCTACAGTGCACCTGACATGCGTGATCGTTGGCTGGAACTCGCCTCCGTGCTCTTGGCTGGAGTGGCTTGCTCCTGTGGCGGCGCCGCCAAGCCCACGCCGCCGTTCAAGCCCATCGCCACGCTCGAAGAAGTGATGCACGGACTCGTGATCCCGAACGCCGACGCCGTATGGAAGTCAGTGGGGACGATCTATTCGGCCAAGGGAGTAGAGGAGATCCGGCCCCGCACCGAGGACGATTGGGTGCATCTCGAAGCCAGCGCGACCACGTTGATGGAGAGCGGAAACCTGCTCATGATGGAGGGCCGGGCCAAGGACAACGGGAAGTGGATGGAGCGCTGCAGGGCTCTGATCGATGCCGCGGACTCGGTCCGCGGTGCCGCCAAGGCCAAGGACCCGGACGCGCTATTCACCCGCGGAGGCGATCTGTTCGAAGCCTGTCAAGGCTGCCACTTCGAGTACCGGTTCACCAAGGATCCTTCGGTGATCCGGACTCATTAAGGGCCGGCTACCTCCGCGTCTGCTGTTGGCGCCGCTGCTCTTCCTGCTGGCGCCTCTGCTCTTCATGTTGGCGCCTCTGCTCCGCTTCGCGGCGTTTGGCCTCGTCCTGCTGCTGCCGGTAGGCGAGCTGCTGACGCTGCTGCTCCTGCTGCCGCCGCAAGGCAAACTGTTGCTGCTGCTGTTGAAGCTGCTGCTGCCGTAATGCCTGCTGGCGCTGTTGTTCCTGCTGGTTGCGGAGCGCCGTCTGTTGTTGCTGCTGCTGCTGCTGGATCTGTTGCTGCCGCAAGGCCTGTTGCCGCTGGGCCTCCTGCTGTTTGCTGAGCGCCAGTTGCTGCTGCTGTTGTTGTTGCTGGAGCTGCTGCTGGCGGAGCGCCTGTTGCCGCTGCTGTTCCTGTTGTTTCGTTCGCGCGACCTGTTGTTGTTGCTGCTGCTGCTGGATCTGTTGCTGCCGCAAGGCCTGTTGCCGCTGGGCCTCCTGCTGCTTCCTCAGCGCCAGTTGCTGCTGCTGTTGTTGCTGGAGCTGCTGCTGGCGGAGC
>Ga0194131_10010426_pt1 | contig 11380 bp, 7 predicted proteins | sample TA2KigO120mmetaG_FD_148631 | JGI IMG/M metagenome (GOLD analysis project Ga0194131, IMG submission 148631) | Freshwater microbial communities from Lake Tanganyika, Tanzania - TA2015053 Kigoma Offshore 120m | ecosystem: Environmental > Aquatic > Freshwater > Lake | place: Tanzania: Lake... | reverse complement strand
CCGGTCTTCTCGGCGGTCACGCCCCATTCACGAGCGAAGCGGATCAGCGTCTCGCGATCCATGCCCGTGTGCTGCTCGGCCCAGGCCGGCGTGTAGGGACCGTTCTCGTCGTAGCTCTGCGGATACGCTCCCGGCAGGCCGCGCGGCACGCCGTACTGCGCCATCAGGAGGTCGTAGACCGTCGTGACGGCCACGCTCTTGCCGTCCTTGGTCGTCACCCTTCTCACCGGAACGCCTCGCTCGATCGAGCAGGCCTCGCCGAAATCGTCGAAGCTCACCTGCAGGACTGCGTCGTGCTCTTCGAGAAACGAGAGCTCGGCCTCGATCGCGCTGCCGTCGCGTCCGTCCTTGGGCAGCAGGTTCCACTTGCCTTCGGCCTTGCCCCAGCGGTGGCCCACGGATCCCAGCGGCATCTTGGGGCGTCCCTCCGAGGCGTCCCACTGGAGGAATTTCCACTCCCCGTTTTCCTCGTCGGCGTAGCGCTCGAGGCGATTGGCGCGCAGCATCCGCCCCGCCTTCCACTTGTTGTTCTCTTGCACCAACTCGACGAGGAACGGGGCGTCGCTGAACTTGCGCGTGTAGTCGAGGAACGCCGGAACGCGCTGCTCGTGGTGGAATTCGCGCAGCAGCACGTGGTTGACCGCCATCCACCACGCGCCGTCCTGCCCGGCGTGGATCGGGATCCATTCGTCCGCGTACTTCGCAACCTGGCTGAAATCCGGCGAGAACACGACCATCTTCGTGCCGTTGGCGCGGGCCTCGGCCGCGAAGTGCACGTCAGGAGTACGGGTCATGTTGAGGTTGGCTCCCATGCACGCGATGAACTTCGCGTGGAACCAATCCGCCGACTCCTGCACGTCGGTCTGCTCGCCCCAGGTCTCGGGCGAGGCGCTCGGCAGGTCGCAGTACCAGTCGTAGAAGCTGAGATTGACTCCGCCGATCAACTGCAGCATGCGCGCGCCGGAGGCGTAGCTGAGCATCGACATGGCGGGGATCGGGGAGAATCCCGCGATGCGATCCGGCCCGTGCGCCTGGATCGTGTGGACTTGCGCAGCGGCGATCAGCTCGGTCACCGTCTCCCAGTTCGAACGACGGAACCCGCCCTTGCCGCGGGCGCGCTGGTAGCGGGCACGCTTTTCGGGCTGGGTCACCAGCCAGCGCCACGCTTCGACCGGGTCGTCGTACTTCGCGCGAGCCTCACGCCAAAGATCGATCAGCGCGCCGCGAACGTACGGGTACTTCACCCGCAAGGGGCTGTACAGATACCAGGAGTACGAGATCCCGCGCTGGCAGCCGCGCGGTTCGTACGGCGGAAGATCGGGCGACAGCAACGGATAGTCGAGGGCCTGCATCTCCCAGGTCACGATCCCGTCCTTGACGTGGATGTTCCACGAGCACGACCCTGTGCAGTTGACCCCGTGCGTGCTGCGCACGACCGTGTCGTGCTGCCAGCGATTGCGGTAGAACTCCTCCCACGCGCGGGTCGTGGGCTCGACCGAGTCCTGGATGAATGGGTTCTTGCCGTTCGCCATTGGATCAGCCTCGGTGGAGCAGGGGGCGCCGCACGGCGCGGTAGCGATTGCGCCAGGCGAAGTCGAAAGCGATCAGCACGAGCGCGCAAAAGCCCGCGCTCGAGACGAGGAACAACACCGGCGATACGCCTTCCCGCTCGCGAGCGTGCTCGGCCTCGTCCTTCAAGTACGCGATCAGTGCGAGCACCTCTTCACCTTCGAGTCGCTGCTCGCGGAAGATCGGCTGCATGGTTGGCGATGGCGGCGACGAGAGCCACGCGCCGAGCGCCTTGCGGCCCTCGAGTCGCGCATAGACGTCCGTCAGGTCGGGGCCCAGCCTTCCACCGCCCAAGCCTGCGGCGCTGCTGGTGGTGTGGCACGCGAGGCACGCCGGCGCTCCGCCGGTCAACGCCACACGCCCGACGAACAGGTCGCGACCGCGCTCGATGTCCCGTGGCGTCAAGGGCCGTTCGCTGACCTGGGTGCCCGCGAAGCGCGACTTCTCGAGCTTCGACTCGGCCTCGATCAGGTCGAGCAGCTTGCCGGCGAGCTCCTTCGACATCCCCGGCACCGCCGGCATGTAGACACCCCGCGCATCGGCCAGCAGCTGCTGGGCGTAGGCATCGCCGCCGTCGATCATGCCCTTCGGATCGACCACGAATCGCAGCAGCCAATCACGGTCGCGACGCTCGGACACACCCTTGAGGTCGGGGCCGGCCAGTCGGCCGCCCCCGATCGTGTGGCAGCTCTGGCAGTTGCGTTCGTAATAGACCGTCGTCTCCTCGGAGACAGTCTGCGCCGGGCGGACGGCCGGCACCGGGAAGGCCAGGAGGAACAGGATGGATACGGCTCGTAGCAAGCAGACCTCGCGATTCCGATGTGCGAGTCCGTGTGCAACGGACGTGCCGCTCGCGAGATCGCTTGGGGAGGCCGCCGTTGGTGCCCAACAGGCCTGCGCTGCATACCGCCGTATGCAGCGAGGATCGCGCTCTATGCACCGCCGCCGGGCGTGAACGACTCGCGCTCGATGCCCAGCTCACGCATGATGCGCTGGAACGCGGCTCGTGTCAGGCCGCACTGGCCGGCGGCACGCGAGACGTTCCCGCCTGCTCCCTCGAGGGCGCGCTGGAGGAACTCCCGTTGGAAGCGTTGAATGGCGCCCTGCTTGGCCTTCTCGTAATCCAGCGGCACGGCGGTCCCTCCTGATTCCTGCTCGCCAAGGCCGAGATCGTGAGCAGCGATGCGCGGACCTGCACACACGATCACGGCGCGCTGAATCGCATTCTCGAGTTCGCGGACGTTGCCGGGCCAGGAATGCGCGCGAATAGCCGCCCACGCGCCCTCGGAGAAATCAGGCGGCGTCGCGCTCGCCCCTAGACACGTCGCGGAGGCGCGCGCGAGGAAATGCCGCGCCAGCGGCTCGAGATCCAGCGGTCGCTCGCGCAGCGCCGGCACCCGCACGCGCACGACGCCAATGCGATAGAAGAGATCCTCGCGGAACGTGCCTTCGCCGACCAGCGTCTCGAGGTCGCGGTTCGACGCCGAAACGAGGCGGAACTCCGCCTGAATGTCGCGCGCCGAGCCAAGCGGCCGCACCACCTTCTCCTGCAGCACGCGCAGCAGCTTGCCCTGAAACTGCGGCGACATGGAGGCGACTTCGTCGAGGAACACCGTGCCGCCCTTGGCACGCGCGAACAGACCGTCGTAGTCGCGGTCGGCGCCTGTGAACGCGCCGCGGCGGTGTCCGAACAGCTCCGATTCCAGCAGCGTGTCCGGCAAGGCGGCGCAATTGACCGCCAGGAACTCCCCGGAGGGGTTTGCGCCGCGAACATGCACTTCGCGTGCGACCAGCTCCTTGCCCGAACCGCTTTCGCCCTCGATCAGCACGGGCACCGGGCTCGGAGCCGCGCGCGCGACGAGCTCCAGTACCCTGCGCATGGCCGGATCCTCGCAGACGAGCCGAGCCGCTTCGCTCGCGCGCGGCCCGCGCTGTGCCAGCGCCTGTCGCCCGATCCGCTCGACGAGCCGCAGGACCTCCGCGTTGTCGAAAGGCTTGGTGAGGAAGTGCTCCGCGCCGGCCTGCAGGCACTGCACGGCGGCCTGGATCGTGCCGTATCCGGTGACGATCACGACGCGCGTCGCGCTCGATCGCCGCTTGATCGCGGCGAGCAGCTCCGTGCCCGAAAGCCTCGGCATCATCAAGTCGGTGATGACCAGCTCCGCCCCCCCTTGATCGAAGAGCGCGAGTGCTTCCACTCCATCACGCGCGCCCACCACGTCGGCTCCGAGCGAGCTCACGAGCCGCGACAGGCCGAGACGGATGTCGTCCTCGTCGTCCACGACGAGCGCCCGCAAGCCGGCGAGCGGCACTCTGCGGCCTTGGGTGCTCATCCGACGAGTTGGCGACTCAGCCGCAACCGGACCCGAAACGTCGTGCCCTCCGGACTGCTCTCGAGCAATTCGACCGAACCGCCGTGCATCTCCGCGATCCGCCGGGCCGTGGAGAGTCCGAGGCCGGTTCCGGCACCGCGCGGCTTGGTGCTGAAGAACGGCTTGAAGATGCGCGTCTGCAGTTCGGGCGGGATACCCGAGCCGTTGTCGGACACGTCGACGACCACGTGCTCCTCGTCGAAGGAGCTGCGCACGACGACGCGTCCTGGCCGGCCCGCGCACGCCTGCACGGCATTGAGAACGAGATTGACGAAGATCTGCCGCAACTGGACCTCGTCCCCCCGTACCTGAGCGGCCTGTGCGCCGAACTCGGTCGCGATCTCGACATTCGAGCGCTGACGCACCGGCCGCAAGAACGCGGCGACGTCCCCGAGCACCGCTTCGATGTCCACGTCGCCGATCTCCGGGCTGGAGTTTCCTGCGTAGTCCAGCAGCTCGCGGATCGCCCGCTTGCACGAGTCGACGTTGCGCTGGATCACCGCCACGTTCTCCTGGAGCGGCGAACCCTGGTCGATCTCCGCTGCGAGCAGTTGATTGAACATGCTGATCGCCGCAAGCGGGTTGTTCAACTCGTGCGCCATCACGGCGGCGATCTCGCCCAGCACCGCCAAACGCTCCTGGTGGATCTCGCGCTCGTCCTGCGCCATGCGGTCGGTCACGTCACGGCTGACGAGCACGCGCCCCGGCCGCCCCCGGCCTGCATCGTTGAAGTTCGTCGAGCGCACTTCGAAGACGCCGCCTTCGATCTCGATCACGCACGAGCGCGGCGCGGCATGCACGTCGAACAGGCACGACTTGCACTTTGCTCCGTGATCCTCGCCTTCGCGGCAGCGGTGGTGGCTCGTGGCCAGGTCCCCGCGCTGCACCAGCCGCAGCAGGGGATTCGCGGCACGATTGTGGAGCAGCGGATTCCCGTCACCGTCGACGACGATCAGGCCGTCGCGCATCGAGGCGATGACCGCGGACAGCCGCTCCTTCTCGGCGCGCAACGCCGCCGCCGTGCTCTCGTTCTTGCGGTTGCGTTCCTCGACCCCCGCGGCCATGAGGTTGAACGCTTGCGCCAGGTCGCCGAGTTCGTCCTCGGTCGCCACTTCGACGCGCGTCGAGAAATCTCCGTCACGGATGCGCGCCGCGGCGTTCCGGAGTTGTCCCAGCGACCGTGTCAAGAAACGCAGCGGGAAGTAGAGCAGGGCGACCGCGGCGAGCGCGAGGACCGCGCCGACGAAAAGAAAGCGCGACTGCAGTCCCGCCACCGAGGCGAGCGCGGTCTCGGCACGCAGCGCGACCTCGATCTCCCAGCCGTTCGTCGAGAGGGGGAAACTGCGCACGAACGCGCCGCTTTCGTCGCGCGTGCCAGCCTCGGTCCCGGGGCCCGGGGACTCGAGTTCGAGGCCGAAACCCGAATGCACGAGCTCCGTTGCAGTCGGCGCGAGCGCCAAGCGACTCTCGTCGATGCGCAGCTCGGTGCCGGTCGCATCGATCATGCGGAGTTCGACTAGCGCATCCGCCGCGGCGCGCTGCGCCCCCTCACGATGCAAGGCGCGAGAGATCCACACGCCCGCGTGGACCTCCGCGCACAACCGCCCGAGGCGTTCGCGGCCGTCGAGGTCCCACAGCGGCGTCGAGAGCTCCAGCGTAGGGGCCTGACCGGCGCCGGGCGCGCCGCGGAGCGGCCCACAGATCGTCTGCCGGCCCGGGTCGACCTGCTCGATCGGCTCGGCGCGGCTCGGCTGCGTGTCGATCAACGTCCTGCCGTCCGGCGCGATCACGCGCAGCGCGGTAAAGGACTCGACCAATGGCAGTTTGTTGCGCTCGAGGTGCCGCAGGAGCTCCGCGCGCGCGCGCTCGAGGTCACCCTGGCCCGACAGCAGTAGCGCCGTTCGGCCGCGAATGTAGCCATCGGATGCGAAATCCTCGAGGCGCGCGCCGATCGCGAGCATTTCGCCATCGAGTGCGACCGCATGCGCGCGCGCCTGGAACTCGAGCCGCGTTCGGATCTCGCTCTCGAGCGCGCCGCGCGCCGATGCCGAAACCAAGTAACCTCCGACGCCGAAAGCGAGCAGGCACACGCTGAGAAACATCAACGCGAGCTTGTGGCGCAGCGCCACGGCGTGGAGGGGATCGCGCACTCGAAACTCCGATGCTCCTGGGGCCATCCTACGCAATGGACTTCCTGGGCCCCCGTCCCGTGCCCCACGTCACGTTACGCTTCCGTGAGCGTTCGTTTCACATCCGGGATTTCGCCCTCGCCTGGCGCCGCACCGACGCGCGTGACGAACCCGCGCGTGGCCGCAAGGCAGCGTCCCTCTGGCGCGGCGTCCCGACCGCCTGCCGCGACCGCTGAGAGCGCGCACGGAAGAGCGCTCGCGCCACGAAGCCGCATCGCCTGGCTAGCACCAGGAGTTGTTCAGCAACTCGCCCAACCCGCCGGCGCCCGGGACGATGTAGCCGTGCTCGTTGAGCCCGCGCTCGTCGTTCCAACGCGTGCCGGGGCGTTGCTTCAGCACTTCCGCGCTGGAGAGCCCGCGGTCCAGCCGCGCGGTCCACACGACCAGCTCCTCGCAGCAGCCGATCACGTTGCGCATGTATTCCGGCGTCGAGATCATCGGCAGCGCGATCACCTTGGCCGGACGCCCGTGATGCTCGCGGTAATGCCGCACCGCGCGCACGGTCGTCGACCCGGTCGCTCCCATCGGGTCCGGCACGATCAGCACGTGGCCGTCCACGCGCCCTCCGATCTTCGAGCCCGACAGGTCGACGCCCGTGACGCGCCCCTCGGCATCCGAGCGGCGAGCCATGGTCAGGTGATCGAGGCGCACGTTCTCGCTCGGCAGCACGCCGTTCATCAACTCGTAGCAGACCTGCGCGGGCACGATGCCGGCCCGGATCAGGTCGACCACGACGACCTTCGTCGACGGATCGAGCCCTGGCCCGCGATAGACGCCTTCCTTGGGGTGCAGGCCGCTCATGCGCGTCGGCACCTCCAATGCGATGCGCGGGAGCTCCGCGCTCGTCGCGGTCATCAGCAGGTGCTGGTAGACGGCGCGCAACAGCGCCAGCATCTCCAGCTGACGCGTGTCGCTGCTCGAGAGCCGCGAGAGCAGCGTCAGCAGGTGCGAGTTGTCGAGAATGTGGACCCGCGAGCCGTAGCCGTGGTCGAGTTCCATCGAGGATTCCATGGCTGGTTGGCGGGCCCCCTAGGCGCGCGTCGCTTCCGCCAGTTCTCGCACGAGGCGCGGCACGTCATGCACCGGAGTCGAGCACAGCGCGACGCGCACCGCGCCGGCCAACGGCACGGTGTACACGCCGCGCTGCCGCAGCGCATCGTGCGTGCGCGCGACGTCGCGCGTGAAGACCGTGACGAAGAAGCCGCCCTCGTAGCGCGGGTAGCGCAGACCGGCGGCGGCCGCCTCGCGGTTGAAAGCGACCACGCGCGCGCCCAGCAGCGCGCGCAGGCGCTCGCGCTCGCGATCGGCGCGCGCGCGCAGGCCCGCGTCCTCGAGCAGCTCGGCGAGCGCGAGCTGGCCGAGGTGATTGCAATTCGACCAGGTGCCGCGACACGAGTAGGACAGCGCCTGGCGGATGCGCTCGCGCTCGGCCTCGTCGTGGCTGAGCGCGACCAGCGCCCCGATGCGCGCGCCGTACTGCGCGTGGCTCTTGCTGGCCGTCCATGCGACCAGGAGCAGCGCGTGCTCGGCGATCTCGCGCGCCAGGGTCTGCCATGCAAAGGACCCGGGCGCCGCGAAACGCGCGTACGCGTAATCGACCAGCAGCGTGACCGGCCCCAGCCGCGCCGCGCGCGCGACGCTGTCGCGCACCTGGAGCCACTCGCGCTCGTCGAGCGAGTAGCCGGTGGGATTGTGGCAGGGAGTGTTCAGGAAGACCAAGGCGCGGCGCTGGCGCTCCATCTGCGCGAGCAGCGCGCGCTCGAAGGCGGCGCCGTTGAACGCGCCGGAGGCGTCGAACATCTCGAAGGTCTCGAGACCGCGGCGCGTGTGGTCGGCCAGTGTCTGGTACGGGCCCCAGTAATAGGAGCTCGTCAGCAGCGCCTGGCCGGGCTCGAGGAAGTTCACCAGTGCGTGGTGCAGCGCGCCCGTCCCGCCGGGAGTCGCCGCGGCAACGCAGGAATCGGCGCATCCAACCTCGGCGAACAGATCGCGGGCGACGGCTTTCAGGAAGCGCGGAACTCCGGCGATCGGCGCATAAGCGGCGGCCTGGGCGGGCTGCACGGCGCGCAGCGCCTCGAACACGCTCGGCATCACGGCCAGCGTGCCGTCATCCTCCATCAGCGCTCCGAGCGTCGCGTTCAGGATCGCCTCGCCCGCCTTCGCGCGCCGCGTCGCCTCGGCATTCAGGCTGAAGATCGGGTCGTCGCCGGGGCGCGCGGAACAAGCGGCGATGAGGTGGTTCACGGATCGTTCGAGGGTCGTCACGGCGGGCTGCTCGCGCCCCCCATTCTACGCGCGCGGGTCCCGCGCCGTGAACCGCCGGCAGGCGGGACCCGTTAGACTGCCGTTCGTGATGCTCGCCTGGATCCTGTGCCTGTTGCCGGGACTGCCGTTCCAACAAAGCCGGCCGGTCGCGGCGCCCGCTTGGCACAACGAGCCGCTGGAGGCACTGATCGAGCGCAGCAAGGCCGCCGGCAAGCCCGTGCTGATCGATTTCGGCGCGCGCTGGTGCGCGCCGTGTCGTGAACTCGAACTGCGCGTGTTCCCCGATCCGCAGGTCGCCGATCTGCTCGCGCGCTTCGTATGCGCGCGCTACGACGTCGACGCCGAGCCCGGCAAGGGCCTGGCGCAGCGCTTCCGCGTCGGCACGCTGCCGCGCCTGGTCTTCCTCGATCCGGACGGCGCGCCGCGCGACGCGCTGACCGGCCTGCACGAGCCGACCGCCTTGGCGGAGGTCTTGGCGCGCATCGCACGCGACGAGGCGACGATCGGCGACAGACGTCGCGCGATCGCTCGCGAGCCACAGGACCTCGGCGCGCGCGCCGATCTGGTGCGCCACCTGCGCGCGTTCGGCGAGCGCGACGCGGCAGCGCGCGAATTGGCCCTGCTGCGCGAGCTCGACCGCGACGGCGGCTCGCTCGCGCTGCGGCGCCTGTTGTTCGAGGAGGCGCTCGAGCCTCTGCAGCGCGAAGTCGATTGCGCTCCGCTGCGCGCCTTCCTGGCAGTCGAGCGGCATCGCGAGCTGCTGCACGAGGGCTGGCGCACGATCGCGGCCGCGGAGCGCCTGTGGGCGCAGCGCAAACGCGACGAGCACGACGAACCCGGCCGGCTCCATCACACCGTGCTCGCCTACGACGCCGAGCGCCGCGCCTGGCCGCACACACCGGACGCGCAGAGGGTGGCGCTCGGCGGGCCGCTCGCCTGGGAGCTGTACGAGCGGCGAGCCGAGCTGCCGCAGGAGTTCACGGTCTTCGCGCTGGGCGTCGCGCGCGAGGTCGTCGCCGCGAGCGAGCGCGATCCGCACGGTCCGGATCCCAACCTGCTCGACACGCTGGCCTGCCTGCTGCATGCCAATGGTGACGTGTCGGGCGCCTTGGCTGCGGTGCGGCGCTGCATCGGGCTGGCACCCGACGAGCCGCTGTACCGCGAGCGTCTGCGCGAATTCGGCGGCTGAGCCGTGCCCGAGGGGGCTGCGCGGCGTACAGGCGGCCCCGGCTGATGCGGGGCTCAGCGCGCGGACAGGCCTGGGAACGGCCCGTACACGCCCGCCAGCACCTCGCGCACGTAGAACTCGGCCTGCTCCTCCTCGTCGCTCAACCGGTCGCGTCCCTTGTTCGCGCCGTCCTCGAACACGATTCCACGCAGGCGCAGGTAGCGGTAAGCGAGCGCCAGGGCTTGCGGCGCCGCGCCGACGTGACGCGTGCTGACGAAGCCGATCCACGTGGCCGTCTCGTCGAGCGGGTCCTGCGCAAGGGCCTCGAGCGCGCGCGCCTGCGCGAGACGGCGTCGGTCCGTCGTCCGCAGCTGCGTGATCTTCGGGTCGCGCGCGAGCGCGGCGTCGATATCCGGGCTGAACTCACGCGCGGCCTCGCGCGCGGCCCCGGCCTGGACCAGCGCGGCCTTGCGCCAGGCCAGGGCGGCGACCGCCTGCTCGGACAGGCGCGTCGTGAACATCGAACCGGTGAAGGCCTGTTCGCGCCGCGTCAGCCAAGCCGAGAGCTCGCTGAAACGCGCGAGACGGCGCACGGCGTCGCTGTCACGCGCGATCGCCAGGCACGCATCGACCTCGGGGGAGGCCACGAAGGCATTGGGAGGCTCGCGCAACGCGTCGAGATCGAGTCGGATCGCGCGCAGCCGCGCGGCCGCCAGATCCGCGCGGCGCGCCAGGCGCATCGTCTCGTCATCGGAGAGCGCGCCCCACGAACGCGCCGCGCCGCGCAACAGCCCCAGCGCGAGCGCCAGATCACGCGCCTCGGTGGATGCTTCCTCGAGCAGCCCTGCCCGGGCGCGAAAGCGCATGTCCGTCCAGGCCGCGGCGAACGCGCGCGCGCGCGCATCCAGCGGCTGCAGTGTCGCGATCGGATCGAGTTGGAGGTGTCGATAGCTGGCCAGCAGGTCCACCAGCGTCTGCCCCGGCTGGTCGCCGCACAGCCCGAACCAACCGCGCGAGCGATACAGGCTCTCGGCCAGGCTGGCACGCTGGGCGAGTTCGGTCGGCAGCGCGTCCAGCGCCGCCATCCACGCTTCGTCCTCGCGCGCCGGCTGACGCACGAGCTTGAGTACCTCGCCCGGCGCGCGCGTGCCGAAACCAGGCCGTCCGTCGGGCGCGTTGCTCGTCGCTTCCTGGCTCCGCGTGCCGTGCGAGGCCGCCGCGGCAAGCGAGAGGCCAGGGGCCGTCACCGCGAGCAGCAGTCCGAGCAGGTGTAGGGCGCGAGCAAGAGCCATGGACGAGCGTCCGTCGCATGCTAGTCGCGCCGGTCCGGTCTGGATACGCGGGGCGGCCGAAAACAGGCCGCCCGACCGGCCCAGGCGCGCCCGCTCAGCGCGGCGCGCCCGCCGGCCCCTGCTGCGCGCGCCGCAACAGGAAGCGCCAGCGGTTCAGCGCGCTGTACGCCAAGCCGGTGCGCGCCGCCAACTCGAGCGGATCGCGCGTCAGGAACTCGGCCGCGTCGTTCACTCCGGCCGCCGCGAGCGCTCTGCGCGCGAGCGCGTCGCAGCCGTCGAGCCCGTCGAGCCCGGCGCCGTCGCTCGCGCGCGCAGCCGCATGCGCCGAATTCTGCGCCGTCGCCGACAGCGCGTGCGGCGGATCGAGCCGATCCTGCTCGCTCCACACGCGCAACACGGCCTCCTTGAGCGGCTGCATCGCGAAGTGCTCGCGACGCGAAGTGTGCGCCGGCTCGGGCGCGCCGGAGGCGAACGGGCCGCCGACCTCCTCGGCCTTCGAGGGCGGCGTGGGGATCGCGGCGGTCG
>Ga0194131_10010424_pt1 | contig 11382 bp, 9 predicted proteins | sample TA2KigO120mmetaG_FD_148631 | JGI IMG/M metagenome (GOLD analysis project Ga0194131, IMG submission 148631) | Freshwater microbial communities from Lake Tanganyika, Tanzania - TA2015053 Kigoma Offshore 120m | ecosystem: Environmental > Aquatic > Freshwater > Lake | place: Tanzania: Lake... | reverse complement strand
AGGCGCCCGGCTCCCGCGGAGTGCGCCGCGAGCGCGTGCCGCGCATCCGGCAGCGCATCGCCGAGCGCCTGCTCGAGGCGCAGCACGGCGCCGCCATGCTCACCACCTTCAACGAGTGCGACATGTCGGAGGTGATGCGCCTGCGCTCCGAGCACAAGGACGCCTTCGAGAAGCGGCACGGCGTCGGGCTCGGATTCATGGCCTTCTTCGTCCGCGCCTGCACGAATGCCCTCGCGCGATTCCCGCGCGTGAACGCCTACCTCGTCGGCGAGGAGTTCGAATTCCACGACTTCTGCGACGTGGCGATCGCGGTCGGCACCGATCGCGGACTCGTGGTGCCGGTGTTGCGGAACGCGGAGTCGATGAGCTTCGCCGACATCGAGCGCACGATCCGCGACCTCGCCGTGCGGGCGCGTGACGGCAAGCTCTCCGTCGACGAGATGACCGGCGGCACCTTCACGATCACGAACGGCGGAATCTACGGCAGCCTGATGAGCACGCCGATCCTCAACCCGCCGCAGTCGGCGATCCTCGGCATGCACGCGATCAAGCGCCGCGCCGTCGAGGATCCGGCGCATGCGGGTCAGGTGGCGATCCGCCCCATGATGTACCTCGCGCTGAGCTACGACCACCGCATCATCGACGGCGCCGAGGCGGTGAGCTTCCTGGCCCAGGTGAAGGAGAACGTGGAGCGGCCGGAGCGGATGCTGATCGGTCTGTGACGGCGGCGAGGACTGCGTCGTCGGCGCCGCCTGCGTGAATCGACGAGCCGGCGCACGATCCCGCACAACCCGACTCACCCGGAGCAGCGGCCGCTTCGCTCCCTCGATGTCGTTGAGCGAGAGCGGGTCCGAACCGACATTGCTCGCATGGGGTCCTCTTCCACGATGCCGCGAGGCGGCACTTCCACTCCGCGCCTCTATCTGCGCGTGGTGGCGCTCGGGTGCCTCTGGTGCCTGCTCGGCATCGCGCTCGGCACGAATCTCTTCGTGCGACTGCGCGCGATCACCGAGTCCGCGGGCGATCTCTCGGCGCACACCTCGGCGCAGGCCGACCTGGCGTTGAACGAGCGGGCCGGAACCGCGGCCACCGCGGCGGCGAAGGTTGAGGACCTGGCGACGGTGCTCGTCGGGCAATCGCATCGAATCAACCGAGAGGCGCTCGCGACCGGCGTCGTGGCGTTCGGCCTGGGCATCACGCTCACGGTCATCGTCGCGCGCATGGTGCGCCGCCAGGAGCTCGCGCAGGCCAACGACCGCGAGCGGCAGGAATTCCATTCGCGCGTCTCCGACGCCTTCGGCATGACGCATGCGGACGACGGTGCGTACGCGCTCGTCACCGAGATCATCGATCGCCTGGCGCCCGGCTTGCCGGCGGAAATGCTTCTGGCCGACTCGAGCCGCGCGCACCTCACCCCGGTGGCGGCGACGCACGCGGCGCGCGACGGCGCTTGCGGCGTCGTCGGCGACGGCGGCGACCGCAGTGCGTCGCTCTGCCCGGTCCGATCTCCGTCCCATTGTCCGGCGGTGCGACGCGGCCACGCGATGACCTTCTCGAGCAGCGAGGACTTCGACTCGTGTCCGAACCTGCGCGGCCGTCCCGGCGGCGCGTGCAGCGGCACCTGCGTGCCGATCAGCATCATGGGGCAGCACGTGGGCGTGCTGCACGCCGTGACGCCCGATCGTCATCCGTTGGCGCCGGCCGAGATCGAGCGCCTCTCGATCCTCGCCGCGAAGGCGGGCGAACGGCTCGGCGTGCTTCGCGCCTTCGCGCAGTCGGAGCACCAGTCGGCTCGCGATCCGCTCACCGGTCTGCTCAACCGTCGAAGCCTCGAGGTGGAGGTGCAGCGACTGCAGCGCAGCGGCTGCTCCTTCAGCATCGCGTACGCCGACATCGATCACTTCAAGCGGCTCAACGACACGCACGGTCACGAGACGGGCGACAAGGCGCTCCGCCTGCTCAGCCGCGTGCTGCGCGAGGCGCTGCGGCCGAGCGATGTGACGGCGCGCTGGGGTGGCGAGGAGTTCGTGATCCTGCTGCCCGATCTCGACCTCGACACCGCGCGAGTCACGCTCGATCGACTTCGCAGCGCCGTGGTCGAATCGACCGGGGCGGGTCACGTGCCGCACTTCTCGGTCAGCTTCGGCGTCTCGTACTGCGCGCCCGAGGACGACTTCTTCGAGCGGCTCGCCGAGGCCGACTCGGCGCTGCTCGCCGCGAAGAGCGCCGGCCGGAACCGCGTGATCGCGGCGAAGCCCGCGATGGCCACGCTCACGACGGCGCAGGCCGCCTGATCACGGGCGACGACGCCGCGCCGACCGCGGCGATCGGGAGCGTCGCACGACCAGCGCCGAACCCGCCGCGGTACGCTGCTCCGCGAAAGGAGCAGACATGACTCGTCTCTCGAACATCGTCTCGGCCTGCGTCGGCGGCGCCGTCGCCGGCTCGTTGCTGATCGCACTCGGACTCGCGCCGAACCAGGGCTCGACCGGAAAGGGCGGATCGAATCCCGCCGACCCGCCGCGGCCGCCCGCGAAGAAGGACTCCGTTCCACCGCCGCAGGTGCCGGGCAAGCCGGGCGAGATCCCCATGCCGCCCGAGATGGCCGCGGCCATGGAGTTCATGCAGCCCTGCCCCGAGCACGAATGGCTCGCAAAGCGCGCAGGCACCTGGAAGGTCACGGGCAAGATGTGGATGGCGCCCGAGATGCCGCCCACCGAGATCGTCGGCACCTCCACCTACCGGATGATCCTCGGCAATCGCTACCTCGTCGAGGACGTGAAGTCCACGATGATGGGCGAGCCGTTCGAGGCGATGGGCGTCACCGGCTACAACCGCGCCACGAACAAGTTCCAGTTCGCATGGATGGACACGATGGGAACCGCGATCACCGGAGGGACGGGGATCCGCAGCGGCGACGGCAAGACACTCACGAGCACCATGACCACCTTCGATCCGATGAAGGGCAAGGACGTCACGATGCGCTCGGTGGAGACGGAGCAGGACGAGAACACGATCACGATGGAGATGTTCGCGCCCGGACCGACCGGCGCCGAGATGAAGATGATGGAGCTGACCTACCGCCGTTCGAAGTGACGCGACGAGGTCGTCCGGTCAGAGAAGCGCCGCCGCGGCCATCGTGATGAGGGCCGCGGCGGCGATGTTCATGAGCAACCCCACGCGCGCCATCCGCGCCGCGGGAATCCGACCGGTGGCGTAGACGAGCGCATTCGGCGGCGTTCCCACGGGAAGCATGAACGCCCAGCTCGCGGCGAAGGCCGCGGGAATCACGAGCCTCTCGACGGGAATGTCGAGCGCCGGACCGAGCGCGAGAAGCACGGGACATGCCGTGGCCGCGACCGCGGTGTTCGACGCGAGTTCCGTGAGGAAGAGGATCGACACCACGATCGCGCCGATCACGACGATCTCGGGAGCTCCCTCGAGGTGATGGAAGGCGCGGCTCAGCCAGAGCGCCACGCCGTTGCGGTCCATGGCGTCGGCAAGGCAGAGGCCGCCGCCGAAGAGGATGAGCACGCTCCACGGAAGCCTCGCGGCGTCGCGCCAGGAGAGCGCCGTGTCCGACGGCGAGCGCGAGAGCGGGATCGCAAGCAGCGCCACGCCCGCGAGCACCGCCACGCCGCCGTCCTGCAGCCTCGGAAGCGGCGCCGGCATCCACGGAAGCCCGACCCAGAGCGTGACCGTGACGGCGAACACCACCGTGGTGAAGATCGCGTGGCGGGACCAGGGCTGCGACGACTCCGCATCGTCGCGCGACGCCGAGCGCGCAAGCGCCAGTCGATGCACCGGCAGCAGCACGCGCGTGAGCAGCAGCCACGCCACCGGCAGGAAGACGAGCGTGAGCGGCGCGCTGAATCGAAGCCACGACGCGAAGGTCACGCTCGTGCCGGCATCCCGCAGCGCCTGCGCCGCGATCGCGTTCGGCGGACTGCCGATGAGCGTGAGTCCCCCGCCGATGCTCGCGCCGTACGCCACCGCGAGCAGCACGGCGGTGCCGAAGACCCCCACCCGCGCGGCACGGTCGGCCTGGACCGGCGCCGTTCGTCGCGCTTCGTTCGCCGCCGCAAGCGCCAGCGGCATGAGCATCGCCGCGGTCGCGGTGTTGCTCACGAACGCGCTGAGCAGCGTCGCCGTGAGCAGGAAGGTCCCCACGACGAGCGTGGGCCTCGCCCCCGCGAACGAGAGCATCGCCGTCGCCACGCGCCGCGAGAGCCCGTGGCGCTCGAGCGCCTGCGCCAGCAGGCAGCCTCCGGCGAAGAGGAAGATCACCTCGTTCGCGTAGGGCGCCGCCGTCAGCCGGATGCTCGGCGTGACGCCCGTGAGCGGAAAGACGATGAGCGGCAGCAGCGCCGTGGTCGCGAGCTCGACCGCCTGCGTGAGCCACCAGCACGCCATCCACGCCATGAGCGCAAGCACGACCACGCCCTCGCGCGAGAGCGTCGCCGCGGCGGCGGAGCCCGGCGCCGCGTCGCTCGCGGCGAGCTCCCCCGCGTTCACGCCCGCGCCCATCGTCCACCAGATCGAGATCGCGGCGGCGGGCCCGACGACGAATCCCACCCAGCGCACCGGCGCCGGCGGAAGCGTCTCTTCGGGGATCGGAATGCCGGCGGTCGCGCCGTCGAGCGCCACGCTCAGTGTCCCGTCGCGGCGGCGAGGCCGCGGATCGCGCCCGCCCGCACCGGATCCTGATCCGGCATCACGCCGAGGTACTCGAGCGTCTCGTCGATGATGTCCCGCGCCATCGGAGCCGCCGTTTCGCCGCCGAAGTGGGCCTTGCGCCGGTCGGGATCGTCGATCACCGCCACGATGGCGATGCGCGGATGGGAGAGCGGCGCGCCGCCGAGGAAGTTCGCCACGTAGCGATCCTCGTAGTAGCCCTTGCCGTCGGGACGCACGAGCTGCGCAGTGCCCGTCTTTCCGAAGATGCGGAAGCGCGTGCTCTGCGCCTTGCGCCCGGTGCCTTCGATCATGACGTCGCCGAGCACTTCGCGCGTGAGCACGGCGAGCGATTCGGGCAGCACGCGCATGCCGTCGACCGGGCGCTGCGCCTCGAGCGCCGACGCCTCGTCGGCGGGAAGCGTGAGGCGGAGCGGCGCCATCGTGCCGTCGCGGCAGAAGGCGGAGAACGCGCGCACGAGCTGCACCGGCGTGACCGCGATCTCGTGGCCCATGCACACGGAGGTCTGCGTGGTCACGCGCCACGACTTCGGCGGCGTGACGATGCCTTGAGCTTCCATCACGGGATCGAGGCCGAGCTTCGATCCGAAGCCGAACGCGCGGACGCACTCCTGCATGTCCTTGAACTTCATGCGCTCGGCCGCGATCGCCATGCCCGCGTTCAGGCTCTTCACGAGCACGAAGCGCCAGGTGTTCGGGCCGTAGTACTTCACGTCGCGGATGAGACGCCCGAAGGAGGTCCGGTGCGGACCGCCGGCGGGGAGCTGCACGGTGCTCTCGGGCTTGAAGACGCCGAGCTTCGTGGCCCACGCCCAGACGAACGGCTTGAAGGTCGAGCCGGGCTCGAACGAGTCGGTCATGCAGCGGTTGCGCCCGAGCGAGGCCTTGATCGCGCGATCGTCCTTCGGCGTCACTTCGCGGAAACCCGGGCGCTGCCGCAGGGAATCGGCCATGGCCAGGATGTCGCCGTTCTCGACGTCGACGATCACGACGCGACCGCCCGCGGCGTTGAACCTCTTCACCGCCGCGTCGAGATGGCGCTCGGCGATCTCCTGCACCACCGCGTCGATCGTGAGGCGCACGGTGCCGCCGTCGACCGCGGGCCGGTAGCCGTCGCGCTCGATCCACATCGGCGCGCGACGCACGTTTCGCAGGAAGGTGATCGAGCCGTCCTCCTGCTTCAGCGAGGCGTTCGCGATCCGCTCGACGCCGGTGAGGCCGCGCTCGTCGCTGCTCACGGCGCCGACGATCCGCGCGGCGAGCGAGTCCATCGGGTATTCGCGCTGCGTGCGCGGCTCCACGCCGACGCCGGCGAGCGAGAGCTCGAGCACCGACTCGAGCTGCCACTCTTCCAGCGGATCCGCGATCACCAGGTAGCGCCGGTCGGCGTTCGCGCGGAGTTGCGACAGGAGCTTCTGCGGATCGGCATCGAGCGCGAAGGCGAGCGCCCGCGCGGCGTCGAGGAAGGGGTCGGCGTCGGCCGGCGAATCGGGGTCGGCCTCGCGCCCGCGACGAACGCGCTCCCATCCCTTCTCCCAGATGAGCGCGGGATCGACGAAGAGCCGGTGCGCCACCACGCTCGTGGCGAGCACTCGCCCGCGCCGATCGATCACTTCGCCGCGCAGCGCCACCTCCCGCTTCGAGCTCTCGCGCGTGCCCGCCGCCGCGACGAGTTCCGCATGCGGATCGATCTTGAGCTGCACCACGCGGGCGACGTTGGCGATCAGCACGATCGTCACGAGCGCGAGCATCACGGCGCCGCGGCGCACGAGCGTGCGCGAAGGATCGCCGGAGCTCATCCGCCGAACTCCGTGGCGGGCGTCGATGCGGGAACGGTGGCGTCGGGCCGATCGGCCGCGAGACGCGGCGACGTCGGCGCCGTCGGTCGATCGAGCCGGTTCGGCAACGGCACCCACTCGCCGGCCACGGTTCGAAGCGCGACCCGCACGTCGCCAGGGCGGATCCGCCTGGCCACCTCCGCGCGGAGGCGCGCGATCGATCGCTCCTGCTCGAGAATGCGCGAATGCGTGCGCGAGATCTCGAGCATCGTCTCGGTGCGCCGCTGCCGCTCGACGAGCAGCGCCAGCGCCATCACCGCGAGCACGACGACGATCGCAAGAAGCTTGCCGAACATGACGCGCGACTCCAGGTCGGACTCAGGACGGCAGGCGGATGACCGTGCCGGGCTGGAGCGCGTTCGGATCGCGGATCACGTCCTGGTTGAACTTGGCGAGATCCTTCCAGCGCGACGTGGAGCCGAGCTCCCGGCGCGCGATCTCGGAGAGCGTTTCGCCCGCGCGGATCGTATAGGTCGAGGCCGTTGCGGCCGGCGGCGCGGTCGGCGCACCGGGTGCCGTCCTCGGCGAACTGCCCGGCGTGCCGCCCGGCGCCGCGGGCTCGGATGACCCGCGTGCCACGGCGCCCGGCTTGAGCTGTTCGATCGGCGGAATCCGCAGAGTCACGCCCTTGCGCAGGCGCGACGGGTTCGGAACCGCATTGCGGTTGAACTCGGCGAGTTCCTTCCAGAGCGAGCCGTCGCCGTACTGGGATTGGCAGATCGAGTAGAGCGTCTCCCCTTCCTTCACCGGGTAGAGCCTGGGCGCGGGAGCGCTCGGCGTCGGCTCGACGGGAACGCGCGGAATCGCCGGCGTGGCCGAAGGCCCGCCGACCACGATCTCGCCGTGGCCGGCAGCGGGCGCCGGGCCGCCGGGAGCGACCGGCGGCCTCGAATTCCCGTCGATCGCCGCCTCCTCCGCGTTCGGGGAGGCGCCTCGCGGCTCGTCGGCGGCGACTCGCACCGCGGAAGTCTCCGGCAGCAGCGGCTGGATCGAGATCGGCGCCGAAGCGCCTCGCAGCGCTCCGCGTTGCGCGAGCAGATGCGCCGCCTCCTTCCGCTGCCCCGCGGAAAAGTGGTCGGAGACGAGAATGCCGACGAAGAGAACGAGGCCGAAGCCGACGATGAGTGCGAGCTTGCTTTCGCGAGTCATGACGCGTCCTTGCGAGGTCGAACCCGGTCCGATGGAGCCGGCGCGGAGGCCGACCGTGGCCACCGCGCCCGCCACCTTAGCATCGGCCACGCAGGCGAAGAATCCTCAGCTTCGCGGAGCGTGATCGAGGATTTCCGCGAGATTCCTCCTCCGACGCCTCGACGGGCTTGCGGGAGGTCTCGGCGCCGCGGGTCTCGAGGGATTTCGCGATCGCCCGGAAGCGCCGCTTCACGAGGCGATCCTCGAGACTGTGGAAGGAGATGATGGCCACGCGGCACGCCGGCGAGAGCCAGCTCTCGCGGTCGCTCGCGGCGTTCGCCGCGCCCCGCTCGATCGAGTCGAGCAGGCGCTCGAGGGCGCCGAGCTCGTCGTTCACCGCGATTCGAAGGGCCATGAACGTGCGGGTGGCCGGGTTCATGCGCGACGACGCCGCGCGCGAACCGTACGCCTCCCGAACGAGCCGCGCCAATTGCGCCGTCGTCGTGATCGCTTCCGTGCGGCGCGCCTCGACGAGGCGCTTCGCGATCCGCCGTGCCAGGGGCTCCTCGCCGAGCTCGAAGATGAGGTCCGCGAGCGAGCGCTCCGGAAGCGCCGCGACGAGATCCGCGGCGGTTCCCGAGAGCGACGGATCGAGCCGCATGTCGAGCGGAGCGTCGGCGGCGAAGGAGAGTCCGCGCAGGGGGTCTGCCATCTGGTTGCTCGAGAAGCCCAGGTCGGCGAGCAGAAGGTCCGCCCGCAGCCCTTCCCGCGCGGTGATCGCCTCGACCGACGCGAAGTTGGCGGCGACCGACCTCACCTGCGGCGCGCCGGAGCGCAGCCGGACGGAGTCCGTTGCCGGCGCGAGGTTCGCCGGATCGACATCGACGAGCAGCACCTGCCCGGTCGGTCCCAGCCGCGTCGCGATCGCGGCGGCGTGGCCGCCGAGTCCCGCCGTGCAGTCGACGAGCGTCTCGCCGGGCTTCGGATCGAGCGCTCCCAGCACTTCGTCGAGCAGAACCGGGAGATGCCTCCCTCGCTCGGCGCTCAACTCTTGCTCGCGGCGCGGGAGGCGGTGTCGGGCTTCGCGGGCGGCGCCGTGCCCTGCGCCCGCTGCTCCTTGGCCACCGCGAGCGTCCAGGCGCCGAGCCGCGCGGTCTTGAACGCCACCGCCGCCACGAAGGCGAAGAACGCGAAGGCGATCGCGTAGACGACCAGCACGCGCACGGTCGTGAGCAGCCGCATCGCGGCGAGCGCCACCCCCATCACCGCGAAGAACGCGGTGATCGCGTAGAGCGCCAGCACCGCCTTGCGCACCGATCCGAGCGATCGCTTGAGCTGGTGATGGATGTGGTTGCTGTCGGCGGAGGAGAGGGAGACGCCGGCCAGCCGCCGCCGCACGATGGCCAGCACCGTGTCCATGATCGGCAGCGCGAAGATGATGAGTCCCGCCAGGACCAGGCTCGACTGCCCGTGCTCGCCGAACATCAGGATGATCGAGATGCACAGGTAGCCGATGAGCAGGCTTCCCGTGTCGCCGAGGAAGATGACCGCGGGATTGAAGTTGTACGGAAGGAATCCGAGCATGGCGCCGAGCAGCGCCAGCGTGAGCGCCACGCGCGCCGCCACGAGCGTGCGATCGGGATCCTCCGCGCCCAGGATCATGGCCATGAGCAGGCTGATCATCAGGAATCCGACGCACATGATCGCCGTGGACCCGGCGAGCAGGCCGTCGAGACCGTCGATGAGATTCGCCGCGTTGCACGCACCGAGCACGAAGACGCCGATGATCGCCACGCCGACCCAGTAGTAGATCTGCTCCGCGACGATCGTCAGCTCGAACGGCGCCATGAGCGGGATCGAGATCGTGCCGTGCCAGAGCACGGCGTCCGGCGGCCCGACGAGCGTGCCGAGGAATCCCCACGCCACCTGCGTTCCGTAGTTCTCGTACGCCAGCGCCGCCGCCGCCACGAGCTGTCCCGCGATCTTCAGGCGCGGATAGAGCTTCCAGATGTCGTCGAGCAGGCCGGTGAGCGCAATCGCCACCATGCCCACCGCGATCGACAGCGGCACGGGCATCAGGATCGACGCGGGCGGCCGCACGAGCATGTAGCTCGCCGCGATTCCGGCAAGCACGCCGAAGAAGACCGCCATGCCTCCGAGGTACGCGATCGGGAATGCGTGCTCCTTCCGCACCTTGTCGGGCCGGTCGATCACCTCCGCGCTCACGGCGATTCGGCGCACGATCGGCGTGGCGAGCAGCGTCACCACGAACGCGACCAGGAAGACGGGCACGAAGCTGTTGAGCAGCTCGATGCCGTTCACGACCATGCTCTCCGGCGGCGTCGCGCCGTTCAGGGCGAGCGGCTCGATGGGAGGCACGGAGGGAAGCTGGGCGCCCACGGGAATCGTCACGACGCCGCGCTCCTCGACCCCGCGAGGCGCCGTTCGATCTCCGCCGCGAGATCACGGATCGTCCGCTCGAGATCGATCGACGGTGAGAAGCCGATCGCCTCGCGCACGCGCGCCAGATCGGGCTGTCGCACGCGGAGATCGTCGAATTGCACCGGGAACACGTCCTTGTAGGGAACGAGCCGGACCGGCGAGCGGCTGCCGAGCGCGCGGACCACGCGCTGCGCCAACGACTCGATCGAGATCGGCTCGTCGCGACCCAGGTTGAAGATGCGTCCGCGGCACGCCTCGTTTCCGACGAGCGCCACGAGCCCCGGCACCACGTCGCGCACGTCGCAGAAGCAGCGCGTCTGCTGGCCGTCTCCGTGGACCTCGAGCGGCTCGCCCCGCAGCGCGCGCTCGACGAAGGACGGAAGCACCATGCCGTAGTCGCCCACCTGCCTCGGACCGACCGTGTTGAAGAGCCGCACCACGACGACCGGAAGGCCGTGCTCGCGGTGGTATGCGAGCGCCAGGTATTCGTCGATCGCCTTCGAGCAGGCGTAGCTCCAGCGCGTGACCGAGGTGGGACCGTAGAGCACGTCGTCGTCCTCGCGGAACGGCGTGCGAACGCCCTTGCCGTAGACCTCGCTCGTGCTCGCCACGAGCGTGGGCGATTCGTGCGACGCGGCGAAGCGCAGCAGCGCCGAGGTCTCGAGCACGTTGTTCTCGATCGTGTGGATCGGCCGCTCGACGACGAGCCGCACGCCGACCGCCGCCGCGAGATGGAAGACGAGGTCGGGACGCGGAAGCGACGACTCGAGCACGGCGCCGACGCGACCCTCGATCACGCGCAGGCGCGAGCCCCACTTCGCCGACGCGGCGTCGAGATTCGACCGGCGACCGGTGGAGAAGTCGTCGATCACGGTCACGCGATCGCCGCGCGCGAGCAGCGCCTCCACCAGGTGGCTGCCGATGAACCCGGCGCCACCGGTGACGAGTGCGTGGCGCGTGGGCACGGCGTCCGTCATCGCAGTCCGTGCGGATTCAGCGCGACTTCGCGTAGGCCGAGATCGCCTCCGCGTTCTTGCGGAAATAGCCGCCGGCGGTCGACCGCGGCCGATTGAGGATCACGCCGAGGAAGACGCTTCGCATGTCGAGCAACTGATGGGCCAGCCGCGCCACGAGGCCGCGCTGGTCGTTCCACGCGTGCACGATGAGCAGCGTGGCGTCGACCCGGTTCGCGATCGTCATGACCTCGCCGGCGACGATGGCCGGCGGCGTGTCGATCAGCACCACGTCGTAGAGCCGCCGCGCGTCGGCGATGACCTGG
>Ga0194131_10010422_pt1 | contig 11384 bp, 9 predicted proteins | sample TA2KigO120mmetaG_FD_148631 | JGI IMG/M metagenome (GOLD analysis project Ga0194131, IMG submission 148631) | Freshwater microbial communities from Lake Tanganyika, Tanzania - TA2015053 Kigoma Offshore 120m | ecosystem: Environmental > Aquatic > Freshwater > Lake | place: Tanzania: Lake... | reverse complement strand
TCTCGGCCGAGCGCCGGCTGAAGCAGCCCGGTGTCGTCGCCATTACGAACACGGCGAGGCGTGACGCGTTCAGCTAGTTTCACCCATCGCGCGGCTGCGGACGAGACGATAGACCGAATTAGCGGCCTCAACGGTTCACGGACCCCTTGTACTCAGACCCCGAGGCGACGTGGCGGCTTCTCAGCTGCTTCTGCGACCGGAACGCCGCATTCCGGAAGAAGGCCGCCATGTACCGGTCAACGGCAGCGGGTCGTGATAGTAGAGCGGATGGGCGTAGTTGACCGCCATCAGCCAGGTTCGATACCGATACTGCCGAAGCCCGAGCCAGTAATGCTGCAGGCCGAGCACCAGCGATCCGGGAGGAATGCAGCGGGCAATCTCGCCCGTAAATGCGTCGTAGGGATCGGTCTGCCGCGCGCTCGTCCGCGCCTGCGCGACCCCTGCGCTGCCCTCGATCAGGATGAGCGCCAGCAGCACCACGACGCCCGCGCGCACCCACGCGCGCCGCCGATCCCACAACCAGATGTCCAGCCACGCCAGCATCAACACAGCGAGCGGCCAGAGCCCGATCATGTAGTTGTCGGTCTTGACCTTCAACAGCAGCAGAAACATCACGAACTGCGCGACCGACGCGACGCCCAGCAGCCGGGCGGCCTGCCGCCGATCGCGATCGCCGACCGCGCTCGAGGCCATCACGGCGACGGCGATCGGGATGCCCACCAGCGCGCTCCACGCGCCCGGGCGGTTCCAGGGCAGTTCGTGCACGATCTGCCGCAGCCAGGCCAGCGAGATCGGGCCGCGGCCGTGCAGGGCGTTGTCGATGTAGAAGGACGCGCTGAAGACGTCGAACCGCGGTGCCACGAAGCGCATCTGACCGAGGTAGTCGTTCCAGCCCGACACGATGTAGGCGAGCCACGGAATCCAAGTCGCCAGGAACCCGAGCCCGAGCAGCCGCGCCGCGCGAAGGCGGCCAACGCCGCTCCGCTGCTCGACGCACAGCAACCCGAAAAAGACCGGCAGCCAGAATCCGCCGAACAGATGACTCAGACTGGCCAGTCCGGTGAGCGCGCCGGTGAGGACATAGCGCCAGCCGGCCGGCATCCGTGCCGCTCGAACAAACATCCACAGCGCCAGCAGGCCAAAGACTGGAACCGCGATGTCGTAGCGATTGAGGCGCGCGCGATCCAGGAGGAGAATGCCGGTCTCGTTGCCGCTGTACAGGCGCAGGCCGAGCAGGAGCATCGTCGCCAGCGCGCCGATGCGCTCATCGCCGAGCTCCGTCCCGACTAGGAACACCACCAGCAGCAGCGCGAGCCCGAAGACGACCGGCAGCAGCCGCATCTGCCACACGCCGACGCCGGCGACTTTGAAGAGACCCGCCTCCAGCAGGGGGTAGATCGGCATGTGCTGATAGTTGTGCCGATCGACGCCGGAATAGCCGGCAAACAGATCTGATCCGTAGACTCCCTGGGTCGCCAGCTTGTACGACGCGGCGGCAATCCATGGCTCGTCCTCGCCCACTGCGGGAAACACGCTCAGATGATCGAGCGGCAACGCGAGATATAGGAGGGCGCCGACGAGCAGCACGCCTCGCGCGCGAGTCACCGCGTGATTGTAGGCGCAAGTGGTTCACGGTTCATGGCTCGCCGGACGCTGCCGCGAGGTGCTGCTGCAGCTGATGCCGCAGTGACTCCGACATTGGAAGCTGCCGAACCTCCGCGAGAGTGGCCCACATCTGTGCGTCGTGTTCCTGGCTCAAGGTCAGTCGGGCGTGCGGGTCGATCCGCGCCTGGAAAGTGATCCCGACGACGAGAACGCTGTCGAATGACACGAAGTCCCAGACGTCGACCGGCCTGCCGATGTCAGCCTCAGCGCCGAGTTCCTCCAGCAGCTCTCGTCGAAGACCTTCAACGGGTGTCTCTTCCGGGAGCAGACGTCCCCCTGGTATCTCCCACGAGCCTGCGAACGAGTCTGCATCCTGCGACCGTCGGACGAGCAGCACTCGTCGCTCACTGTTGACAATCGCGGCTTTCACCGCGAGTTCCCGATGAGTCGCTCTGGTCATCGATTCTGAGCCAGCTCTCGAATTTTCGCTCATGGGGGAAGTCCTTCACCCTGGCGATGCGGAACGTGACCGCGTCGCCAAACAGTCTGATCACCGTGTCGCGGAGCGCTCTCGCGTCCGGGAGGTCGTCGATCGCATCGACCGCCTTGTACGAGAAGACGATCTCGCTGCTGCCGTGCTGAACCATCTGGAACTGATCGACCGGCAGCCGGCCGATGAGCGGCCCGAACTCGTCGAACGGGCTGATCGTCCGCCGGTCGGGCAGTTGAAATCGCGTGATCGTTCGACCGGTGAGACGGACGATTCGTGGGGTGACCAGGCCGCACGCGCAGGGCGTGTGCGTGAGGACCCCGAAATCGCCGGTCCGGTACCTCACAATCGGGACGATCCGACTGAAGAGATTGGTTACGACGAGCTCGCCTTCGGCTTCGTCCCGAAGGGCAATCCCCTTCGGGTCGATCACTTCCACGATGTAGTCCGGCGACTGCACGTGGTAGCCCGCATGGGCCCGACACTCGCGGGCGACCACGCCGCCGACCTCGGTCAGCCCGTACTGGTCGAACACGGGAGCGCCGAACACCCGCTGAAATCGATCGCGAGCGGCCGGCAGCAGCGTCTCGGCGGACGTCATAATGAGGCGCGGCGCGAGGGCCTGAGCCGGAGGCCGTTCTTCCAGCAGCGCGCGCAACTGTTCGAGCCGCGACGGGGTTCCGGTCAGCACATCGGGAGACTCGTCGGTGATCGAGTCGACGAGTGCCGCGACACCTGGCCAGCGGTTCCGCTCGATGTTGACCTTCCGGTACAGGCTGTAGCCGACGGCCGGTTGCAACAGCTGATACGGTTGGCTCTTCCGATGCTCGCCGCCAGACACATGCAGCTGCGACAGTGCGTAGGGGCGCGACTCGATCCCGTTTTGCGCGAGAAAGCACAGCCAGTTCGCGAAGTAACTGATGAAGTAGCGGCGGTCGAACACCATGGTCAATGGCTGACCCGTGGATCCCGTGGTGCTCGCCAACCAGAGTCGTTGCGGGCCGCCTTGCAGCACGCACTCGACTTCCCCAGGGACGTCGGGCTCCTGTTCCATCCAGTACGCTTCGTCGGGCTGCGGACAGCCCGGGCTGCGCAGCACAGCGTCCACCAGTTCCCTGAGGTCGGCTTTCTCCAGGATGGGCAGCCGCTCCAATGTCTCCCGCGGCGTTCCCGGACTGTTGAGTGCGTAGCGGTGGGTCTGGTAGCCCGGGAAGTCAGCCACGACCGACCGGAGGAACCAGTCTAGTCGTATCGATGTGCACTGGTCGTGGGCCGCCAAGCTCCGTCCGATTCGAGCGCTCAACTCGGACCTGGCCTGGATGTGCCTGACATAGCACGCGTCCCGGGTGATCGAGCCCAGCGTCAGCATGGCGGACGGCGCCCCAACGCCAGGGCGCCTCCGGGTTCGCGGGGTAGAGGCGCGTCAGTAGACGCGGGTAGCGGATCTAGACACCGGGTATATCCCCGCCCATGCGGATTTTCGCCCCGCGTACGTTTAGGGTCTTGATAACTTGTGCCGGTGATGCGCCGGGCGGTAATGGTTGCGGGTTCAAACCTCCGGCGGCCTGGTTGAGCTCGCCCTCCGAGAGCTGTCCCGAGATCTGGCGCTCGATGAAGGCGCTGGTGCTCGCGAAGCTGGCTCGGAGGACCTTCCGCACGTCCTTAGCACCCACGCCGGTCTCCTTGGCGACCGCCTCGCACAATTCATCGACGTTTTCGTAAACACCGGCCATGGCTTCCTCCCGTTGTTGGAACGATGGTTATGCAACCGCGCCGTACACTAGCTGACAACTCTGACCATGTCAAGGTGCGCCTCGGGCTGCCATGGCCCGTGCCACCACGTTCTTGACCCGTTTCGGATGCTGATCGTGGTAATCCACGAACCAGTCCATCTCGTCGAGGGCGATGGGGGATAGAGACAATCGGTCAGCGGACCCCGTCCGCGCTCCCACACGCTGATCCGGCAGCGCGCGCGCGTAGTTCCACCCGTCCTGCTCGAACAGCGGCCGGAAGCGGCTTTCGTCGAACAACGCGGTGCCGACGCGGGGAATCATGGTGAAGATCTCGTAGAAAGTATCCTGCTGCTCGATCCAACGGTTGATCCACTCGAGCGACGCGACCGTCTCGCTGGGAAATCCGACCAGGAGGAACACCAGCGGGTGCATCCCCGCCTGCCGGACCATCTCGAGCGACCGTGCGACGGCTGCGTCTGACAGGTTCTTGTCGACCTCGTCGCGCGTGGTCTGCTCGGGCGTTTCGACACCGAGCCAAATGCCGCGGCATCCGGCGCGGAACATCAGCGCGAGCATGTCCTGGTCGAGGCGGTCGCTTCGCGTCTGGCACAGCCAGCTGACTGGCAGATCGCGCTCGATGAGCTCATGGCACAGACTGCTGACCCAGCGCGGATTCAAGGTAAAGGTGTAGTCGAGGAAGAAGAAGTGCTCGATCCCGTACTGCCGGTACTGCACCTCCACTTCGTCGACGATCCGATGAGGCGGGCGTACACGCATGCGCTGCCCGAACAGCAGGTAGCAGTAACTGCAGGAGTACGGGCAGCCGCGATTGCCGAGGACCAGGCCTGACTTGAAGACACCGAGCGCGCCGGTCTTACGATCGACGCCTTCGGCGTGATAGGCATGCATCGGCGCCAGATCGTAGGCGGGAGCGGGCAGGGTCTCCGCCTCGAGCGGGCTGGCCATTCGCGGCTCGTCCGCCGGCCACACTCGCTCCGCCACTTCTCCGTTGAGGAACTGCCCGACGAAGCCGTCGATGGCGACGTCGTGCTCGCCGCGAATGATGCCGTCGCACCCGATGCGCGCGAGGGTTGGCTCCGGCGCCACGGTTCCGTGCGACCCCACGCAGTACACCGGGGCCGCCGTCAGCGTCTTCAGTGCCGCGACCGCCGCTGACGGCCCATCAAGCCTCAGGTTGTAGCACTGCGCCTTGTCGAAGTCGTTGGTGGCGACGACGATGAGATCGGCGTCCGCGAACTCGTCCGCGTATCGTTCGTAGACCGGTCCTTCAACTCTGAAGTCGTGGAATCGAACATCCAGGGACCGCGCGCGAAGCAGAGCGGCGGCGTGCAGCAGGCCGATCGGCACCTGATTGCCGAAGAAGCTCTGACGATCCGACGCCGGCATCACGAGGGCGATTCTGGACACTGGCCTCGCGTCAGAGGTGTTCCTGGAAGCCGCTGCGGGTTCCCGTGTCGACGTTTTCGCGGAGCATGAAGCACACCGGCATGAAGCCCTGGACACGGGGGGCGCCGCTGCAGCGGGGGTCCATCGCGAACCAGTCGTTCGCGCCTGCCCGGCTGAACGACCGGCATCCACCGCGGCAGGCGTCGAGCAGTTCACACGAGCGACAGACGCTGTTGAGACCGCTGGCGAGTCCGCCATAGAAGGTCCAGCCAGCGGGATCCTCGAGCATCTCGTGCAGCGGGCGCTCGAAGATGTTGCCGATTGGCGGCGCTTCGTCCACCAGGCAGACACACGGGTACACGCGCCCGTCGGCCAGGATGTTGACGTAGTCGCACTCCTTGAGGAAGCCGAGACAGGTGCCGCCTCGTCCCGTCGCGTGCAGCTGCTGTTCCCACTCCTCTTCCCAGAGGAACACCTTCTCGACCGTCACCTCCATGTGATCGGGCTTGTGGGCGGCCGCCATCCGGCGCATGTCGTGCACGAACTGGCGCCAGCGGAGCGGGGGCACCATGAGCGCCCGCTGCTGTCGCCCGCGGCCGACGGCAATCTGGTAGAACACGGTGAAGGTGTTGACGCCCATCCCGGCCAGCATCGGCAGCAGCGCCGGGATCTCATCGACGTTCAGCGTCGTCGCGACGGCGTTCACCCGCACGCTGAATCCCATCGCCACCGCGTTGCTGATGCCCTGCAGCGTTTTCGCGTAGAGACCCGGCTTGGCGCGATGAAAGTCGTGATTGGCGGCGAAGCCGTCGAGGCTGATGAGGACCTGGCGGAGCCCCGCGTCCCACACTTTGCGCAACCGGGTCTCGGTGAACAAGGAGCCGTTCGAGTGCATGCGCATCTTGAAGCCGAGGTCGGTGGCATGCGCGATGAACTCGGGCATATCCGCCCTGATGATTGGCTCCCCGCCGCTGAAATGAATGACGCGGACGCCCATGGCGGCCGCCCGGTCGAGCAGCGTGTGCACCTCGCGAGGAGGAATCTCCGGCTCGGCGCGGCTAGGCGTCGAACTGAAGCTGCAGTAGATGCATTCGAGATTGCAGCGGTTCGTGATGTTCAGGTCGATTTCGCGGAGGTGGATCGCGGGACTCGGACCGGGTGTCGCGTCCACCAGCGAGGCCTGGCCGCCGCGCTGACTCATGACGCGTCACCGGCCTGTCGCGGCTGGCCAATCCAGGTGCACAGATAGTCGCGGTGGACCAGGATCTTGTCCCGCGGCACGTCGGGGTTTTGCGGAAACGGCGGAAACGCGTCGCCGACTGCCTCGCGGTGATCGCGAATGCAGTAGGGGTCCTTCACGAACAGCGTCCGGCGTCCGGCCTCGTGGAGCTCGTGCAGATAGCTGCGCGCCGCGCACCCGCCGCGGCACGAGTCCAGCACCGAACAGCCGTCGCAGCCGGGGATCAAGTGCGCGTGGCGGTTGCGGCGGCGGAACGATCGGAACTGTTCTGAGAACACGATGTCGCGGATGTCGTCGACGAGCAGATCACCGGTCTTGTAGTCGTGCAGATAGACGCAGGGCGACACCGGGATCTTGCCATCGGGCGTGATGCTGTGAATACGGAAGCTCGTGCGTCCGCACGGGCAGCCCTTGCCGGGGTGCTGCGCCGCCACGGCCAGGAACGGCTCGCCGAGGTCGACCTGATCGCAGGCCGCCATCAGCCGCGAGAATCCGCGGTAGAACGCTCCCGCATCGAGCTGGGTCGTGAGGTGCGCCCGCTCCACCGGTTTCAGCGGGTTGATGCGCACGTGCGAATTGTGCTGCCGCGCCAGGCCGATGAGCGCGTCGATGTGGCGGTCCGAGAAATTCCAGTTCATCGCGCACATGATGATCGAGTGATCGATCGCATGGCGCTCGCAGATCTCGAGCGCCCGCAGCGCGAGCGTGTACAGCGATGCGCCGCGATTGGCGTCGTGCTCCTCGGGAAACGGGCTGTCGAACGAGACGTCGATGTCGTTCAGCAGCAGCAGCGCCTCACGGTCGATCTTTTCGAGTTCCACGAGCGAGATGCCGCTCGTGGTCAGGCCGACATGGATGCCCTTGGCACTCAGGGCCCTGATGATGTACGGCAGCAGGGACTTTTTGATCTGCATGCCGCTCGTGAAGATCGGCTCGTTGCCGCCGAGATTTACCGTCTCGATGCCCAGCCGGTACAGCTGGTCCACCACGCGATCGACCATCCAGGCCTCGAGATCCATCCCCTTGCGCCGGGCCGACATCGAGTAGCAGTGCGAACAGCGGTACGGACAGTCGTTGCCGAGCGTCCAACCGATGTTGACGATCTGCATCGCGCATTCGTCGAGATCGGGGTGCTCCACCGGGCCGACGGGCCCCTGGTAGTGCCGCTCGGGATCCGAGAGGTCGGCGGGCAGGTCGGCGTGGCCAGTTCGGTCGGTCATCGTGTCGGCACCCCGGCAGCTGCCCGGATTGGGTGAACTGTGATCAGGTCATTCCCCGATCGGGACGAGGCATCATAGTCTGTCACCTAGGATAATTCAAACCGCGACGCGCGGCTTGCCCTGAGGGCGCCTCGCCTGTCATGATAGCGGCCCATGCCCCGTGCGTTTCAGGTGGAACGTCCGTATGCGTGACCGGCCGACGTTGCTCCCGATGGCATCGTCCTCGCCGCCGCCCGTGAGGCCGGGCCTGTACCGTTTTCAGCCGCCGCCTCTGCCGACCGACTATCGTCCCCGTCCCGGCCTCAGGAACATCCGGCTCCACGAAGTCGACCTCTACGTCACGATGAAGTGCAACATCCGCTGCGATTTCTGCAGTGTGCGCGCCGGCGAGTACGGCCATCACGACCTTCCGCTCGACCGGATCATCCGCTTCATCGACGAAGCCGTGGCGCTCGGTCTCGAAGAGCTGCACTTCCTGGGCGGCGAGCCGACGATTCGCGACGATCTGGAGACGATGGTGCATCACGCGTCGAGCAAGGGGGTCTCGACGCGAATCATCACCAACGGCATGCTGCTGACTCGCGATCGGATCGCGCGCCTGCGCGACCTGGGGCTCGGGGAGATCATGATCAGCGTCGATGGTCTCCGCGACCGGCACACCCAGCTGCGACGGTCAGGAGCACACGGATGGGAGAAGACCCTCCGCACCGTGGAGGATGCGATTGCGCTGGGCCTGTGGACGCGCGTCTCGGCGACGGCGTACCAGAGGAACTATGACGACGTCGTGCCGCTCTTGCGGCTCGTGAACGACCTGGGCGCTCACTGCTTTTCCGTCTTCCTGGGATCGCCGCTTGGCCGTGGCCACGGCATGATCGACGACGTCATCTCGCCGTATCAGTGGCGCGCCCTGCAGGAGGCGGTTCGTGACGAGGGCGCGAAGCTCCGGCCCGACCTTGAGCTGGTGATGGAGCAGGGCTTTCAGTGGGCGGATGGCCCGGTCGTCGACCGGAGCACGCTCAAGGGGCGCGGGACCGGCTGCAACACCCTGCTCGAAGACTACGATTACCTGATCGTCCGCAGCGACGGCCACCTCTACCAATGCGTGTTCTTCATGACCGAGGGACAGCCGATTGGGACGATCGTGGACCAGCCCCTCGAGGCGACGCTGCAGTATGCGCTGGAGCGCGCCGACTACCAGCCGTTCACGGTGGCCAACGACAAGTGCTGCGACTGCAGCCATGCGGGGCCCTGCGGCACCGGCTGTCGCGGGTATGCGTACCTGTACAAGAACGACTGGCTGAAGACCGACCCGCGCTGCAGCAAAGCGGAGCCTCGCGCGGAGGAGGCGCCGCCGTACTTCCCGCTGTGCCCGATCTTGAAGCACAACGTCCGGACCGGGGCGTTCGGGGGCAGCAGCGAACAGGCACTGCGAAGCTGACGAACCTGGATCGAAGCGAGTGCCGAGGCGGCATGGGGGGGAACCTCCTTGCGGCGTTGGGAGTGCGTTAGCGGCGGCCGTCGTCGCATTTTTCTTGGCTTTCCCGCAAAGCTGGCAATAATCAGCGGGACCGCGCCTCATCGACGCGGTCGTTGCTGGAAAACTGCAAACGGGAGCATCCGATGCGTGTCGCGCGCGTGTTGAGTATCGTCGCCGTGGTGGCCGCAAGTATCGGCGTAGCGGTGGTCGCTGCCGCAAAGCCGGAGCGCGCCGCCCACGCCACACCGACTTTCGCCAGGGACGTGGCGCCCATCCTCTACAAGTCGTGCATCGAGTGCCATCGCGCGACGATGTTCGCGCCGATGCCGCTGACGTCGTACGACGAGGCGCGTCCGTGGGCGCGTGCGATCAAGAAGCGCGTCACCGAAAAGACGATGCCACCGTGGGGCTCGGACATGCCGCACGGCCGGTTTCGCAACGATCCGCGTCTGACCGACCAGGAAATCGAGACGATCGTCTCGTGGGTCGACGCCGGCGCGCCCAGGGGCGACCTGGCCGACATGCCGAAGATGCCGGCGATGGCCGAGGGCTGGACCATCGGCAAGCCTGACGCGATCTTCTCAATGACCGAAGACTTCAAGATCCCGGCCGTCGGCACGATCGACTACAAGTACGTCCGAATTCCGGTGAACCTGCCGGAGGATCGGTGGTACACGGCCGTCGAGATCAAGCCGAGCGCGCGCGCGTACGTGCACCACATGATCGCCTACACCGAGCCCCACAGCGATCAGCCGACGCGTCGCGGCAGCACCTTCGGGCCGACGAACATCACGGGCGTATCGCCGAACAAGCCGGGCCTTGTCTTCGAGCCTGGCATCGCGAAGCTGCTGCGCGCCGGACACGACGTCATCCTCGAGGTGCACTACACGACCAACGGCGCCGAAGCCGTCGATCGCACGCAAATCGGGTTCATCTTCGCCAAGGAGCCGCCGGCGAAGGTCCACGTCACCGGCCTCGCCGTGCAGCCGAAGTTCCTCATTCGCGCGGGCGATGCGAACGCGGAGGTGAAAGCCGTCACCGAGCTCAGACAGGACGTGGTCATGACGAGCCTGACGCCGCACATGCACATGCGCGGCAAGGACATGACCTACACGGCGCTCTACGCAGACGGCACGTCGGAAGTGCTCCTGAGCGTGCCGAGATACGACTTCAACTGGCAGATCACCTACGAACTGGCCGCGCCGAAGCGCCTGCCGAAGGGGACCAGGGTCGAGGTCGTGGCGCACTTCGATAACTCGCCGGCCAACAAATACAACCCCGACCCCACGAAGGACGTGAAGTGGGGCGACCAGACGTGGGAAGAGATGATGATCGGATTCTGGGGTTCGGTGGTCGACCGCCCGGCGCCGGCTCAAAAAGAACAGTAGCAAGGCGGGGTAGTATGGCGCCGCTGTGATCAAGGCCGGTGGCGCCGCCCTTGTCGCCCTGTCGATGGTGATGGGCGCGCCCGCTCAACAACCCGATAACGTCCACGACTTTCGCCCTGCGCACGCTTCGTAATCAGCAGGTCATCGGTTCAAGTCCGATTGCCGGCTCCAGTTTTCCCTAGATAATTCGACGATCTGTGACGTAGCCGCGCCCGGCTGAATTGTCGCGTCCAACACCCGTCCAACAGGCGAACTTACCGATCCTCGACTCCGGTACCTGAAGAGCGTAGAATCCACATCGCTGAATCCGACGCTGGTGAGAATTTTTAGGAGACCGGTCGTCTATGGATTATGAAGGTTCGTCGTGACGATAGACCGTATTAGCGGCCTCAACTGTTAACGGAACGCTTGTTCTCAGACCCAGAGCCGACTCTGCCAGCGCAGATCAGCTCACATTAGGCCACGCAGGGCCCATTCCCTGCGTCGTGAGACCGATACGGCAGCACCAAGCCGGCACCCAACGAACCGAGATCGGCACCCCTGAGCGGGGCGTCTCGGGACTGGCGATCGCGGCGGCCTCGGCCGAATCGAGGTCGAGCCTGAGCCGGGCGGCCGCGTCGCCGGGATGCTCGTGCGGGAACGTTCGGAACGCGGGATCGGCCTGGCACCGCTCCCCCAGGCGTTTCATGCGTGGCGGCTCGGATTCGTCCACCCGATGACCGGCGCGCGCGTGAAAGTCGAAGCTCCTCCACCCTCCGACTTCGACGATCTCCTCCTTGTCTCCGGCCTTGCACTCAATCTGAAATCAACCAATCGACGTGGCC
>Ga0194131_10010421_pt1 | contig 11384 bp, 10 predicted proteins | sample TA2KigO120mmetaG_FD_148631 | JGI IMG/M metagenome (GOLD analysis project Ga0194131, IMG submission 148631) | Freshwater microbial communities from Lake Tanganyika, Tanzania - TA2015053 Kigoma Offshore 120m | ecosystem: Environmental > Aquatic > Freshwater > Lake | place: Tanzania: Lake... | reverse complement strand
GGGGGAACTCGACAATCCCTGGCATGACCGGACCCTCCGTGGTCGTCGTGCGCCATGTGAAATTACCAGGAATTTGAACGAAATTGCCCATTTTGACAAGGCCAGCTGCAGCTTTGCAAAACCTTAGTAATAAAGAGATTAATGCAGTTTTAACCGACAGTAAATTGGGACATTACCGACAACAACTGTGGGGAAAACCCCGACACCGATTCCTTGCCGGCTCCACGAAGTTGAAAGGCGCCTGCAGCCCATGCAATCAGCAGGAGTTCTTGATACCGGGCTCAGCGTCCGTTATGGCGGCGCCGTGCTGGCAGTGGGGGCTGCCACATTCATACGCTGGCTGTTGGCTGATCTTTTCGGTAACAGGCTCACATTCATCACCTACTCCCCAGTTGTCGCCATGGTGGCACTGGCGGCCGGACCAGGGCCAACCGTGCTGGCCACGATTCTGAGCGCCGGCATCGTCAGCGCCTGGCTCATGCCCGCGCTACTGGCAAGTGGCGATCTCGAGGCAGCCACGGCGCTGTGTCTCTTCACGCTGTCGGGTTTGATACTTGCAATCATGGCCGGAATGCTGCAGCGCGCGCGCAGCGGCCAGTCGAGAGTTGTGCGGCAACTCGCTGAATCCATGCACGCCCAGAGCGAGCGCCTTCGCCTGGCAGTGGATGCCGCAGAGGCCGGGATCTGGTCGTGGGACGTGGCCAGCAATGTCTCGGACTGGGACGAGCGCTACGAGACGCTTTATGGGATCCACCCGGGAGAACCCAAATCGTTCGATGTCTGGATCGGACGCGTCCACGAGGCGGACCGACAGCGATTGCTGGATCGCATCCAGGTATTGCTCGGGCCCGGCGCCGGCGACAGCTGGCGCGAGGAATTCCGGGCACGGCATCCGGTCAAGGGCGAGCGCTGGATGCTGGGCCTGGGCCATGTGCATCGAGATGCCGCCGGCCACGCGCTTCAATTCATCGGCATCAACATCGACATCACCGACCGCAAGCAATCTGAAGAGGCGATACGGAACAGCGAGCAGCAGTTCCGCGCCTTTCTGGAGAACAGTGCCGTCATTGCCTGGCTGAAAGACGAGGAAGGTCGCCACGTTTTTCTCAGCGAGAACCTCCAGCGGCGTTTTGGACTGAAGCCCAGCGACTGGCAGGGCAAGACGGACTTCGAACTGTGGCCGGCCGCGCAGGCAAAGGAGTATCGCCGCAATGACCTGGCCGTGCTCGCAGGCGGCACCGCCATGGAGGTGGTCGAAGAAGCCGTCAATCCCGACGGCAGCCGCTCCTGGTGGCGAAGCCATAAGTTCCCGTTTCAGGACGCGAGCGGCAAGCGCTATGTCGGCGGTCTGGCCGTGGACATCACGGCACGCAAGAAGGCCGAGGCGGAGCGGCAGATGTTCGTGTCCCTTGCCGACAGCAGCCGCGAATTCATCGGCATTTGCCGCCAGGACTTCACGCCGATCTATCTCAACGCCGCCGGCTTGCAGATGGTTGGTCTGGAGAATTTCGAGGAAGCTTACCGCACCACGGCGCTGGATTTCTTCTTCCCGGAGGACCAGCCGATTATGACCGAGGAGTTCTTGCCACGCGTCATGCGCAACGGCCATGGCGAGATCGAGATCCGTTTCCGGCACTTCCGGACCGGCGAGCCGATCTGGATGCTCCATAACGTCTTCAACATCCTGGATGCAAGCGGCGCGGCCGTCGGCTGGGCCACCGTCAGCCGCAACATCCACAGTCGCAAGATGGCCGAGGAACAGCTGCAGCGACTCAACCGGGAACTGGAGCAACGCGTCGCCGAGCGCACCGAGGCGTTGCGCGACCAGCAGCAACGTCTCCAGGCGATCCTGGACACGGTGGCAAGTGCCATCATCAGCCTGGATCGCCAGGGCACGATTCAGTCGGTCAACCCAGCGGCCGAGCGTATTTTCGGCTTTGCCGCCGCCGAGATGCTCGGGCAAAACATCAGCCTGCTCATGCCCCGTGCCGATGATGACGCCAGCTTGCTTCAGCACTTGCTTGTGCTGAGCCAGGCACACGCTCTGGACGGCCGGCACGAAATGACGGCGCGACGGCAAGACGGCTCACTCTTTCCAGCGGACCTGTCCATCACGGCCGTGGAACAGTTGCAACTCTACACGGTCATCCTCAGAGACATCACCGAGCGCAAGCGCGCCGAGCAAGCGCTCCAACAGCGGCTCGCCGAACTCGCCATTCTGAACCGGGTCGGCCTGATCTGTTCCGAGTCGCGGAGCGAGGATGAGCTGCTGTATCGAGCCACGGCCGTGATTGCCGAGGGGCTCTACCACGACAACTGTGGTTTCATGCTGGTCGATGCGGCGCGTGGCCGGATCGTGCCGCATCCTTCCTTCGTGATCTCGGACCCCAATGTGCCGAGGATGAGCTTCTCCCTGGAGGAAGGCATCACCGGCCTAGTAGCGCGCACCGGACAGGCGCTGCGCGTCGGCGATGTGAGTCAGCATCCGGCCTACCTGCCCGCAGATTCGCGGACGCGCTCGGAGCTCTGCGTCCCCATCAAAATCGCGGGCAAGGTTGTGGGCGTGGTCAATGTGGAAAGCCAGGTCGTGGAAGGCTTTTCTGCCACGGACGAACAGCTCATGACGACCATCGTCGATCTGGTCGGTAACGCTTTGGAACGCTTTCGGAGTGAAGAGCAACTCCGCCGTCGCGAGCGTGAACTGGCAGATTTCGTCGAGAACGCCACGGTCGGCCTGCACTGGGTTGGTCCTGACGGGCGCATCCTCTGGGCCAACCGCGCCGAGCTGGACATGCTCGGCTACAGCCGCGACGAATACATCGGCCGCCACGTCGCCGATTTTCACACCGATCCGGAAGTCATTGCCGACCTCTTGCGGCGCTTGCTCGCCAAGGAAACGGTCCGTAACTACGAGGCCAGTCTGCGCTGCAAGGACGGCTCGCGGCGCTGGGTGCTGATCGACTCCAGCGTTTACGTCGAGGACGGCCGGTTCGTCCACAGCCGCTGCTTTATCCGCGACATCACCGAGCGCAAGAATCTGGAGCGCGAGGTTGTCGAGATCGCCACGCTCGAGCAGGAACGCATCGGCCAGGACTTGCACGACGATTGTGGGCAGGAGCTGACGGCGCTGGGCTTGCTGGCGGACGGACTGGTTGAGTCTCTGCAGGTGCATGCGCCGAAAGATGTTGCGCTGGCCCGCAAGATGCAGCAGCAGATCAAGGGAGTGCTCCGGCAAGTGCGCGGCATCGCCCGTGGTCTGGCTCAAGCCGAAGTGGAAGCGGAGGAGTTGCCGGCCGCTCTCACCGAGTTGACCGCTCGTCTGGCCGAGACGTCGGGGGTGCGTTGCGTCTTCCAGGGCGAAGAATTCATCCCTCGCGATGGACCCACTCGAGCCACGCATCTCTATCATATCGCCCAGGAAGCATGCACCAACGCCCTCAAGCACGCCCACCCAGGAACATCGAGGTTCGCCTTCGCTCACGCAACGGTGCCATCCTGCTGGAAGTCCAGGATGACGGGCTTGGCATGGGCGTGGATGCCAAGGAAGGCCTGGGGAGACGTATCATGCGGAACCGTGCCAACTTGATCGGCGCACGCCTGACCATCGAGCCGGCAAGACCGCAGGGCACTCTTGTTACTTGCGCTGTCGAAGCGAAGTCTTGAACCTTCGGAACCGAGAATGGCATCCATGAGCGACACGGCGTGTACCGGCAAGAACGGAACTGACCCTGCACGGGTCCTGATTGTCGATGACCATCCCGCGGTGCGCGAGGCGCTGGCACTGCGCATCTCGTCGCTGCCGGATCTGGACGTGTGCGGCGAGGCAGCCGATCTGCCCACGGCCCTGCAGCTGGTTGCCGAGAAGAAGCCGGACATCGCCATCATCGACATTTCCCTCAAGAACGGCGACGGCCTCGATCTGATCAAGCGGATCAGGGCGCGTGCCGCAGACGTCCGCATGCTGGTGTGGTCAATGCACACCGAGAGCCTGTACGCCGAGCGGGCTCTGCGCGCCGGCGCCCAGGGTTACATCACCAAGGAACAGGCCACGGAGCGCATTGTCGAGGCGATACGCCAGGTCCTGGCCGGCAAGGTCTACCTGAGTGCCGCGATGACCGAAATGCTGCTGCGCCGCGCCGTGGGCGACGGCAGCGGACTCCCGGGCCGCAGCCCGGTCGAGTCGCTTGCCGATCGCGAGCTGGAAGTTTATCGCCTCATCGGCAAGGGTATCAAGACAGCGGATGTCGCCCAGCAACTCCATCTGAGCGTCAAGACCGTTGAAACCTACCGTGACCGCATCCGCGAGAAACTGGATCTGAGCAATGGCACGGAGCTGGTCCGCCATGCCGCGCTGTGGCTGCAAGAAAACGGCTGAGGCGGGAAGAGCAGCCGATTCGCTTCGTGGCGTCGCGGTGACCTCTTGTCGACAAGCTTCTCATACCAAGGAAATCATGCATGCGAGTTCTTCTGACGGGCGGCTACGGTTGCATCGGCAGCTGGATTGTCCGTAATCTCCTGCGCCGCGGCGATCAGGTCTGGAACTACGACCTCAAGGAAGATCCGCGGCGCATGCGGCTGGTCATGACGGAAGAGGAGGTCAAGCAAGTTCCGTTCATTCAAGGTGACGTGACCGACCTTGCCGGCCTTCGTCGGGCTCTCGAAGAAAACAAGATCACCCACCTGATTCATCTGGCCGGGTTGCAAGTTCCCGTCTGCCGCGCCGACCCGATCCTGGGGGCCAAGGTGAACGTGCTCGGCACGCTGGCGGCGTTCGAGGCGGTCCGGTTACTGGCGGGGCAAGTGCAGCGTCTGGTATATCTCAGCTCGGCGGCTGTTTTCGGTCCGCCCTCGGCCTATCCCGGCGGGCCTCTGGCCGATGACGTGCCGCTCATCCCCGCGACGCACTACGGCGTCTTCAAGTGCTGCAACGAGGGCAACGCCCGCATTTATTTCCAGGACCACGGGCTGTCGAGCGTCGGCCTTCGTCCCTGGACGGTCTACGGCGTCGGCCGCGACTTCGGCATGACCAGCGAGCCGACCAAGGCGATCAAGTCGCTGGCACTGGGCCGGACCTATCACATCACTTACGGCGGCTGGCAAGACCTGCAATTCGTGGACGACGTTGCCAAGATCTGTGTCCGCTGCCTGGAGGCTCCGTACAGCGGCGCCAGATCCTACAACGTCCGCGGCGATATCATCGACTTGCCCGGCTTTCACCAGGCCCTGTGTGCCGTCGAGCCGTCCGCCCGCAAGCTCATCACGCACGGCGACCGGCAGATCGCCATTGCCTATGACCTGGATGACAGCGCCTTGCAGCGCGACCTCGGCCCCATGCCCAAGACGTCGCTGGTGGATGGCATCCGGCAAACGCTGGAACATTTCCGGCAGCTTGACAAGGAAGGCAGGCTCGATACGGCGGACCTCGATGCCTGACCCGGCGTCGCGCACGCCAGATGGCTCGCGGGAATCCTGGAGAAAACCATGTCACTGCAACGCACGCTGGTCTTGTTGATCGGCTGGCTTGTCGCCGGCGACGCCGCGGCCCAGGGAAAGATCCTGTCACATGCGCCCGTTCGCAGGCTGCCGCCGCCGGCGAACCGGCCACTCGACAAGGGGCCCGTCTACTTTGTGGATGCGGTCAAGGGAAACGACAGCAACGATGGCGGCGAGAAGACGCCCTGGCGGACCATCAACCACGGCTTGAAACGCCTCCAGGCCGGCGACACGTTGTGCCTGCGCCGCGGCATCTATCATGAAAACGTCTATTGTGCCGTCTCCGGCCGCAAGAATGCGCCCATCACCATTCGCTCCTTTCCCGGCGAGCAAGCCGTCATCGACGGGGGCTTGCCCACCTTTCAGCGCGATCCGGCCAAGGCCTGGGTCCCCTGCCCCGAAGGCGGCGCCGATGAGTATCGGTCAGCCCAGCCATACAAGAACATTCGCGATGTGGTCGGCCTGTTCGGCGACTCGAACGTCGGCCTGCAAACCTACTGGCACGCGAAGGACCTGCGCGCCACGAACGAGTTGTGGATCGACGACCCCAAGCAGATGGTCCAGCCGGTTTACTGCGGCCCGGGCCTGTGGTATGACCGATTGACGGGTTACATCCACGTGCGGCTGGCACACACGCATCTCGAGACTCCCAGGCTTGCCAACTATCGCGGTGAGACGGATCCGCGCAAGCTGCTGCTGGTGATTGCCCCGTTCAACTCGGTGCCGCTGTTCGTCGATATGGCCCGCTTCGTGCGCTTCCAGGACCTGGTCATTCGCGGCGGCGGGCACAACTGCGTCGTGCTGCAAACCGGTGTCGGCCTGGAGTTCGACAACGTCACGATCTTCGCTGGCACCTACGGTGTGCGCTCACGCGGCACCGGCCCCTTGAAGATGATCCATTCCGCCATCCACGGCATGATTCCGCCCTGGGCGTGGCGCGATGAGAACGGCCTGTACACCTACAACCCGCGCTCCTACGATCCCTTCGTGCCGGCCGCCAAGCCCGGCAGCGAGCGAAACGTCGCCCGCCTGCCCACGCATGCCCTGCTCGTCACCGAGGGAAGCTACGAGTTCGAGGTTTTTCACTATCCCTACAATCACGACTGGGACATCTCGTACAGCGAGTTCACCGACGGCCACGACGGCGTCTATCTCAGCGGACGGGAGATCCGCTTCCATCACAATTTCGTGGACGGCATGCAGGACGACGGCATCTACCTGAGCAGCCCGTCGCCGCACTTCAACGACAACATCCACATCTACCAGAATCTCATCACCGGCTGTCTGATGGCATTCAGCTGCAACTCTCAGGGCGGCCCGGACGGCACGATCTCGATCTATCGCAACATCGCCGACCTGCGCCGCGGCGTCAACGTCAGCCGGCCGAGTCCCGGCAACCGGCAGGGCAAGGTCACGAGCTACCACATCTTCCTGGTCCATGGCCGGGAGTTGCTGGGCATCGAGTCGCTGCGCTTTTACCAGAACACGTTTGTCAGCCATGCTCACAGCGGTTCGTTCGTCCACCGCACCTGGGTGAACACGACGCCGCGGACCTCAAGGCGCGTTTTCAACAACCTCTGCGTCTACCTGAAGAACTACCCGGACACGGTGATCCTCGGCGCCCCGGAGCACGATATCGCCATCGACGGCAACCTGCACTGGTGCTTCGACAAGGCCGCAAAGCTTCCGGAGGGGCTGCTCGACAAGGTGCGTGCCCTGCGCGGCTTCGAAGAAGAACGTCAAGAACTACCCGCCGGGCTGGTGCCTCAATGACCTTGTCGCCGACCCGCGCTTCCAGAGATTCGCCGAGAGCGACTCGCCGGCGGATTTCCGGCTGGAAAAAGACAGCCCGGCGCGCGGCAAGGGGATCGTGCTCCCGGCGGACTGGGCCGATCCGCTGCGGCCGAAGGCCGGACGTCCCGACATCGGCGCCTTGCCCTTCGGAGCGGATGCGCCCACGTTCGGGCGGCGGGGACGGATCACCTCCATCATGCAGCGCTGATGAACGCTTTGGCCTACTTCAACTCCACCGCCAGGCGATTGATCTTGGCGGCGAGGATGAAGTCGTTCTCCGAGAGGCCGCCGATGGCGTGTGTGTAGATCTCCACCGCGACATTGCGGTAGCCGGCCAGGTGCAGGTCGGGATGATGGCCTTCCTCCTCCGCGACCTTGCCGATGAGCTGGAAGAAATCGAGCCCTGCCAGGAAGTCCTTGACGCGCCACTCGCGGCGGATGCGCTGCCCGTCGGCCGTGACCTGCCAGCCCGGCACCGCCGGCAGTAATCGCTTGATCTCGTCGGCCGTGAGCTTCGGAACGCCGCCCTCGCAGGCGGTGCATTTCTTCTCGGACAGATTGGTTGCGGTCGTGGTCATGATGGTCTCCGCTGTTGAGGATTGCGTCGCCTACGACATCTACGGCAGTCGGACCGTGATCGTCCGCGTTTCCAAATCGGGGTCGTGCGGCGGGATATCGACGATCGTGCCGATGCGCCGGTTGTCCCGATACTGCGCGACGACGAGCAGCTTGGTCTGGTAGTAACGGCCTCGTGTCTTGCCTAGGGGATACACCGTCGAGCTGTATGGCAGGCCGACGGATATCGGTTGACCGGGAATCGGCTTTTCGACATGTCCAAAGCTGGTCAAGGGCCATTGGGGGGAGACTTGTGTCGCGGACTTAAGCTGATCTTCTGCGATGGCCGAATTCTTGCATGGCTCAAAGTACACTTGTTCAATGCCGCCATTTGCCGAGTGGATCTCGACTGTAAGCGGATACACATTGAAGCAATATAGAATCGGGCCGGCGAGATGGTAATATGCGCCGCCGACGGTGAGGGCGATTGCCAGGCCAAACACGACCGTGAAGATGATCTTGCGCATGGCATGTCAGTCGCATCGATGTTTACGTTTCGCGTTCGCGCTCTCCGATGCGGGAGGAACATCCCGCCGCATGGGATGCGCCGAGCGCGAAACGTAAACCCTATTTCATCCCCTTGATCCAGTCGCCGATCAGCTTCGTCGCCTTCTCATCCACGATGGATGAGGCGATGTGCGGCATTCTTCCCAGGCCGAGCTTGGTCATGCGGTAGTGGACCATCGAGCGCTCCGGGTGGCCGGGGACGATCAGGCCGGCCTTGGCGACACCGAAGGTGCCATGATTTGGCTTGAGGCTCAACAGGCCGGTCTTGTCCAGCGGCAGCGTGTACAGCATCAGGAAGTCGGCGTTGCCGCCGCCCCACTTCATGTGGCAGTGGGAGCAGTTGGAATGCAAGTACGACCGGGCCCGCGCGTCCAGCGGCTGGGTCTCGTCCTCGTGATCCACCAGCTTCGGCAGCTTGTCCACCGAGGTCGCCAGCGGCTTGGTGAAGATGCCGAGGTGCTCGAGCGTGCTGAGCTGGTTGGCCTTCACGCCGTTGTAATCGTGGACCTTGTTGAACTGGATGGTGTTGACGCCGAGGGCGAACTTGGCCGGCATGGTGTGGCACAGCGTGCACTCGGCCCGGCTGGGGAAGTGCCAGGTTTGCTTCACCTTGCCGCCGGGCGCCTTGGCGTCGCGAATCTCAAAATCGCGGTCCAGGCTGCCGGGGCCGATCAGCTCGGCATCCGTCTGGTCGTCGTTCCAGACGTACGTGTAGCCTTGCCAGTACTGATCGCCGATCTCCTGCGTGCCTTCGAGCTGCTCGAAGTGGAGGATGCGAGTTTCGAGCCGGCGCTTCGTGGCCGGGTTGCCGCGCTCCATCTCGAGGTAGAAAGTTTTGACGAGGACCGTGCCGTCGGGGAACCGCCAGCCAGGGGGCGCCCCCGGCGACGGCTGCGGATACGTCAGCACGTCGAACTCGATCTGCGACTTCCCTGGCAGGGCGAGGAAGCGTTCCTTCAGGGCGTGATCGCCCCAGAGCTGCGAGTTGACGGAGTAGGGAATCAACCCCGGCGCCGGCTTGTGCTCCTTGGTCGAGGCGAACAGGCCGGTATCGCTGAGCTTGCGCGGGAAGTCATTGGTGCGGACGACCTTTGGGGCCGGGACCAGACGATGGATCTTGCCGCCGATGAAATCGACGAAGAACAGCTCGCCGGCGGCGTCCTCCGCGAAGCAGATGATGCGCAGCGGCGTATCGACGAGTTCTTTGTTGGATATGACCTTCTTGCCGTCGTGCCGCAGTGCCCAGACCCGGCCGGTATCGAAGTCGCCGTAGATGTAGGCACCGTGCAGCTCCTTGAGTCGCTTACCGTGATAGACGTACCCGCCGGTAATCGAGCGAAAATCGACGTGCGAGTGCTCGATGACGGGCGGCAGGATCGGTGTCGGCCCGCGCTTGCGTTCGGGGCGGAATGGATGCGTGCCTTCCAGGACGCTCCAGCCGTAGTTGCCGCCGCGTTCGATCTTGAGGATCATTTCCCAGAGGTCCTGACCGACCTCGCCGGCCCACAGGTCGCCGGTCTTCTTGTCGAAGCTGAAACGCCACGGCTGGCGGAGCCCGTAGGCATAGTTCTCCGGCCGGGCATTCTTCATGTTGACGAAGGGATTATCCTTGGGGATGCCGTAGGCCTTGCCCGCGGGCGGGTTATCGACATCGATGCGCAGCATGGCGCCGAGGAGGTCGCTCAGGTCCTGACCGGTGTGCAGTTCGTCGGCGATGCCGGAGCCGTCGCCGGTGCCGATGTAGAGAAAGCCGTCGGGCCCAAACTTCAGGCAGCCGCCGTTGTGCCCGCCGGACGGCCATTCGAGGATCAGCTTCTCCGATTTCTTGTCGCTGGTCCAGGTGTCGCCCAGCTTGACGGTGAACCGGCCGATGTGCGTGCCGGTCGGAAGTTCCTTGTCCGGCTCGACGATATAGGTGACGAAGAGCTGGCCGTTGTCGGCAAACTTCGGATGGCACTCGATGGCATAGATGGTCGTCTTGAGATCGAGGAGCAGCTCCTTCTCGGCCTTGGGCTGATTGCGGAAGGAGTAGATCTTGCCGCGGCGCTCGGCGACGATCATGCGGTCGGTCCCCGGCGCCTGCACGAGATCGAGCGGCTCGGAGAATGTCATCTTCGGGAAGGCAACTTCGGCCCGGTAAGGAGCCGGCGGCTCCGGCGAGCCTTTCACCTTCGAGGAAGTCCACAGGGTGCGCTTGGCGATGCCGGAGACAGGCTTCTGGTCTTCACAGCCGGCGAGACCGAAACCGAGAGAGAGCACCAGCGCCGCCAGGGGCGCCAGCCACGCGATTCGCCGCTGCATATCGAGGTTCCTTGGAAAGGTGGAGCGCGAACAGGGTTTGCTTCCACTTTACCGCGAATGCGGCACGGATCAACGGGGATGGTAAAAAATGTGAAGTGGGCAAGTCTTGACGCTGTTTGGAAAACGAGCCTCCTTTACGCTGGCTGTTCTTTACCACAAGACACCAGAGCACGGAGGCTCGCATGGCTCGGCACGGGCACGGTCGGACGGTTCGAAGGCAGCGCCGAACGGTCATAATACTTGGACTGAAAGGTAGTTGGCTGGATGGCAAACGGATGCCTGGTCCTACGTCGTCTCAGGACTGAGATGTTTCGCCAGTTCCTTCTTGAGCCGTTCGCCGAGAGCGGAAACTCCGTGAAGGGAGCCGTCGAGGACGATGGTTTGGCCATCCGCGCGTTCGAGCGTCATGGTCACGGGACTGGTTACAAGTCCCTGCTCGAGGTTCTTCTTGGTCTTTTCGTGTTCGAAGCGGACTATCTGATCCCAGGGAAAGACAAGTTGCTCGTCTCCTCGAACCTGTACTAATCCCGCCGAATACAGTCGGATCGTAGCTGTCCATTCAGTGCGCGCGCCGATGCCTTGGTTCTGGCGAGGTGGAGGACTTGTTGTTGATGGTGCTGCTGCGAGATCGGTGAGTTGGCCTTAGCCGCTGGGAGTGGGGAAGAGCTGCTCCA
>Ga0194131_10010417_pt1 | contig 11387 bp, 13 predicted proteins | sample TA2KigO120mmetaG_FD_148631 | JGI IMG/M metagenome (GOLD analysis project Ga0194131, IMG submission 148631) | Freshwater microbial communities from Lake Tanganyika, Tanzania - TA2015053 Kigoma Offshore 120m | ecosystem: Environmental > Aquatic > Freshwater > Lake | place: Tanzania: Lake... | reverse complement strand
CGTAGAGACTTCGTCACACACCTAGACATCCTCGGGAAGATACGATACGGGAACCAGCTGCAAGTTCTAGAACCCCACCCCGATGCGAGTTTCTGGGATCACTCGTTCTTAAGTCCTACATTTGAAACAAAAATTAAAGAGACAATTCATAACCACATTAAAAACTACGGAGGAAGTGAATGAAAATACTCTACGGAACAATCGCTGTCATACTGATACTCGTTATCTGCTCGTCATTTTTTTCTTTGAAGAAAAAGAAAGTAGATTACGAAAAGATAGCAGATCGAATTACAGGCAGAACTATGTTAAAGATCGAAAAAGAGACAAAACTCATCTTTGTAGGTTTTGGGGGGGGGGCAATGCATAATATACGACTTTTGTCTATGAGCTTCGACTACTATCAAGAAGTAGATCTTGATCAAGCAAGAGAGCTCTTACTCTATGCTGTTGATACCTATCTAGAAGAAATCAATAAAGACCAAGAAGTACGGCCTTATTTAATCACTTATCCTTTTACGGCAGCAAATGTAGAAATACAGATTTTTTTCTATCAACCAGATAGACGGGACCTCGGTCCTGGGAAAATCTACTATAGCTCCGCTATTGATGGGATTTTTGATTTCTATATTCCTGGCAAAGAGCAGTATTCTAGAGAAACCTTCAGTGAAGAAACATACGAAGAAGCCAAGCAGAGGGTTGCAATGAAGAAGGCAGCAAAAGAGCTCCAGTGAGTCATGAGTATATCCATCCCAACTCTGTCCGTCAGAGCATCATCGTCCTGGCGATTGCTCCTTCGGTGATTATTCCGAGGGAGCTATGTTATAGATCGAACAACATCAGCCGTAGAGACTTCGTCACACACCTAGACATCCTCGGGAAGATACGATACGGGAACCAGCTGCAAGTTCTAGAACCCCACCCCGATGCGAGTTTCTGGGATCACTCGTTCTTAAGTCCTACATTTGAAGAAACTCTTAGAGATACAATTCTTAACCACATCAAGAACTACGGAGGAAGTGAATGAAAATACTCTACGGAACGATCACTGTCATACTGGTACTCGTTATCTGCTCGTCATTTTTTTCTTTGAAGAAAAAGAAAGTAGATTACGAAAAGATAGCAGATCGAATTACAGGCAGAACTATGTTAAAGATCGAAAAAGAGAGAAACCTCGTCTTCATAGGTTTTTGGGGGGGGATGATGCATAATATACGACTTATGTCTATGAGCTTTCAGTACTATCAAGAAGTAGATTTTGATCAAGCAAGAGAGCTCTTACTCTATGCTGTTGATACCTACCTAGAAGAAATCAACAAAGACCAAGAAGTACGGCCTTATTTAGTCACTTACCCTTTTACTGCAGAAAATGTAGAAATACATATCTGGTTTTATGGACCGGATAGAAGAAGACTTCCCTACGGAAAAATCGACTATGTCCTGGCTGCTAATGGTACTTTTATGTACGACTCCTCCGTTGACAAATTCACAAGCAAAATGCTGTCTGAAGAAACATACGAAGAAGCCAAGCAGAAGGTTGCAATGAAGAAAGCAGCAAAAGAGCTCCAGTGAGTCATGAGTATATCCATCCCAACTCTGTCCGTCAGAGCATCATCGTCCTGGCGATTGCTCCTTCGGTGATTATTCCAGAAGAGCTGTGTTATGAGCCAAGTATAACTCCCTACTCAAACGAGCCCTGGGTTCCACTTGCCTCTGTTGCCCAATTTTGACTGTTTTTGAACCAGGTCATATTTACCCGGCACATGTACAAGATGTGGAACACCACTAATTCCTATCCAACATTCAACACCTCTATGATTTTTTTGTGAAAAAGAATATAACAACTTGATTGTTAACATATTGGATGTGATTTTTTTACGACCATTCGGAGAATAATCTTGATTTTTTTCGCATGGCATGGAAAATAATCAAAGAAAGAGATAATAGGTAGGTAAGGATGAGACGACTGTATGACGAGATAATCAAGCAACATTTTACAGAAAACTCTGTGGTGTTATTCCTTTCAGGTCCACGTCAGGTAGGAAAAACTACATCCAGTCAGCAAGCTGCTGCTGACATCTCTCCTTCTGTCATCTACTTGAACTGGGATATTGAGGATCATAGGGCCCTCATTCTACAAGGACAATCTTCCGTAATTCAACTAGCTCAACTTGAAAAACTCTCTACAGAAAAACCTATCTTTATTTTTGATGAAATCCACAAGTATGATCAATGGAAGAATTTTATTAAGGGTTTTTACGATGCCTACAAAGAACGTATCTTTATCCTCGTGACGGGGAGCGCTCGCCTGGATATTTACAAGAAGGGCGGAGATAGTTTAATGGGACGCTATTTCTCTTATCGTATGCACCCTTTATCTGTTGGCGAGTGTCTTGGTTTTCCTTCCTTCTCTTCGGATATTCAACATCCAAGACCTTGCGATGCCTCTCTTATAAGACGACTCATGGAGTTTGGAGGATTTCCTATGCCTTACTTAAAACAAGATCCAAGATTTTCCCTACGTTGGCAAAAACTACGCCACCAGCAGCTCTTTAAAGAGGATATTCGAGATACAAGTTCAATCGTTGATATTCAACGATTGGAAATTTTAGCTAAAATACTTTCTATGCAGGCAAGCAAGCTTACAACTTACAGTAGTCTAGCGAACAAAGTAAAAGTTTCTGTCGATACAGTCAGTCGCTGGATTCAGTTATTAGAGTCCTTCTACTTTTGCTATCTTATTCGTCCCTGGTCTCGTAATATCACTCGGTCGCTCATTAAAGAACCAAAGGTTTTTTTATGGGACTGGTCTTTGATCAAAGATCCTGGAGCGAGAGCTGAAAACTTCATCGCCTCCCACCTTCTTAAAGCTGTGCACTATTGGTCTGATCTTGGACTTGGTGAATACGATCTATTTTATCTCCGAGATTTAGAAAAACGCGAAGTTGACTTTATCGTCACAAAAAATGATGAACCTTGGTTCCTAGTTGAAGTTAAACATTCTAACAACGCTGGAATCAGCAAAAATCTTCATTATTTCCTTCACGCGACTCAAGCCAAGCATGCTTTTCAAGTCATCCTTGATGAGCCCTATGTGCAAAAAGACTGTTTTACTTCCTCTTCTCCGATCATAGTCCCTGCAGCAACATTTCTTTCACAACTTATCTAGCTGCGTAATTTTCGTAGAAAATACTCTTCCGTAATAGGTCCTTGAAAAGAGATCTTCACTCCTTCTGGGATATGTGAAAAAATACGAAAAAACCCTTCTACTGTGGAGGAACTTGTGAACCGTATTTCCTCAAACTCTTCAAGGACAGGCATAGGCTCTAATTGTTGAAAAACTACGTGATAGAGATCTATCACCTCATGAGGGATATTCTGATAGGTTAAATAATCAGCAAGTAGAGGTCTAGCGAGGCTTGAACGAGGATAAAGCAGATATAAGGGGCCTTGTAATTGCTCTATGAGTTCCATCATTCCTTCTTGTCTAGGAGAGGTAGCTTCATAAAGAGGAGCAATGCCCTTGCTTTCTAATTCTCTCGTTGTCCCAGACCCTAAGGAAAGACAGCGTCCAAAGAGAAACCTTTGCCAAGTCATGCCCTTCTTCTCACATAAAGTGATAAAGAAGGCTACTGCGTTCTTACTTGTGAATACGTAATGAGAAAAAAGAGAAAGTCTTTCTAGGCATGAGCTTATATCTTTCTCTTGCTCCGAAAGGGGAAGCAGACGAATAACGGGATAATGTACCCATCCTTCTTGTAACACTCTAGCATCTGTCCCTAAATAGAGCACTTTTCTCATGAGAACTCATGGATACAAGCAAATAGTTCTCGCATCTCCTCATCTTCTTCTCGTGCCGTGATCGCAAGTCTTCCCTGCATAGGAGCTGTAGGACAGGGCAATAAGACCTGATCTCTTTGAATATGGAGCCTCAGTAAAGCGGCCCTAGCCATCACGACAGCATCAAAAGCACCAGTATCTAAGAGAAAAAGTCTTCTTTCGATCGTTCCGCGAATATCTAATAACTCAGCGCGGGGATAATGCTGCGCTAAGAACTCTTTTCTTCTTTGGGAAGAAGTACCTATGCGAAAACTCTCAGAAAAAGAAGTAAGACTATCTCCCTGACGAAACACAAGCACGTCATGAGGGTCTAGGCACTTTGTATAGGCTATTACACAAAGACCCCTTGGTGGGATTTCAGGCAGATCTTTTGCTGAATGGATTCCCACACGACACTTTCCTTGTAAGACAGCTTCGTCTACTTCTTTCGTAAAAAAGTCGGTCTTTTCCTTCGTAAGTAAGGAGCTTTGCAAATCCAGGTCTCCGCTTGTAGAGAGCCACAAAGGCATAAAGGTGCTTTCTGGATAAAAAATTTTTAGCCGCATCAAAACTTCTTCTACTTGCGCTCTTGAGAGCATGGAAGCTCTAGCAGCAACAGGGATAGGACTAAGAAAAAAGCTCATGCAATGCTTCCTCTACGGTGTCAACCCCAATGATCGTACACTTTTGTTTACACTCTGCAGAAAGTGCAGAGCTGCTTTTCTTAGGGAGAATACACCTGGAAAACCCCAAATTTATAGCTTCCTTCACTCTTGCTTCTGGCTTGACTACACGCCTTACCTCCCCTCCAAGCCCTACTTCTCCAAAGACAGCTGTATTCTCGCTAACAGCTCGGTTACAAAAAGAAGACACGATAGCCACACATAAACCGAGATCGATTGCAGGCTCGTAGATTTTTACACCCCCTGCAATGGATACAAATACATCGCAATGATGCATTTGATATCCTGCTTTCTTTTCTAATACAGCAAGCAAGAGGGCAAGGCGATTCGGATCGATGCCAGCAGATTTGCGCATAGGGGTTGGAAAACCAGAAGAGGCGACAAGAGACTGGGCTTCAACAAGCAACGCCCTTGATCCCTCTAAACAGGGGATGACAACCGACCCTGTCGTCTCTTCTTTTCTCTCTTGAAGAAAGAACTGCGAGGGATTATCAACCTCTACGAGTCCTTGCACTCCCATTTGAAAGAGGGCAATATCTTCGGTGGGGCCAAAACGATTTTTGACTCCCCGCAAAATCCGATACCCCAAATGTCGGTCTCCTTCAAAGTCGAGTACTACATCCACAATATGCTCCAATACTCTTGGTCCCGCAATTTCTCCTGATTTCGTGACATGTCCAATCAAAAATGTGGCAATCCCTAAATGCTTAGACAAATGCATGAATTCCATAGCAAGTTCTCGTACCTGGGATACACTCCCTGGGGAGGAAGCAATCTCTGCTTTATAGAGAATCTGGATGGAGTCGATGATCAGGACGTTTGGCTTTAAACGTTCGATTTCTGCTTTGATCACAGCGAAGTTTGTTTCACTTAAGAGATAGAGCTGCTCGCTCTCTACACCAAGTCTTCTTGCTCTAGAAGCTGTCTGCTCCACAGACTCTTCTCCTGAAACATAGAGAACAATGCGTCCTTGTTCAGCTAGAGCATCTGCTACTTGCAAAAGCAGCGTCGACTTACCAATCCCAGGATCTCCTGCAAGTAAGGTAAGCGACCCTGTTACAATCCCTCCTCCCAAAAGGCGATCCCACTCTTTATGTCCTGTTTGCAAGCGAGGACAGGGAAGAGTGTGAACCTCTGAGATACGTATGGGCTTTGTTCTTTCTTTTCCTTCTACAACAAAACGCCCCCCCGTATCTACAGGGATATCCTCTTCTATGGTATTCCACTTTCCGCAAGAGGAACAACTCCCCGACCAGCGAGGAAATATCTGTCCACATTCTTTACACGCCCACTGTGTTTTTAATTTTCCCATGCAATTCCTATGACTGTAAAGTTTGTAAAGCCTGTTTAGCAGCGAGCTGCTCCGCCTCTTTTTTTGATCCCCCCTCTCCCCTACCGAGTAACTTTCCTTTGAACATCACTCCAATGATGAACACTTTGCTGTGATCTGGGCCATACTCTTGCAACAACTGATACGTGGGGAGCGTTTGGTAATTCTTCTGCAATAATTCTTGCAACTCAGCTTTCCAATTTCTTGTGGGCTCGCGTAAGGCTCGTTCGATCTCTTCCGTAAAATGCGACCAAAAAAAAGTTTTTACTTGTTCTAGTCCCCCATCCAAATAGACAGCGGCTAAAAGAGCCTCTAGTAGATCTGCCTGTATCGACTCTCTTTCCGCCCCTCGATTCCTCTGCTCTCCTTTCCCCAGCAAGAGAAAAGAACTGAGATCAAGATGCCTCGCAAAACAAGAGCACATGGCTTCTTCGACAAGGCTTGCTTGCAAAGAAGCTAAAAACCCCTCAGGAGCCTCTGGAAATCGTTCGTAAAGGTACTCTGCTATGAGCAAGCCAAGCACAGCATCTCCCAAAAACTCCAATCTTTCGTTAGGAAGAGCAACTTCTTGGCGATACTCATTGTAGAAAGAAGTATGCACAAAGGCTAAAGCAAGAAGAGATTTATCACGAAACGTATAGTGAATTTTTTCTTCAACAGCAGGAAGCTTGGCAAGTAATTGTTGATAAGGGCCCATGGGTATGGAAAAATCTCTTGGGTTTTTCTGCTTCCGATGGTAACCTACCATTGCAAAAAAAAACAGGAGAAAAGATGAAGTTAGCCTTGCCGGATTCTTTATGGGAATTCTTCCAGCAACATCAGCTTTTAGAATTAGAGGATATCTTTTCTCCACAAGACCTCAGTCTCCTTAGCAAAAGCCACGAGACTCTTGACTCTAAGAGTCCCTGGTCCCCTAGGAGAAACACATGGCAAGAAAATCCGAGCATCAAAAAGTTGCTCCAGCACTCTTCTCTTGGAGAGATCGCGGCATTCTTGTATAAAAAGCGGCCTATTCGCCTTGCTTACACCTTGTGGCTGAGCCCCATGCAAACACCTCTTTCTTTAGTTCCTAAAACACTCTCTGAGATCAGTTGCTTAGACCCCTTGCTCGGAGGCGTCCTCCTTTGTCTTGAAAATACAACACGGGAAGTCCCTCCTATGCCTGACCTATGTAAGCAAACAGCTGGTCATGCATTATTTTTCTCAGCCACCTATCCTCTCCCCTTTCCCGATCTTTGTTCTCTTCCTGGACAAAAAAGTCTTTTGATCGCTCTAGCACCGGCACAGCTAAGGTATAAACTAGAGCCTCAAGATCCCAGCACTCATCTTCTTAAAAAAAGAGGATACGCTTTTGGAGACCTTGTGAAAGAAGACGAAGTGCCTTATCTTTATCATTAGATCTTGATGAAAATTCTTTTTCGTTGTACGACAAGAAATGTACTTTGTATCTACTAATGTGAGGATTTTTATGAACAAATATCTACTAAGCCTTCTTGGCTTTGTTATGACATGTGGTTTGATGACACAAGCTTCAGCAGAAGATGACTATATGGCGGTTGACGAAGAACCCGCAGATGTACCAGCAGATGATGCTCAACCATCAGTGAGCACCCCTCAGTCATCAAAGAAGCAAGTTCCTGCTGACGTCTCACCGGACCATCAGTTTTAACGCAAGCGACTAGCTGTTTCTTTAGCTTGCTGAATGCAACCATTTACAGAAATTCCTCCCTCTAGATAGTTACCTGCAAGATATAGATTGCGAGGGAGGAGCTCTAGCACGCGCTGCATATTCTTTTTATGATGAAGAGGGTATTGAGGAAGGGCTTTGGGCATTTCTCGTTGAGAAACTCGTTTGGGCAAGCACTGTATGTGTAAATGCCTTCGTAGATAATCTCGCAGTAGTTCTTGCAAGTTAGGATGGTCAACTCCTCGTAACAACATGGTGAGCCGTGTAGCTATTTTCGAAGAACAAAGACCCGTATCGAATAAGACACCGAGTAGGGACTCTTTCTCTTTATGGGGAATAAGGTATCCAAGCCCCTTCAACGAGAGCACGGGCTCTGCAAAGACAACATTGGCCACCGTCATACTCTGGTACGGAATGGAAGTTAAAAGGTTCGCTACTTCTTGAGAAAAAGGAGTTAAAAGGTTCGCTACTTCATAAGCTGGGAGAGCAAGGATAAGCTCATCCCCCTCAAATGACTCAAAGGGAGTCATGACTTCCCACCGAGTACCTCGTTGCTTACAAGAGGTTACTTTTTTACCATAGAGAATAGGACCTTGAATCTTCTCTACCAATGCCTGCACTAAAGAACCCATGCCTTTTTCTAAAGTAAACATAGAGGAGTCTTTTTTTTGTTTTGCAAGAGCAAATATCCCCCGTACCACACTCCCATATGCTTGTTCCATCGCTTTGATCCTTGGAAAACACGCTTCCATAGAAAGAGTCTGGAGATCCCCTCCATAGATCCCTGTGACAAAGGCATCCCACAAGGTTTCTGCCATATCGGACCCAAAACGCCTTTGACCAAACTCTTCAACACTCTCTTCTCCAAGATAGGGAGGAATATTTCGCTCCCTCCAAAGAGAACGTAGGAGTTGTCTCCCCAAAGAAGATGTCAGGCAAGATAGAGGCCTCATGGGAATCGGTTTTAACCTACCTTCTGCAAGAAGATAACGAGGAGCCTTGGCATGAGAAAACTGTAAAGAAGGAGAAAGGCCCATTTCCTCAATAAGAGCAAGGAGATGTTCTCCATGCGATGTTCTGAACATGCGAGGCCCCTTCTCCATAAGGTTACCTTCTAGTTCCTCTGTATAGATACATCCTCCGGGACGATGCTCTTTTTCAAGCACGAGACACTCATGCCCTTGCTTTGTCAATTCCCAGGCAACGGTAAGGCCTGAGATACCAGATCCTAGAATTAGCATGCGTTTTTTTCTTTCCATAGCTACAGTATGGGGGAATCACACTTTTCACGAGAAGAAAAATTATGCAAGAGCAGATGCTTATCACTTTCCTGCAATCCCTTCAGCAGGAGATTGTCCAAGCTTTTGAACTATTGGAACCTGAGCATCGTTTCCAAAAAACTGCCTGGGATCACCCATCTGGAGGAGGAGGACATATGCGGGTCCTTAGAGGAAATGTATTTGAAAAAGCAGCTGTCAACTGGTCTGGCGTCTATGGAGAACACTTCCCCATGAGCGACGCAGAGGGACCCTTCTTTGCAACAGGAGTCAGCTTGATCACTCATATGGTAAACCCTCATATGCCTACTGTTCACATGAACATCCGTTATATACGCACGGAAAAACGCAGCTGGATAGGAGGTGGGTATGACCTCACGCCTATGGGCTTCTATTATGAAGAAGACCGTGAGCACTTTCACAAGATAGCAAAAGATACACTGTCTCCTTTTGGAGAAGGCATCTATGAACGCTTTGCACTGCAGGCCAAGGAATACTTTTTTCTTCCCCACAGGAATAAAGAACGCGGAGCTGGCGGGATCTTTTTTGATCATCATCACACAGGCTGCTTTCAAGAGGACTTTGCTCTCTTAAAGGCCGTGGGCAACTCCCTACTTCCTGCCATCCTTCCCATCTATGCAAAGAGATTACACACACCCTTTACTCCCCAAGACAGGGAAACACAAAATAGGTACCGAGCACACTACGCTGAGTTCAACCTTGTCTATGATAGGGGAACACGATTTGGATTCTTATCTAAAGGAAATACCGAAGCTATCCTCTGCTCTTTACCTCCATCAGCTAGCTGGTGAGGTGAGGCCCTGTAAGAAGGCATCCACATTCTCCAAAGGAGTCGTAGGTAAAATACCATGACCCAAGTTAAAAATCACACCCCTCTCTCCTGCCACGGAACGAGCCATCATAGATGCTTCCACAAAGATATCTTCCACAGAACCACAAGCAAGCCTTTCTGGGGAAAAGTTTCCTTGAATGGCAATATTAGAGGGAACTCGTCTCCGTAGTTCCGCAAGAGAGACTCCTTCATCAAAACTAATCGCCGTTGGCTTAATTGCCGCGATCTGCTCTGGATAACGACTATTTGTTCGACTAAAAAACAGCAAGGGACAATCGGGTAGGGCTTCTATAAACCTCTTCCAATAAGGCAATGCATAGAGAGCAAATTCTTCAGCTGAAAGATGATGTGTCCAAGAGTCAAATACTTGCACAGCATCCACTCCTGCTTGTTTTTGCAGCTTAGCATACAAGATCGACACTTCACAGACTCTATCGAGTAATAAAGTAAAGTGAGGAGCTATCATATGAGTACGGATAGATCCCTGCACGAGATAGCAAAGCAAAGTAAAAGGGGCTGGGCAAAAGCCAAGTAAGGGGACTGTTGTCAGGCGCCTTTTCACAAGGTCGATAGCTTGGAAAATATAGTGCAGTTTATCGCTTATCTCTTCTTCGCTCACCTGAGGGAGCCCATCATTTCCTTGTAAAGAAGGTTCAATGCAAGCTCCCCCAAGCTCCGGATAGACGGCTTTTTTTCCAAATACTTCAGCAAGTAAAAGAAGATCAGAAAAAAGAATCGCTGCATCTAAAGGAAATCTTTCCAAAGGAAGCAGCGTAATCTCGGCCGCGAGCTCCGGTGTATGGAAGAGTTCATGAAGCCCGTGACGCGCTCGCAGCTTTTGATAAGAAGGAAGGTACCTCCCAGCTTGGCGCATAAGCCAGACTGGGGGCCTTTTTACCTCTTTACAAGCAAGCGCTTCTACAAACAGGGTCATGAAAGCAGTCTTGGCAAAATCGCATCTACGGTGAAGCCAAATTCTGCAGCGAGATCACTTTGTGAAGCAGAGGCACCAAACGTATCAATTGCAATGGAGATCCCTTCAGGACCAATCCACTTTGCCCACCCCATCGATACACCTGCTTCTATACTTACCGAGCGACCAGGCCCAAAATCCCCTTGCAAAATCTTACGTCGGTATGATTCTGGTTGGCTGTCAAATAAAGACCAGCAGGGAATAGAGATCACACGAACTGCTTTCCCTGTTTTCTCAAGAGCTCTTGCGACATCCATGGCAAGAGAGAGCTCTGAACCCGTAGCAAATAGAGAAAAATCGGGTTTTTGCTTCACATCTTTTATAAGATACGCTCCAAGAGCCATGCCCTCTTCGTAGGGCACATCCGTGCCTGGAATATCGGGAAGAGCTTGCCTTGATAAGACAATCGCTGTAGGCCCTCGATAACGCAGAGCTGCAATCCAGGCTTTCTTGACCTCTCGTGGGTCTCCAGGGCGGATCACATGAAGGTTTGGCATAGCTCGCAAAGCGGCTAGGTGTTCAACAGGCTGATGCGTAGGACCGTCCTCTCCAAGAAAGATCGAATCGTGGGTGAATTGGTAGATTACTTGCACATGGGAAAGAGCGGCAAGTCTTATTGCATTGCGCATATAATCAGAAAACGTTAAGAAAGTACCCACATAAGGCAAAATTACATCCGTTTGACTCAAACCTGCAGCTATCCCTGCCATAGCAAATTCTCTAATGCCATACTTAATATTTCTTCCTGCAAAAGATCCGGGAACGATA
>Ga0194131_10010414_pt1 | contig 11388 bp, 9 predicted proteins | sample TA2KigO120mmetaG_FD_148631 | JGI IMG/M metagenome (GOLD analysis project Ga0194131, IMG submission 148631) | Freshwater microbial communities from Lake Tanganyika, Tanzania - TA2015053 Kigoma Offshore 120m | ecosystem: Environmental > Aquatic > Freshwater > Lake | place: Tanzania: Lake... | reverse complement strand
CGACAACGGCCAGACGGTCTCCGCGCTCGCCCCCGCGCACCACGCGGACATCGCCGAAGGCGCCTGCTACAACGACGCGCGCGTCGAGGTGGCCGCGCTCTAGCCCGCCGCCGTCCAATCCCGCTGGCCCCCGCGTTGCCACTCGCATACGCGGTCGTACCGCAGCACCTCGGGGATCCCGGGGATTGGAAGGAGTTCATCGTATGAGGAAGATCGCACTTCTCGCGGTGCTCGCGTGCGTCGTCGCGCCCGTGGGCGCGGGTGCGCAGCAGCCGAGCCCACCGCCGCAGGGCACCCTGGCCGCCGCGGCCGATCAGCAGGGCGTGCAGGTCCAGTCGAAGTCGCTGATCGGCGCCACCGTCCGCGGGCAGGACGGCAAGGACGTCGGCACGGTCACCAACCTGCTCATCGATCCCGCGCAGGGCCGGATCAACGGCGTCGTCGTCTCGATGGGCGGCACGCTGGGGATCGGCGCCAAGGAGCTGACGGTGCCGTGGAACGGTCTCCAGGTCGGCCGCGACCGGCAGGACCTCGTGGTCACGCTCCAGCAGCAGATGCTCCAGCAGGCGCCCCCGCGCGCCGAGGACAGGCAGGACCGCTCGGAAGGCTCCGCGAGCCCGTCGAGCGATCAGAAGAAGTAACCGGGTCTCATCCGGGCCGCGGCGCGCCGGCGAGGCCGCCGCGGCTCGCCCTCACCGCGCGGGCGTCACCCCGTAGATCGCGAGCCACTCGCGGCGGACGGCGTCGACGGTGGCGTCGGGATTGAAGGTGTACGCCGGCGACACCACGGGCCGCGCGTGCCGCACCTCCACGAGCACCGCGCCGTGCACCGGCAGCGAGGGGCCGAAGCGCGCGAGCAGCTCGCCCGCGATCTTGTCGAACACGGGGCCTGAGTCGAGCACCTGCGCGCGCCCCTTGAAGCGAAAGCCACGCCGCGCGAACGGATCGAGCACGTTGATCTCGATCGCGGGATTCTTCGCGAGGTTCCGGACGGTGTCCGGCGAGGCGATGTTCGCGAAGACCAGGTGGTGGTCGTCCCACACCGCGAGGCTGCCTTTGGGCGAGAGGTTCGGCGTTCCGTCGGGCGACACGGTCGCGACGTAGCACAGCTTCGCGTCGGCGACCGCCTGCCTCATCTCGTCTGTCAGCACGGGAACCCTCCAATCGTCAGCGCGGCGTGGGGGCCAATAGGCCGCCGCGGCTCGCACTCACGATGATGACACCGATCAGGATCGCGAGGCCGCCGGCCATGTCCGTCCGCGTCGGCCAGCCGCCGAAGAGCGGGATCGCCCACAGCCACGTCACCACGGGGCTCAGCGTCAGCGCGATCGTGAGCTTGGTCATGTCGAGCCGCCTGAGCGCGAGGTAGTAGAGCCCGCGGCTCAGCACCACGTTCACGGTCGCCGCGAGCACGAGGATCATCCACGCGGTCGGCCCCGGCCACACGAGCTGGCCTTGCGCCGCGCCGAGCACGAAGAGCACGGCGGTGGTCGCGAGGAGTCGGAAGAAGAAGAACTCCAGGAAGGGCATCTCGCCGCCGTAGCGCTTCACGACCGCGGAGTGCAGCGCGTAGAGGAAGGTGGCGACGACCACGATGAGCGAGCCCGCGCGCAGGTGGTCGCCGGGCTGCAAACTGATCACCACCGCGCCCGCGATCGCGATCACCGCGCCCACCGTCTGCACCCGCGTGAGCCGCTCGCCGAGCCACAGCACGCCGAGCCCCACCCCGAAGATGATCGAGGTGCGCGAGAGCAGCGACGCCGTGCCGGGCTCGACGTACGCCGCCGCCACGAAGCCCATGTTGGTGTTGACGCCGACGAGCAGCCCGATCGTGACGAAGAACCACAGATGGCGGCGGAGCACGCCGACGTCGATCCGGCCGCGCGCGAACACGAGGAGCTCGACCACCGCGATCCCGATCATCCAGAACCCGGAGGCGGCGGGCGGCAGGTGCGGCAGGAGCGCGCGCGTGAAGACCCAGTAGAGGCTTTCGGCGACGAGGAGCGCGGTGACGAGCAGGCGCGGGTCGATGACGCGCCCACCATACCACCGCCCGCGGCGCGATCGCCCGCCGCCGCCCGGTCAGGTGTGGGTCCGGAGCGCTTTCGCGACCACCGTGCGGAGCTCCGCGCGCCGGAACGGCTTCGACAGCAGGTAGTCCACGCCGTCGGCGACGGCCTCGGTCTCGTTGATCTGCTCGCGCCAGCCGGTGACCATCACCACCGGCGTCTGGGGGTGCCGCGCCTTCACCGCCCGCGCCACCGTCCAGCCCGAGATGCCCGGCATGCCGAGGTCGGTGACCACGAGGTCGAAGCTCTCGCTCTCGAAGCGCGCGATCGCGCTGTCGCCGTCCTCGCAGGTGACCACCTCGTGGCCCCAGTGCGTGAAGAGCGTGGTCAGCACGTCGCGGATCTCCGCCTCGTCGTCCACGACGAGCACGCGCGCGCGCGCCGGAAACACGTCGGCCGAGGAGGGCTCCATCGGCGGCGGCGCGGTCGGGTCGCTGAGCGGCAGGCGCACCGTGAACGTGGCGCCGTGACCGAGACGGCTCGCGACCTCGATGCGTCCGCCGTGGCGCGTGACGATGCCGTACACCACGCTGAGCCCGAGGCCCGTGCCCCGCTCGCCCTTGGTCGTGAAGAACGGGTCGAAGATGCGCCGGCGGACCGCCTCCGGCATGCCGACTCCGGTGTCCTGCACGGTCACGAAGAGGCCTTCGGCGTCGATGCCCGTGCGGATCGTCACCGAGCCGCCGCCCGGCATCGCGTCGAGCGCGTTGAAGACGAGGTTCGTGAGCGCTTCCCTGAGCTCCGCGGGCTCGCCCGCGCTCGTGGGCAGCTCGATGCACTCGACCACCATGTCGTAGTTGACGCCGCGCGCCTGCGCGGCGTCCTTCCACCGCGAGCGCGTCACCTCGACCACCTCGCGCACCAGCTCGTTGAGGTCCACCCGCTGGAACGGCCGCGCGCGGCGCTTGCGCGAGAAGCTCTGGATCCGCTGCACGGTCTGCGCACCGTCGAACGCGACGCGCAGCACCACGTCGAGCTCCCGCTGCACCTCGGCCGGGAGCTGGGGATGCAGCGCCTCCAGCCGGCCCACGATGATCGCGAGCACGTTGTTGAAGTCGTGCGCGACGCCGCCCGCGAGCTCGCCGAGCGCCCGCAGGCGCTCGCCCTCGATGATGCGCTGCTGCGATTCCTCGGCGCGCTCGACGGCCTGGCGCAGCTCGCCGTAGAGGCGGCTGTTGTCGAGCGCGACGGCGGCCTGGTCGGCGAAGGCCGAGAGCAGCGAGATCTCGCGCTCGTGGAAGACGCGTCCGGGGCGGTCCGCCACCGTGAGCACGCCGACGAGCGTGCTCTTCGTGTGCAGCGGCACCGCGAGGATCGAGAGCGACTCCCGCAGACGGCCGAACGCTCCCGCGAAGACGGGGTCGGCCAGCACGTCCAGCGTGGTGACGGGCCGGCCGGTCGCGGCGGCGCGCGCGACGAGGCCGGTGCCGTCGAGCGGCAGCTCGGGATCGGCCAGCAGGTCCGCCGCGCCGCTCGACGCGACGAGCGCCAGCATGCGATCCGCCCGCAGGATGCGCAGGCTCGCGACGCGCGCACGCAGGAGCTGGCGCGCGCTGTCGACCGTGCGGCGCCCGACCTCGGTGACGTCGAGGTCCTCGACCAGGCTCCGCGCGTGCCCCGCGAGCTCCTCCGCTTCCTGCCGCCGCGCGGTCGCCTCGACGAAGAGGTTCGCGTTGCCGATGAACAGCGCGGCGTGCCGGCAGATCGCCGCGAGCAGCTTGCGCTCGTCGGCGTCCATCGGACGCTCGCGTCCCCACCACACGAGGACGAGGCCGCCGATCAGCCGGTCGCCCAGGATCGGCGCGAAGACCCCCGAGCTCGACGGGAACAGCTGCCCCAGCTCGGGGTGGAACCGCTCGTCGCGGATCAGGTCCGCCGCCGCGACTGGAAGCTGCGTGCGGACCGCCTCCTCCACCGCCCGGTGGCCGTCGACGGGGATCGCGACGCCGCGCATCTTCTCGCGGAGGTCCGGCGGCACGCGGTACGACGCGACGGGCCGCAGCGACGTGCCCCCGCTGTCGATGAGGTACGCGCCGCCCATGTCCGCGCCGAACGCCCGGCACGCGCCGCGGGCGAGCAGCCGCATGCGCTCGGCGAGGTCGAGCGTCGGCATGACGGTCTCGCCGAGCGCGAGGAGGACCTCGGTCTCGCGCAGGCGGGCGCGCGTCTGCGCGAGCAGGCGCGTGTTGTCGATGGCGAGCGCCGCGGTGGTCGCGAGCCCCTCGAGGAACGCCACGTCTTCGTCCGTGAAGCTGCGCGCGTCGCGATGCAGCACCTCGAGCACGCCGAGCACGCGGTCCTGGGCGACGAGCGGCACGACCACCATCGCGCGATAGCCGAGCCGTGCGAAGGGCCGCGCGGACTCCGTGACGTCGCCGCCGAGGTCTTCGTACACGACGGGGCGCCGGTCGCGGCTCACGCGAGCGGCCAGCCCGTCGTCGGTGAGGGCGTCCACGGGCAGCCGCTCGGCGCCCGCGGCGCCGCGCAGGGCGAAGCGCGCGCCGTCGCGCAGCATTACGAGCACCGCGTCCGTCTCCATGAGCGCGCGCACGCGACGCGCGACCAGGTCGAGCAGGGCGTGGAGGTCCATCCCGGTGGCGAGCTCGCGGCCCAGGTCGATGACGATGGCCTGCCGCGCCTCGTGGCGGCGGTGCGCGGTCAGGTCGCGCGCGACCCCGAGCACGCCCACGGCGCTGCCGTGGTGATAGATGAGGCGGGCGCTGCACTCCAGGATACGCGGCGGGCCGGTCTTGCCGACGAACTCGGCGGTGAACACCGTCGTGGCGCCGGCGCCCGAGGCCGTCATCGTCCGGAACGCGCGCACGGCGCGCGTGCGGTCCGCGGGCGCCACGAGCTCCACCACGTTGCGGCCGATGAGCTCCGCGCGGCTGTAGCCGCTCATCGGCACGGCCGCGTCGTTGATCTCGGTGATCCGGCCCGCGAGGTCGTGCACGTAGACGACGTCGTTGATGTTGTCGAAGAGCTCGCGGTAGCGCACCTCGGAGGCGGCGAGGCGCTCGCGGGTCTCGCGCTCCGCCGCGAGGAGCCGGGCGTTGTCGAAGCCGACCGCCGCGTGCCGCGACATCTCCTCGACGAGGCGCACCTCGTCGGGCGTGCACGCGTGCGTCGTCCGCGTCCAGACCAGCGCGACGCCGCCGAGCAGCTCGCCGGCATGGCGTAGCGGGCAGATCAGCACCGAGCGATGGCCGAGGACGTCGAACAGCGGGTGCGCGAGGCGGGGATCGCTCGCGCTGTCCTCCACCGCGATCGCGCGGTCGGCGAGGCGCACCTCCAGCAGGAGCGGCTGCGTCGCCTCGAGGTCGGTGGTCGCGAACAGCACGCGCGCGTGCTCGGGCACGTGATAGCCGGCGAGCGGCACGAAGGCGTCGCCCGAGCGCGTGAGCATCCACGCGCCGCCCATGTCGGCGTCCAGCGCCTGCACCATCTCGCGCACCATGCGGCGGGCGACCTCGCTGAAGTCGAACGTCGACGCCGCGGCGTGCGTGACCGCGAGCAGCCGCTCGGTCTCCCGCACGCGGTTCTCGCGGTCGGCCCGGAGGTGGCCGCGATCCACGGCGAGCGCGGTATGCTCCGCGAGCGCGCCGAGCAGGCGGCGGTCCTCCTCGCCGAACTCGCGGGCCGTGCGGTGCACGGCGCCGATCACGCCGATGACCTGGTCGTGCAGGACGATCGGCGCCTCGAGCGTCGCCCGGTAGCCGCCGTCGCGCACGAGCCGCGAGTCCGCCCACACGGGATCGGCGGTCATGTCGGCGGTCGCCACGACGCGCCGCTCGCGGATCACCCGCCGCAGCCGCGAGTCGTCGATCCGCCGCCGCGCCGCGACCATCGAGGCGTCCGCGATGCCCCACGTGCTCCGCAGCACGACGTCCGAGCCCTCGATCAGCGCGATGAGCGCGGTGTCGACCGCGAAGAGGTCGCACGTCCGCCGCGCGATCACCGCGAGCGCGCGGTCGAGGTCGGTCTCGCCCGCGATCTCCTTCACGATCTCGGCGAAGCCGGCCTGACGCTCCTCGGAGCGCCGCAGCGCCTCGAGCGCGGCCTGCTCGCGGGCGAGCCGCGCCTGGAGCGCCTCGTAGAGCTGCGCGTTCTCGATGAACATCGCCGCGTGCTCGCTGATGCCCTCCACGAGGCGTACCTCGTCGGGGGTGACCACGCGCGCGTCCTTCCACCAGATCACGACGAACGCGCCGACGGGCTCGCCCTTCACGACCATCGGCACGCACAGGTTCGAGCGGTGCGGGAAGATCCGCATCATGGCGGGGTCGAAGCGCGGGTCGTTGGGCGCGTCGGACGTCCAGACGGCACGGCGCGTGCGCCACATCGCCTGGTGCCCCGGCGAGGAGCGGAGCGGGATGGGGATCTCGACGAACCGCCTCAGCATGTCGCGCGGGACGCGGTAACCGGCCACCGGCCGCAGCGCATGTCCGTCGGTGGTCCCGCGGTAGGCGCCGACCATGTCCGCGCGGAGCGCGCGCCCGATCTCGCGCGCCACGCGCCGCATGGTCTCGGTGAGGTCGAGCGTGGAGCCCAGGGCCTCACTCACCGCCAGGCGCGCGGCCGTCTCGGTGAGGCGCAGGTCCGCCTCGCGCTCGACGCGCGCGGCGTCCAGGGCGCCCGCCGCGACGGCGGCGACCACACTGACCAGCGCCGGGTCGCCGCCGTGGCGGTCGGGCCCGTGCAGCGTGAGCGCGCCGATCGGACGCGCGCGGCTCACCAGCGGGACCACGAGCTCGCCCCCCGCGCCCGTCACCGGCTTGCCGTCGGCGACCGCGCGGTGGAGGGCGGCGAGGCGCTCGGGATCGTCGACCGCGTAGAACGCGGGGACGGCGTGGGCCGGGAGGCCCGCGGCGCCCGCGCCGACGAAGCGGCCGGCGGCCGCGTCGAGGAGATAGACGCCGCAGTGGGCGACACCGAGCAGCTCGCGCGCGCCGTGGGCGACGGCGGCGACGGTGGCTTCGAGGCTGGCGGCGGTCTGGACGGCGGCGGTGAGCCGCCCAAGCGCGGCGGCGACGCTCGCGTCGTCCCCGGCGGTGGTCAACGGCGTACCCTCGGTTGTGGGAGAAGTCGAGCCGGGCGCCATCATACTGCGACGCCCCCGGCGACGCGTGGGTTTCGGCCGACGCCGGTCAGGCGATCGCGGTGACGCCGCCCCGGGCGCCGAGGGCGCGCCGCAGCCGCAGGAACGCCCGCGGCATGCACGGCGCCCCGCGCAGGTGGAGCACGCGCGGGGCGAGCGCGTGGACGCCCACGAGCAGGCGGCTCCACGCCCACGGCGCGATGTGCTCGTCGGCCGCCTCGATGAACGCCGCGGGGTCCTCGATCCGGCCGGCGGTGACCAGCAGGAGGTCCGTCGACGGCATCGCGCCGTGCCGCGCCACGCGCAGCGCCTTGGCGAGCACGAAGATCGTCGGCCAGTTCGCGCGGGTCACGAGCGAGAACGCCTTCACGTAGATGCGCGGGACGAAGAGCCCCCGGCCTTCGAGCACCAGGTCGAACGCGCGCGCGAACGGCGCGTTCACCGTGATGCGGTACTCGGGGACCACCGCGCGCACGCTCGTGACCAGCCGTTCGGGCAGCGGACGGGGCGTCTCGACTCTCGCCGCCGCCGGCGCCGAGTGGGCGCGCACCCACTGATCGTACGCGCGGCGCCGCTCCGGGTCGCTCAGCGTCGCGTACGCCTCGATGATGCGCTTGGCCTCGTCCTCGGGGCCGCCGAGGTCGGGGTGCTTGCCGAGCGCGCGCAGCAGCGTGCGATACGCGGCGGTGATGATCTCGGGGTGCGCGCCGGGGTCGACCTGCAGGGTCCGGTAGAAGTCGGGCGGCAGCCGGGACGGCGTCATGCCGACCGTCCGGCGTGGCGGCGTCCGGCCGCGAGGACGCTCGCGAGCAGCCGCGCCTCGCCCGGGTGCACGCCCGCGCGCGCGGCCACCTCGTCCGGCGGCGTACCGGTTGCGAGGAGCGCGCGCGCCTCCGCGTACGGGTCGACGACGGGCGCCGCCGGCGCCGTGCTCTCGAGGCGGTCCATCACCGGCTCGGTCGCCGCCATCAGGTCCTGCGCGAGCGTGACCATCTGCGGATACCAGTCGGGCGGGGGCGGGGCCGCGGAGGCCGGCACCGCGCGCGCGCGGGTGAGCAGGTAGACGGCGCCCAGCACCACGATGGCGACGTCGAACACGACTTGCGCGATCACGAACGCGGTCAGCACGTCAGCGCCGCCACACGCGCCAGAGGCCGACCATGGAATACGCGGTGCCGGGCGCGATCGCGGCGAGCACCTGGGCCACGGCCTGCTCCACCGCGTACTCGAACGCGCGGCCGCGCACGTCTTCCACTTCCACCGTGCGGTGCAGGCGCCACGCGATGCCGCCCGCCGCCACGTCGAAGCCGCGGACCTCGACGCCGACGCGCGTGAACTTCGCGTAACGGCCCCACACCTGGTCGTACGTGGTGATCTCGGTGACGATCACGCCGGTGACCGCGAACCGCAGCAGCTCGATGCGCTCGTCCTCCGTCGGCCAGCCGCCCTGGCGCAGCCGCGCGAGCATCGGCAGCGCCCACGGCAGCCCCCCGGCCACGCTCGCCTCGCGCAGGAGCTCCTCCGGCGACCACACCTCGCCCGCGGGGCGCAGCCCCTGCGCCACGAGCTCCGCCGCCCGCGTGGCGATGCCGCGGTTCAGCACGTCGCCTTCGCGCGCGAGGAGGAGCATCCGGCCGGGCGGCGCGTACGGCCCGGTGCCCGGCCGCGGCACGACCACGGCGGGCGCGCAGGCGCCGAGGCCGAGGACCAGGGCCAGGAGCAGCGCGGGCGAGGCGCGCCGTCTCACACCTGGTGCCCGGCGCGCACGCGCGTCGTGCGCCGCAGCGAGGCCTGCAGGCGCAGGATCGCGCTCGAGTGGATCTGCGACACGCGCGACTCCGTGATGCCGAGGACCTTGCCGATCTCGAGCATCGTCAGCTCTTCGTGGTAGTAGAGGCTCACCACCTGCCGCTCGCGCGGGGGCAGCTTGTCGATGAGCGTGCCGAGCAGCGCGCGGCGCTCCGCGCCCTCGAGGGCCTGCACGGGATCCGGCGTGTCGGGATCCTCGAGCGCGTCCATCACCGAGGCCCCGTGCTCGCTGTCCGCGTCCGCGTCGAGGGAGATCAGTGTCACGCCCTCCGACAGCCACTCGCGGTAGGCGTCGGGGTCGAGGCCCATCTCGCCCGCGATCTCCTCGTCGCTCGGCGACCGGCCGAGGCGTTGCGTGAGGAGGCCGATCGCGCGCGCGGCCTCGCGCGCCAGCCGCCGCACCCGGCGCGGGACGCAGTCGAGGCGCCGGAGCTCGTCGAGGATCGCGCCGCGGATGCGCCGGCTCGCGTACGCGCCGAACTCCACGTTGCGCTCCGGGTCGTAGTCGTCGATCGCCGCGAGGAAGCCGACGAGGCCCGCGGAGTAGAGATCGTCGAGGCGGAAGTGCGACGGCAGCCGTCCCGCCACGCGCGCCGCCGCGTACTTCACCAGCACGAGGTGCTTCTCGACCAGCGTGTCCCGCACCGCGGGGTCGCGGGTCCGCCGGTAGCCGCGCCAGACGTCGAGGTCCTGGATCATGCCACGCTCCTCCAGAGGCCGAGCCGCGCCCAGAACCCGCCGCGTGACGCGTCCGTCGCCCGCCGGCCCACGAGGCGCTCCGCGAGCGTCTCCACCCCGCGCGCCGCGGCACAGCGCGGCTCGAGGATCGGAAACGGCACCTGCTTCACCACCGCGCGCCCGACGGCGGGGTCGTGGACGATGCAGCCCGCGTCCCCCGGCTGGTAGCCGAGGAAGCGCACGAGGATCTGCTCGAGCGACACGAACACCTGCCGGCCCTGCTCCGCGTCGCGCGCCATGTTGACGAGCACGTGGAACGGGAACGCCGGCTCCTGCTGGATCACGACCTTCATCAGCGCGTAGGCGTCCGCGAGCGCGGTCGGCTCCGGGCGCGTCACCACGATCGCCTCGTCGGCGGCGGCGATCAGGTCGAGCACGGTGTCGCCGATGCCCGCGCCGGTGTCGATGAGCAGGAAATCGGCCTCGTGCGCGAGCGGCGCGACCTCCCGCAGGAGGCGCTCGCGCTCGTCCTGCGGCAGCGCGGCCAGCTCCGCGAGCCCCGAGCCCGCGGGGATCACGGTGAGTCCGTGCGGGCCGCGCAGGACGATCTCGCGCAGCGCGCGCTCGCCCGCGAGCACGTGCCGCAGGTCGTGCCGCGGCGACTGGCCGAGGAGCACGTTGATGCTGGCGAGGCCCAGGTCGCCGTCGAGCAGGACCACGCGCTTGCCGCGGCGCGCGAGCGCGAGGCCCGTGGCCAGCACGAGGTTCGACTTCCCCACCCCGCCCTTCCCCGAGGTGAAGGCGACGGTCCGGTGGAGCGTCTGAAAGGCCGGCGGCATGGACGGGAACACGGGCTCTGCGGTCATGGGCGGTCCCTTCGGAGAATGCGGCGCGCGAGCTCGGCCGCGGTCGCGGGGTAGATGTCGTCGGGCACGTCACGGCCGGCCGTCGTGTACGCGAGCGGCAGGCCGCTCTCGGCGGCGACGCTGAGGATCGAGCCGTACGTCAGGGCTTCGTCGAGCTTGGTGACGGTGATGCGCGTGATCCACAGCGCGCCGAGCGCGGCGAGCGTCGCCACCGCGTCCTCGGTCTTCATGGTCGCCGGCATCACGAAGTGCACCTCGGTCGGGCGCGCGGCGTGCAGCAGCGCGGCGACCTCGGCGACCGCCGCGGCGTCGCCGCGCCCGAGGCCGGGCGTGTCGATCAGCGTGAGCGCGTCCGGGCGCGCCACCGCCGCCGCCACGTCCGCGGGCGTGGTCGCGAGCTCGTGCCTGATCCCGACCAGGCGGGTGATCGCTTCCAGCGGCGCGGGCACGCCGGGCGTGAGCCCGTCGAACGTCACCACGCGCGGGGTGCGGCCTTCGAGGTGCGCGCGCACGGCGAGCTTCGCGAGCGTCGTGCTCTTGCCCGCGCCGGCCGGGCCGACGAACGCGATCGCGCCCGCGTTCGGGGTCAGCGACGGCGCCGCGATGCGGAGCATGCCGGCCACGCGCCGCTCGACGGCGGCGAGGATGTCCTCGACGGTCCCGGCGGCGTCGGCGGGAATCGCCTCGAGGATGCGGAAGACGAGCGGCTCGTCGACGCCCGCGTCCACGAGCCAGGCGAACACCGGCGCCATCGTGGACGGCAGGCCGCGGGCGCCGCCGAAGCGGAGCAGCATGCGCCGCAGCTCGGCGATCTCGGCCTGGATCGGCGCGAGGTCGACGACGGGCGCGGGCGCGGCGGCCCGCGGCG